>Ga0160419_100085_pt1 | contig 62479 bp, 47 predicted proteins | sample CelAP2metagpilot_2_FD_108196 | JGI IMG/M metagenome (GOLD analysis project Ga0160419, IMG submission 108196) | Phycosphere-associated microbial communities from Cellana algal ponds in Kailua-Kona, Hawaii, USA - Cellana AP2-4-25 metagenome pilot ...
ACAATTCCAAAAACAACAAACACCGCGGGATGGAGCAGCCAGGTAGCTCGTCAGGCTCATAACCTGAAGGTCGTAGGTTCAAATCCTACTCCCGCAACCAAATAACCACAAAATACCAAAGCCCATAACCTCGCTTCCGCGGGGTTTGTCTGTTTGTGAATGCCAACAAGGCGCACTCACCAGGACACGCCTCCGCAGCACCAAGGGAACAAAACGCCGCCTTTGTGCGTTTTCTCACGGTGTAGCTGCGGGGGAATGAGATGGCGATTGCGCCCCAGACTGACGAACTGATCGAAGAAGAGGCAGAACGAGAGATTGTCGAAGAAGGTGTCGGGATTTCTCCCCGCCTGATATTCGAGACCATCCGCCGGGAAGGGGAAGAAGAGCTGGAGCGGCCGGTCAGGGCGCTTTGGTGGTCTGGAATCGCCGCTGGTATTCTGATCAGCTTCTCGGTTTTGGGAAAATCGCTCTTTCGGGCCTATCTGCCGGAGGCCGACTGGACGCCGCTTGTGGAAAACCTTGGCTACTCGCTTGGGTTTTTGATGGTCATCCTTGGCCGGATGCAGCTGTTTACCGAAAACACAATCACGACCGTGGTTCCAGTCGTCTTGCGACAGGATATGGACAGTTTTGTCCGGACGGCGCGATTGTGGGGCATTGTGCTGGGCGCAAATGTTGTCGGGGCCTTTGTCATTGCTGCCTTCTTCGGCCTCACCCCTGTGCTGAAGCCGGAGTTGCTGGAGGCGATGATCAAGATTAGTGAACATGCCACGGGAATGGAGCCGATGATCGGGCTGATCAGCGGCATCCCCTCTGGTATCTTGATCGCAGCCATTGTTTGGATGATGCCCTCTGCGCCCAATAACAAGATTGTCCTGGTCGTGATCTTCACCTGGCTGATCGCAGCGGGAGATTTTACCCATATCGTTGCGGGTTCTGTGGAAATGGCATTGCTGCTTCTTCTTGGAGAGCTGGGGGTCGGTCAGGCGGTCTTTGGGTTCTTCCTTCCGGTTCTCATCGGCAATGTCATCGGTGGGACGGTTGTCTTTACCCTGTTGACCTATGCCCAGATCCGCCCGGAGATCCGGGGCTGAGCAGCGGATTCCAGCCAAAGCGGAACCTTGCAGCCAGGTTCCGCGTTTTCCTTTCGAGTGGTTAGAAAAGGAAAGAACGATGAACTGGGCTATCTTTTTTGCAATGATCGCGATGGGCGCTGGTGTCTTGGCGTTTGGTGGGGCTGCAGGGGCCGTGGCCGGTGTGGCAAATATCGTCTTTCTGGGTTCGATGTTTTTTCTTGGGCTTGCACTTATTGATCGCACGCTGTGTGACTGATGGGTGGCGAGACTGACCCAATAGCAGGTTTGGCTGGCGGCTGATGGCGCAGGCCCCTGCTTGGCGGCGCTGGATACTCATAGGTTTTGATGGAGGCTTGAGGTGGACGGAAATACGGACAATATCGCCAAAGCCGCCCCGCAGGAAATTGATGAGGCCTCACGTCCGCACCGCCCTATGGCTGAGAAGGATCCAGCCTGGTTGCGACGTCTTCCCCGTTGGGCCCGGCTGATGTGGCATGCCTGGCAGCGGATGGACCGGGCGAAGGGCGGCCTATTGGCGGCTGGGGTTGCGTTCTACGGGCTATTGTCGGTTTTTCCCGGTATGACAGCAGCGGTCGCGCTTTTTGGGATGTTTGCCGACCCCACGGTCATTACGGACCAGTCTGCCTGGCTGACGCGGCTGTTGCCCCCCTCTGCGGCTGATCTGTTGAATGGTCAGCTGGTAGACGTTGCGATGGAGCGGCCGGATCGGCTGGGATGGGCGGCGATCTTGTCCATCTCCATTGCTTTCTGGTCCGCGTCCCGTGCTGCCAACAGCCTGATGCAGGGGTTGAATGTCATTTATAATCGGGCAGAGCGGCGCGGCATGGTCATGCTCTATATTCGGCAGTTGACCATCACCTTTGCTGCCATCGTGGGCGCGCTGTTTCTGGTGCTTGTGGTCGCGGCCATCCCGGCGGCGCTTGCGCTATTCGGGGATTCGCCGCTCCTGAGTGACATCGCCCAGGTTGTTCGCTGGCCTTTGATGTTTGTCAGCGGGATGGTGGGGATCTCTCTTTTGTATCGGTTTGGACCTGACAGACGGGGCGAAGAGTGGCACCGCATCACCCCCGGCGCCTTTGTCAGCTGTAGTCTGTGGGTCGCGGGTAGCATCGGTTTTAGTTATTACGTGCGGGTATTTGGCAGCTATAGCGAGACATTTGGCACCTTGTCGGGGGTAGTCCTGCTGCTGACCTGGATGTGGCTCTCTGCTTTTGTGGTGTTGTATGGCGCCGGAATTGACGCTGAGCGGCCAGAGCACCGGGCCTGATCCGTCGTCAGCTGGGATCGTCCTGCACCTCTGACAGGCGCGCGCCCAAAGCGGCGCCCGCTCCTGCCATTGCCGCCAGAACGGCCAGTACCAGGGCCGGACCAAAGGCATCTGCGAGCCAGCCGAACGCACCGCCGCAGAGCAAGAGAACACCGATCATCGAGTTCGAGAGCGCCGTGTAGAGAGAAGTGTGACCGTGGGTGTCCATATCCGTGAGATGTGTTTTCCGCCCTGCACGCGCCCCTTGATAGGCCAGCTGGGCCAAGAACAAGAGAGAGGCCAAAACCCAGCTTGAGATAGGATTGTCGCCAAGCCCACCAAGTGCCGCCGCAAGGCCCAGGACAGCCGCACAGAGAGCGCCCGATGTCATGAGCGTCTTTCGGCTAGAGCGATCGGAAAACCGACCCCAGATATAGGAAGATGTGATCGCCGCGATCGAAGATGCGAGCATCAACATGCCGAGGTTCGCAACGCCAGTTTCGCTGGACTGCCCGCCCAACATTACAAGAAACGGTGGTGCCAACGCGGTAGAGATCATCAGGGCCCGTGTCCCGATATAGGTGCGGAATTCGTCATCCTTTCGCAGTGGTTTCACCAGCTCTTCCAGCTGAAAATCACTGTCGGGGTCTGGATCTGCCTCTGGTTCGTCCAGCCGCAGAAAAATGAAAGCCGCGCCAATCCACAGCAGACCGGCACAGGCAATGACAACCGAGATCGAACCGGTGGTTCGTGGCAGGATGTCTGCCCCAAGGCACAGAGCAAACACCAGCACCCCACCTGCGCCGATTGTGCCCGCGGTTCCCGAAACCGATCCCCTGCGCCCCTTTGGCACCGTACGGGCCAGAATATCCTTGTAGCTGCTGGAGCACGCTGCACGCGCGACGGCCAGCACGGCAAGAAGGCCGAGGATGACCCAACCCGCTGCCGTGCCGGGCAGGGCAATCGCCGCTGCGGCGATCCCTAGGGCGGCCATCCCCTGTATCGCCGATCCGCCCGCCCAAAAGGGTTTTCGGATCCGCCGCCTCTCGATGTGGCGGGCCAGAGCCAGTTGCGGCAGGAGAGAGCCCGCCTCTCTGACTGGCACAAGGATGCCAATCAAAAAGCCGGGTGCGCCGATGGCATTCAAGAGCCAGGCCAAGACCAGCTTGGGGTCAATCAGTCCATCAGCCAGCTTTGTCGCCGCGAGCGCCGCCACATGTGTCTGTTCCTGTGCTTTGTCGGATTGCGATCCAACTCGGCCCCCCTCTGTCTCGCTGCTTCTCTCTGGCATTCGGTTCTGTGTCCTGATCAATCGTAACAAACAATATTGCTTGTAGCTGCAGATGGCGCGATGGCGTTTCTTGTCCACCCGCATTCAGGCCAATTCCGGTGCCCAAACCAAAAACAGCTTTCACAACCAAGTACCAATAACGATTCCCCGAGAGGGTTTTTCCCCCTTGTTTTCAGGCGTTCTGGGCTCGTTTGGTTAACGCCGACACAGGAAACGGATTGTTTCGGGATTCCGAAGTTTTCAAAATCTGAAATCTAATGCGGCCCATGAAGCCGATCTCCCGTGGGCGCTGCTGGGGCGTCGCGATCGATTGTGGCGCGACTGACACGGCGATGCCTAAATCCGGGCAACCGGAAGGGGGAGAGCGCCGGAGTCGTCGGAATAGTTTTATTAAAAATCAGTTGGTTATAAGAAATTTTACGGATTTCACGAGAAAAAGTGGGTAATCTGCGGTTTTTTTGCGATGATGGGGCATCAAAACCCGGGGGGGGTTAACGATTTGTTAGTGGTGTCTTATTCTGCACATGGTTTCGGCCATGTTCAGCAGCATTGCGTCTCATTCCAGCCCTAGCCTTGAAACAAGGTGAGGACGTGGGAATTTGGAGTGGGCGATGAAACGCATTTTTGCTGCTTTGGCGGCATGTCTGCTATTTGGCATGCCTGAAGATGTGGCTGCACAGGAGGTGCAGCCAAGTGTTAAAACCGTGGTGGGTTGGGAGGCCGTTGGCCGTCTCAATATTTCCGGTCGTAACATGTGCACCGGTGCGCTGGTCGCGCCGGACCTTGTTGTGACTGCTGCGCATTGCCTGTTTGATCCGGTCACGGGCCAGCAGGTCAATCCGAACGGTATCCGCTTTGAGGCGGGGTTGAACGGTCGCCGGGCCAAGGCAGCGCGGTCTGTCGTCAAGGCCGTTTTGCACCCGGGCTATCAGTACAAGCGCAACGCAGACGCCCAACTGGGGCATGACATTGCAATTCTACGCCTTGATAGCCCGATTTCCCGGTTGATGATCCAACCATTCAAACTGGCAGGCCAGCCCGCGCGTGGTGCTGCTGTGGATGTCCTGTCGTATTCGATGGCACAACAGGACCGTCCAAATCTGGAAAAAGGCTGTGAAGTGCTCGCACGGCAAAACCAAACGGTCGTGATGACATGCCGGGTTGATTTCGGAGCATCCGGCGCTCCTGTGTTCTCTGTCACGCCGGGACGCAAACCGCAGTTGGTTTCTGTGATCTCTGCCAAGGCAGCTATGGGAAAGCGCCGTGTCTCGATTGGGACGACGTTTGATCAAACAGTTCACGCGATGATGCGCTCAGCCAGCTGACCCCATTTCAATGCCCACTCTTTTGCAGCTGCGTATCGTCTGATGCGCAGCTGTTTTGATTCAGGGCTCCCGCAGAGCCTCTCGCGATTTGTAGAGCGGTTTCAGCATGTACTGCAGGATGGTCTTTGTTCCGGTCTGCAGCTCGGCGGTGGCGCGCATGCCGGGGCGGATCTCGATTTCCTGCTGGCGTTCAGTGAACTGAGAACGGTCCACTTTTACCGTCACTCGGTAATAGGGTTCGGCACGTGGATTGCGTTCATCTTCAAAAGTGTCAGCAGAGACAAAATCCACCTTGCCCCGTAGAGAGCCATAAATGGTGTAGTCATAGGCCGAAAGCTTGATCGTTGCGTCCTGGCCTGGCTGAACACTTGCGATGTTTTCTGGCTTCACCCGCGCTTCGACGAACATCTCCTCGCCCAGTGGGATGATTTCGAGGATCTCCTCGCCGGGACGGATGACGCCTCCGATGGTGGTGACAGACAGGCTGTTGACGATACCAGCCATGGGGGAGGTGATGACAGTCCGCTCCAGTTGGTCGCGCGCCAAACGCAGTTCCTGCCGGTACGATGTCAGCTCGCGCAGGATTTTGGAGTAGTCTTCAGCCAACTCCAATTCAGATTGCGTGCCGATTTCGTTGTATTTCGCCTGTGCGTCGCTGACGGCCTTCTGGGCCCGGTTCACTTCGATCAGCGCAACGATCTCTTTCTTGTAGAGCCGCTGCATGTTCGCGTGTTCGTCTTTCAGTTGGTCCAGGATTTCACGCGCGCTTTCCCGGCGGCTGGTGAAATCCGTCTGACGTGCGTTCAAAAGGGCGCGCTCTGAGGTGTAGATGCCAGGCGAGCGATCGGCGAGTTCTTGAGGAACATCAAAATCAAACGCGCCTTCCAGTTCGGCTTCCAGCCGGTACTGCTTGATCTCCAGTGCGTCGATGCGGTCCTGAAGGTCGTCGGCGGCGGCTCTGAATTTGGTGTCCTGCAGCCGTGCGAGGATCTGGCCGGCTTTGACCTCATCGCCCTGATGGACGTGCAGCTCTGCAAGAATGCCGCCTTCAAGGTTCTGCACAATCTGGGAACGCGAGGAGGAGACCACTTCGCCATCGGCGCGCACGATTTCATCGACCCAGGCAAAGCTTGCCCAAAGCAGGAAAACAACCAACGCTCCTGCCACCAGATAGATGATGCGGCTGGCCCCGCGGGAGCTTTCGTTGAGATCGAATTCTGTCGACGTCATTTGCCTTCCCCGGCGGCCAGATGCGCCAGAACCTGATCACGCGGGCCATCCACAACCATTCGGCCAGACTGCAGGATCAGCGTGCGATTGGTAAGGGAGAGAATGGGCATGCGATGGGTCGCGATCACGGTCGTGCGCCCCTCTAGCCAAGTCTCCAGCCTGCTTACCAATGTCCGTTCCAGCGTCTGGTCCAGTGCCGCTGTCGGCTCATCCAGCAAGACGATCGACGGGTTTTGCAGCCACAGGCGCGCCCAGCCAATGGACTGACGCTGACCGATGGACAGGCCGCCACCGCCGTCCAGGATTTCAAGATCAAGCCCCTTGTGGTGATTGCGTACATGCGCACCAAGGCCAGCGAAATCCAGTGCGGTCATCAGCCGTTCGTCATCGCGTTCCAGCTGGTTCAGGTTGAGGTTCTCGCGCAGGGTGCCTGCAAACAGGCGCACGTCCTGGCTGAGATAGCCAATGTGGCGACGCAGGTCGCGGGGGTCGATCTGGCTCATGTCGGTGCCATCGATCATGACCCGGCCCCTGTCCGGGGCGTAAAGGCCTGACATCAGCTTGAGCAATGTGGATTTTCCGGAACCATTGACGCCAAGAACGGCGACGCGCTGACCCGGTGTCACCGCAACTCCCGGCACATCCAGAGTGGGGGCGCCATCTTCGTCATAACGGAACATGACCTCGCGCAGCTCAAACCGGCCCTGCAGGCTGTCCCGGCGCAGATAGGTGCGCTCGTCTTCTTTTTCCTGAGCCGAATTCGCGATCGCGTCGAGCCCCTCCAGTGCGGCCTTGACGTTGCTCCAGCGGGCCAATGTCGCGGCGAACTGTGTCAGTGGCGCAAGCGTGCGGCTGGTCAGAATGCCGGTGGCAATGATTGTCCCGACTGTGAACTCTCCGGCGAACACCATCAATGTGCCAACAACAACAGAACCGATATAGGTGGCCTGCTGGACGCCCTGTGACCAATGGGTCAGGGCGCTCGCCAGTCGACGCTGCTCGGTCGCGGCATGGGTCGAAAGGGTGTTCAGCTCATCCCACAGACGCAGCACGCGGTCTTCGCCACGTTGGCTCTTCAACGTATCCAGCTCGTTGACCACCTCATGCAAAAGTCGACCTGCCTTGGCATTTGCGCCTTGGGTCTGGCGGGTCAACGCAATCATGCGCTTCTGCATGAAATACGCAGGCAAAAGCATCAAAACGCCGCCTGCGATAATGATCCAGACAATTGGTCCCGCGATAGAGGCAACCAGCAGCAGGAACACGGCGATGAACGGAATGTCTGCTAGGGTTGAGATCGTGGTGGACGTAAAGAACTCCCGAACCGAGCCGAAATCCCGCATCGCAGCAAAAAGACCGGATGGCGGCAGGGGTTTTTTGTCCGAACGCATGCCGATCAGGCGGCGCATCAGGTTGTTTTGCACAGACAATTCGATCTGTCTGCCTGCCGCGTCGGTCAAGCGGGCACGAGCAAGCTTCAGCAGGGCCTCCAGCATGATCGCCAGAAAGGCGCCGATCGCCAGCACCCACAGCGTGGCGTGCGATTGATGCGGAACGACCCGGTCATAAACTTGCAGCGAAAACAAGGCGACAGATACAGCAAGGATATTCGCAACCAACGAGCCAAGCATGATCTCGCCCACCTGACGGCGGTATTTGGGGAATTCTCCCCAGAACCAGTGATCGCTTTCAAGCTGCGGCGTGTGGCGCGCGGCAATCTGTTTGAGAGAATTGCGTGCGCCCAGGGTCGTGCCGGTGAAATATGGGCCAAACTCGCCGACCGGGACTTCGGCCTGGTTGTCATGGCATGTGGTGTCATAGATGACGACCGTATCGCGGCTTTGCGAGATGACCAGAACGCATTGGCCGTTGTTCATCATCGCGAGCGCAGGCCAGCTTTCCGCAACGAGGGGTACGTTGTGGTTGATCTGGGCCTGCATCCCCGTGGTCTGCAATGCGCGCGCCAGTGAATCAACGGAGACATCGCTCGGGTCGTTGCGCCACATGAACTCAGCGACATCACTCAGCGGAACATTGGTGCCCTTGAGCGATGCAAAGGTCGCAATCAGTGCTGCACGATGTTGGATCCGGGCGGTTGCGTCCTCGATCAGTGCGCTGACTTCTCCCACGTTGCCATCATCCAGCAGGCCCGTCAGATCAAGATCTCCGGGCGCTTGTTGCGGGGCGGGTGGGGAAACGGCGTGGCTTGGGTGATGGCCTGCATCTGTATCAACTGCACGCAGCGCGGGCTTGCCATCGCGGGGCGCAGGGGGAACGGAGCGCAGCATCGTTTGATCCGTTGGACGATTGGAGTTGCTCAAATCCGGTCCCCATCTGCCAAAAGGCCCATGTCGCGTGCCAGCGCAAGCTGGATCAGGACGACTTCGTATTTTGCGTCAATATGTGCCTGCTCCCTGCGCACGACCTCTTCGTAGATCGACACGACATCCATCACGGAACGCTGACCGGCTTTGAATTGGGCCTGGAACAGGCGGTAGGTCTCGCGGCTGGTCTGGGCCAAGGCGGCGGCCTCGGCTTCCTGACGCTGGTAGGAGGCAAGGCGCTGCATCTGCCGGCTGTAGTCACGTCGGGCATCTTCTTCGACTTCTGCCACCTGGCGCTTGGCAACCTCCTTCGTTGCCTCGATCGCCTTGAGGGCGGCGGGGGTGCCAAGACCAAAGGGCTGGGCAAGATCCAGTGTCAGACCGGCACCAGAGCCGTCGCTGGTTACATTCCCTGCAGCCGAGACCTGCGGCAGAAGACCTGCGCGTTCCATCTTGGCCTGTTCGACGCTGCGGGTGGCTTCTGCTTCGGCCTTCAGGACTGTCAGATAGCCGCTACCATCGGGAGGTGTGGTCAGCTGAAGCCGTGCGGGCTTTTGTTCGAATGTCTGACCGGTGAGGGCCTTCAGTTCTGCATGGGCAGCGGCCGTGGCATCGTTGGCTGTCGCGACCGCAGAGCGCATCCCGTTGATCTTGCTGCGGACAACATTGAGGTCAGAGCGATCCGAGACGCCGCCATCAACGCGGCCCTGCACAATGCGTTCGAATTCGTACATCCGCGACAGGGCCCGGCTGCCTACGGCAGCTTTCTCTTGGCCGCGAAGTCCCGACACGTAAAGACCAAGGGCGCTTTCCACCCGGCTGTTCATGTCGATGGACAGGTTCACGGCCGCGACTTCGACATCTGCTGCAGCAAAGGCGCGTTCAGCCTTGCGCCTGCCGTTGTCGAACAGCACCTGTTCGATCAGGATGCCAGCTACCAGATCGCCAAGATCGGTCAGGCTGACCGAAGGACCGATTGTGGGTAGCCAGTTCTTGGACTTCGCCTCCGCCCGCAGCTTGGCGCTTGTCAGCTCTGCCTCCGAGGCGCGTGCCGAGGCATCGATGGCGGACCGAGCGACCGTGTCATAGATGCTTCCGTCCTCCAGGAGAGAGCGGCGTTGCATCAGTGTTGAAATCACCTGCGACGGGTTTTCTGCGTCCGGTTGGGCAAAGCTGCTGGCGCGACGGTTCACATTCTCGTCTTCGCCAGCTTTGGCAAAGGGCAGGGATTGCATGCACCCCGACAGGCAACACAAAAGTGCCACCACGCCAATGGGTCGTCCCAGCTGCATTCTGCCCCCTCGCATTGCCTGTGTCCTTACCCTTGTGTCCGGGTATTTGGTCGAGGGCCAGCTATAGTGTTTGACCGGCCCCCGGTCGACCTGTTTTCGGATTAGATGACCACCTGAACATCCTGATCGACCACCAGGGTCGTGCCGTCGTTTCCGATCGTGTAGACATTATACAGCTCGCCATCCACAACGCGTGTCCCTGCGCTTGTAGCGTTGCCACCTGTCAGCGTGATGCGATCATTGTCATTATCACTGCCGTGAATGGTCAGCGTGTCAGAGTTGTTTGACAGAGCTTTGATATCAGCTTCGCTCAACGTCAGTTGGACGTCAGTGGAGAATTGTAGATCAAGGTTGTCGATGTTGAAGTCGCCGAGCTTGGCATGATCAAGGGTGCCAGAGTTGGTGGCATTGTCATCGAAAATAACAAGCGTGCTGGACGTGTTGCCAACAGCATCCGACCGCGACAGCACGAGGTGAGTGCCGTCCGGGATCGGCGCGCCGAATTCGAACTCGGTTCCGTCTTGCGGATCTACCGTTTTGGTGGCGGCGGGCGAGCTCACTGTACCGGCGGGATTAAGCGTGTTTACCGTGTAGTTGTCGGTGGCGTCTTTTGTTTCGAGTTCAAGGATCCCTTGACCAGTGATTTTGAGCGCGTAGATGGACGCGGGATCGACCACTGTATCAATGTCGAACTGCTCGGTCACAGTCTCGGTGTTTCCGGCTGCATCGGTCGCTGAAATAGTCGCGATCACGGTGCGGTCGCCATCAGGCAGGTCCGCATCATTGAGTGTCGCACTCCAATTGCCAGATGCGTCAACCGTTGCAGTCACTTCCTTACCATCAATGATGACTTTGACTGCCGATCCGGCTTCAACTGTCCCGTTGAAGGTAACACCAGCTTGCTGCTCTGCCTTGGTGATCACATCATCCGCGGTCTGGTTCGGCTGAACGGTGAGAGGTACAACATGGGTATCAAGCTCAACGGTGTCGGACACACTTGCTGTGTTGCCTGCGTCGTCCACGATCGAAGCGGTGATCGGCAGCGTGGTTTCACCGGTGGGGATATCGCCAGCGGGGAAGGTGGTTGACCAGTTGCCAGCATTGTCCGCAGTGACCTGGCGACTTGCAGTGCCAAGGCCAACTGTCACCACCAGACCCGGCGTTGCCGTACCGCTGATTTCGACGCCGTCTGCGCGTTCTGTCGCGTTGATGACGTCGTCGATTTCAATCGGGTCAGGAGATAGCGCCACAGTGCCTGCAACGGTATCCACCCGCAGGGCAGAGGAGGTCGAGGCGGTGTTACCCGCCGCGTCCGTTGCCGACACTGTGACCGAGGTATTGTATTCACCACCTGTCAGCGCGCCCGGTTCAAACAGTGCGGACCATGTCCCATTCTGGGCAACGGTCGCTGTACGTGTGACACCCGCAACGGTGACCTGAACGCTGGAGCCGGGCTCTGCGGTGCCCGTGAGGGTGACGCCTGCCTGGGCTTCTGCCGCGTTGACAATATTGTCGCCACCCGCCTGATTGGGGTCGATGGTGACCGAAGTGGAGGTGTCCACCCGCAGCGTGCCTGTCGCGGTTTCGGTGTTGCCCGCCAGATCGGTCGCGGTGACGCTGATGGGAGAGTCATAGGGGGTTGCAGATTGTGTAATCTCGTTTGCGCCATAAGGCGCGCTCCAGCGGCCCTGTGCATCCGCAGTGACAGTGCGGGTGATCCCTTGGAACGTGACGGCGACGGAGGCACTGGCCTCTGCTGTGCCGGTCAGGGTGAGACCACCAGAGGCTTCGGCGCCGTTCAGAAGGTCATCCCCGCCAGCTTGGCCCGGATCAATGCCGACAGTGGTCGTGGTGTCGACGCGGATGCTGCTGCTGGTGGTCGCCGTGTTGCCATAAGCGTCCGTCGCAGTTGCCGTGACTGTCGTGTCATAAGCGCCGTCGGCAATATCCGAACCGACAAAGGTTGCGGTCCAGTTGCCTTGCTGGTCTGCCGTCACGGTACGGCTTGCGTTGCCCAGTGTCACAACAACCGATGCGCCGGGTTCTGCAGTGCCGGTCAGGTTCAGACCGTTGCTGGCCTCTACGCCGTTGATCAAGTTGTCACCCGCCAGCGGATTGCTGAGGGCCACAGTGGTTTCAGTGTCGACACGGACGGTGCCGGTGGTCGAGGCGGTGTTGCCAACGGCATCGGTCGCGGTGACCGAAACATTGGCGTCGTACTCGCCGGTGGGGATTTCGCTAGAGGTGAAATCCGCACTCCATTTACCCTGAGCATCCGCCGTGACGGTCCGTGTTGTCCCCTCGAGCGTCACGGCGACAGTTGCGCCGGCCTCGGCGGTGCCGGTGAGGGTCACGCCTGCGGCTGCTTCGGGTGCAGAAATAACGCCGTCGGTGGCCTGAACCGCATCCAATGCCGCAGTTGTTTCCGTATCAACGGGAATAAAGGTCGAGGCAGAGCTGACGTTGCCGTGAATATCTGTCGCAACAGCAGAGACCGCCGCATTATAGGTGCCGGTTGCGATTTCGGAGCTGAGATAGCTTGCTGACCAGTTTCCTGCACCATCAGCCTGCACTGTGCGGCTGACACCTTGGAAGGTGACGACAACGGAAGAGCCAGCTTCGGCCGTACCGGTCAGAGTGATGCCGATGGCCTGTTCTGCGCCGCTGATGATGTGGTCGTCGCCGACCTGCGTGTTGATTGTCACGCGGGTTTCGGTGTCGACATTGATGGTGTGCGTGGTTGTGCTGGTGTTGCCAAAGGCATCGGCGCTCGTCACTTCGATTGTCGAGGTGTAGATGCCGGTGGCCACTTCGTTCACGCCGTAGTTCACGGACCAGGTGCCATCCTGGGCAACCGTGGTTGTGCGGGTGACACCCTGAAAGACCACGCTGACGCTTGCGCCCGCTTCGCCGGTGCCGTTGATCTGAACGCCATCTGCCACTTCGATGTAGTTGACGTGATCGTCACCTTCGACGGTGTTGACAGCAATCGGCGGGGGCGTGGTGTCAATAATGACCGACGGCCCGTCGAGATTGAACTCGGTGCCTTGCGGATCTTTCACATAGACGGTGGTTTCGTAGTCACCATCCGGCGGCAGATTGGTCACAGGGAAGTTCACAACCCAGGTGCCATCGTCCTTGACGGTGGTTGTCGCGACGATGGTGCCAAGGGTGACTTCTACCACCGAACCGGGCGCGCCTGTGCCGCTGACGACGACATCATCGGTTGTGGCGCTGGCCACGGGATAGGTTGCATCAGGATTGTCGACCGTGGGGGTTGTCGACCCGCCACCACCGCCGCCACCACCACCACCGCCGACAAGGACGGCCGCGCCAGCTACACCAGCCGCAGCACCAGCAGTGCCGAGGCCGCCAACCAACGGTGCAACGAGAGGTGCCACAACCGGTTCGATGCGCTCAACGTCAAGGAACACCATGTCATCATAGGCGCTCCACTTGCCGCTCAGATCGAGGGGTTCGTAGCTGGCAAAGAGCATGCCGTCGGTGCGGTCTTCGAGGACAACCTCGATGAAGTTGCCTTCTTCGCTCAGGAACAGGTTCTTGCCGCCGGTGGCGCCGGTGTCATAAAATCCGTCGAGCACAATGACCTGGCCGTCGATCAGCGTGATATGCAGATCACTGCCGCGGCGCGCGTAGCTCTCAACGTCAGAAGGGCCGAGATTGAGGGAAATATCTTTGGCGTGAGCCACTGCAATTGCAGCCTGGGGTGCCTCAATAGAAGTGCCATGCTGCTTAGTGCCCGCCATGTCGCGGGTGATGTATCCAACCGTGCTCATTTTTATATACCGCTCGTCAATAGACCACGGCGCTCTAATACGGAGCGCTTGGGTGCCTGTTATGTTTGCTCAACTCGACCGTCTTCGCGGCCATATTGCTGCCATAATGGGGCTGGGCTTATGATCTTGTCTAGGTTCTGTTGTCGCGGTTTTTCCTGAAAACGCGCAGGTGTGGCTAATTTGTATTCAATTTTAGTGCTTGTTTATTGTGCGCTTTTCGATGGGGCTGCTGCGGCGAGGGGCGTTAACGAATTTCTTGCGCTGTGTTTACGATTCGCATGGCGGTGAAATGCTTGTGTTTTATGGCCGAAACCCGCAAAAGCAGCGCTTTTCGTCCGGGTTAAAGCCCCACATTTGAGCAGCGGACGTCACGGTGAAATCGCTGATGTGTGAACAAGTGTTCTATTAAAACGTACTGGCAATTAACCAAAAACACACCAGTTTCAGATAGGATGAAGACCCAAATTGGTGTAGAGTTGAACGTAAGTAGACGACGCCGAAACCCAGGCCCCAGCCGGAATGTCACCGATCAGAGTGACCCGCTGGTCTTGTCTCCGCCGGTCTCGGCGCCGAGCAGAATTCAGACGAATAATTTGACGCGGACACCCTTGGCCCTCGCGCTGGGCTCCCTCTGTCCGTGTGCAAACTTGAACCCCAGGAGGAATGGCGCGCAGTAAGCTAGGAGGCTAGAGCCAGATGAAAGACATTGCCGAAATATTTGCCGAACAATACGGCGAGACGCGCGAGCAAGAGATGTCACTGCAGGAGTATCTGAACGCCTGCCGTGAGGATCCGGGCATGTACGCCAATGTTGCCGAGCGGATGCTCAAGGCGATCGGGGACGAGGAGCTGGTCGATACCTCAAAGGACTCGCGTCTTGGCCCCATCTTTCAGAACCGAACCATCAAGCGATATGCCGCCTTCAAGGACTTTTACGGAATGGAAGACACGATCGAACGGATCGTGGGCTATTTCCGTCATGCCGCGCAGGGGTTGGAAGAACGCAAGCAGATCCTCTATCTCCTTGGGCCGGTCGGGGGCGGTAAATCCTCTCTTGCGGAGCGATTGAAGCGTCTGGTCGAGGATCAGCCGATCTACGTGCTCAAGGCCGGAAATCAGCTGTCTCCCATTTTCGAGAGCCCGCTGGGCCTGTTTGATCCGGTGCGTATGGGCAAGCTGCTGCAGGATGAATACGGCATTGCGCAGCACCGCCTGCCGGGCCTGATGTCACCTTGGGCGGTTCAGCGGCTGGATGAATTCGATGGTGACATCAACAGGTTTTCGGTTGTTCGGATGTATCCATCGCGCTTGCGCCGCATCTGCGTCGCCAAGGTTGAGCCGGGTGACGAGAACAACCAGGATATTTCCACTTTGGTCGGCAAGGTCGACATCCGCCAGCTGGAACATTTCAGCCAGGACAACCCGGATGCCTATTCCTTCTCTGGTGGCTTGAACCGCGCGACCCAGGGCATTCTTGAGTTTGTCGAAATGTTCAAGGCGCCGATCAAGATGCTGCACCCGTTGCTGACAGCAACGCAGGAAGGCAACTACATGGGGACAGAGAGTTTTGGCGCGATCCCCTTCACGGGGCTTATCCTGGCCCACTCCAATGAATCCGAGTGGCAGCAGTTCAAGAACAACAAGAACAACGAGGCGTTCATTGACCGTGTATCGATTGTCAAAGTTCCCTACTGCCTGCGGGTGACAGAAGAGGCCAAGATCTATGACAAACTGATTGAGCATAGTGAACTGGCGAACGCCCCTTGTGCGCCCGAAACGTTGAAGATCCTGTCTCGCTTTTCTGTTCTGACACGGCTCAAGCCGCACGAGAACTCAAACCTCTATTCCAAACTGCGCGTCTATGATGGCGAGAGCCTGAAAGACACCGACCCCAAGGCAAAGACCGTGCAGGAATATCAGGACCGCGCGGGTGTGGATGAGGGGATGAATGGGATATCGACCCGGTTCGCCTTTAAGGTTCTGTCGAGTACATTCAATTTTGATACCGATGAGGTCGCCGCCGATCCGGTCCATTTGATGTATGTGCTGGAGCAGATGATCAAACGGGAACAGTTCCCGGCCGAGACCGAGGCAAAATATCTCGCCTTCATCAAGACAGAGCTCGCGCCGCGCTATGAGGAGTTCATCGGCAACGAAATTCAGAAAGCCTACCTCGAGAGCTATACTGAATACGGCCAGAACGTCTTTGACCGCTATATCGCCTATGCTGATGCCTGGATCGAAGAACAAGACTATAAGGACCCCGATACCGGCCAGCTTTACGACCGCGAGGTTCTGGACGCCGAGCTGAGCAAGATTGAAAAGCCGGTGGGCATCGCAAACCCCAAGGACTTCCGCAACGAGGTTGTCAAATTTGCTTTGCGTCACCGGGCAAATACCGGGGCCAACCCAGCCTGGAATTCCTACGAGAAGCTGCGAGATGTGATCGAAAAACACATGTTCAGCCAGGTCGAAGAGCTGCTGCCGGTGATTTCCTTTGGCTCAAAAAAGGACAGCAAAACCGAAGGTAAACACCAGGAGTTCGTCGAACGTATGCGCAGCCATGGCTACACCGACCGGCAGGTTCGCAGGCTGGTGGAATGGTACATGCGTGTGAACAAGGCGGGCTAACAACAAAGGTGGGAGGCTGATGCATCACTTCATTGACAGGCGCGCCAACCCCAAGGGGAAAAGTTTGGGGAACCGGCAACGGTTCCTCGAACGCGCCCGCGACAGCATCAAGGAACGCGTAGATCGTTCCGTCCGGGAAAAATCAATCAAGGATGGCGGTGGGATCCCGGCAGAGGGGGAAAAGGTCACGATCCCCTCGCGAGGGTTGAAGGAACCTCGCTTTCACCACTCTTCCAAGGGCGGGCGCCGACGCCATGTATTGCCCGGCAACAAGGATTTTGTTGTTGGTGACACATTGAAACGCCCCCAAGGCGGGGCCGGGGAGGGAGGCAAGAAGGCCTCTGAGGACGGAGACGGGTCAGACGAGTTTTCCTTTACTCTGACGCGGGACGAATATCTCGAGATCCTGTTTGACGGTCTGGAGCTTCCGGATCTTGTCGAGAAGGCGACGGTAGAAACCGAAACCATTGGCACCCGCCGCGCTGGGCTCACCACTGCGGGCACGCCCAACAACCTCAACCTTGTGCGCACAATGCGCAATTCCTTGGGGCGTCGGATCGCGTTGCAACGCCCCTCGGCCAAGAGCATTTCCGATTTGGAACAGCAGATCAACGAACTGGAGGAGATCGAGGCCCGCACTCCGGATCAGGACGCGCAACTGGCGGAACTGCGGCAGAGGCTGGAGGTGCTGGAACGCAAGCGCAGGGTGGTCGGCTACATCGATCCGCTGGATCTGCGCTACGACACATATGTCCCGGAAAAGATCCGCAACTCTCGCGCTGTGGTCTTTTGCCTGATGGATGTGTCGGGATCCATGCAAGAGCGGGAAAAGGACCTTGCGAAACGCTTTTTTCTGTTGCTGCACCTGTTCCTGACACGCAGCTATGAACACACCGAGCTGGTTTTCGTGCGCCACACTCACCACGCGCAAGAGGTGGACGAAGAAACCTTCTTTTACGCGCGGGAAACCGGCGGCACGATCGTGTCGACAGCCCTGGAGAAGATGAAGGAGATCATAGCTGAGCGCTATCCACCGGATGAATGGAACATCTATGGGGCGCAGGCCTCGGACGGTGAAAACTTCGGCAATGACTCCATCCGATGCAAAACGCTCCTGCTGGAGGATCTTTTGCCGGTCTGTCAGTTCTACGTTTATGTCGAGATCGTCGACGAAAACGCAGACATGTTGCTGAACAATCCAGAGGTCGGAGAGGATCTCTGGCAGAACTTCCGTGAAGTCAAAGCGCAGGCTGCTCATTTTGAAATGCAGCGGGTGTCACAGCCATCACACATCTATCCGATCTTCAGGGAGTTTTTCCTCCCCAAGGCGCAAGGGGGCCAGCATGCAGGCAGCTGACACAGCGGCCAGGCCGCTCTTTACGGGTCCGGAATGGACATTTGAACTGTTGGAGGTGGCGCGGGACGCGATCGAAGAAATCGCATTGGGTGATCTTGGATTGGATGTGTACCCCAACCAGATTGAAATCATCTCGGCCGAGCAGATGCTGGATGCATATTCCTGTGTCGGTCTGCCGCTGATGTATCAGCATTGGTCCTTCGGCAAGCATTTTGCCCGGGACGAGGCCCTGTATCGAACGGGTCGCCAGGGCTTGGCCTATGAAATCGTCATCAACTCCAACCCTTGCATCAGCTACAACATGGAAGAAAACACCATGGCGATGCAGACGTTGGTGATGGCGCATGCGGCCTTTGGTCATAACCACTTTTTCAAGAACAACTACCTGTTCCAGCAGTGGACCGATGCGGCAGGGATCCATGACTACTTGGCCTTCGCCAAGAATTACATCGCAGCCTGCGAAGAACGCTATGGGCTGACTGCGGTAGAAGAGGTGCTGGATGCCGCCCATGCGCTGCAGGCACAAGGGGTGTTTCGCTATGGTCGCCCCCCAAAACCCACCATTGCCGAGCGTGAGGCGATGCAACGGGTGCGCGAGGGGCATCAAACAGGGATGAGCATTCTGGAATTATGGACAGATGCAACGCTAGGGCGGAACCGCGAGGAAGATGCGGATTTCGATCCGGAAGCGAGCAGCAGGCGCAAACAGATGAACCTGCCGCAGGAAAATCTGCTCTACTTCTTGGAAAAACACAGCCCGGTTCTGGAGCCTTGGCAATGCGAGATCCTGCGCATCGTGCGGATGCTGGCGCAATATCTCTATCCGCAGAAACAGACCAAGGTGATGAACGAGGGCTGCGCAACCTTTGTGCACTACTACATCATCAACAAGCTGTTCGAGCAGGGCCGTCTGACCGAAGGCGCCTACATGGAGATGATGCACAGTCACACCAATGTTGTGCTGCAGCCCGAGTTCGACGACCCCCGGTATTCCGGCATAAACCCCTATGCTCTGGGTTTTGCCATGATGCAGGATATCCGGCGTATCTGCAAAAACCCGACAGAGGAGGACCGCGAATGGTTCCCCGACTTTGCAGGTGATCCGGACTGGCGGCGTGTTCTGCGCGATGCCTGGGCCAATTATCGGGATGAGAGTTTCATTCAGCAATTCCTGTCACCGCATCTCATCCGCAAGTTCAAGCTATTCACCCTGGCTGATGATGCAGAACAGTCGCATCTGATCGTCAGCCAGATCCACAACAAAAGCGGCTATCGCGCGGTGCGGCGAGATTTGGCGCGATCATACGATCTGGCCTATTTAGAGCCTGATATTCAGGTCACGGATGCCGATTTGAAGGGCGACAGGGAGTTGAAGCTGACCCACACGGTGCGCGATGGCATCCATCTGGCAGAGGAGGACAAGGATGAGGTTCTCAAACATCTGCGCAGGCTGTGGGGTTATGACGTCAGCCTGAATGCGGTCGATCAGGATAGCTAGATTGCCCCGCATTGCCGGATGGGCTTAGGCGGGATCTGATCGCAGCTGCTGCTCAAGAGAGGCCTTGGCACCCAGGATGTGCTGGGCTGTCAACGTGGCAGCGCGGTCTGCGTCACCCTCCTGGCAGGCTTGCAGAATTGCGCGATGCTCCTGGTCTGTCCGGGACATCCCATCGCTCATCACAAGTTGAGCGCGTAGATATCGGTCGATCCGATCCATCGAGGCTTCGACGATTTCCACGTGATAGGGCAGTCCGCTGACGCTGTAGAGCGTGGCGTGAAAATCACGGTTGATGCGGCCCCAACGCATCGGATCGCGACAGCGCAGAAAGGCATCCAGATGCGCTTCGGCTGCTTGCAGAACCTCGGCGGTCAACTGAGGCACCGCTGCCCGGATTATGTCGGCTTCCAGTTTGGCGCGCAGATCAAAGATCTCTGCCGCGTCCTGCATCGACAGGGTGGCAACGACAGCGCCCTTGTAGCGCTGGACGGTGACAAGCCCCTGCTGTTCGAGGCGGGCGATGGCTTCACGGACGGGATAGCGAGAGGTCTTGAAGGCCTTGGCAATGTCATCCTGGCGCAGCGGTGTGCCGTCTTTCAGTTCACCCTCGATGATCGCCTTGCGGAGCGCGCGAAAGATGATCGTCGCGGCTGTTTCCGTTTTGGAGATATCAACGGCCTGAAACTTCAAACCCAGGTTCCTTTTCCACAGCAGGGCAATGGGCCCAGTATGCCGCTGTCATCAAGCTGCTGCCAGCGGGATGTAGCCTTTGTGAAAACAAAAACGCAGGCCGCTTGCGACCTGCGTTTCTGTGTCAGCCATGAAGCGGAAATCAGAATTCCACGACGGCGCGGATCGACTTGCCTTCATGCATCAGCTCGAAACCCTCGTTGATCTGATCCAGGGACAGCTTGTGGGTGATCATCGGGTCGATCTCGATTTTGCCATCCATGTACCAGTCTACGATCTTGGGCACATCTGTTCGGCCAGACGCGCCACCAAAGGCAGTCCCGCGCCAGGAACGACCGGTCACCAGCTGGAACGGGCGGGTAGAGATTTCGGCACCTGCAGGCGCCACGCCGATGATGATGGATTCACCCCAGCCCTTGTGTGCGGCTTCCAGAGCGGTGCGCATGACATTGACGTTGCCGGTGGCATCAAAGGTATAGTCTGCGCCACCGCCGGTCAGTTCGACCAGATGAGCAACCAGATCGCCCTCAACCTCTGCCGGGTTCACGAAGTCGGTCATGCCAAAGTGCTTGGCCATCTCGACCTTGCCGGGGTTGAGGTCAACACCGACGATCTGATCCGCACCTGCCAGTCGCAGGCCCTGGATCACGTTCAGGCCGATGCCACCCAGACCAAAGACGATCGCGCGGGAGCCAATCTCGACCTTGGCTGTGTTGATGACCGCGCCGATGCCGGTGGTCACGCCGCAACCGATGTAGCAGATCTTGTCAAAGGGCGCGTCCTTGCGCACCTTTGCCAGCGCGATTTCCGGCACCACGGTGTGGTTGGCAAAGGTGGAGCAGCCCATGTAGTGATGGATAGGGGTGCCATCCAGCATGGAGAACCGGGTGGAGCCGTCAGGCAGCAGGCCCTGACCCTGGGTGGAGCGGATTGCCTGGCAGAGGTTGGTTTTCGGGTTCAGGCAGTATTCACACTCGCGGCACTCAGGCGTGTAGAGTGGAATAACGTGATCGCCGACTTCAAGCGTGGTGACGCCTTCACCAACCTCGACAACCACACCTGCGCCCTCATGGCCCAGAATGGCAGGGAAGATGCCTTCGGGGTCATCCCCGGAACGGGTGAATTCGTCAGTATGGCACAGGCCGGTTGCCTTGATTTCAACCAGGACTTCACCCTTCTTCGGGCCTTCCAGATTGACCTCCATCACCTCAAGCGGTTTCCCGGGGGCAACGGCCACAGCGGCACGGGTACGGATCATGGCGAAATTCCTTTGTTTGTCTGGGCGTCAGGCGCCAGTTGTATTTCCGCGGCATATTGGCAGACGGAGAGGGGGGGCGTAAACCAACCTGCTGCGTGCTATCCCGAATTTATCGATGTCGTCTGCTGTCGCCTTTTAGGAATGCGACAGCGGGTCTGTCGTTCCCGTCATTTTGCGTCGCAGCTGGCGGGGGACAAAAGAGGTGCGAAGGGTCTTGACCTTCCCCTGACTGGAACCTCCATATCCAGCACATCGATGAAAAACCGCCAACCGAAGGAAGGCGAAAGATGCACGCAAAAAGCAACGAAACCGAACTGAGCCTCGAGGTCACTGGCCTCAATTGCGCAGGGTGCGAAGGCCGTGCAGAGCGCGCGCTGGCGGGTGTTGAGGGCGTAACAGAGGCCTCAGTCAACCTTGCAAACAGTGCCGCTGTCGTAAGCGGCCAAGCAGATTTGGATGTCATGGCTTTGCGCGATGCGTTGGCGCAAGCAGGCTACCCTGCGGGCGAACGGGAAGTTGATCTGGATATCGACCACCTGACCTGCGCCAGCTGCGTTGGTCGGGTCGAACGCGCGTTGTCTGCAGTTCCCGGTGTGGTGTCAGCCGAGGTCAACCTAGCGCAGGAACAGGCCCATGTGCGGTATCTGAGCGGCGCAGTTCGAATTGAAGATCTGCTAAAGGCGAGCGACAGCGCAGGATACCCAGCGCATCGCCGGGGGTCTGCCGAGGATCATACCGCTGCTCGGGAGGCCGAGAAGGCAGACGAGATCACGGCCTTGGGCCGACAGGTCTTGCTTGCGGCCGTTCTGACGCTGCCCGTGTTTGTGATCGAGATGGGCGGGCACATGATCCCGGCGCTCCATCACTGGGTGGCGCGCACGATTGGAACCGACAACAGCCATATCCTGCAGTTTGTTCTGACGACACTTGTTCTGTTTGGTCCTGGCATGCGGTTCTATCGTCTGGGGTTGCCAGCGTTGCTGCGTGGGGCGCCGGACATGAATGCGTTGGTCGCGCTGGGGACGGCGGCGGCCTATGGGTTCTCTGTTGTCTCTACATTTGCGCCGGGATTGCTCCCTGCAGGGACGGCGAATGTCTACTACGAGGCAGCCGCCGTTATCGTAACACTGATCTTGCTTGGCCGCTGGTTGGAGGCGCGTGCGAAGGGACGCACCGGTGCGGCAATCAAGGCGCTTGTTGGTCTGCAGCCAAAAGTGGCCTTGGTCGTGACCGGAACAAGTGCCGAAGAGCGTGCGGTATCGGATCTGAAGGAAGGCGATCATCTGCGTGCCCGACCGGGAGAGCGCATCGCTGTGGATGGGGTCGTCCTGTCGGGGCAGTCTTTTGTTGACGAGAGCATGATCAGCGGCGAGCCGGTGCCGGTTGAGAAATCCGAAGGTGCTGAGTTGAGTGCAGGCACGATCAACGGTTCGGCAGTGTTGGATTATCGTGCGACCCATGTTGGCGCAGATACTCTCTTGGCTCAGATCATCCGCATGGTGGAGCAAGCGCAGGGGGCGAAACTTCCGGTGCAGGCACTGGTGGACCGGATCACGCTTTGGTTTGTACCCGCAGTTATCGTGACTGCTTTGTTGACCTTTGCCGTCTGGCTGTTGGCTGGGCCCGCGCCTGCGTTGCCCTTTGCCATTGTGGCTGCTGTGTCCGTGCTGATTATTGCCTGCCCTTGCGCCATGGGTCTCGCGACGCCGACGTCCATCATGGTTGGGATTGGCAGGGCAGCACAGATGGGGGTGCTGTTTCGCAAAGGGGATGCGCTGCAGCGCCTGCAGGAGGCACGGGTGGTCGCGTTGGACAAGACCGGCACCCTGACGGAGGGACGCCCATCACTGACGCTGATGCGCTGCGTGGACGGAAGGGACCGGGCCGAGGTGTTGCCGCTGGTTGCCGCAGCCGAGGCACAGTCCGAACACCCCATTGCCCGCGCCATTGTCGCGGCGGTGGAAGGGGAGCTGCCAGAGGCTGAATCGGTAGAGGCTATTCCCGGTTTCGGATTGCGGGCCAGGGTGGCCGGTCAGGACGTGTTGGTCGGCGCAAAGCGCCTGATGGAGCGGGAGGGGATCGATGTGTCGCCTTTCCTTGAGGAGGCCGAGACGCTGGCTGGCAGGGGCGCAACAGTGCTGTACGCAGCAATTGACGGGGCTTCTGCAGCGTTGATCGCGGTGACCGATCCGGTAAAGGCAGGCAGCCGTGCCGCTGTTGCCGCAATGCAGGCGCAGGGGCTGAAGGTGGCCATGTTGACCGGTGATGGCCAGGCCACGGCCAAGGCCATTGCCGCGGATCTGGGCATCGACATCGTGGAGGCCAACTGCCTGCCAGCAGATAAGGTCCAGGCCATTCAGCGACTGCAGGGCGAACATGGTACGCTGGCATTCGTCGGCGATGGCATCAATGACGCGCCTGCGCTGGCAGCTGCGGATGTGGGCCTGGCGATCGGCACCGGTACAGATGTGGCGATAGAAGCTGCGGATGTTGTGTTGGTGTCTGGTGATTTGCGTGGCGTGGTAAATGCCTTCACCGTCAGCCGCGCAACCCTGCGCAATATTCGCCAGAACCTCGGCTGGGCCTTTGGCTATAACATTCTTCTTGTGCCGGTCGCGGCGGGGGTGCTGGTCCCATTTGGTGGCCCACTTTTGTCTCCGGGCCTTGCGGCAGGGGCGATGGCTTTGTCGAGTGTCTTTGTCCTGAGCAACGCGCTGCGCTTGCGGCGGCTGAAATCGGGCATAGATGAACAAAAGTCAGACGGGGCGTTCACCGGCTCCGGCGAACTGGAACGAAAGGCGCGCGCATGAATATTGGAGACGTCGCAACCCGCTCGGGGCTGCCAGCCAAAACCATCCGCTACTACGAAGATATCGGCCTCATCAAACCGCGTCGGAGCGAGAATGGCTATCGTCATTTCGCCGAGAGCGATCTGCACAAGCTGGCATTCCTGGGCCGGGCGCGGGCGCTGGGCTTTACCATCGAGGATTGTCGGACTCTGATGGCGCTTTACGAGGATGAGAGCCGCGCAAGCGCAGACGTGAAACAACTGGCGCAGGAACACTTGGACAAGATCAGCGCCAAGATCGCAGATCTTCAGGCGATGCACGGCACCTTATCAGAGCTGGTCCAGTGCTGTGCGGGCGACAACAGGCCAGACTGCCCGATCCTGCGGGATCTGTCCCAACCAGCGGACGACGCACGCGACTGATCCTGCCGCTCTGGCCGACCAGCGGTGAAGTCAAGGCACCTTGGAATGCGGAGAGTTAAACGCGCTCCGCATTCACGCCATCTGGCAGGCTTTGGGAGGAGGAGACCCGCCGGATAGGCTACAGCAGCCGAGGGAGGAGCGGCTCATGCTGCGAATGCGTCGCGCGCCTCTGACAGATGGGGTACTGCCTGCCCCCTTGCAAGCGAGGGGGACAGGATGACGCAGCTGACCCCTGCAGTTTTATGCCGGGCGCAGTTGCAGGATCTCGCGGGCCTCGGCACAGGTGGCGACAGGACGTTCGTATTTCTCACACAAGGCCACCGTGCGCTCGACCAGAGCGGCATTTGACGGAGCAAGCGTATTGCGGTCTAGGCGCAGGTTGTCCTCCAACCCGGTCCTTGTGTGGCCGCCTGCGGCAATCGCCCATTCATTCACAAGGATCTGCCCAGGCCCGATGCCAGCCGCGCACCACTGCGCATCGGGTGCAAGGCGCTCCATCGTCTTGACGTAATAGTCGAACACATCCCGGTCTACGGGCATGGCGTTTTTCACCCCCATGACGAACTGCACATACAGCGGTTTTTGCAGCCGACCATCATTGGACATCGCAACGGCCTGATGGATATGGGAGAGGTCAAAGGCCTCGATTTCAGGTTTGACGTCATGGGTCTGCATTTGCGAAGCAAGCCAATCAACCAGATCCGGCGGGTTCTCGTAGACGCGGGTGGGAAAGTTGTTGGACCCCACCGACAGCGATGCCATGTCCGGACGAAGAGAGAGCATCCCCCCACGCTCACGACCTGCGCCGGACCTGCCGCCGGTGGAAAGCTGCACAATCATGCCGGGGCAGTGTGTTTGTATGCCTTCCATCAGCTGTTGAAAACGCTCCGGGTCGGAGGTGGGTGTTTCGTCCTCTTGGCGGACGTGGCAGTGCGCAATGCTGGCGCCAGCTTCAAATGCTGCGTGGGTGCTCTCGACCTGTTCTGCGATGCTGATGGGCACGGCAGGGTTATGGGCCTTTCGTGGCACTGAGCCAGTGATGGCCACGCAGATGATACAGGGCTGTGTCATTGGTCGCTCCTCAGATGTCAAAGAACACGGTTTCGCCCGGCCCTTGCAGGTGAATGTCGAATTGATAAACTCGCGGGTTCTGGGCGCTCCCGGTCCCGGAAACGGGCTGGGCCAGCAGTGTCGCCCGGCGGTCAGTCTGTTCGATGAGGTTCAAAACCGGATCGGAGGCATTGGCGTCGGGTTCGTCTGCGAAATAAAGCCGCGTGTTCAGGCCGACGTTGATACCACGTGCAACGATCCACAGGTTGATATGTGGCGCCATTGATTGACCGTTCCGCCCGGCAACACCCCCTGGTTTGATTGTGTCAAAGGACCAGCTGCCGCTTTCGAAATCGGAAATCACCCGGCCCCAGCCACGAAATCCGTTTTCTGTGCTCTCCGGCCCGCCGTCACCTGTGCCTGGGGTTTCAGGATGGGGGTAAAGACCCGCGGCATTGGCTTGCCAGACTTCAATCAGCACATCCCGGACCGGTGCTCCGGTGCCATCAAACACCCGGCCCTCAACGCGGATCCGGTCGCCTGCTGCATTGGGCCCGGCGATATCCTGCCCCAGTTCGGTGTCGTAGATCTGGAATCCGGCATCCCCTGGCGCAAGGCCGATGTGGACGTAGGGCCCGGCGGTTTGCGAGGGCGTTTCCTTGAGCGGGGTCAGGGATTGCTGCAGGAAGTGCGGTCTATATGGCAGCGTCATCAGTTCCCCTCCATCCGGTTTTCAAACAAGGTCGAGCGTCTGCCACGCAACACGATGTCGAACCGGTATGCGATCATGTCCAGAGGCAATGTTTCGTTGATGTCGAGACGGGCAATGAGCTGCTGAACCGCAGCTGGATCCGGGATCGTGTTCACGATCGGGCAGCGCGCGATCAGCGGATCGCCTTCGAAATACAGCTGTGTAATCAGCCGCTGAGCGAAGGCGTGGCCAAAGACCGAAACATGGATATGCGCAGGGCGCCAGTCGTTCAGCCCGTTGCGCCAGGGATAGGCCCCTGGCTTGATTGTGCGAAAGGCATAGGCCCCCTGATCGTCGGTCAAGGTGCGTCCGCAGCCGCCAAAATTAGGGTCTAACGCGCCCAGATAGCCGTCTTTCTTGTGTCGATAGCGCCCCGACGCATTGGCCTGCCAGATTTCAACCAGCGTATTGGGCACCGGGCGGGCGTTTTCATCAAGAACACGACCGTGCAGCAAGATGCGCTCTCCGATTGGGCTTTCGCCGGGGCGGGCGAAATTGCTCAGCAGGTCATTGTCGCCGACTGCGATGTCATTTTGCCCAAAGGTCGGACCAGTGATTTCGCTGGCGGTGTTTTCCAGGCTCAGCAGAGGAAGCCGTGGGGATCGACTGACTGAGGTTTTGTAGTCTGGCGCGTAGGCCGGCGGATGCCAGCGCCGGTCGCGGACGTAGTAATCAGTCGGTTTGGGTCGTGTCATCGCTGTCTCCGGTAGCCATATCGGCCAGGGTTTCCTTGGCGAGCTTCAATGCCCTATTGGCGCGGGGCACACCTGCATAGATCGCCACATGTTGGAACACTTCGGCGATGTCCTGCGGGGTCGCCCCAGTGTTTGCCGTGGCGCGGATGTGCATCGGGATTTCGTCAAAATTGCCAGTGGCAGCGAGCAGAGCCAGCGTCAGCATGGAGCGTTCTCGACGCGAAATGGCGTCGGATGCCCAAACGGTACCCCAGGCTGTTTCGGTTATGAGCTGCTGGAACGGGGCATCTAGCGGCGTCTTGGCGGCCTCGGCGCGGGCGACATGGTCGTCTCCCAAAACCTGGCGGCGGACCTCCATGCCTGCGTCATACTGCGGGTTGCGCATGGTAATCTCCTTTGAGTATGACTTATTTCATACCATAAATGGTCTGTATAATCCCTCATTCTGGATGTAATTATATTGTTTTCGATATGCTTCTCTCGTCACAGCTGAAACTGCGCCATCTTGAGGTCTTTGTGGAGGTTGCCCGCCGCAAGAGCGTGACGCAAGCTGCGGAGCGGTTGGGTATGACACAACCAGCCGTTACCCGCGCGCTGAGAGAGTTGGAGGCAATCTGCAACAAGCCGCTGGTGGAAAAGGATGGTCGCGGGATCCGCTTGTCTGCGTATGGCGAGATGTTTCGCGACTATGCCGGGCGCAGCCTCGCGCTGACTCGGGATGGTGTGAAAATGCTGCGTGCGCTGGACGAGGCCGAAGGGCCAAAGGTGGCGATCGGCGCGCTACCGACGGTATCGGCGACGGTCGTCCCGAAGGCGCTGGCTGCCATCTGGGAACAAGGTGGACGCAACAGGTTTTCGGTTTTGACCGGCGACAATCAGCACCTCTTGGATCTTTTGCGCAGGGGTCAGCTGGACGTGGTGGTTGGGCGGCTTCCTGCACCGGAAAATATGGTTGGCCTCGATTTCGATCCGCTGTTTTACGAAACCGTGACGGTGGTGGTTGCACCGGATCATCCCCTGACGACAGTATCCAAGGCACAGTTGCCGCAAGCGCTCTTTGGCGAATTTCCGGTTTTGATCCCGGCTGAGGCGTCAATCATCCGCCCCGCAGTGGAGCGACTTTTTCTGGAACATGGAATACAGATGCCGATGACGGCCATCGAGACGGTCTCGTCCACATTCGGGCGCCGATTTACGCTGGATCATCAGGCGGTCTGGGTCATCAGCCATGGTGTCGTGGCCCAGGATCTTGCGGACGGGCAGCTGGTGCGTTTGCCGCTTGATACTGGCGGAACCCGTGGGCCGGTTGGGTTGTGCTTGCGGACTGAACATCAGCTCAGTCCGGCGGCCGCGCGGTTTTGTGCAACGCTCAAGGATCAATGCGGCTGACCGCTTTCTCACAGCCGCGCATGATAGGCGCCGGGCCAAATTCTGGTAGCCTGTTTTTGTGCGGTTGACGCTGGGTCTTGCGGATTGACAGGTGAAAAACATCCTCTCTACTCTGGGTTTAGCCGCAGGATGGTCCGGGTTTGAGGAGGCCTGGGACCGAAAAAACTGCGTGAGAGCGCCCTGAATTGGGGCGGGGGAGGACAGTTTGGACGGAGTGCAACTGCTGGTCAGTGGCCTCGCGAATGGCTGCGTATACGGCCTGATCGCGCTTGGGTTTGTGCTGATCTACAAGGCGACCGAAGCAGTCAATTTCGCGCAGGGCGATTTCATGATGCTGGGTGCGTTTGTGACACTCGGCTTGACCAATGCCGAATATCTGCATTTGCCGTTCTGGATTGCCGCGCCTTTGGCGATCTTGATCATGGCGTTTTTTGGCTACCTGCTGGACCTTCTGATCCTGCGTCATCTGTTCGGCCAGAGCCAAACCGCTGTTGTCATTCTCACCATCGCGCTGGGGTTTGTTATTCGCTTCGTTGCCGGGGTGATCTGGGGCCATGAGCCGCAGACATTGGAAAGCCCGCTGGCTCTTGGTGATGTATCGTTGGGAGGCGTTGTACTGGGTATGGCGGATGTGGCGGTTATCGTGGTCACGGTCCTGCTGACCTGGTCGTTGTACCAGTTCTTCCAGCGCACAAAGCTGGGGTTGGCGATGCAGGCTGCCAGTCAAAACCAGATGGCTGCCTATTTCATGGGGATCCCGGTTAAACGGGTGCAGGGGCTGATTTGGGGCCTGTCGGGTGCGACAGCTGCCGTTGCAGGAATCCTCTTTGCATCAAAGGGCGCAATCGACCCTAATGCGGGGCTTTTGGGGATCAAAGCCTTTGCTGCGGCAGTGATTGGTGGTTTTGGCTCTTTGCCGGGGGCGCTGGCCGGTGGGTTGATTGTCGGCGTGATCGAACCTTTTGCCGCGCGCTATCTGGCAGCGGGGTATTCGCAGATTGCACCCTATGCGCTGTTGCTCGCGGTTCTGGTGTTCCGCCCTCACGGGCTGTTCAGCCAGGTCCGGACCAAGAAGGTGTGATGCGATGCGGATTCAGTTCAAGACAAGCTATGATCATGACATCCGCCTCTTTCCCGACCGCCACAGTCTGATCGTATACGGATCCCTGATCCTGCTGGCGCTGGTGTTGCCGTTTTTGATCAACGAGTTCTATATCGGAGAGGTCACAAACGTTCTGATCTGGGCCATTGCGGGTCTGGGGCTGATGTTGCTGACGGGACAGACCGGTCAAGCCAGCCTTGGTCATGCAGCGTTTCTGGCGATTGGCTGTTATACCAACACGATCCTGATAGAGCAGGGGCTGCCCTTTCTGTTGGCCTTTCCGCTGGCGGGGGTGATCACGGGGGTCGTTGGGGCGATCATCGCCATCCCAGCGCTGCGGGTGCATGGGATTTATCTGGCCATCGCAACCATCGCCCTGTCCATCCTCGCAGATGACATCATCGTCCTGCTGGAGCCTTGGACCGGCGGCGTATCCGGGAAGTTTCCGGATGTGATCCGGGTGTTCGGCATGGAGATCGAGCGCTGGACCATGCCGGTGCGGTTTTACTATCTCGTCTTGGCTGTGGCCGTGATGTGCACCCTGTTCTATCGGAATATTCTGCGCTCTCCGCTGGGCCGGGCCTTTGCCGCGGTGCGCGACAGTGAAGTCAGCGCAACAGCAATGGGCGTTCATATCGCGCGCACGAAGGCAACGGCATTTGGGCTCAGCTGTATGATCACCGGATGGGCGGGTGCATTGATGGGTTACTATGCGGGTGCCTTCAATAACGAGACGTTTTCGCTGGTGATTTCGATCACCTTGCTGATGATGATCGTGATCGGTGGGCTGGGTTCGATCCATGGAGCCTTTTTCGGTGCGGTGGTTGTCGCCTTCCTGCCGCAGGGCCTTTCGATCCTGAAGGATAGCGTTCTGGGCAGCGGTGTGGCGATCCCCGGCTTGGAAACCGGGGTTTTCGGGATGATCCTGATCCTGTTCATCCTGTTCGAACCGATGGGGCTTTATGGCAGGTGGTTGAAGATCCGCATCTGGTTTGAGCTGTTCCCCTTTGCCCGCAAGGACATGTTCCGCAGGCAAAAATCTTACCTCAAGACGGAGCGGCTGAGATGAGTCTTCTCAAGGTGGAAAACGCGACGCTGAAGTTTGGCGGTGTGGTCGCCGTCAACGACCTGAGCTTTTCTGTGAACGAGGGCGAGGTTTATGCCATCGTGGGTCCGAATGGTGCGGGAAAGTCGACGGTTTTCAACCTGATCTCGCGGTTCTACCAGCCATATGCCGGGCGTTTTTCCTTTGATGGGCGGGACCTGCTAAGCTGCAAGCCGGATGAGGTGGCCGATCTTGGTATTGCGCGAACCTTCCAGAACATTGAACTGTTCGACCACGCGACGGTGTTGCAGAATTTGTTGGTTGGGCGCCACCGCCATCGGCGCACCACCCTGATTGAAGAGTTGTTTTTCGCACCGCGCGTCCGTCAGGAAGAACGTCACCACCGGGCTGCCGTCGAAGAGGTGATCGATTTTCTCGACCTCCAGCCCTATCGCGACAAGATGATCGCGGGTTTACCCTATGGGGTGCGCAAGGTGGTGGAGCTTGGCCGTGCGCTGGCGTCCGGTCCCCGCTTGCTTTTGCTGGATGAACCCGCGTCCGGCCTGTCGGTCGAGGAGACCCAGGACATGCGCTGGTGGATAGATGATATCCGCAAGCAGATGGGCATTACCGTTTTGATGGTCGAGCATGACATGGGGCTGGTGTCCGGGGTTTCTGACCGGGTGCTTGCGCTGGCCGATGGTGCCAAGCTGGCAGAGGGCACACCAGCAGAGGTGCAATCTGACCCCGCTGTGATCGAGGCCTACCTTGGGGCGGGGGCGGCATGATGGGGGCGCCTTTGCTCGAAGTTCGCAATCTGGAGAGCTTTTACGGCCCCATCATGGCGATCCGGGGTGTTTCTCTGAGTGTTGAGGAGGGCCAGATCGTCACGGTTCTGGGGGCAAACGGGGCTGGGAAGTCCACCTTGCTCAAGACCATTTCCGGGATCATGGACCCCGAAAAGGGCAGCGTGTCTTTTGATGGGGCCGAAATCCAGGGGGAGGAGCCACATCGGATCGTGAGCCGGGGCATTGTGCATGTGCCAGAGGGACGCGAGGTATTTCCCCTGTTGAGTGTGGATGAAAACCTGTCTCTCGGCGCCTATACGCGCAAGGATCGCAGCGCGATCGAGCGGGATCGCGAGATGGTGTTCGAGTACTTCCCAATTCTCGCGGAGCGACGCCATCAAGAGGCCGGAACCCTGTCAGGGGGACAGCAACAGATGCTTGCGATTGGCCGCGGTCTGATGCTGAGGCCGCGTATCATGTTGCTGGATGAACCAAGCTTGGGGCTGTCGCCCCTGTTGGTGCAGGAGATCTTTGCCATCCTTGGTCGACTGAACCGCGAGGAAGGCGTGACCATGATGCTGGTAGAGCAAAACGCCCGGATCGCATTGGAACTGGCGCATGTCGGTTATGTCATGGAGATCGGCAGGATCGTGATGAATGGCGATGCAGATCGGTTGATGCAGAGCGAGGATATCAAGGCCTTCTATCTGGGTCAGCAGGAGGCAGGCCAGCGTAGCGAAAAGCGCTGGAAGCGGAAGAAAACATGGAGATAGCCCCACGTTAGAGCCTGTATTTTGGCGACGTGGTTCAGGAGTGGCAGAAAAGAGTTGCACATATGACGAGCCGAACACCGATGCAGACACGGGCGCAGGACCGGGCGCAACCGACAGGGGCGGACATAGGCTCCCCCCAGGTGGAGCTGAACGGTGTCAGCTACAATGCAACCCCAGGTCAGCGACCGATACTGGTGGATGGCTGCGACACTATTCCCAAACTGTTTTCTGTCCGCTGCCAGCAGATGTCTGACCGCACGGCCCACCGCGAAAAGGACATGGGCATCTGGAAGAGCTATTCTTGGCGGGATTACTGGGACCACGCAGAGAAGATTGGTCTGGGCCTTATGTCTCTTGGGCTGCAACGGGGCGAGGTTGTTTCCATCCTGAGCGAGGACCGCAAGGAATGGCTCTATCTTGATATGGGCATCCAGGGAGCTGGCGGCATTGCCTCTGGTGTTTACACCACCGATTCAGCGCAGCAGTTGGCCTATCTTATCAACGACAGTGGTAGCCGGTTCCTGATTGTCGAAAACGATGAACAGCTGGACAAGTTTCTGGAGATCGAAGCCGACGTTCCAGACCTGAGGCATGTGATTATTCTAGACCGCGACGGTCTGCATGATCTGCAACACGAGAAATGCCGTTTCCTTGATCAGCTTTATGATCAGGGGGCAGCATACCGCGTGGCCAATCCCGACGCCTTTGAGATTGCAGTTGCACAGTCGCGCCCGGATCAAACGGCTCTGCTTATCTATACATCAGGCACGACGGGTCAGCCCAAGGGAGCCATGCTGTCGCATGAGAATATTCTTGCGACAATGGAATCCGGTGCCAGATCGCTTGAGTGTCTCAGATCGGACGAACAGCTGTGTTTCCTGCCGCTCTGTCACATTCTTGAGCGCAACGTCTCCGTTTATTTGCCGATGGCGGCGGGCAGTACGGTGAATTTTGCAGAAAGCCCTGAAACGGTGTTTGAAAACATGCAGGAGGTTTCTCCAGCAACGTTCTTTGCCGTGCCACGGGTCTGGGAAAAGGTCTATTCCCGCGTGCTGGTTCTGGCGCAAGAGGCCACAGCGCTTGGGCGATGGGCTTTTTCAAGGGCGGTCGCAGCGGGAGAAGCGCGCGCAGGCTATCTGCTGTCGGGGCGCCCGGTTCCGAAGTCGATCGCGCTGCGCTACTGGATCTGGGACCATCTGGTTCTGCGCAATCTGCGGCGCATGCTGGGGCTTGATCGGCTGCGGCGGGGCGGGACAGGGGCCGCTCCGATTTCGCCTGATCTTCTTCGCTGGTATTGGTCTATCGGTGTGCCGTTGATCGAGGGCTACGGCATGACCGAGAACGCAGGCCTGACATCGGTCAATCAAGTCGACGCGCACAAACCGGGCACTGTCGGGCAGGCTGTTCCCGGCGTCACCATCCGCATTGCAGATGACGGAGAAATCCAGCTTTGGGGATGCAACAACTTTCAGGGGTATTGGGGCAAGCCTGACAAAACGGCAGAGACATTTACCGCGGATGGCTGGTTGCGGACCGGTGATGTGGGCGAATTGGATGACGATGGCTTTCTGCGGATTACCGGCCGGATCAAGGACATCATCATCACTGCGGGAGGAAAGAACATCACCCCGGCGGAGATCGAGAGCCGCCTGAAATTCAGCCACTACATCGCGGATGCCGTCGTGATCGGAGACCAGCGCAAATATCTGACCTGCCTGATCATGATCGATCAGGAAAACGTCGAGAAATTTGCCCAGGATCGCAAAATCCCGTTTAGTGACTTTGCCTCCCTTTGCGCCGCGGGCCCTGTGGTGGAACTGATCCGCGCGGAGGTGGAGGCGGTGAACCGGGATTTTGCGCGGGTAGAGCAAATCAAGGACTTCCGCCTGATCAATGTGCTGCTCACCGCTGAAGATGATGAATTGACCGCGACCATGAAGCTGAAACGCGGGTTGGTGGAGAAGAAACATAAGAATTTGATCGACCAGATGTACTGACCCGCGGAGGCGGGCAATAGGGAGGAAACGCAGATGAAGAGGATGACATCGAGCCTGCTTGGCATTGCACTTGCAGGGGGCGTGATTTCAGCGGCGGCCAGCGAGGTCGCGGCGCAGGCTCAGGGAGTGAGCGAGACAGAGGTTGTGCTGGGTTCCGTCAACGATCTTAGCGGGATTTTTGCGGCGGTGGGTGTGCCCGCTGTAAATGGCGCCAACCTGCGCTTTGAGGAAGCCAATGCAAATGGTGGCGTGCATGGCCGTCAGATCCGCTTTGTGGTCGAAGACAACGGGTATCAGATCCCGCGCGCAATGCAGGGCTACAACAAGCTGCTGAACCGCGACCAGGTCTTTGCCATGCTGCTGTCCCTTGGCACTCCGATGAACATCGCGGGGTTCAAGCTCTTGGATCCGAAGGGAATACCGAACGTCAGCCCGCTCACCGCTGCCCGGCAAATGTTGCAGGAGCCGGTCGACAATAAATTCATCGGCTTTTCAAGCTATTACGACCAGGTCCGTGCTGGGGTCACCTATTTGGCAGAGGAATTCGATGCCAAGGAAGTCTGTTCAATGCATATCCCCTCAGATTTCGGGAAAGAGATCAAGGAAGGCACGGTTGATATCGCGTCTGAGTTGGGGCTGACCTATGCGGCAGAGACCACGCATAAGCCGGATGAACTGGATTTTGTTGGCTCCCTGACCAAGCTGAAGGCGGAGGGCTGTGACATCGTCACAATGGCTCTGGGTGTAAGGCAGGGGATCACTGTTGTGGGGACTGCCAAGAAACTTGGCTGGGAGGACGTCAAGTTTCTCAATACCTCTGCTGGTTTCCTTGAAGTTGTGGCAGCGGTCCCGGGTGGTGTGACCGACGGGTTGTATGCAGCCGCCGGTTGGGCCGACCTGATCGCGCGCGCTGATGATGAGGCGCCTGCCAAATTCATGGCCGATTACGAAGCCAAATTCGGCCAGCCAGCAGGTGGTTTTGCGATGCTCGGCTACAGCGCAGCCAATACGGTGGTCAACGCATTGGAAGCCGCAGGTCCGGATCTGACGCAAGAGAGTTTTATCAAGGCGATGGAAACGCTGAACTATTTTGACGCTCTGACGGACACCCAGATTACCTATGGCCCGGAGGATCACCGGGGGGCAGACGACATCGTGATTTCTGTCGTCGAAAACGGGTTGTGGAAAGAGTTGAGCCGTAAGTGAGGTTGTTCTCCACATGACGGGGCGTCACAGGCGCCCCGTCCATTGATCTTTGGCTGCCCTAGGGTCAATTGCTGCTTCTTATTATGCAGATATTCGTATAAAACCATTTCGTGTGAAAAGGTGGGGGAGCTCGTGATTTCACGACGGAATTTTCTGCAAGCCACCGCCACCGCCACCGCCGGTGCGGGACTGGCAGTTGGTGGTACAGGTCGGCTTTGGGCTGAAGCCCGGATGTCGCTGGGACAGGCCGAGGTTCTCAGCCTGTCCGACGGGCGTATGGTTCTGCCATCTTCGTTTCAGTTTGGCGGTTTGGACCCTGATGTAGTGCAACCGGTCCTGAATCAGCATGGAATGGACCAGTCTTCTCCTTTGCAGCCAGAGGTAAATGTCACGCTGCTTCGCGATGCGGGCAGGGTTGTCCTGTTTGATACAGGTGCTGGTACATCCTTCATGGATGGGACGGGGCTGTTGCCGGATGCGTTGGACGCTGTCGGTATCGCGCCTGATGACGTGACGCATGTTGTTTTCACGCATTGTCATCCCGACCATCTTTGGGGGGTGCTGGATGATTTCGATGATCCGATGTTTGCCAACGCGATCCATTTGATGGGACGCCGCGAATGGGGCTATTGGTTTAACCCTGCCACCGTGGATCAGATAGGTGCAGACCGGGCTAGCATGGCCGTCGGTGCACGGCGCCGGATGGAGGCGCTGGAAGATCGCATCGTCTTCTTTGATGATGGTGAGGAAATCCTCTCCGGGGTTGCGGCGCGGGCGACCTTTGGGCATTCGCCTGGGCATATGTCGTTTGAACTGCGTCAAGGCAGTGAAAGCATGATGGTTCTGGGGGATAGCGTGTCCAACCACCATATCAGTCTCGCGCGCCCCGAGTTGGAGCTGCCATCTGATCAGGACCCCGCTGCGGCAGCAGGTGTCAGGGTTGGATTGTTGGATCAGATCCATTCGGAAAAAGCCCGCGTGATTGGCTATCATCTCCCGTTTGGTGGAATGGGATGGATCGACAGGATCAACAAGGAATATGTCTTTGTGCCGATGTAAATAAATAAACAATCAAAGGTTGTATAATGTTGGCTCTGCCGCCATCTTGTAGAGAGTCCCGTTCTCTTGATGGTCGCGTTTCGCCTGTAAATGCAGGCAGTTTTGCAGTTTTTGCGGAGAATTTACGGAGACCGCATGGGTTGTTTTTTTCTTCGTGACAATCATTGTTTGGTGTGTGATGGTTAAGCGTGGGTAACCAATTCAGTCGGGGTGAGGGGTTTCAGGATCCGATTGCATTGCTTCAAGTAATGGGTTTGGAACATGACAGATCATTTGAAGATACGTCAATTCGGCGCATTCGGCGTCTTTCTTCCGAACGGAGAAAGTGTCCTCCTCGGCTCGAAGCATCAGGCTTTGCTGGCCTTGTTGTCGACAGCTGAAGGGGGAGTGAGAACACGCGCCTTCCTTGAGCGCACACTTTGGAGCCTTGCCCAGCCGGAACAGGCCAAGGCAAGCCTTCGCACGGCGCTGTCTACTCTTCGGCGACACCTCGGCCCTGACGTTTCAAAGGCCCTTTCTGCCAACAGGGAGCGGGTTGTGCTGGATCTCGAGCAGGTCGAGATTGAGGCCGATCCTGCAAAAGGCGAGTTCATGGAAGGCTTTGAGCTCCCTCATGAATCGACCTTTGCGGTCTGGCTTGAACAGCAGCGCAATGAACTGTGTCGCGCAGATGCACGCAATCGCGCGGCAACCGGCATGCTGCATGACTACAGCCGCGCGGTGCTGGACAGCTTGCTGCCGCCAATTACGGTGTTGCCTTTCGTTCATCGCACACCGGGAGAGGCGAAATCGCCCCTTGGTGCGCTGATATCAGAAGAACTGGTGCGTCATCTGTCCCGCAGCCACGCGTTTTGCGTCACGTCCTATCTCGCGTCCCGCCAGTTCGATCCGCATCAGGTCCGTCCGAGTGATGTCTATTCCGTTGCTGGGGCCAACTATCTGGTTTCGGGCACTGTTACGGTGACGGGTCAGCAATACAGATTGCAGGTGGACCTGCATGACACCGAACGGGAAAAGGTGATCTGGTCGCGTGAATACCGTGATGCGCTGTCGGGGTTGACCACCGGGAGCAGTCAGGCTTTGCGCGATGTGACTGCACAGATCGGCTGGACGGTGGTAGGCGAGGCGGTGCGCCTTGTCGGGTTCCGCCCTCTGGTCAAACACGATAGCCACACGTTGCTGATGGCGGCGATCGCACTGATGCAGGATATGCAGTTGCCGCAGTTCAATCAGGCACAGGAAATCCTTTCAGTGCTGCTGGAGCGCGAGGCGCAGCATCCTGTTGCACTGACGTGGATGGCAATGTGGCACGTGATGCGTGTGCAAAAGGGGTTCTCTAAGGACCGACAGCTGGATGCGCATTTGGCCAACCAGATGGTGGCCGGCGCGCTGAGCCAGGACCCGTCCTTTTCGCTTGCCCTGACAGTTCGGGGGCTGATCTCCAGCCATCTGATGTTTCGCTTTGATCTGGCGCAGGATTCCTACGACTTGGCGCTGAAGGACAATCCGAACGAGGCGCTGGCTCTTTTGTTGAAGGGAACGACACACGCTTATCAGAATATGCCCAAGGAGGCGGTGCGTCTGACAGATGCAGCCCGTCGCCTGTCCCCCCTGGGACCGCAGCGGTATTATTTCGACGCGATGTCGGCAACGGCAAACCTGGGCGCGCGCGATTATGCGCGGGCGATCTCCCTGGCGGACCGTTCGCTGCAAGCCAATCCGACCTTTCCATCGACACTGCGCACAAAGGCAATTGCACTTCACGAGACAGGGCATACCGACAAGGCGCGGGATGTGGTGCAAGCGCTGTTGGCAGTGCAGCCCGATTTCACAATCACGAGCTATCAGCGTGACTATGCGGCCTCCAATGCCCCCTTTGGCAAGGAATGGAGCCGCGCGCTACGGGCTGCCGGGGTTCCTGCCTGATATCTGACAGCTGGTAGGCGGCTCGTTTTCCGGCGAACGTCCGGTTCGATCCACAGATTGGCCGCACAGGGGTTGCCCCCTTGTGCGGCCTTCTGTTTCCTGTGGTGAATCCACCGCCAATTCGATCACCTCGGAGATCTCTATGAAAGCCGTCACTTACCGAAAGTTTGGTCCAGCCGAATCTGTCCTGTCTGTGGAAGAGCACGCAGACGTGCCCGCTGGTCCGGGCGAGGTGCGGGTGGATCTGCACTTTTCTGGCGTGAACCCCTCAGATGTCAAAGCGCGGGCTGGCGCGCGGGCGGGCGTGAGCGAACTTCCTTATCCCGCAATTGTGCCACATAGCGACGGGTCCGGTGTGATTGTCGAGGTGGGGCAGGGGGGTGATCCGGCGCGACTTGGCCAGCGTGTCTGGATCTGGAACGGCCAGTGGCAACGCCCATTCGGTACAGCTGCGCAATCGATCACCTTGCCTGCGAAACAGGCTGTCTTGATGCCTGAAGGCCTGGATATGGCAGCAGGTGCCATATTGGGCATTCCCGGACTTACCGCAGCGCATACTGTATTTTCCGGAGGACCGGTTGCAGGTGAAACCGTTTTGGTACAGGGCGGTGCAGGAACGGTTGGGTATCTGGCGGTTCAGCTGGCCAAATGGGGCGGCGCACGTGTCATCGCGACCTGCTCACCTCAAGACAAATCCCATGTCCTTGCCGCTGGAGCGGATGCTGTTCTGGATTATCAGGCGAGCGATCTTGCAGATCAGATCCTGGAGGCGAATGCCGGGCAACCGGTCGAGCGCATCGTCGAGGTCGAATTTGGCAGAAACTGCCAGGTCGACACGGCCGTCGTCGCGCAAAATGGTCGGATCACGGCCTATGGGTCTGCCAAGGACATGACGCCGACCTTGCCGTTTTATCCGTTGATGTTCAAATCAGTGACGTTGGAAATGGCTTTGGTCTATCTTTTGCCAGACAAGATCCGTGAGGCCGCAATCACGCAACTCACCGCCGCGATCCAAGACGGTGCCATCGCTTTCCCGATTGCTGAGATCTTCGCGTTAGAGGACACCGCAAAGGCGCATCAGGCCGTGGAACAGGGAAAGCGACGCGGGGCGATTCTGGTCAAGACCCAACCGTGACGCAGGATATGGCCTCTCTTCAGCACATGTCAGATTGGCTGCAAGCTACGGAAATCAAAGGAATCATAGGGTAAGCCAACAAAACTGCATTTTTTTCCAAAAACCCTCTTGCACCCCCCCGGAACACGCTTTAGACAGCCGCTCACCGATGGGGTGTAGCCAAGTGGTAAGGCAGCGGTTTTTGGTACCGTGTATCGTAGGTTCGAATCCTACCACCCCAGCCATCGGCCTTTCAGAAAAATCTAGTGACCAGCCGCTCTTGTGTGTGATCCGTAGCTTGGCGCTTTGGCGCTTTTGCGGTCTATGCGGGTTAGTGGGTGTCGCGCAGGATGATTTCTGCGTGGAGCCGTGTGGTTTGTTCGCTTGCATTCGGATCTGCGAGACGGCGGTCAAGGCTCGACAGGACTGCATCGACCATATCGTCAATCGGATTGCGTAGCGTTGTCAGGCGCACGCCGGGCCAGCGCGCCATCTCGATGTCGTCAAAGCCCACAACCGACACATCGGTGGGAATACATTTTCCTGCATCGCGCAGCGCACCCAGCGCCCCGATGGCCATGGCGTCATTTGCACAGAATATGCCGTCGAATTCTGCGTGCTCAAGAAGGCGCTCCGTCGCGAAATAGCCGCTTTCCGTGGTGTAATTGCCTGCATATTCGCCTACCAAGGTCAGCCCGTGGCGATCCAGTCCGTTGAGGAAGCCGCTGCGCCGCTCGCCGGTGGCGCCAAAATCACCTGGCCCGCCGACAAGTGCGATGCGGCTGCGGCCCCGTTCTGCCAACAGGTCTGCCGCCAGGGCAGCTGCGTCATGATTGAGCAGACAGATGTTGTCGACGCCCTTGGCCTCTATAATCCGCCCTGACGCGATAACCGGTATGTTCAGCTTGCTGCATAGCTCGACGATTTCAGAGGCAATGCTGCCGCTGCGCAAAATCATGGCATCCAAGGGGTATCGCAGCACTTGGGTCACCGCTTCGCGGGCGGTGTCGCCGCCTCCGGCGATGACGACGGGCCACTTGCCGACGGCATTCAGCCCGGCGATCAATGCGGCCGTGGCCTCCTTGTCATATTCGTTGCGCATCTCGCCTGCAAAGACCGCCACCAGATTCGAGCGCGCGCCCTGCAAGGTCGCCGCGAGGGCGTTTGGCTGGTAGCCCAATTCATGCGCTGCGAGCAGGATGCGTTCGCGTTTTTCCTGATCAAGGTAGGCGCCGGGCGTAAATGCACGAGACACGGCTGACCGAGAAACCCCAGCAATTTCAGCAACATCCGCCGCAGTTGCACGGGATTTTCGCTTGGTGATATCCGGGCTGGGTCGCTTCATCGGATGCCCCTTTCGGATTTGATGTTTTTTTTGTGAAACATCGAAACCCTTGACACAAACGTTACATACCGCCCCTATATGAACACGTGTGCAGATCTGGTGCAACGGACTCGTTCCTGAAACAAAAGCGCTTCAAGCGCTGCTGCAGCAGAACTCACTGGCCTAAGGGGAGGCCAATTCATAATACCGCGGTGGACTGAACCGGTCGCCGTGGTTCAAATTGGAACCGTCTGCCCGCATCGGGTGACGGAGGACCGGAGACAGAAGATGAAACGTATTGCGTTTACAACCGCTGCCACGCTGGCATTCGCTGCCAATGCTGCTTTTGCTGAAACAGAAATTACCTGGTGGCACGCCATGGGCGGCGCGCTGGGTGACACCGTCAACCAGATCGCGTCCGACTTCAACGCAAGCCAGGATGAATACAAGATCACCCCGGTTTTCAAGGGCACCTATGAAGAGACTCTCACCGCTGGCATCGCGGCCTTCCGCGCAGGCGAGCAGCCCAATGTAATGCAGGTGTTCGATGCCGGTGCTGCAACCGTGATCGGTGCGAAGGGTGCAACCATTCCTGTTCAGGATCTGCTGGCCGACAACGGCGTTGATTTTGACATCAACGACTACATTGCTGGTGTGCGTTATTTCTACGCCGACAGCGATGGTAAGATGATCGGTATGCCGTTCAACTCCTCCACGCCGATCATGTATTTCAATGTTCAGGCGCTGGAAAAAGCGGGCGTAAGCGCACCGAAAACCTGGGAAGAATTCCAGACAGTCACCGCTCCGGCTCTGAAAGAGGCAGGCTATACCGCCCTGTCCCAGTCGCACCTGCCGTGGATCTTTACCGAAAACTTCCACTCCCGCCACAACCTGCCGTTCGCAACCAACAACAACGGCTATGACGGCACTGACACTCAGATCCTGGTCAACAACGACGCGATCAAAGCGCATTTCAGCGCTGTCAAAGACTGGAAAGACAACGGTTATTTCGAATGGTTCGGCACCGGTTGGGGCGACAACCAGACCCCCTTCGAAGAAGGCAAAGTTGCCATGTGGCTGGGGTCTTCCGGTTCTTTTGGTGGCCTGAGCAAGAAAGACCTGCCGTTTGATTTCTCCGCAACCATGCTGCCCTATTGGGAAGGTGTGACCAAAGAGCCGACCCAGACCTTCATCGGTGGTGCGTCTCTGTTTGCAATGGCTGGCCATGATGCAGAAGAAAACAAAGCAACTGCGGCGTTCTTCGACTTCCTGACCTCTGCCGAAGTTCAGTACTTCTGGCACAAGGAAACCGGCTATGTGCCGATCACCGAAGCGGCCTATGAAATGGCAAAAGCAGACGGTCACTATGATCGTGCGCCTGCCGCTGAAGTTGGCATCCAGCAGCTGTCGCTGCCGGGCGGTGACAACACCAAAGGCTACCGCATGGGCTTTTATGTTCAGATCCGCGACGTGATGAACCGTGAGTACGGCCGCATCCTGACCGGCGAGACCTCGGTTGAAGACGCGTTCAAGACCATCGAGGACGAAGCGAACAACCTGCTGGCACGCTTTGCCAAGACCCAAGGCTAATTTCGCGGGGCTTTCCCCACTTTGTTACGGCCGCAGCCTCTGCGGCCGTAACGCATTCAAACTAAGAGGTTCACCGTGAAACGCGCCGGGTTCTCAACCAAGTGGATGCCGATCATGCTGCTGATGCCGCAGCTCGTCATCATCGCTATTTTCTTCTACTGGCCTGCATGGCACGCAATTCAGTCATCGTTCTACCTGCAAGATCCGTTCGGGTTTGGCTCCACATTTGTGGGCCTGGAGAATTACACCGACCTGCTCGGCAATTCCGAGTATCGCCGGGTTGCGCTGTTTACGCTGGTGTTCACTGTGCTGGTGACCTTCTTCTCGCTGGCAATCGCGCTGTTGCTGGCGGTCAAGGCGGATAATGTTCTGCGCGGTGCCCGCACCTACCGGACGCTTTTGATGTGGGTCTATGCGGTTGCACCACCGGTCGCGGGGTTCATTGGTCTTATCATGTTCGACCAGAGCTGGGGGCCGTTGACACGCCTGGCTGGGTTCTTCGGCTGGGACTTTGTTCTGGGCGTGAACTTCAATGATACGGCGGCGGCCATGGTTCTGGTGTCCGTCTGGAAGCAGATCCCGGTCAACTTCATCTTTTTCCTGTCCGGCTTGCAGTCCATTCCGCGTTCGGTGCGCGAAGCGGCGCTGATCGACAACGGGTCGGCCACGGGGCGGTTCTGGGATGTGACGTTCCCGCTGCTGGCGCCGACCGGCTTTTTCCTGCTGATCATCAACATCACATATGCGCTGTTCGACACCTTCGGCATCGTTGACACCCTGGTAAAGGGCGAGCCGGGTAACAACCCGATGACCCTTGTCTACAAGGTTTATGTCGACGGTTTCCGCGGTAACGATCTGGGCGGTTCCTCGGCGCAGTCCGTGATCCTGATGGTCCTTGTTCTGGCGCTCACGGTCTTTCAGTTCCGGCTGATCGATCGTCGGATTCATTATACCTGAGGGGGCTGACATGGCAGACCAAACACACGTTCAAACGCCGCGCCGCTCCATCAATTGGGGGGCGATTGGCGACCACACCGTTCTGATCCTCGGCTCGCTGTTCATGCTGGTGCCGCTGATCATGGTGGTTCTGACCACAACCGTGCCGGATGTGGACATCATCAAATACGGCCCGCAACTGAAGATCGGCGACCAGTTCGACGACAACTTTGAAAAGGCCATGTTTGAGGCCTCTGGCTTCTCCGGGGCCAATACCGGCATGCGGATGCTGTTCAACTCCTTCGTGCTGGGCATCGGTTTCGCGCTGGGTAAAATTCTGATCGCCATGATGGCGGCCTATGCCATCGTCTATTTCCGCCTGCGTTTTGCAACGCTGGCGTTCTGGGTGATCTTCACCACGCTGCTTCTGCCGCTGGAGGTACGTATTCTGCCCTCCTACGAGGTGGTCCAGCAGCTGGGCATGCTCAACACCTATCAGGGTCTGATCATTCCGCTGATCGCCTCGGCAACAGCGACCTTCTTTTTCCGTCAGTTCTTCCGCTCTGTACCCGAAGAGCTGGTAGAAGCGGCGCGCATTGATGGGGCGGGGCCGGTGAAATTCTTCATCGATATCCTTGTGCCGCTGTCCAAAACCATGATCGCTGCGATGTTCATCATCATGTTTGTCTTTGGTTGGAACCAGTATCTGTGGCCCACCATGATCACCACCGAAGAGGACATGTATACGCTGGTGCGTGGGATCAAGCAGATCACCCAGACCCTCGAAGGGACCAATGTGCCCGAATTCGGTCGCGCCAACCTTCTCGCGGTCATCGCCATCCTGCCCCCTGTGGCAGTCGTCATTTTCTTCCAAAGCTGGTTCGTCAAGGGCCTGACGGAATCCGATAAGTAAGGACTTCACACAATGGCTCAGGTTACCCTGAATTCTGTACGCAAGGTCTACCCCAACGGGGTTGAGGCCGTTACTTCCTCCAGCTTCAAGATCGAGGACGGCGAATTCGTCGTCCTGGTCGGCCCGTCCGGCTGTGGCAAGTCCACACTGCTGCGCATGATCGCAGGTCTTGAGGATATCACCGAAGGCACGCTGGAAATCGGCGACCGGGTGGTGAACAACGTGGATCCGGCCGATCGCGATATCGCGATGGTGTTCCAGAACTATGCGCTTTATCCGCATATGACGGTGCGCAAGAACATCGCCTATGGTCTGAAAAACCGCAAAACCCCTGCGGATGAGATCGAGCGCAAGGTGGCCGAGGCCGCCAAGATGCTGAACCTCGAAGAGTATCTGGAACGCAAGCCGTCTCAGTTGTCTGGTGGTCAACGTCAACGTGTCGCAATGGGACGTGCGATCGTGCGCGATCCGGCTTTGTTCCTGTTTGACGAACCGCTGTCGAACCTGGACGCGAAGCTGCGCAACCAGATGCGGATTGAGATCAAGGCCCTCCAGCGTCGTTTGGGGGTGACTTCGATCTACGTGACCCACGATCAGGTCGAAGCCATGACAATGGCGGATCGGATCATCGTTCTGAACGGTGGTCGCATTGAGCAGATCGGCACACCGTCCGAAATCTATCATAATCCAGCGTCTGTCTTTGTTGCGTCTTTCATGGGGGCTCCGCCGATGAACCTGATTGATGCCACCATCACTGGCGGTCAGGTCACATTGGCAGATGGTGTGGCTATGGGGGCGCTGCAGACCTCTGCGCAGGGCGCAGTCAAGCTGGGCATTCGTCCGGAAGACGTGCAGCTGGTCAGCGAGGGTGGTGTGTCCATCAACGTGGAACTGATCGAAGAACTGGGCGCGCATCGCCTGCTGCATGGTAAACTGGGCGGCCAGCCGTTCACGATCCATGTGCTGAAGGATATTCCGGTAGATCCGGGTGCGCATCAGATCTCTGTCGATCCGGCCGCGATCTGTCTGTTTGATGCAGCGTCGGGAATGCGTCTTTGACACAGATTGTTGAAAAGCTGCCGTCTGTAACGGCAGAGATGCAGGCGCGGATCAAATCCGCGCCTCGCACGGCAGCATCTCATCGCGCTTTGATGGCAGAGGTCCCAGCGATGAACGCGCTGCAGGCGGGTGGCACGGCACAGCGCACGTCGCTGCCTGCCAGCGTTTCTGTCGTGACCTGGAACGTCGAACGGTGCCTGTTTCCGGAAGACACTGCTGCGCATATGGAGCGTTTCGCGCCCCAGGTGGTTCTGTTGTCCGAGGTCGATCACGGTATGGCGCGCACGGGCCAGCGCCACACCACCGAAGCCATGGCCGAGTCGATGGGCATGACCTATCTCTTCGGGGTGGAGTTTCACGAGTTGGATCTTGGTGGCCCGACCGAGCAGGCCTTTTGCAAGGATGATTTCAATCGTCTCGGCTGGCATGGCAACGCCATCCTCTCGGCCGTGAAACCAGAACGGGTCAAGCTGATCCGGCTGGATGATCATGGCCATTGGTATTCCTCTGACGAGGTGCCGGCCGATCCGGAACAGCCCCGACTGGGCGGACGAATGGCAATTGCTGCTGTGCTTCCGACGGATGCGGGCCCGGTTTGCTTTGTCTCCACCCATCTGGAGAGCAACGCGGACGCGGCCCATCGCCATGCTCAATTCGAATTGCTTCTGGACGCGGTGGATGATTTTGCGCCGGACATGCCTGTCGTCATTGGCGGGGATCTCAACACTGGCAACCATCTGCCACCTGACTTTGACTGGAAGCGTGAAACCCTGTTCGATCTGGCCAGATCCCGAGGTTATGACTGGAGCGCGACACCGGACGGCATGACCACCCGCGCCAGCCTTATTACCCCACATCCGGATCGGGTGATGAAACTGGATTGGTTCTGCATCCGTGGTTTGCGCAGTACAGACAGCGCATTGGTGCCGTCTCTTGATAGCAACGACCGACCGCTGTCCGATCACGATGCGGTCTGGGCCCAGTTCGACCTGAGCTGAGCCTTGGGCCTACATTCCAAAGACAGCCGGGCCGCCAACAGCCCGGCTGTTTTGTTTTGCCTGTTTTGTTATGCCCGTGTTGTGAAATAGGCGCCCGATTACCGGCGGCAGGTCTCGATCGACATGGTAGGATGGTGTCATGTTGTTTGATCTACCTGACCATGATGCGCTGTATCAGGCGCTTGTTGACCGGGATGACCGTTTCGATGGTCAGGCCTATGTCTGTGTTTCCAGCACCGGGATTTTTTGCCGATTGACCTGCCCAGCCCGCAAGCCCAAGCGGGAAAATTGTCAGTTCTTCGGAAGCGTGGGAGAGTGTCTGGACGCGGGGTTTCGCCCCTGCAAACGCTGTCATCCGTTGCGACCAATGGCTGATGCAGATCCGGCTGTGGCGACCTTGCTCGCAGCGCTTGAAGAGCGGCCTGAACATCGCTGGAGCGAAGCGGATATCACTCGCTTCGGGTTTGACCTCTCGACAGTGCGGCGCAGCTTCAAACGGCAATTCGGCATGACTTTCCTTGAGATGGCCCGCCAGCGGCGTTTGCGGGAGGGGTTTGTTGCGCTCTGTGATGGGGCGCGGGTCATCGACGCGCAGGTAGACGCGCAATTTGAATCTCCCAGCGCCTTTCGGGCTGCATTTGCGCGTTTGCTGGGGCGCCCGCCAGGGAGCCTTGGGCGTGAGGGCCTTCTGCTTGCGGATTGGATTGCCACACCGCTTGGCGACATGATCGCGGTCAGCAGCCGAACAGAACTGCATCTTCTGGAGTTCGTGGAGCGCAAGGCTCTGCGGCGTGAGCTGGATCAGCTGCAAAAGGCCGTCAAAGGGGATCTGGGGGTCGGCTCTGCGCCACCGACCGAGCAGATCAGAGCCGAGCTCGCGGAATTTTTCGCAGGTCGTTCCGCGCGGTTTCAGACACCGCTGGCCTATCACGGGTCGGATTTTACGCGCGCGGTCTGGGACCAGCTGCGCCAGATTCCGGCAGGGCAGACCCGCAGCTATTCACAGATCGCAGCCGAGATCGGCAGACCGTCTGCGACGCGGGCCGTGGCACGGGCGAATGGGGCCAATCAAATTGCGCTGGTGGTGCCCTGCCACAGGGTGATCGGAGCGGATGGCGCGTTGACTGGCTATGGTGGTGGGCTCTGGCGCAAGCAGCGCCTGCTGGACATTGAACGGCAGTTCCGACAGGTCGACAACGCGGCATCTGGTCAGGTTCTGGGTCGGACTTCGGCTGGGACGAGGGTGCTGACAGGTCAGTGAAAGTCGCGTGATTTCGGGATTACGCGCACATCGCGCGGATGGCGGTGCCCACCGCCGGGTTGTGCGTTTGCGGCGCCGACTTGGGCTGGCAGCGGATGGGTCGGATGATCGCCACGGGTGGTGGTCGGTGGCAATGCGGTTGTCGAAAGACGTTCCAGTCGGTCGGTCGCGTCCTCCAGCCGGTCGGCGACCACATGGATCACCTTGCCATCGGTCTGCACCCGGCCATGCACGACCAGCAGTCGCGCTGACATGATGGTGGCGCGAAACAGGGTGAACAGCTTGGGCCAGATCACCAGGTTGGCAACGCCGGTTTCATCCTCCAGCGTGATGAAACAGACACCTTTTGCGCTGCCGGGTTTCTGACGCACCAGAACCAGCCCGGCGAGCGAGACACGCTGACCGTGATGACTGTCCTTCAGATCCTGTGCGCGGTGAAATCTCTGGGCATGCAGGCTGGCACGAAAGAACTGCATGGGATGGGCCTTGAGAGACAGCCTGAGGGTTTGATAGTCCGCCACCACATGTTCCGCCCGCGGCATGGCAGGAAGGTGGACCTCTGGCTCCGTTCCGTGTGCGGCAGTTTCGGCGTGTTCGAAAATCGGCAGGGACGGGGCATCCTTCAGCGCCTGCGTCTGCCAAAGCGCGGCCCGTCGATCCATTCCCACGCTGCGCAAGGCATCGGCCGCCGCGAGACGCCGCAGGGATCCCGCGTCCAGCCGACAGCGCGATTTTAGATCGGCAACATCTGCAAAAGGGCTGTCGCGAGCGGCCATGATCCGCTGCGTTGCATCCATCCGCATCCCGTCGACCTGCCGCATCCCCAGCCGCAGGGCAAAGCCGCGATCGGTTGGTTCCAATGTGCAGTCCCAGTCTGAGTAATTCACATCCACTGCGCGGACCTCAACGCCATGATCCCTTGCGTCCCTGACGATCTGGGCCGGGGCGTAAAACCCCATCGGCTGAGAGTTCAAAAGCCCACAGGCAAAAGCCGCAGGATAGTGGCATTTCATCCAACTGGACACATAGACCAGTTTGGCAAAACTGGCGGCGTGGCTTTCGGGAAAGCCGTATTCACCAAACCCCTTGATCTGATCAAAGCAGCGCTGCGCGAAATCAGGATCATACCCGCGCGCAACCATGCGCCCGACCATCTTGTCCTGAAGCGTTTCTATGGTCCCGCGCGAACGGAACGTGGCCATCGCCTTGCGCAGGGCGTTGCTTTCTTCGGGGGAAAACAGCGCCGCATCCATCGCGATCTTCATCGCCTGTTCCTGAAAGATAGGCACGCCCATGGTGCGGTGCAGGATGCGCTCCATTTCGTCTTGCGGATATTCAGGACCGGGGCGGGGGTAGTCGACCGGTTCCAGCTTCTGGCGCCTGCGCAGATAGGGGTGGACCATGTCGCCTTGAATGGGGCCGGGTCGTACGATCGCAACCTCGATCACCAGATCATAGAACGTGTCGGGCCGCAGTTTGGGCAGCATGGCCATCTGGGCCCGGCTTTCCACCTGAAATACGCCCAGGCTGTCACCTTCGCACAGCATCTTATAGGTGGCTTTGTCCTCTGGCGGAACCGAGGCCATATCCAGTTGTCGCCCGTAATGTGCTTCGAGCAGGCCGAATACCTTGGCGATGCAGGTCAACATGCCAAGCGCGAGCACGTCGACCTTGAAAATCCCCAGCGCATCAATGTCGTCCTTGTCCCATTCGATAAAACTGCGGTCCGCCATGGCGCCATTGCCGATGGGAACAATTTCCGTCAACGGGCGCTCTGTCAGGATGAAACCACCAACGTGCTGTGACAGATGGCGGGGCATTCCGATCATCTCACGGGCCAGTTTCAGCACCATACGCAGATAGGGATCACTCAGATCCAGGCCCGCCTCGCGCGCGCGGGCATCATCCATCTGACCTTCGAAGCTGCCCCAGATTGTGCCCGCCAGTTTCGAGGTCACGTCCTCGGACAGGCCCATCGCCTTGCCTACCTCGCGGATGGCAGAGCGGGGGCGGTAATGGATCACCGTTGCGCAAAGACCCGCGCGGGCGCGGCCATATTTCTGATAGATGTATTGGATTACCTCTTCACGGCGTTCGTGTTCGAAATCGACGTCGATGTCGGGTGGTTCGTCACGGGCCTCACTGAGAAAGCGCTCAAACAGCACATCTGTTTGGCTTGGATCGACCGCTGTGATGCCCAGGCAGTAACAGACGGCAGAATTTGCCGCGGACCCGCGTCCTTGGCACAGGATAGGCGGCTCTGCATCTTCGCGGGCAAAGCGGACAATGTCGTGAATGGTCAGGAAATACCGCGCGATGCCTTTGCGGTCGATTAGATCGAATTCCTTTTCGATCAGCAGGCGGACGTCTGTTGGCACCCCCGCCGGATAACGCTCTTTTGCGCCCTCCCACGTCAGCTGTTGCAGCCGCTCCAGTGGTTGCTGGCCTTGGGGGACGATCTCATGGGGGTATTCGTATTTCAGGTCACTGAGCTGAAAGGTGATGTCATCTGCCAGCTTGCGTGTTGCGCGAATGGCATGGGGCCAGTCGGCAAACAGGCGACACATATCTTCGGGAGATTTCAGATGCCGTTCGGCGTTTGCCTCCAACAGATATCCTGCCTTGGCGATGGTGGTCCCATTGCGGATACAGGTCATCACATCCTGCAGCGGGCGGCGATCCGGACGATGATAGAGAACATCATTTGTCGCCAAGAGCATCAGCCCGTGCTGTCGGGCGAGCCGGTCCAGACGGTTGATCCGAGCCCGATCGTCGCCGCGATAAAGATAGCGCGCCGCGATATGGCGCATCTGGGGCAGGACGGGCAGCAGTCGTGCAAGCTGATGAAGCGTGGTTGCATGATCATCCGGTGGCATCAGGATCAGGTGTAGCCCGTCGGCATGTTCCCGCAGCATGTCCAGCGTCAGGTGGGTGGCGCCCTTGTCCTGCCAGTTGCCATCGGCAGTCTGCATTTTGCCACGCGACAAAAGCGACGACAGCCTGCCGTAGGCGGCACGGTCTTGCGGATAGGCGAGCAGATCGCAGCCGCACATCAGGATCAGTCTCGCACCGATCATCGGGCGAATGCAGGCTGTCCTGGCCTCGGTAAACAGTCGCACGACACCAGCCAGCGTGTTGCGATCGGCAATCCCCAGACTGTCATAACCAAGGGCATGGGCCGTGGCCGTCAGATCCACCGCATCAGACGCCGCATGAAGAAACGAGAAACAACTGGCGAGACCGAATTCAACATAGGGGCTGCGCGGGGGGGCGGCAAACCCAGCCCCCGACGCAGAGCCCCCTTGGGTGCCGTTTGCGGCACCTGTGGCAAGATGTCTGCGCTTATGTCCTTCCTGCAGAGGCATCAGGCAAACAGTCCATGCAGAAACCAGCGCGGGGTATCCCCGCGCCCATCATGAACAACGCCCTCGCGATATAGCCAGAAGCGGCGCCCATCTTGGACTTCGACCTTGTAATAGTCCCGCAACCGGGTGCCGGGGCGGTCACGCCACCATTCCGGAGCGATCCGTTCCGGTCCCTCATGTCGCGCGGTTTTGTAAAGAACCCGGCGCCAGCGAAATTGCGAAGGAGGCCCTTCTGGCACGGCATAGATCACCTGAACCTCTTCGGCGGGTGTAAGCAGGCGCAAGGGGCGCTCTCTTGGTGGGGCAGGCGGCGGTGTGGGATCACCCGCCATGGCGGGCTGCCGGTGTTCGACGGCCTCGGGTTTGTGGGTCTGCACATAGCGGGACCAGCTCACCTTGTCCTGACCAAGCCGTGCGCTCAGCCGATCCAGAAGGGCCGCCAGATCGGCATCACTGTCGCGGCGGCCATCCAGCCGCTGCTGGATCTGGGAAAGCGGTTCGACTTGTAGGGCTTCCAACGTCAGCAGGTCAAAGCCAAAACCGGGATCGATCCGCTCCAGCTTGTCCCGAAACAGGCGCAGCATGTGGTCCGGGTCTCGGCTGGCCCGTGCAGTGTTCAGGCTCAGTTGTCGCCATTCGCCATCAATGCGGTAGATCGTCAGCCTTATGCTGCGGGCTCCGTATTCGGCCTGGGTCAATTGCTGGCACAGTTGGCGCGCCAGATCCGCCATATGTGGCGCGGCGTCCATCACCGGTTCCGGCAGGCGGCTGCGGGTTATGAACTGCTGAGGGTCGACCGGTGCATTCAATGGATCAGCAGTGCGCCCGACAGCCCGATCAAGCAACACCAGCGGATTGCGGTCATCCGGAAGGGTCGAAAACCGTCGCATCAGCGATACGCGCGGCATCTCGGCCAGAGAACCGATGGTTTTCAGGCCAAGCCGGTTGAGCAGTTGGACAGTGGTGTCATCCAGCCGCAGCGCCGCCGTGGGCAAGGGCGCGAGGGCGGCCGGAATGTCATCGCAGATCTGTATGGAGCCATAGCGCGCAAGCGCCTGCGCCGCGCCGGGGGTCGCTGCCATTGCCACATGTGCCGTCAGCCCCTGCATGGCCATGCGTCGCTGAATATCGCTGAGCATGGCCGCTTCTCCGCCAAAGAGATGGGCGACGCCTTGGCTGTCCAGAAACAGCCCGTCGTCCCGGTCCGCCACGGTCCAGGGAGACCACCGCCGCGCCCAAAGCGCCAGCCGGTCGAGAAAGCTGCGATCCCCCGCCGGGTCGGCAGGTTCCACATGCAGGTCCGGATGAATGGCCTGCACATCAACCACGCGCGCGCCGGGCTCAATGCCACGGGTGCGCGCGGCGGTACTGGTGGCGTGGATCACAGGCCCATGTGTGCCATCACGGCTCAGCACGACGGGGATGTCGTCGCTGGGCAGGGTGCGGTGCTGGCGAATGATCTGTCGCCATCTGTCCATCGCGAGATCGGGGAACCAGACGGAGACAATGCGAGACGGAGGTGTCTGTGTCATATTGGGCAACCCAATGTCCTGGCGCCCTGTTTCGGGCGCGAAACAATTCTGCGCTCCAGCGGGGCTGGCCGGGGGCCTGTGGGTCGTCCGGGTGTGGTTCGGACGGCAGGGAGGCCAGCCGCCATCGTTGTCGCGCAGCGCTTAGCGTGCCGGGGTCTCCGCTTCGGATCAGGTAGAGCGGCACGCCAGAGGCTTCGGACCTGATCGCCAGGCGCTTGGTTGCTGTGAAATCCAGCACGCTTGGCGCGCCGTGGATTTCCCCCACAACCGCGCAGAGCGCGTTGCAGGCAGCCCCTTCCTCCATCGTCCACAGAACATCGCGAGGGTGGCTGACCGTGACCTGAAGAACCGGGCAGCTGATCCCGAACAGCCGCAGGCCGGGCGTGTAGATCTGGCCGTTTTCCCGCTGCGATGCGCGATCACGAACCCATAAGAGCGGCTGTGTTTCGCGCGGCAGCAGCGACAATACAAACCCCGTGGCAGCGGGATCAAAAGGGGCATCCAGCAGCACATCTGTCAGAACCGGGTCCGCCCCTGGTTCCTTGGCCGGGTTTTCCACCTGATCCGCAGGCGCAGAGCCAGACGAATGCGGCCCGGATGCGGGAGGCCGCGGCAGGTGAATCACCTGCCCATATGAGGAATCACGTATCATGTTGCCCCTATATGTTCACTATTTGTTCCGATTTGAAAAGAGGCTGTTCTGCCGCTTTTTTGTGCATCCCATCTGCGCTCGGCTGGGGTTTATTTCGATATCAAAGGCTTGTCCGTGTCACCGGTGTCAGGGGGTGGTGGAGATTTTTTCATACGGCAAGGGCACACGGCGGGTCTTGGCTGCCTTCCGCTGTTTCCCAATGCCCGGCAAAGCTGTAGAAGGCAGTAAACCCGGTCTGTGGATGGCCCCGAGCAATCCGGCCAGACCCGCACCAGCGCAAAGTGGAGCCTATAGCGATGTCGATCCCCAAACCTGTTGTTCTGTGTATTCTTGACGGCTGGGGCAGCAGTGATGTGGGAACGGCCAACGCACCGGTCTTGGCCAATACGCCAACCTTCGATGCCATCATGGCCAAAGGTCCGCAGGCACGTCTGATCACCCATGGTCCCGATGTTGGCCTGCCCAGCGGGCAAATGGGCAACTCTGAGGTTGGGCACACCAATATCGGCGCTGGCCGCGTGGTTGCGATGGATCTGGGGCAGATTGACCTCGTGATCGAGGATGGATCTTTTTACGACAACGAGGCACTGCAGGCTTTTATCGCTGAGCTCAAGGCAACCGGTGGTGCGGCCCATCTGATGGGGCTTGTCTCCGACGGGGGGGTGCATGGCCATGTGACCCACATACTGGCGGCGATAAAGGCGATCCGTGATGCCGGCGTGCCCGTGTGGCTTCATGCGATGACAGACGGGCGGGACGTGGCCCCGAAATCTGCACTGGGATATCTTGAGCAGCTGGAAACCGAAATGGCAGAAGGCGCGCGCATTGCCACTGTAACGGGCCGCTACTATGCCATGGACCGGGACAACCGCTGGGAACGTGTCAGCCAGGCCTATGAGGCGATGATCAAGGGGAAGGGGCAGTTCACGGCCAGTTCCGCCATTGCTGCGGTCGAGGCAAGCTATGGGCGCGAGGAGCTTGATGAATTCGTCAAGGCCACGGTCATCGACGGCTATGAGGGGGTTCGCGATGGCGATGGCATCTTCTGCCTGAACTTCCGTGCAGACCGGGCGCGGGAAATTCTGCGGGCCATTGGCGAACCGGATTTCGCAGAATTCGAAACCGGCCCGCGCCCTGCTCTGGCTGGGCTTTTGGGGATGGTGGAATATTCGGCGGGTCACAATGCCTATATGAACACAGCCTATCCCAAGCGTGAGATTGTCAACACACTGGGGGAATGGGTCGCAAAACAGGGCAAACGCCAGTTCCGCCTCGCCGAGACGGAAAAATACCCCCATGTCACCTTCTTTCTCAATGGCGGCAAGGAGCAGCCGGAAGAAGGCGAAGACCGTTACATGCCCAAATCGCCCAAGGTTGCGACCTATGATCTGCAGCCCGAAATGTCCGCCCCCGAAGTCACGGCGAAATTCGTCGAGGCGATCGAGGCTGGATACGATCTGATCGTAACCAATTACGCAAACCCAGATATGGTCGGCCATACCGGTGATCTGGATGCTGCGATCAAGGCGTGTGAAGCGGTGGATGAGGGGCTGACACAAGTGGTCGCCGCCCTCAAAGCCGCGGGTGGCGCCATGATCATCACCGCTGACCACGGCAACTGCGAGGTCATGGTGGATCCTGAAACCGGCGGTGCACATACGGCGCATACAACCAACCTGGTTCCTGTCGCACTGGTTGGTGGCCCGGAAGGCGCATCGCTGCGCAATGGCCGTCTTGCGGATCTCGCGCCGACTTTGTTGGCATTGATGGGGCTCGAAAAACCCGAGGAAATGACAGGGGAGAGCCTGCTGGCATGATCAGAACAGCCGCGATCCTGTCTGGCTTTCTGCGCAGCGCAGGCCTTGGCCTTGCGCTGCTGATGGGGTTGACACCTGCACAGGCGGCAGACAATCCAGCGCGCGCCGCTCAGGCCGCAGCGGATCAGCTGGAAGCGGCAACCATTGCGCTGCAAGAGGCAGAAAGCGCCCGTGATCGTGTGGCCGCATTGACCGAGACGGTACGGGCCTACGAAGCCGGGTTGGCAGCTATGCGCGACGGCTTGCGTCGGGTTGCGCAGCGCGAGAGCCAGCTGGCCGCGCAACTGGCTGCGCGTGAAGATGACGTGGCAGATCTGCTTGGTGTGCTGCAGATGATCGAAACCTCGCCGCCGCCCGTTTTGATGCTGCACCCTTCTGGCCCGCTTGGGGCCGCGCGTTCTGCGATGACACTGGCCGAGGTGACGCCTGCGCTGCAATCGCGCGCCACTGCTCTGAAACGGGATCTGCAAGAGGTCCAGACCTTGCGGGTGTTGCAGCAAAGCGCGGCCAACACGTTGCAGGATGGGCTGAACGGCGTGCAGGACGCGCGCGTGCAACTGTCTGCGGCGATTGCGGATCGGACCGGTTTGCCCCGTCGCTTCACGCAGGATCCTGTGCGGACCGCCATCCTGATCTCCTCGACCGAGACATTGAGCGGTTTTGCCAGTGGTCTGGCCGAGATTGCCGAGGGGGAGATCAGCAAAAGCTACGCCGATATCAGCACCCTGCGTGGCGATATCGCCCTGCCAGTCGAAGGGCTGGTCTTGCGGGGGTATGGCGAAAAGGATGCCGCAGGTATTGCGCGGCCCGGATGGTTGGTTGCTGCGCGCCCCCGCGCATTGGTTGTCTCTCCCACAGCGGCTACGATCCGCTATCAGGGGCCGCTTTTGGATTTGGGCAATGTCGTCATTCTGGAGCCGCAGCCCGAAACGCTGTTTGTGTTGTCCGGCTTGGCAGAGGTCTATGGCAGCGCGGGTGAAGTGATCCCGGCAGGAACACCTGTTGGGCTGATGGGCGGCGATAGCCCGGAAATCGGCGCCATATTGTCACTAAGCGGTGAAGGGGCTGGAACTGACCGCACAGAAACGCTCTATATAGAAGTGAGAATGGACAACAGTCCGGTGGACCCCGAAACCTGGTTCCGCACCGACAAGGATGGAAATTAGTTCATGAGAAAATTCGCGATGGCCGCAGTGGGCGGCACGCTGGCAGGGATCCTTGCCACCACCTACGTAGCTGAGCCGCTCCTGGCGCAGGAAGGCAGCCGAGAGGCCAGCGTTTACGAACAGCTGGACCTGTTCGGGGACATCTTTGAACGCATCCGCGTGCAATATGTCGAAGAAGTTGATGAAACAGAGCTGATCGAAGCCGCCATCGGCGGCATGCTGTCCTCTCTGGACCCGCATTCCAGTTACCTGTCGCCGGACGATGCGGCCAACATGCGCGTGCAGACGCGGGGTGAATTTGGTGGCCTCGGCATCGAGGTGACGCAGGAAGAGGGCTTTGTCAAAGTTGTCTCACCGATCGACGGTACCCCGGCGGATGAGGCGGGCATGGAAGCCGGCGATTTCATCACCCACGTGGACGGTGAGAGCGTTCTGGGGCTTGCGCTGGACGAAGCGGTCGATCTGATGCGCGGGCCGGTCGGCTCGGAGATTGTGATCACCGTCGTGCGCGAAGGCGAGGCAGAGCCATTTGACGTCTCAATCATCCGCGACACGATCAAACTGACCGCAGTCCGGGCCCGGACTGAGGACGAAACCGTTGTGCTGCGCCTGACCACTTTCAATGACCAGACCACCCCCAATCTGGAAGCGGGGCTGGAAAAGCAGCTGGAAGAAGCCGGTGGCATCGACAATGTGAATGGCATCGTGCTGGACCTGCGCAACAACCCCGGTGGTCTGCTGACGCAGGCGATCAAGGTGGCTGATGCCTTCCTTGACAGCGGTGAAATCGTCTCGACCCGTGGTCGCGACCCCGAAGACGGAGAGCGCTTCAATGCGACGCCGGGCGATTTGGTGAACGGCAAGCCGATTGTGGTGCTGATCAATGGCGGGTCTGCATCGGCGTCGGAAATTGTTGCGGGTGCGCTGCAGGATCATCGTCGCGCGATTGTTGTCGGGACCAAATCCTTTGGTAAGGGGTCGGTTCAGACCGTCATGCCGCTGAAGGGCGATGGCGCGATGCGCCTGACGACCGCGCGTTACTACACGCCGTCGGGCCGTTCTATCCAGGCATTGGGCGTGTCGCCCGATATCGTTGTCGAACAGCCGCGTCGCAACCCCAACGCAGAGGCCGAGGAAGAGGATGCATCGACCAGCCGCCGCTCCCGTTCCGAAGCGGATCTGCGTGGTAGTCTCAACAACGACAGCCTGTCCGAGGATGAGATCCGCCAGATCGAGGAAGACCGTGCCAAGGCCGAAGCCGCAGCAGAGCGCCGCGAGCAGGATTATCAGCTGGCCTATGCCATCGATATCCTGAAGGGCCTGTCCAAGCTGGATCCGGCCGACTAACGCAAATCCGCGTGAACCAACTATTGAAACCGCTCCCATAAAGGGGGCGGTTTTTCTTTTTGGCGTCGCTGTTGACCCTAGCCTCCTGCTGTCATCTTCTGTCGAAAGCGTCTGGGCGGCTGGCCTGTTGCCTTTGCAAAGACCCGGCTGAAATGGGCAGGGTCGCTGAACCCCAACTCATAGGCTACTTCTGCTGCGCTCAGCGTTGTGTAGATCAAGAGCCGCCGCGCTTCGCGCAGCATCCGTTCATTGATGAGATGAGAGGCGGATTTACCCGTCTCCTGATGACAGACCCGGTTTAGATGAGTGGGAGACACAGCAAGCTCCGCTGCATATTCAGCCACGCCTTTGCGGCAGCGGAACGCCTGCTCCACCAACTCCTGAAAGCGAAAAAACAGCCTGTGGCCGCGCGGCCCGGATCCTTTGTGCTGCTGTGCTGAAATCGCGCGAACCACCATCCCGGCACTGGCACCAACCAGCCCGGTTAAAACCGGCGCCCGAAAGGGGGCGTGCTGATCATGCTCATGGGCAATGCACTCTATCATCTGCTGCAATCCTGGTTGCAAGGGGGCGATGCCGGGCATCTCCAGCGCGGTGCGCAGTTGGTCGTTGTGGCGCAGACAGTGGTCAAGCAGATCCGACGTGACCGTCAGAACCCAGCCATTTGTGTCGCTTTCAAATTGAAAACCATGAACAACGCCTCGCGGCAGATTGAGAAGGCAAGGCGGGGCGAGGGAGTGGTCTGTTCCGTCAATATTTGCTGTTCCACCACCTTCTGTCAGGATCAGGATCTGGTGTAGTCGATCATGGCGATGTGGGGTTAGTGACCAGTCATGCAAGGCTGATCTGGCTTCAATAGTCTCTATATGAAGCAGATCCGATAATTCTCCGGTTTCTCCAAACAGACTGAATGTGTCGATATGTGCGGCTGCTGACATGTGCGAAATATACAAGAAATGGGCGGTTGGGTCTATTCGCAAACCGTCGGCTACAGGTCAGGGTAGGAGGGCGAACAGGAGATACCCATGCAGACAGAAAGCACCCAGGTAGCCATCATCGGCGGCGGGCCGTCGGGCCTGTTGTTGTCTCAGCTTCTCCACAAAGCCGGGATCGACACGGTCGTGCTGGAGCGCCAGACCCGCGATTACGTGCTGGGTCGCATCCGGGCCGGGGTGCTGGAGACGGGGTTTGTCGAACTGCTGCGCAAATCCGGTGCGGGCGCGCGGATGGACCGCGAGGGAGAGATCCATCATGGGTTCCACATCGCCCATCAGGGGCGTCTGGACCGGATTGATCTTGCCCGCCACGCACAGGGCCAGACGGTGATGGTCTATGGTCAGACCGAAGTCACCCGCGACCTGTATGAGGCGCGTGATGCGATGGGCGGGCGCGTCCTGCATGAGGTGCAGGATGTGGCTCTGCACGATCTCAAGGGGGCGCAGCCTCATGTGACGTTCATTCACGACGGCGCCGAACGACGGATCAATGCCACCTTCATCGTTGGGGCAGACGGTTTCCACGGTGTCAGCCGTAAATCGATCCCCGCTGATATCTTGCGGGAATATGAAAAGGTCTATCCTTTTGGCTGGCTCGGCATTCTGTCAGAGACCGCACCGGCTGCGCCTGAATTGATTTATGCCCGCCATGACCGCGGGTTTGCGCTTTGCTCCATGCGCAATTCCCGCCTCAGCCGGTATTACATCCAGGTCCCACTGAGCGACAAAGCGGAGGATTGGAGCGATGATGCGTTCTGGCAGGAGCTGAAACGCCGTCTGCCGGAGGCTGTCGCAGAGCAGATGGAAACCGGTCCCTCCATCGAAAAATCTATCGCGCCCTTGCGTAGTTTCGTGGCAGAGCCGATGCGCTATGGCGCATTGTTTCTGGCTGGCGACGCCGCTCATATCGTTCCGCCAACCGGTGCGAAGGGGCTGAACCTCGCGGCGTCGGATATTCACTACCTTTACGAAGGGTTTGCGGACTATTTCCTGCGCGGAGAGGCTGGCGGGCTCGGCTCCTATTCTGCCAAAGCGCTCGCCCGGGTGTGGAAGGCAGAGCGCTTCAGCTGGTGGATGACCAGCCTGCTGCACCGCTTTCCGGATATGTCCCCGGCAGATCTGCGGTTGCAACAGGCCGATCTGGATTACCTGTTTTCCTCGGAGGCGGCGCAGACCTCGCTTGCGGAAAACTACGTCGGATTGCCGTACTGACGCTTCAGGCAGCCATGCCCCAGGCGACGGTCAGGCGCCGATTGGGTCTGCTGCTCTGTTCTGCCAGATCAATCAACGCACTGCCAAAGTCGGCAAAGGAAATTTCTGACTGCCCCTCGCTGTCGATGACAAGTGTATCCTGTCCCCAGGTGTAGCGCCCTTTGCGCGGACCATCGTGCAGCATTGCTGGCGGGCGCAGGCAGGTCCAGGCAACATCGGGGCGTGTGTCCAGCAGCGCGTCCTGTGCGGCACAGGCTTCGGCAATGGGGCGGACGCTGTCGGGCAGGAAATCAGGCGCGCTCAGGACGGTGTGGCCACTTCCATCTGCCAGCTTGAGCAGCGCAGCCCCTCCGGTCACAAGGATCGGAATATCTGCGGCTGATGCGGCCCCCAGTGCGGCGCGGGTCATGGGGACCAGCAGGGGTTCCTGTCCCTCGATTGGGCGCAATGCGCTGATGATCACATCGTGATTGCGCGCCAGATCGGCAAGGTCTTCCTGCATTTCCAGCACATCCAGCGCCACCTGTTTGATCTGGTTGGATGCGCCAGCGACCAACGCATCAGGGCGGCGGGCTACAGCCGTGATCACGTGGCCTCGTTGAACAGCCTGGTCAAGGGTGGCACGACCCACATCACCAGTTGCGCCGAGCAGCAAAATCTTCATTGGAAACCTCTTATCTTGATATCGAGATAACATGTGGCGAGTAATTGTCTTGATGTCGAGATAAATTGACCTGCACGACTGCACAGTGCAATGCGCGTCTGTACACAGGGTTGCGCCAATCCAGACTGGTCGCCAACTGATGTTGGCGCTACCTTGCGCCGACGCGACACACATACGGAAAGGGGCCAGCATGGCAGCCATCCTGTCGATCAAAGATCTGCAAAAAACTTATGAAGGCGGGTTTCAGGCCCTCAAAGGCGTGAACCTGGATATCGAAGAGGGCGAGATTCTCGCTCTGCTGGGCCCCAATGGTGCCGGCAAAACCACATTGATCTCAACCATCTGCGGTATCACAACGCCCAGCTCCGGCTCGGTGACCGTGGGTGGACATGACATTCTCGAAGATTTTCGCGCCGCGCGCAGCCTGATTGGTCTGGTGCCGCAGGAGATCAATCTGGAACCCTTTGAAACCGTTTGGAACTCTGTCAGGTTTTCCCGTGGGCTCTTTGGCAAGCCTCGCAATGACGCGCTCATCGAAGAGATCCTGCGCAAGCTGTCCCTCTGGGACAAACGCAAGAGCCAGATCAAGGAGCTGTCTGGTGGCATGAAGCGCCGGGTTCTTATCGCCAAGGCCCTGAGTCACGACCCGCGCATCCTGTTTCTCGACGAGCCGACCGCAGGGGTCGATGTCGAGCTGCGCAAGGACATGTGGGATGTGGTGGCTGAGTTGAAGCGCGATGGCGTGACGATCATTCTCACGACCCACTACATCGAAGAGGCGGAGGCGATCGCGGATCGAGTTGGCGTCATTACCAGCGGCGAAATCCTTCTTGTGCAGGAAAAAGAACAGCTGATGCGCCAGCTCGGGCAAAAACAGCTGGAAGTGCAGTTGGTGGAAACGCTGAGCGAGGTGCCAGATCCCTTGCGCACCTATGGCGTCAGTCTGCGCGAAGACGGGCGCGCCCTCATCTACACTTATGACACCAACGCCGAACGTACAGGGATCACCGCCTTGCTGAACGAAGTCGCCGCAGCTGGGCTGACACTTGCGGATGTGCAGACGCGCCAATCCAGTCTTGAAGATATCTTTGTTGGACTGGTTTCAGGAGACAACACATGAACTGGACAGCAATAGCCGCAATCTACCGATTTGAAATGGCGCGCTTTTTCCGCACCCTGATGCAAAGCTTCCTGTCGCCTGTCTTGTCCACCTCACTTTATTTCGTGGTGTTCGGCGCGGCCATTGGCAGCCGCATCGATCAGGTGGAAGGCGTCGCCTACGGGGCCTTTATTGTGCCGGGGCTCATCATGCTGAGCGTGATGACCCAAGCGATATCAAACGCGTCTTTCGGGATCTATTTCCCAAAGTTCATCGGCACGATCTATGAACTTCTCTCTGCACCGGTGAACTTTCTCGAAATCGTGTTGGGCTATGTCGGCGCCGCCGCAACCAAGGCGCTGTTCATTGGCGTGGTGATCCTGGTTACGGCATCGTTGTTTGTCGATCTGACAATCGCCCACCCATTCGCGATGATGCTGTTCCTGGTGCTGACCTGCGTGAGCTTTGCCCTGCTGGGGTTTATCATCGGGGTCTGGGCGAAGAACTTTGAACAGCTGCAGCTGGTGCCGCTTTTGATTGTCACGCCGCTGGTTTTCCTGGGGGGCTCTTTCTACTCGATCTCGATGTTGCCGACGATCTGGCAGAAAATCACCCTGTTCAATCCCGTGGTCTACCTGATCTCAGGTTTCCGCTGGTCCTTCTTTGGCACTTCGGATGTTCCGGTCGGCTTTAGCCTGTTGGCTATCGGGGGCTTTACCCTGCTGTGTCTGGGGGCAATCTGGTGGATCTTCAAAACCGGATGGCGCATCCGCGCCTGACCACGCTAGGCGCCAAAAATCAGACGATCTTGCAGGTTTGCGCGCAATGCGCCCGCCAGCGTTGCAAATTTGCCGGATCATAGTGGCTTTTTTGCTGATGGCCCCGGTTCGTTCCGGGGCCATCCCTTGTTTCAGGGCAGTCGGCATTCTACATCGGCGCCATGAAGCTCACTCTGCCCTTTTTGAAAAAACCGCCGCTTGTCGCTGTCGTGCGCCTTCAGGGTGCCATTGGCATGGCCGGACGCGGCGCGTTGAATGATGTGACGCTGGCCCCGGTTTTGGAGCGCGCGTTCCGCAAGGGCAAACCTGCGGCGGTCGCATTTGAGATCAATTCTCCTGGTGGGTCGCCGGTGCAGAGCGCGCTGATCGGCGCACGTATTCGCCGCCTCTCACAAGAGCTGAAAGTACCAACTCTCGCTTTTGTCGAGGATGTGGCGGCATCGGGCGGCTACTGGTTGGCAGCATCGGCAGACGAAATATATGCGGATGACAGCTCTGTTGTGGGCTCTATCGGGGTAATCTCCGCAGGCTTTGGGGCACATGTCCTGTTGGCCCGCCAAGGCGTGGAGCGACGCGTCTACACCGCGGGTAAGAGCAAATCCATGCTGGACCCGTTCCGCCCGGAAAA
>Ga0160419_100086_pt1 | contig 62455 bp, 71 predicted proteins | sample CelAP2metagpilot_2_FD_108196 | JGI IMG/M metagenome (GOLD analysis project Ga0160419, IMG submission 108196) | Phycosphere-associated microbial communities from Cellana algal ponds in Kailua-Kona, Hawaii, USA - Cellana AP2-4-25 metagenome pilot ...
GCAGGAAACGTGTGCAATGAGGAGGAACAGGCTGCAGCCGTGGCCAGTGGATTGAAATGCGACCCTGCGATACGCCCGGTCGATTGCTCGAGGGGCGCTAACACTCCAGCCCCCACTTCAGTGCCTCCGAGGGTGCCCACCAAAAAGCCAGTGGCACCGATCGCGGGTGCGTGGTACTGCCAATATCCTAGGGAAACCCGCTCAAATGAGGCCTACACCCTGGCCAACTGTCGGGCGAAGTGTGACACTAGTGGTCTCCTTAAGAATCCTATTTGTTGCTTGGAGGCAGAAGCCGGAGGTGTCTGCAATGGTATCGAGTATAATTCAGCGCAGCTCGCTGGAGTGCAATGCGACCCTTCGACCATGCCTGTCTGCGAAGCGTGATTGAATGATTAATTTAAATGGGGAACAGAGGCGATATGTAGTAGAGCATGATATTGAGATGCTCGTGGATAAGTGGAATAGAAGGAGGAGCTTAAAGTAAGGAGAAAAATATTTTCATCTTGTACCGTAAGAAATCAGGATCACATTTTTTTCAAAGTTGTATGTCGAGAGACAAATGAGAATAACAGACGGCAGTAAGGCTTGGAGTGTATGTTGAGAAAAGAGATCAGCAGCCGTCTGTGTGTGATTATATCAGGCATGATTTGGAACTTCAAAACGATTAAGGGAACCAAACAGCGACATGGGTTGGGATTTTATGCTAAATACTAGGGAGGAGAGAGAATACTTTTTGAGAGACAAAGTCGAAGAAGAGTAGGATCGAAGGGAAAATAAAATAAAGAGATGGGGAAGGATTCAGTACCCCTGGGTAATCGTTGGCAAGTCTCCCCAAGCGCTTCGGATAAAGCTTTACATGAAACGAGAGTGGTGAAAGAAAGGAACGACGGGCATGAACCAATTTTCTTCGATCCATCAAGCTTGCTTATCGAAGACGTTCACTCGATCGAGCGCTTCAATCGCCGCTTTAATTAAAAAAGGCACCGAATGTGATTTACTTTGTCTACAATTGGAGGGCAAGGCATTCACTGCTGAACTATTGGCAGCATTCTGAATCCTTCATCTACGCTCTTCAAGGGATTAGGCCTTGTCTCTGCAGAAAATCTTTTATTTTTTTTTGGTACTCTATCGGATAACGCGCGTAATGACAAACATGAAGTGAAGGATCTGTGATCTTCCATGTCTCGAGCATGACATCAGCGGGCAAACCTTGAGAGGTAAGGTAGGCCTTCCGCTTGGCCACCACTCTTTCAACCAAAGCAGGGTCAGTAATGGTGTCGTCTTCCGAAAAGATATAGAGGCTGGGAACGAGGGTATGATCATTTTCAATGTGCTCGATATATTTCTGCTCATAACGCCATGATTGTGCGATCCCGTAAATCTCAAGCCCGAAGCGAATAGTCGCGTACATGAGCAAGCGGATAATCGGCGACTGAAAAGGAGTACGCAACCATTCGAGGTGACAGAAGTGAGTTGAAACAAATTTCGTCACTGCCTCCGAAGGCTTCACTCTTCATCCCCGTCTAATCGTTCAACCCCCTCCTTTCTCTCTATTTATTCAACCCCTTCCCCCCTCCCGCATTCCAAACCAAGTTACACACCTGCACACGTGCGCTTACGGCCCTGGCCCCAGCCTCGGCATCCGCGGCGACAGGGCAGCTATCAAAAATTGTGCCTGCAAGCTGAGGGAACTGGTAGTCGTCCGTGGGTGGTTCAGGATCACAGCAGAACCGCCTTGCATCTCCCTGGCGATAATGCCCGTTCTGCAGTAACAGCATTCTACGATGTACAAAACAGCCACCATTTGAAAAATAATGCACGACCACTTTGGCATCGGGGAAAAAGAGAGGGATCAATGTCATTATCTCCTCGGCAGCTCGGACGGCTCCCCATTGCTTCCGACGCAGCAGCCTGCTCGCGGGGACCGTGTGCCGCAACACCACCTCGCAGTTCATACTCTCATGATACATCTCCGCATATTTTTTCAAATGCCTGTCTTGGCAGCCCAACCACCCCAGCAAGACCACCACAAGCTTGACCTTGTCACGGCTCTCTATGGCGCGTGGTGTCTCCCCTTCTGCAGGCACAGGTACGATTCTTAAGGCCGCACGCTTCGTGACACGGAAGCGGCCCACGTTAGGACCGTCATTGAACGGCACGGCCGCGTCCGGAAAACGTGTCGCGGGGATCGTGAGGCAAGAATTGTTAGCATCCAAGTCGGCGAGCTTTTCCATCTTCTCAATGTCGTCTGGGGGGAGACAGAACGGAATTGTGAAGATGGCGGGTGGATCGATAAAAATGCACGGGGAGATTTGGGCAAGGAAGGATGCCGTTGATTTCGTCTACGAGCTCGGGCGATAAGGATTGATAGTAAGTCGGCGCAGTGCGAGATCCGGGAGGATGGAATGACGCAAGCCCTGACATGATTGAGACGTGTATTGCATTGAAAGGGAGCTTGACTTTGAGCTGGCACTCACCTATCCCATCCACGAACATTGGAACCCCTGAGTGGGAAATAAAAGATCGACTGTGCATCAATTGGTCCACAGAGCTCGGCGCGCTGCTGTCAGCTGCTGTCGCTGCTACCTTGGAATAAGTGCTGGTACCGGCTGATGACAGCATTGTGGAGACAAGAAGTTTGGGAGGGATAAGCCTGCGGCTGTCGTCATCATGGATTTTGCCGGAATCGACCGATATTGCGTCGTGTTCTTGCATCTGCTGGTGGGCGGCGTACCGGTTCGTGATTATACAATACGTGTGAGTTGGAGGATGAACGTACTTTACTTGCCGGAACAACATCAGGGGCTAAATTCCAGGCTTGCAGGTGATAGAAGGGATTGTCAAGACTCGTTTGTGTGCGCTGTGTGACACGTGTAATTGTCCTTTTGGTGATGTCGGTCAATGACTAAATGGTAGCCCGTAACGAGCTACCCCGGCAGCCCGTAACGGGCTACCCCGGGTAGCCGTTTACGGGCTCTTTGTATCAAGGTCTTTTCGTGTTTCGTGGTACGTGCCGAGGCAGGCACACTGTGCCGTGCAGTATCAACCCCTGTGAAAAAGTTGCTCAGGATTCACACACTGAACCATCCCAGGGCTTATGCGTCCCTTGTACATGTATGCCCGTCCTCAACCATTTTATTTTATTTTTTAAATAAAAGAACTTTGCGTACGGAAATATTCACGGTCTTCACCTTTGTGCTTTTCCCACGCACAACCCCGCCACTTGCCCTGTAGCACGAAAGATGAAGAAAATCATGTCTACATATTCAATTAGGTGACTTGGTATGTCTTTTTCCTCTGTGTTGTGCATTTGGCGTTCCCGAGTAATTTCTTCCCAGGTGGTCGTCGCCTCGCCGGTCCACACACAGGTCCCTCCCTCCTCATCGCCAAGTTTTCTGCCCATATGGACGTTTGCACTACATAGAAGCCCTCTGCATTCATGCACGCAATCAAACACATATAATACCATTGTAAGCAAAGAGACGTGAAGAGATGACATAGGCTGTCAGTCGCACCAGCGCCAGGTACAGCCACAGAGCAGTCCTCCCACGACGCCGTTGATGATGATGATGATGGGCCCTTCGTCAGCAAAATGAAGGTAGCGCCACTTTTCACCATCGTCCTCCTTCATCACAAGTCCAATGCATCAACACTTTAAGTACCAAAGATGTAAAGGTAATAACACTACCATTTGACCACATCCCAAAATAGAAAGAAAAACATAAAATTAACAACTGTCCACGTTTGCTTTCCTTGTTTTGGCGTTTTTCCTCTCCCTTTTCGAGGAGAGGAAATCTCCCTGATTTGACTGATGTCTTCACCTGCGCACAATACATGATGAAGAATATTTTTTACAACCGTCCTCATCATGTTTTGTATCCCTCTACACATTTTCTGTGGTTTCGAGACTCGAGCCTTTGCAGAGCGGCGTTTCACCTTTCCGGTTTACGTTCCTCTGCCCTCCCTACCTCCCTACCCTCACCCAATACCAACGCACGTGCTCACAACATACAGGGGTGCATGAGCAGGGCTCGGGAGAAGGATGACGGTCCAGACAATTTCCAAGCCTCAACCTTACGACGTCGCCTTCACCACGACCACAGCGACGGCCACAGCGACAGCCAAGAGCAGGGACCCCTCCAGCACGGCCGGGGCCACCGCGCCCGCCGGGCCACCTTCGCTCTTGGCAGCCAGTTCAACAACAACACACCGCTAGATGAAGACCAACCTCGCCGTCGCCCTGGTCGTCCTCGTGTGCCCACCGATGTTGCCCCCCGCCCCCGCGGACGACCTACATCTCAGCAGCACCGACAGCCTTGCTTCCCATCGCCGAGCCAAACAGCACCGTCAAGCCACATATCGAGAAGGCATTTCCCTAGAACATGCCGCACACGCTGCCCAACAAATCTGCGCTGCTCTCAAAGTCCAAAAAGCCCGCGCACCACAAGAAGGCCCCCCCCACCGCCTCATTCACACCAGCCCCACGACTCCCCCCGGCGCCGCATCGCGCGCACGCACCTGGACTTTCGCCACCGTCCGTGCATCCCTTCGCTTGAGTCATCTCTGGCGACACAAGCAGCTCCTCCATCTCGACGAGAACATGCGAATCCACGCAGCTCGCCTGGCCGGCCGACCTGACCACCAGCTCGAGTGGTTTGCCGACTTCCTTCTCGCCATTGGGAAAGGGCGGCCCCCTGCCCTTCCAGACCCGCTACACTCCCCACATGCAACACCACCGCCTCCTTTTTTCCACAACCATTTGCTCATCCCGACCTTCACGCTCCCCCCGCCCGAATTGGCCAACGACCCGAAACGCCTCATAAACCATATCTACGGCTCCTTCGACGACCCTGCCAACCGAGGCAACGACCACCTGCCTTCGCCCACGGCCAGCTCTACATCGCTCTGTTCAGAGTTGGGAATCCCAGCAACATCACCATTATGGCCAATCATCCTCCCATCGATGCCCACCCACCTTTTGTTTCAACGCCCAATGTGGTGTACACTGAAATATTCCAGTATGTCAATACACCCCCCCATCCGGACAGCACCAGCAACAGCAACGACAAATCATCCAACTATAAAAGTCCCAACAGCTTTGTAGTTTGTGTAATACACTGTACATATTTAAAAACAAACAAATGAAGAACAAATCAAAATAAGTGATTGTGATTGCATGTAAAGCAAAAACATTCTTCTCCCTCTACTTCGTCTCTTTTCGCTTCTTCTACTTACCCGGACAACTCTCCTTCCCCAACCACTCTCATGCCCTCCAGCTTCCCCGGCCACAACAACACACACCTCCATCACAACATTTACGTCTTCAGACGCCTCCCCGCTTCTCACCTGTTCTACACTTCCTGTAACAACTTCTCTCACTACTGGAACTTTCGAGCACATGCCCGCAAGAGTGCGGGCTTTCAAGCTAGTAATAATTAAGTGTAGAACTCACCCTCCCAAGGATAATCTTTTTAAGAAGAGTTCTAAGAAATACAGTTTCGTAAGTTTAGAGTTTTTTCCACGGCTTCGTTGCCATCATTACCGCCCATAATAGGCGCCGTGGCCTCTCGGGCGTGTTTCAATTTCACTTCCCACCGCCATAACTCTGGTACGCTTCAGCACAAGACGAAGCCAAGAAAGGCCGAAGCGTGGAGAGCAGATGCCATGCACCCCGAGTGCTTTGGACACCGAGGACACGGAGGGGGAGACTGGTCGACTCACCATCGAAGAAGGCTTTCCGTTGGGGACCCGTGCGTATGAATGAAAGAAAAATTAAAAGACCCGCGTCAACAATTTTGTATTTACCTAGGATGGTTCTGTCGGAAGAGTACCGTGGGCTCCATTGATAATTAAAAATTGAGCATGGAGCTTTTCAACTGCATTCCTCCGCTACCCGTAGATGGGTGAAGTTGACGTCTCTATTGGGCCAAAAGCTGCACCTCTCCGACCTCCCCCTTATTCGTTAGGCCCTTTCCAACGGTGATCACCTCTCAATTGAGACAGAGCGAGCTGGCCAAAGTGTCTTACGTGACCGACCCTTCACTCAGAGACATTTTGACATCAAGAAATTGACAACCAGTCGCTCTTCTGACAATGAAAGCAAAAAACACCTCCCCCCAAAATCCCTTTCATTTCATTTCAAAGCTTCGCGGCATTTCATTTGAGTCTTTGTTTCTCGATTCCAGTCGAAAGAGCCACAGTGAAATGTAAATTCCCCGCCTCTTGCTAGCACGCATCTATTTTCATCTTACTCATACACCCTAGCATTTCTTCTCTCACACACATTTAGTTCAACCCCTTCTGTCTGGATACATTCATTACCATGAGTTACGCCTCCTTCTGCTTTTGGGTATTTCCTTTGAACCGCAAATGTGGGTGCTCGCCCACCAACTCGGCCTTCGCTCCCCCCACAAGACGTAGCTTGTCGTCCCCGCCATGCTCCAATCGCCTTCCTGTCTCCACATCCTTTCCGCCTTCATCCGACTCCGAGGACTGACTCATAAAACTCGCCGAAGAAAAGGCCGGCAAATGGTCCCAAAAGCCACTGTCCGATTTTTGAGGAAGATGCTTTGGTCCGGTCGGCCCCAGCTCCACCTCCTCCGTCACTGGGGTCTCGGTCGGCTTTTCCCCCGCCTTTGGTACCGTCTCGGAAGATAAGGGCGCCTTGGCCGCAGCTGCAATCCCCGCAGCTGCCGCCGTCCAAAAAGAGGGAGGCACGGCCGCAATGGCCTCGCAGTATTTCTTGTTGTCTTGTAGAAATTTGATCCCCGAATAAGGCACCTCGCATGTGGGCGACAAGTCTTTTGCCGGAGGGCTCCTAGCCGCCCGGTCCAAGCATCCACAAAAAGCCGCCCCGTCTTTTGTCATCTTCTCCACCACCTGCGCCTCCAAGCTATCAGGCTCATCTGCCGCAATGCGGGCAAGCGAACCTAATAAGCCCAAGCACTCTGCATTATCATACCCGGGCTTATTCACACAGTTGGCAATCTGAGCAACCCTCGCCTCCGTCAACACATCCGTGCTCCCCGCTAGATCCCCCCCGTTTGCCTCCATACAATCAAGAACCTGCAGCCCAACCAACTCTGTCCGCACCACATCTGCATCCGAGCAGCCATTCAGCGCCTTGCTCAAACTCGACTGGATCTGCGGCTCAAACGCACAGGACGCTTCCAAGGCCGTCAGGAAATTCAACGTATCATGTGCGGGGCAGCTGGTCGCCACCGCCGAGAAGGCTGCGGATTGGCTCGCTCCACGGACGCACTGACAGGCTTGCGGGTAGTCAGTCAAGGCCCGCATGGCATATACCCCCATGTCACTCCAGCTCCCACCCTGCAACTTGGTCGAAGCCACGACCACCAAGTACATACAATCGGCATTACTCATATGTGGGTCATACAAGCAGCTAATTCCTGCACGGATAGTGGCGTCCTCCAATTGCGCACCCATTCCAGGGCCGCTTGACGTCGTGAAGCCCTCCGCGAGCTGGGTGAAATTGAAATTCAGGCAGTCAATAAAAGGCAAATAAGCCAGCTGCAAGTTCAGTAAGTCGTTCACCGCACATCCCTGAATTTGGGGAGGCAAACGCCAAGGCTGGATGCTGTCAATGTAAGGTGCCAGGCGAGCTGATGCCCGGGTGATTTGCCCGAGCATGGCACCATCCTTGCACGTGGGGCTAAACGTTTCCACCTGGTTGTTGATCTGCGCCACGCAATCGAGCACTTGGGGCGGGTTCTTGTACACGTTGCTCACTACCTTGGCTGGCAGAGAACCTGGCTGACTGGCGGCCTGCTGCAAAAAAGACTCGAGGAGCTGAAAGCATTCGCTTTGATAGTCTTCCGATGACTGGGAGCAGCGCTCCAGCCACGCGTCTTGATCCGCCGACATCCCCCCCATGAACATGAACACCTCGCTCAAGGACAAGCTAAAGCAGCCCATCAGCCCCCGGCCGACAAACGTGAGCTGGCGCATATCGGCTGACGAGCAACCTGGAAAGCTTTGGGCTGATGTGGATGAGACGAACAGCAGCGAAGACGCGGCAGCGCCCAAAAGGCGGGCGACGCCGACACGAGGAAGGAAACCCACCATGGTCAGATCTTTTGTCCATGTGTGGTTTGCGGTGGGAGAGGGGGGAGGGAGGGGGGGCGGGATATGTGTGAGGGAGATTCTACAATAATCTGGTCAAGTTTTGGCCGTGGTGGTTTTTCAATCCCTTGCGGGGGAAGAGATGTAAGAACTTCGTAACTCGTATATTAGGCGACTGCACGGAGGGAAGCGGAATGCGTTGACAGCCCCCAGCCAAATATTGTTTTTGTGTTTTTGTTTTGGCCAAGGCTGAGTGCCGCCTGAGAATAGCCACAACATTAAATATTCCCAAGTATTTATGTCCTGCATCTTATGGGATTCTAGCGTTTGCTCATCTTTGTGGGAAGTTACCCTTGACTGTCAGGGACGGCAGCACGTTCCAGTCAGTGTGGATCCAGGAATGGGCCTGTCAAAATCGCCAAAATGTACCACGTGCTCGTCTTTTACCTCATCTCCGTGCGTAGCGCACCCAGGAACACAAACCAGGGCGTCAGGGGGGGGATCACTACTATGCGCCGTGGGTCCCCCCATCTGATGTAATAATGTTCATTTTCATTTTCCCAGTTTCTGACCTCCTCACTTCACAGACCTTCAACTATGGAACTGTCGCCGCCCCTACCATCACCATGCCACGCCCACCCCTCCGCATCATCTTACGAGTGGCGCTCGTCCTCAACGGCGCTCATGCCTCCACCGCCGCCCCACATGTATGTCAAGCGACGCAACTTGTTTCTGCAAGCTTTTGATGAGCAAGGCCAAGCCCAAGAGGACGACAGCACTGTTCTCCGCCACGGCGCCTTTGAGGTAAAGAATGACTATAGTCAACATTTCTTGGAGACTCGCGAGCGGCCACAAAACTTTATCCGGGATAAGACTGTCGAGGACGGTTTTGCTGAGTACCCAAAGCTAGCCAAGCTCCTCGCGGCCAAGGACGAGTTGGTGGAGAGTCGCAAGACGCCGCCCATGCACATCCAGGCCGACCTGAGGACGTTTGATTTGCGGAAATTGGGCACCAAATTTGATCTGATTTACATTGATCCACCCTGGGAGGAGTACGCCCGTCGAGCGGCACCCTTTGTGGTGGGAGGCAAGAAGAGTCCTAGGGGGTCGTCATCGTCGTCAGCCTCTCCCTCGTCTTCTAGCACCACGGATGCAACATCATCGCAACTTGATCAATTATGGCGGTATGAGGATTTGGAGGCCCTTCCAATTGGGGAGATTGGGAGTGTCCCTAGCTTTGTGTTTTTATGGTGCGGCTCGGGAGGTCGGGTCACTGAGGACGCGTCGCAGGGGGCTTTGCACGTCGAAGACGGTCGACGCCTGCTTAGAAAGTGGGGCTACCGACGCTGTGAAGAAGTCTGCTGGGTCAAAACAAATAAACAAGGTCCTCAGATCCAGCCTGACTTGCCAACATCTGCCACCAGCTTGTTGGTCCGCGCCAAGGAGCATTGCCTGATGGGTATCAAAGGCTCGGTGCGTCGCAACAGGGATGGACACATTATCCATTGCAACGTACACACGGACCTGGTGGTAGCAGAGCAGCCGACAAACCCGCTCTCGACAGCCAAGCCCGAAGAAATGTACAAAATCATGGAGCAATTCTGCTTGGGTCGACGTCGTTTGGAGCTCTTTGGTTGCCCGCGGAATATTCGGCCGGGGTGGGTGACGGTTGGCAAGGACTTGCCGCCCACGAATTACGACATGACTGCATATATAAATTGGATGAGCGTGCCAGGCGTAAACCCGGACGGTACTCCTTGTGCTGGCCATTTGTTAGGGTCTACACCTTTGATTGAAGACCTGCGGCCCAAGACGCCTCCTCGAGAGCAAAGGGAAAGGGAGGCGCAAAAAGGGGGCGGTAGTGGTGTTCGAGGGGGAGGGATAGAAGGGGGCTCTTCGCCCTTTCGACCTCGCAGTGGAAGTCTCCCTTCCATGCGGCCTCAGTCAGGGCAGGCTTTGCCGCATCATCACCATCATTGCCGTCATCAACATTTTGAGCGGGCGCAGCATTTTCACCAGCAGCAGATGCCGCAACAGGCATACTTTCACCAGCAGCAGTACGAGCAATTCTACGACCACGGGGAACAGCAATACCGTCAATGTCAACGCAATGATGAAGCGCTGCAAGGCTTTTATTCTCCTACTATCGAGCAGCATCAACAGCACCAGCGCAAGCAGCAACAGTGCCAGCGGCAACAGAATCAGCAAGGCATGGTCCGTTTTCTCTACTCCTCCCGTTCTTCGCCCCGGGGATCCATTCCGCATTCTTTCTTGCCTGCTCCTCCCCCTTTCCCCGACTCCCAAGGATCTCTCTCCCCGCAAGATCTGCACTCGTCGTACAGCGAATGGGATTCACATACCTTTCCATCTGAATTAGGACATGGTGGTGCGCGGGGACGCGGCCGAGACCGTCCGCCGCTCCAGCACCCATCTTATAATGTAGGAACAAAAAACCAAAGATAAACGTAAAGCATTTGAGGACGAAAAAGCACTTGCGATACTCATGAATACGTATCCGCAGCCATTGCTTCGGTCCGACTTAGTCGCGCGAGACTCAAAAAGAGCAAAAGACTGTCTTTGGCCATGTCGTCTCTTTCCAAATTTTAAACGAACCAATTTTGTCTTCCATGCTGTTGTGTCCGTCCTTTCTGCCTCTGCAAATGGACATGTGTGCCATGCGAGGAAACACTTAAATCGGATGCCATTTTTTGCAGTTGCTACTTTCTCGCTTGCTTCTTTTTCTTGTCCTTCTCTCTTGTGAAGGTACATTGGTCTTATTTTTCGCTTTCGCGAATCTGAACGATCATCATTAAATACAGAAGATCCCACACTCCTGGACTTTGATACACTTCTTTCTATCTCGCTCCCCTTGGTCGCCCTTCCCAATATTCTCCCTCCATCCCTCCCTCGCTGCCTAACGCATGAACTTCTTCAAAGACGCCTCAACAATTCCCAGAGCCTCATCGATTTGCCCAGCGTTGATACTTAGTGGCGGGGCTAGGCGAATGATATTCCCATGCGTCGGTTTTGCCAACAACCCATGCCTCTTTAACTCCAAACATATGTCCCATGCCGGTCCTCCATCCCCCTTTCGGTCCTCAATCACCATGGCATTCAACAGCCCCCTGCCCCTCACGATCTCCACCAACCCCCGACTCGAGATCCGCCTCAAGCCCGCTCTAAACCTCTCCCCCATCACCATCGCATTATCCGCCAGCTTCTCATCCCTCAGTACTTCCAAAGCCGCCGTTGCAACTTTACACGCGAGCGGGTTCCCCCCAAATGTCGACCCGTGCTCCCCCGGTTTAATGGTGAGCATGACTTCGTCACTTGCCAACACCGCCGACACAGGCATCACCCCGCCAGACAACGCCTTCCCCAGCACCAAAATATCCGGCTTCGTCTCATCCCACTCCGACGCGAGCAACTTTCCCGTTCTACCCAACCCCGTCTGGACCTCATCGGCAATCAAAAGCACATTGTACTTATCGCAAATCGCTTTGATCTTCTTCATGTATCCCTCCTGCGGAACCACCACTCCCGCCTCCCCCTGAATCGGTTCAACCATAAAACCCGCGATCCTCGCCGCCTCCTTCTCAAACAGGGCTTCCAAGGCATCCGGGTCATCGTAGTCCACCAGGTCAAAGCCAGGAACAAAGGGCCCGAAACCCTTTCGAGAGGAGGGATCAGTAGAGGAAGAGATCGCACCCAGGGTTCTCCCCCAGAAGTTACCGCGAGCGAAGACGATCTGCGCTTGATCGGTAGGGATGCCTTTCACTTCGTAGCCCCAACGACGGGCGAGTTTCTGTTCAATGGGGAAAGGGATGGGGGATGAAAGAAGCACAGATTGAATACAGAAAAAAAAAACGACTTGAATTAAGAGTAGAAAGCCCCCAAACTACCCAAGATGTACGCACCACTGCCGTCTCGCCGCCCTCAACGCCGGTATTCATGGGCAGTACACGATCATATCCAAAATAGCCCGTCACAAACCGCTGGTACTCCCCCAACGCATCCGTATAAAATGCCCGAGAGGCTAAAGTCAATTTGCTGGCTTGCTTCACGAGCGCGTCGACAATCTTGGGGTGACAATGCCCTTGGTTCACGGCGGAGTAGGCGGACAAAAAATCGAGATACCGGTTGCCTTCCACATCCCACACATGCACGCCTTGGCCCCGGGAGAGCACCACAGGTAACGGGTGGTAGTTGTGTGCTCCGTGTTTATCCTGAGAATGATGGTGGTGGTAAAATAGTAAGGGGAAGGAAAGAGGATGGTGAGAGACGAGGGACGGAAAAAGGTGGCGGGCATCTTCTAGAACTACATACATCCAAACATGAGGCGGACTAATTACCGCGACCGCATTTCCCATATTATGAACATGGCCCTACGTCTAAGAAAAGGAATCACGGAGGCTTTTTAGGCCTGTGTATGATAAGGCCCACCATACTACCTATCCTCCAGCTTTCCCTCCCCTCCTGCCGTCTTCCTCGCGTACCTCAAGATCCATGAATTTCTCAGACTTGGTCGCGCCAGTATTTGCCGCAGTCGACGACAAGAGTCTCTGTCTGCTGCTGTTGCTGATGGTACTGGGAGCCTGACGCCGCATCAGCTGCGTGAGCACGCGGCTCGTACTGCTTGCCATAACGCTTGCCTTGTTGATGAAATCGGGAGGTCGATGTGTTGCTTGCTGCTGTCAGAATGGAAATCGTGCCCGGCGCCTTCTTAACCGTGACTACAGAGCGCATAAAATGAACGGTGGTGAGAGAATGAGGTGATGCTTTAGCTGTGTGAATGCGCCAGCCTTTCAAGGTAACCATGCCAGAGGCTTCCGCTTTCTGTTGAGTGGCGCGAGCTTCGAGTTCCACCACCGCTTACATATCCTGTTCTTCTTTCTTCTCAACCATGAACACACTACATGTCGTCCAACATGCTCGACGATCTAGTCCATCTGGTGTAGGTAGAGATGATGGCCCTGGCTCAGGGTGTTGGTGGCTTTGAATCGCGCGTGTGATTACTGCGTGAACCCTGGCTCCCTCTACCTTCTACTTCTTCATCATGATGCGCCACTCACTCACCAACACCCTACAATAATACGCACTGGCCACGAAGGGCACCGTCTTCATTGTTTCTCCGCCGATTTGTTGCTACACAAAGGCCCTGTCAAGCCGCACCCGCTCCAGTAGAGAAGGCAGATCAGTAGACCTCCCGGTCACCATCACTTCGTCACAAACTCCACCCCCGACCGCTTGAGCCTATTACCGAGTTATAGCGTGCAGTATCAGAAAAAAGGAGCCTTCTCGATCAATTTCATACTTTTCACCAGCCATGGTACGTATTTTGGGTGCGGTGTTGGTTGGCTCCCCTCACTCGTTCTCCACGCCGTGCGTGCCTGTAGTGATCCCAATTATCCCCCCCTCTTCATGTTGCACTCGTTGTCTGTTTCATGCGTTTAATTGCCATCACTCCCCATCAACCCATTTTCGACACTCCAAATCATCATCAATCACTCTATCCTTCTACCTTGCCTTCTCCCCCACCCCCCGAATCTCTCCCCTCCCCTCCACAGTCGATGTCTAAGAGCAGCAAGATGCTCAACTACATCAATTATCGGATGCGGGTCACCATTCAAGACAACCGCACTTTAGTCGGGACCTTTATGGCTTTCGACCGACACATGAATCTGGTGTTGGGCGACTGTGAAGAGTATCGCAAAGTCAAGAGCAAAAAAGGCAGTGCTTCCGGCGGCCCCGCGGCGGGGATTGTTGAGGAGAAAGAGGAGAAACGCATGTTGGGTTTGGTCTTGTTACGAGGAGAGAACGTTGTGTCTTTGACGGTGGAAGGGCCGCCACCGCCGGATGAGGAGGCGAAAGCCACGCCGGGGGGGCCCGGGATTGGGCGGGCGGCCGGAAGAGGGATTGCGGTGGGCGCGCCTGTGATGGGAGCACCAGTGGGCTTGGCGGGCCCCGTGAGGGGGATTGGCGGACCAGCGCAGTCGTTGATGACACCTGCGGGAGGTGCGTGAAAGAGGGGGGGGTTGGAGAGACATTTGGTGGGGGATGGCAAAGTTTGGTGGTATCGGTGCGCTCAAACGCGCGAGTATGTGGCTGTGTCTGTGGCTGTGTCTGTGTCTGCGTCTGTCGTCTCTTTCTGCGATTTTTCTTTTTTTGATATATGTCTGCCTCTATATGGTGGTATGTGCACATCCGTGTGGAAGGCCACACCTATAGAGGGGCGAGACTTTCGACGGGACGCCGGGTGCTCACCGGGCACTACGATGGGGCTCCCATCAGTTCTACTCGCCCACATTCATGCACCGCTTGCCCACGCTTCGTCTTCACGCGCGGGCTCTTTCTAATGCCCTGAATGCGTTAATTTTGATTGGGCCACACAAAGTATTTCCTCGCTGTAATTTATCAGTGATAATTCCATTCGCTCCTCCTTTTAAATCATTCCCTCTTGATGCTCATCCTGTAATCACCCCGTTGTCCATCCTTTCTTCCCCTTCTCCTATTCAAACCAGGGCCTCAAGGCTTCCCCCCCCGCGGCCCTTCGCCACCAGGGATGGGTATGGGCTATCCCCCTCCTCGTGGCCCCCCTCCTCCGGGTATGGGGGGTGGCATGCCGCCAGGCTATCCCCCCCAAGGACAGGGGCCGCCTCCCGGTGGCTTTCCCCCTGGCCCTCCTCCTCGCGGGTTTCCGCCTGGGATGCCCCCGAGGCCGTTGCCGCCCAGGTAGAGGGGAGGGAGGGAGGATGAAGGATGTCCGATGGCGCTATGAGGGAAAGGATGAAGGCAACAACGAGAAGCAAAAAGGATAAGAATATTGAGGCGTGAAAAGGGAAACACATTCGAAAAAGCACGGCATTATCGACAGCAAACATTTACAACTTATTTATTCGCTGACCGTTTTTACAAAGTATGTCATATTCATAATTATTGAGTTCGCGTCACTGAAGGTCTGTGCTATCATCAAAATAAATGCTCATTAAAGGTTGCACCTTGGATTCTATTATATTCACATAACAACTCCTTGGTCCCCTTTTGGCGCCATTATATCTACCTGCAAATCAGCATCTATTTCTCTTTTTCCCCCCTCCTCTCCCAAACAAAAAATACTCCCAACTATCCTCTGTTCTTCCCTCAGGCTCACCCCACTCCGCTGCTCCTCCCCCCAGACCTCAAGGTTATCAACCTCCCACCCCCACTTTGTCTTGTGCTCACACCAGCCAAATTCTTCCCGCCCTGCCTGCGGATCAACCCCATGCTTGTCCGCGTCATCCACCCATTCTGCCCTCGAACGGTATCTCTTACTCCTCCCAAAGACGACAACACCCACCGTCTTTCCTGCATCTCGACCGTGCTTGGCCAAACCTCCTCCAGCAGGAGACTCAAGCAAGAGAATAGGATGTCCCCACAAATGTAAAGGCAAGTCATACCCACGAGTCTCAACAGTCTTGCTTCCATCCAGCAGCCGACGGGACCATGGCACTTGCACCTCAAGCGCATAGACTAGATTCTCATCCTTCGGGTCATCTTTCTCCTCCTTCTCCTCCTTCTCCTCATTTTCCTCCTCCCCCTCCTCTTCGAACAATCCACCCCAAACAAAACCTTTCCCGTCCCCTTCCTGTTGCTCCTCCTCGTTTTTATCCCCCCGCCTATGCAATGACTTAATCTCCTGCAACGTCAACACTCCTCCTTCTCCTTCTTTTCCTACCCTCATTCCCTCCTCCGAGCGACTCGCGCAGAGAACCGCGCCAAGTCGCAACAACTCTCTGAATTGTTTGTTCAAAACCATGCGATCACTCCCCAACAGATTCCACAGAGCTACCTCTTTAAATTGCAACACTCCCTGTAGTATGACCTGGAGATGATCACGCACACAACGGGGCTCGGGCGGTGGGAAAGCTTCAGCGAGCTCGAGGTATTCCCAGGCACAGGCAAAAGCGACCCTGGGGTTAGTGAGGGTGCCGCTTGATGTGAGAGCAGCGTCAGCTGGAGCAATTGTATCAGCAGGAGCAGCAAAAAGTCTCGGATTTCGAAGGAGCCCCACCGCACTCATCATGCCGTCACACCCAGTATAACGCAACGCACATTCCGCATCCTGCCGTGTACGACAATTCCCATTCGCCAAGACAGGGATCGAGACCGCTTCTCGCACCGCACGGATTACATCGAAATCACTTATCGCCTGATGATCTCTCTGATGTGGCGTCCGACCATGCACGGTCAACAGCGCTGCCCCTGCCTCCTCCAAACGCTGCGCAAAAGAAACGGTTGCCTCCACTCCTCCTATACAACGCAACTTACACGAAACGGGCACGCCTAATTCCTTAACCAAAATCCTAACCATGGCCACAGCGGTGTCAGAATCCTTCTGAACAAGGTATGCACCATACATTCCGATCTCAGCACATTTCTGTGGGCAACCAAAATTAAGATCGATACCTGCTATATTTCCCCCTTCCCATAGTCTACGGGCAGCTGCTAGAATCAGTTGTGGGTCCGCACCGGCTAACTGAGCCATAACTGGCTTGTCTTGAGGGCAGGGTCGAAGAAGCTCTCGGGCATAAGGGCATTCGACCTTACCTGTTTCTGCGTGATTAAGGACATTGCGGGCGAGGAGCATTGGCGAAAAGCACAGCTTGACACCATATCGTTGCACGAGCAGCCGGAAGGCCCTCTCTGATTGGAGGACCATCGGTGCCAGTACGAAGAGCGGCTGCCTCACTTCTCCGAAAATGCCTCCAAGGATGGAGATGGGGCGTGAGGGAGAGGGTAAAGGCCATTCGGGCGAGTTGAGACGCGCCTGAATGAAAAGCCAATAAAAAGTAAACGCGTCCTCATCTGCAGTGCTTCCCGCTGATGTTGTGCCATCATGCCTCAGGCGCCGCCAACCCCGCTTCCACTTTGACCGAGCTCGAAACGCTACCATTTATGACTTTAACCCTACCTAGTGTGTCCTGTATATTGGAAAAGGTGAGGTGGGGAGAAATGGGGGGCGTATTTAAAGCCTTAACATACAATCCCCTTGATCGACAAAAGTCGTGACACCTGAAGTGAGTGACATTGCTTGGATAGCATAATGAAGTGGAGTGGAGTGTGAGATGAGGGTTGGGAGGTCGATGAGATCGATGATGTGTCTCAGAAAGAGCTCACGGTCCATTTCGACTTGCTGACGCAAATTCTCTGTGTTAATTGGTTGTCTGTGTCCCATATTTGGAGAGAGGTGGTTACCGTGGGCCGTGGCGTCGGCGGTACAACACACCGTGGTAGGGGAACTGAGGCCCCAACTGCTGCCATCGTGCTAGCGGGCTGTCACGCAAGTCCACCTTTTTTTTTTTCCTTCACGCTTAGGCCCACCACCATAGCCCAGCCAGATCACCACCATGCTCATCCACTTTCTAACTATGTAGTCCGTCACCTTGTTCGCACCGCCACGCACAGGCTGAAAGGCATACTTGCCTAATTCGGGCTGCCTCATCGCTGCCTCGCTGAGAAGCTGCCAGCAGTTAAGCAGTTTGTTCGCCGCCTTCAGCCCGATACATACAACGCATCGCCCACAATACACACCGAGGCCCACCCCACGTTTCCCTGGCAGCATTTTCACTAGCCTTGGAGCATGCCATCTCATCTGATTGCGACTGCGACGGACGATGTGGTCTCGACGTGGGAGCTGACACGGGAAGAAGCCCAGCTGCAACACCAGCAAATCATCTACGAGTCGAGGACGCCGACGGTCCAGAGCACCATGAGCTCAGGCTATGGTACGGTGAACTGTCTAGGCTGGAATCATACCCAGCAAGTCCTGGCCTGCGGGACAGATGATGGCGCCGTTGCACTCATGCTTGACTCGGGGAAGATGCTGGAAGTGCTTCAAGAGCCTTGCGAAGCACGGAATCCCCCTACTCCCATTATATCATTGGCCTGGGGGAAGCGCTCCCGTCACCTTGTCACTACCGGCCAAGGAGATTGTCCCTCATTGTGGGATTTGAAGAAGAAAGAGCGCATCATGTCTTTTCAAGGACATGGCGCAACCATCACCTCGGTTGCCCTTGCCCCAGAGGACGCTTGCGTGGCCTCGGGCGACAAAAACGGCGAGATCCTACTCCACGCCCTGCATAGCGAGAATCCTGGCATGAGTCTTCCTTTGGACGTGAAGGGGGATCCTGTGCCTCGAACACCCTCTGGATTGATGGCCGCGGGCGTGCGCTCCCTTCACTTTTGGACCGCAAGGCAGCCCTTGCTCTTGGCGGGGCACCGGGACGGAGTGGCGCGAGTGTGGGACTCCACGGCAGGGGCCTGTCTAATGACATTTAAGGGTCAGCATTACATGTCGATCGTGGCCGTGGCAGGCTCTCCGGCGAGTGATAAATTGATGGTGACGGCGGGGCAAGATAGAAAAGCGCTTCTGTGGGATGTTACGAATCGCAAGCTGCTGAAGGAGGTCAAGGTAAGTTTTCAGGGGAGTAAGGGAGGGATAAAAGTAGTAAGCGACAGGTAGAGTAGCAAGCGTAGAGAGTAATACGAAATGATTGATCGACCCTCCTCCTCTTTCTTTCGCGCCCGTCTTCGTCCATACCACCACACTAACACAACCGCAGGCGTTGGCCCCCATCACCTCCATGTGCTTTAACCCCGAAGGCGACATGATTATTCTCGGTCTGAAAAATGGCAACTGCTCTATCTACGACATCCGTAACCAACACGAGCCCCTTCGCACCACCCATGCCTTCCAAGGCCTCCCCATTCGAGCTCTATCTGTGCAGGCGCAGCACCCTCGTAGTAGCGGACACACCACCTACGGCAGCTCTACCAGCATGAACGGAAGGAGTACGAGCAGGAGTAGCGGCAGCAGCACAACCACCAAAAATACCGAGCCGGCGTCATCTCCCACGGCACCCAAGATACCCCTCTCGATCTCCTCGGCTCAGAAACAGACAAGTACAAGAACCACCAGCAATACCACCACTATTACTAGCGGCGGCAGCAGCGGTAGCAGCAGCACAGCAGCTGTGGCTCCCCTTTGCGCAAAAGCCAGTAGTCCTGTTGCTGTGTCATTCTCATCTATTACCTCTCTCCCCTCGACCTCGATATCTTCCCCTGCCGCTGCCAGTGCCATCGCCAGGCAAGGGCATACCGTCCAACCTGCCCCCTCGCCAGTCCGTGAGATCCCTCCTTCCTTCCCTCCATCTTCCCTCAACACTGATGAAAACAGCAGCAATAGCAGCAGCGATAGCAGCAGCATTAGCGCGTTGCCTTCCAGCAGGACAAATAATGTTTCCCTCGCCTTTTCCTCTATCCCTCCATCAAAAGTCAGCACCAACCCCGCGACGGTAGTAGCAACCCAGCGGCCTCCCATTTCACAAGAGGAAGTCCAACCCTCTGTACCTGTCGAGCAACAGCAGGAAAAGATACAAACTCAACCGCAATCACCAGCTGGTAGCGAAAATTCCGCTTTCAATGCCAACAGCAGCAACACCGCCACCACCAGCAACGCCTTCCGTTGGCGAGGCAAGCTCAATTTCTCCAGCTCTATCTCCGCCACAGCTTTCGGCCCGCAAAATCACTCTTCTGCTGCTGCAGCCATCGCCTCAGCTGCTGCGCGAAGCACAAACAGCGATATCAACACCAAAGAGTTCGCCCAGCTGGTTGAAAGCAAAGTCAAGGACATGGTGGACGATCTGAGGGATGAGCTCGCCAGGGACCTTCGGGGGCTACATCTGGAGTTATTAAAGACCTCGGAAACTACGCATGCGGCAATGCAAGGACTGGTGCAAACATTCCAGGCATTAATGGAGGAGAATAGGGGGTTGAGGAGGGAGATGGAGGAGTTGCAGCAGCAGATGGAAATGCCTTATTGACTAGAAGAGAGGGAGGGAGGGTCTGTGCGTAATGCTTATGTGAGAAGATGGAAAAAAGCATGGAAATAGCACTGGTGCTGTCATGCGATATATTCTTGACAGTCAACGATCAAAGCAAACACAAAAACATGCAAAAATTATTGCCTACGTCTGATTCCGCAAAGACCGCATAAATTTTGCTGTTCCCTGCCTGAATTCCGTCTGTTCTAACTTTTTTTTAAATACATGTACACGGGACCCTCCCGAGGATTGCCGCTTAAGAGCGCAAAATCTTGTGTTATATATAATTATACTTGATTTAGGTCACTAAAAAAGTCCTCGACCACCCCTCAAGAGCACTAAGAGCAGTGTGTCGACGATAAGAGGGAAAGTCTAAGGGCCAGGGGCAATCCTAGTTTGGTTCAGCTGTAGAACCAGAAAGCATTAGGAAGACATTTCTAGGAACTGCCTTCTTGTTGCCGTGTCATATTTTTGAACACTATGCCTAGCCTAGGAAGTCCGAGTGGGGCGGTAGACTAGAGACCTGTATGAAAAGCATAAATCCAAAGACGAGGTCAGCCTAAAGTTGTGGTGCCGTACATGCCAGGACACAAAAAGTAAATGATGATAAAATCTTGCTTCGCAAACAAGCAAGGGTGGCGTTGCCTTAACATAATTGTAGCGTTTTAAAAGGGAGCACTTACCGAGGGGGCGATCGGTTATACACACCTAAATCAGAGGGACCTCGAGTCGTCCCCGCGGGTGAGTTCCTCGCCCCCCCCCCCCGGTGTGCGAGCGCATCCAGACCTTTTCTGTAACAACCAGGATTATTTCCAATAGTGGTTATGTTCAACGTTCATTCTTGTCCTATGTCTGGGAAGGTGGACATACTCATTCTGGCGAGTGTTTCTCGTGGCGAGAGTCGGAGTTGTGCGAAGTGGAAAGGGATATTGTGCGGCTATAACGAGGTACTGGACAAGTTGAAGTCACCTTAGAAAGTGCTCAAAATGCCGTTGTTGTTGTTGTTGTTGTTGTTGTTGTTGTTGTTGTTGTTGAGCCTGTGGCTGGTGCTGGTGCTGGTTTTGATGTTGTTGTAGCTGCTGATGCGGTAGTGAGGCTATTGTTGTTGTTGTTGGTGGTACATACGCTTGTGTCACGGTCATGAGTGGCGGTGAGTAGAGGTTCTTCATGACCAGTGCTGCTTCTGCCTCTGGTGGTGGTGGTGGTGGTGGTGGTACAGATGAAATCGCCTTCAGACCCGTCCGTCTCGAGGTTACCATGGCTGTGGTGGTAATTCCCCCTTAGAAAGTGCTCAAAATGCCCTCAGGTCGGGCATATCGTGGGATGTCATGGCTCAATGCTCCCGCTCTAATGGATAAGACCTGGAATGCCCAGGGACACCATGCGCAAGCGCGGAGGCACGTGCCACGGGAAGGGTCACCGCTTCGCGCCTATGAATGCTAGTGGTGGCAATGCGCCCATTGGGCGCCTAGGCCCACCGCGGATCCCTCTCTACATCGACGCGACTTAAATGATGGAGACTTCTTGAGTGCACGCGTGATGGGAAAGCGGTGCGTGTAATCACGGATGGCTGTCACGATGCCGGCATGCCTGGGATTATGGGTGGACCGTACATTGCCAGGCAGGGAGGCGACGCGTAATTTCACAAAAAGGTCAAACGACGGAAGATCGTGCCATGGTAACGGGACGCGTTGGTACCAATTACGTCCGTTTGAACAACCCTTCGAACGTGCTTGGTGGTGGGATGGGGCCAAGCTGTAGAAAATCCCCCATCAGCATAATGCTGATCCCTACGAAAGACTTGTCCTGTGTCAGCACGCAGACGCTGGTCTAGGGCGACAAGCGTCCGCAACGTCATGACCGACACCTCCTCAATCACCACCACAAGCCACACCCCACGCACGCGTTCTACGAAATCGTACAGCGCTTCTGGGAGAATCTCCGCTTCACCTGACCACGGCTCTGTCATACTGAAACATACACCTTTGCGAAGTACGGAAAGGCGCTTGGCGGCGATAGACGTCTGCCCATTAGGCAACGCTGAAGCGGGACAACTAAAATCGGAGATGGACATGATGGGCTCCGGCGGAGTGCCATTCGGCATCTGCATGGAATAGAGGGCCGTCGCCATGTATGTCTTTCCCGCACCAGGCCCACCAAGCAGACAGAGATGGAGGGGAATTGGGCGGCGATGGGTCGTAGGGTTGTGAACGTGCGCAGCGCGGGCATGAAAGTGGTCTACTATATTGTCCATGATGGCGCGCTGGTCATTGTTAAGCCTCTGAAGCGGAAAGTGCCCCCCGTTCCTGCTGTCTCCCCACAGTAGCCACACCTCTTTCCACCACGTCGTCGGAGCTGTGTAAAAATAGCGAGAGGGTCCGACAACGACGAGGAGGAGGCGGAGGAGGGGGAGGATGAGCAATAGCAGGAGGATGAGGAGAAGAAGAAGAAGAAGAAGAAGAAGAAGAAGAAAGAGAAGGAGGAGAAGAAGAAGAGGAAGAAGAGGAAGAAGAGGAAGAGGAGGCGGATGAGGGCGAGGAGGTGGAGGTGGAGGTGGAGGTGCGCAAGCTGGAGGAGGAACGGAACTGGGAGGGAGGGGGTATGCAGGAGCCAGAGCAACACCAGCACCAGCATTAGCACTAGCACCAGCACCAACACCAGCAGCGGGAGGAGGGGAAGGAGGAGGGGGAGGAGGAAGAGGAAAAAGAATCAGGGCAGCCGAAGCAGCAGAAGCAGCCGAATGAAAGTGATAATACAGGTAGCAACCACAGCAGCACGAGCCCGGGCAGCAGGAGGAGGGAGGAGGGGAGAAAAGACGAACACAGGAGGGGATCGAGAAAGAGTAGGAGTGGGAGGTGTTGGGGCGGCCGAAGCAGCAACAGGAGGAGGAGGAGGGGAAGGGGGAGGAGGAGCAGAGAAATCCCTGCAATACTATCTTTACACCGAGAAACAGCAGCAGAAGCACTCGCAGCAATAGCAAGAGTTCGAGCAGCAACAACAGGAGGAGCGGGAAGGGGAGAGAGAAAGATGGTGAGAGGGTTCCGACGAAGAGGAAAAGGAGGAGGGGGAGGGTACTGGGAAGGAGGAGCATTAGGAGAAGGAGAAGAAGAAGAAGAAGAACAAGAATGAGAAGAACAAGGAGGAGAAGGAGAAGAAGAAGAAAAAGGAGGAGAAGGAGAAGAAGGAGGAGAAGGAGAAGGAGGAGGAGGAGGAGGAAGAAGAGGAAAAAGAGGAGGAGGAGGAGGAGGGGGAGGAGGTAGAGGTGGTGGAGGAGGGAGAGAAGGAGGAGGGAGAGGGAGAGGAGGGAGAGAAGGAGGAGGGAGAGAAGGAGGAGGAGGCGGAGGAAGACGGGGAGGCGGAGGAGGAGGGGGAGGGAGAGAAAGAGGAGCAATAGCGGGAGGAGGAGGTAGAGGATGAGTGGGAGGGAGAAAAAGAGAATGAGTTCCAGGAGGAGGAAGAGGAGGAGATGGCGGCGGCGGCGGCGGCGGAGGAGGAGGAGGTCACGTGCGGCCATCCGAGGACTTTGGTGGTGTGAGACTTGTGATGTCTCGGGATGGCAATGAGGCACGTAACATCAAAAGGGTGTACAGGAGTATGGTCCGTGGAGAAGATCGTCCCCATGATCTCCGGTTTGGTTTTAACTGCGCGGTAGGATATGCGGACACTGTATGTGTTGCCTCCCCTGTGACGTCCTTCCCCCCCCCCCCCTCCTGGCCCTGTTTGGTCCGTCCGGGGACTTCGCTAGATGAAAAACCTGTCAAAGTCGCTAGAAAACTCAGACAAGAATATTGGGAAGTTTAGGCAACATTTTATTGTTAGAAGGCTTTCACACGCATGCAATTCCAAGGGGACGTCAGGTTGCATGCGATAGTTCTAGGTTTGTAGGATAGCTATGACAGAAAAGAACTATTAACTCGTCATCTCGTTATCTCGTCATCGACACTAGCGTAAGAAATTTGCCCAGGTTTACGGATTTGGCTAACGATAACACATTTTATCCTTATCTTTATCTTTATCTTATCTTTATCTTATCTTTATCTTATCTTTATCTTATCTTTATCTCATTTTTATCTTTCATCTTATCTTTTATCGTATCGTCTGAAGCATTGCCGTTGGGGGAGCCGTTGGTGAAGCTCTCACGTTGGCATCGTGCGGCCCTTACCGTGTGCCCACAACTAGACGCTTGCTTAAGGTGAATAGGAATTGGTCGCACATAAAATTTGAAATCGATGATCCTGTTTGTAAAGAAAGCAAACATTAATTGAATCGGGCCCCGCCATCGGGAAAGAGAGATCTTCTCTGAGACAGTCACTGCCTTCTTTTCTTTCTCTTCGAGGGGAGAATTTATAATGCCTTGTTGTTCACCATCAGCCACGAAGTCGCTGAGCAAACCCCAGTCTCAGAAGGCACCTTCTTGATCACAGCACTGAATTCCTGGAATCGTCAAGTCCCTTTTAACACTCTGACCAACCCATGGCTTCACCACAGGCGAGCAACAAGAAGGCGCGCAATACCATGCTGCGAATTGGTGGGCCGCCTGCGCGACCTTTTGGTGCCGGTCGAAGAGGGGCGCCAGGAGATGGTGCATTTTTATTCGGGAGAAATGCGAAGACGCGAGTCAATCGCCTATTTACCGTCCACGCTTTGATTATGTTGGCTGTGGGGCTGGTGAGTGCCTCTTTCCCCGAAGTCCTTGTTTACATCCTCCACCACAATGCCGAGGGATTCCACGCACGCCACGAAGGCGGTGCTGCACGCATCGCGTTTGTAACCATGAGAGTCTTTGGTTGCTTCCTGTTGGCCCAAGCGTACGTACTTTACGTCGTGAGGACCGTCTCGGACGGCACCATGCGTCGGGCTGTGGTTCAAAGCTATTTCGTGGCTTTTTTTCTCACGACGATAGCTTTAACGCGGGCTCAGCTCACAGAGGACATGCCTGTACGTACAAGCAACTGGCTGGTTATTTCAATATTTGCGGTGCTCACAGCAGCCTACGCTTGGTATTCGTTCTTTGAGCGGATAAGCGTTTTCGAGCTGGGACGATGAAGCCTTGGAGAGAGAGGAAGAGCTTGAAGAAGCGAAAAGGAGGGAATGTACAGGCACAATTTGCAAGTAATTTAAAGCATCAAGATAAGTAACACAAGCATGCTATTCTCTTTATTGGTGCGTAGATTACTTACTTTAGCGCTCTGCCTTTCTTCCTTTTCCCCCCTGCGGACCCTCCCGTGGGTCCTGGTGCTCCCACGTTCGTCTGCGATTTGATGCTGTTGGCAATACCATGGGCCGCGTATTTCGGTACTTGGACACGCTTCCTCTTAATATCTCCTATCGTACCATTCTTCTTGGTTTCCCCCTCTTCCACTACTTCCTCTTTCATGCCATCGACGTCTGCACCCTTCACGACCACGCTGTCGTCCAAGACAGAGAAAAAGAACGAGGAGGCAGCAGGCAGGGCCATCCCATCCTCCTTCCTGCCCGGCACAAAAACTGAGCCATCGCCCTCCCCTCCCGTGCTGTACTTCTTCAAAGGCTGCATTGGCGCAGGCAGCACAGTCTTCGGTAGCATCTCCAGAAGAGCCGTAGGACGAGGCAAGAGGAGCAAGCCTGTGATAGGACCAGGGGTATCCAAACTCACCTTTTTCACACACTGCTGACTATCCACATCCCACCACCGTAAACTCCCGTCCTCAGAAGCCGAAATCGTCATCCGGCCATCCCACGAGCAAACCAACGATGTCACCGCCTTGCTGTGCCCCGCCAACATGTCCCACATCTCATCTCCACTCCTTCCCTGCTGCTGACTGCCAACCCCGCCGACGGCGTGGACCAAGGCCCGACTTGCCGTGCGCGCTTGGCTCACCACATCCATGTCCACCAAAAATATGTCCCCCAGGGCCCCCCCTACCAGCAAGCGTTTCTCTCCCGCGTCCATCGTCACACACGCCAGGCTCGAGGGCGCCCGTAGCGAGCAGACAGGCCCCATCTCGTTTGCTAGCTCGTAGACTTGCACGGTGTGATCCAAGGAACAGGATACGATGCGGCAGCTGGGCCCACCATAGCCACAATACAGACTGGTGACGGGCAAGGAGTGCGAGGACCAGGAGCGGAACGGTTGGACGCCGCCTAGGTGGAGTGATGGAGGAGGAGAGGGAGAGGCAATGACGTTAGAATTTATGAAGAGAGGACTGGAGAAAGACAAGTACAGATATGCATGCACATCGATAACATGTAGATTTTAGCAAGAAGGCGAGACGGACCATCAGCCTCATTATATCAGTTTAATTTAAACTCTCATGGAAAGTCAAGAATTCGCAAAAATGCGCATTCGCATCCCGTGGTCGTTTTCCTCCTCCCTGCCCACATCAAGTGAAAGAAACAAATGCAATCGTCGGCCACTCAGTACGAGGAAGAGAAAGAGGAGAGAAGTATCAGTTGGCACAGGTTTAATTTATAGAAATTCTTACCTGCTCCCACTCTTTCGCCCGTTGTTTTGCCAGCCGCCAGCACGTCCGCCATAGCCCATGCCCGCACCATGGTGTCCTCCGAGCCCGTGATCAAGAACCCCCCGTCGCTCGTAAGAGTCATGCAAGTTACAGACTTAAAGTGTGCGTCCCAGGACTGTACAAGCAATCCTGAGGCAACCTCCCATGCGTATGCCTTGCCTGACCGCCCTCCCGCAAGCACGTAGAGCCCATCCGGGGTGGACACGATAGGTCCCATCGTCTCCGGCGTGCGGCACTTAAAGAGCGGCTGTGTCTTGCCCCACCGATGAAATACCAGTGCTTGTTCATTATTTTGGCTGGACATAAGATAGTCTCCCGCACTGCCCAACCCTTCCGCGGCCCGCGCCCCGGCCACAGGGACAAGCGCAGTCGCCGCTGTGTCTGCGAAGGTAAAGTATGTGGTGCCCGTGGCAAAGTCCAACACCCGCAGGGCCCGCTCTTTGGGGCAGGCCGCCACCACAATCAAAGCTACTGCGGCCACATTGCTGCAGCCCAGGCTGTCGTCATGCATTCTTTCTAAATTCGTGTTGGGTGAGTGTGAAGGTGTAGGGTGGGTGAGGTACAGGTCATGATATCCTTCCTTCACGCGGGAGATGCCAGCCACTCTAGACAACTGCACCATGACGTATTAAATCGAGTGTAAGCAAACGCTGACAACTGGAGAGTTGATCTGCAATCCTCCGCCTATGGCCACCAGTCGTGTTTCGTGGCAAAGGGGGCGGGTTGTTCGTAGCCATGGGAGAGACAGGGGGCGTACAAACTCGCCGAATGGGCCGTCACAACCCCTACGCGCCCACAGCATAAAGCAAAGAACAAAGAATAAAGATAAGAAAAGATCACCAAAAAATCATTTTCATTCATTCAATTTACACAGGTCCCGTGATCTTCTTGATGTCGTCATTCATTCAGCACAAGTTATGCTCTGCAAATAGCGCCAGACTCCCTCGAGCAGCAGGGGCGAGCTTCACTCCAGGCGTCGCCAAGAAGGTCACCAGCTCACTCTTCTTGACCACAACAAGCCCCGTAGATTCGTCGATTTCCTTAGGCCCTGACACATAGTACGTATGGACATCTGCGGTGCTGCAATTACACTGAACCAAAAAAGTCGCGCTTGGAAGACTGCCAAAGTCAAGTTGCCTCACCAGACCAAGCAGCTTGGGCGGCCCGAGCTTATCAAGCGGCACGCCCACCTCGTCCGCCACCTCCTGAGCAGAGGAAGAAAATATTTCGTGACAAATTTTCCGACGCAACAGCACCGAGGCCGCTTCATCTTGGGTTAAGTCAGGGGATGGGACAGGTGGAAAGGCCAGGTTGACGTTTGATGGCTCAGGGTGACCTCCCGGTGTGTCGATAAAGCCTTGGAAATCTGCACAGCCTTTGACGGAGCGTGAAATAAAGATCAGATCTTCGTCACTGGTATACAGAAGAGCACTCACACCCATCTTTTGTGAAAGGTATGCGCCTGGGTCGCCGTGGGCGGCGCGGCCGTCGGCCTGCAGTATGGCTACGCCCGGATGGTGGTTGGTACCACGCGCTGTCTTGTAATCCGTCAACCAGACCTCCAGCACCAGCCGCACAGCACACCCTCCTCCTCTTCCTCCTCCCATTTCACCTCTAACTCCTCCTCCTCCTCCTTCTCCTCCCAACACCCGGCATCCAGCCAATCTAAATTTGGAGGCGTTAAATAAAGCTGACCATCCGTCCGCCTGTCGTTGCCTGGCCAGCTCGGTCCACGTGCTCTCCACGCGCCCCTCCACTTCTGGATCCGGATGGGGCAAGCGGCCGAAGCATGGTCGAAAATCGACCTCGACTTCTTCTTCCGAAAGCATGCGGGGGAGGCAGGGTTGTGGTACCGTGTCGTAGGCGTAAGACGGGTCGGCCGCAGTAGAGGAGGAAGAGGAGGAATCGCTGGGATTGCAATGAATGGCCGCAACCACAGCCATACCGATGCTATCACTGCTACTGCTGGCTCTATCTGCCGTAAGGGGAACTGAGACTGCGGTAGCATCCATGCTTACGGCCATCGATATATTCCGTCCGCTCGATGTTCTCGGGTCGGAATGCCCCGCGTTATCCTTCCCTCTTTCCTTTTCCTTTTCGACTCCATTGCCCAGTCCAAGCTTCGATTCCACCTCCTTCATCAATTCGTTAACAGTCTCTTCCGCCGGTCCGATGATATTGTACACGTCATACCTCCTCCCTCCCCTCTTGGATAGACAGTCCCGTGTATTGAAATTGAAAACCGGAATACCTCTTTTGCGGGGCCCGGCCTCGATGGCGAGATTCGTTATGTTGACTTGAAAAGACGTGCCTATAAAAACCAGCGCATCCGCTTTCTCAAACGCACACATGGCTTTATCGCTCTGGTAGAAGGCGTGGCTATCGTACATCTCATCGAACATTAATGCCAAGGGCATCATGAATCCTTTACGACACTCAGGGCACTTCGGGACATCATCCACGCGCACTGGTGAGGTCATTTCCGCACCATCCCCCTCTCCTTGAATGTTCTCAGCCACTGCGGGGCCAAACACATCGGCTGCCTTCAAGTATATCTCGTTGGCCAGCACGCAGTACTCGTCGCTGGAGCAGCGGTACAAACCAAGCCGGCCGTGAATCTCCACCAGTTGCTTCGCGTGATCCCATTGCACTTGGGTTTGTTGGTGGAGCGAGTCAATGTTTTGGGTTACCTGGACAAGTGAAGGGATGGAAGGAATGGAAGGAGTGTGGCAGGGGTGAATTCTGAGTAGGACGTCAGAGAACACTTTTCAAGGCACGTGCGAAAGATGGTCAAATGAAGACAAAGGGAGGAGAGGGGACGTACCACCATGAGATCAGCGGAGAGGTTGGTAAGACGGGCGATCGCCTCGTGCCCCGCATTGGGAAGGTAGCGCGTGTACTCGTGCTTGAAAAATGGAAACCAAAACTCGTTGTACCATGCCAAAGGGTCACGCAAAAAAGCAGCCTTGGTCCCCATGGATGCAGCTCGCCGCACCCAAATGGCGTTGGGGTCGTCACCACGAAAGACTGGGACGCCGGACGCGGCACTAAGTCCAGCACCGACTATCACGGCTACTTTGCGGTTCTCCGCAATTAATCCCGCCAGCAGAGAGATGGGGTCTTGGCGCCGACGACGCATTTTGGGAAGCTGGGGAAGGGGGAGGGAGTGTAAGGTGCTTAAGCGTGTTGGGAGGGGCAAGGACTTCCTGCAAGTACTTTATGTTGCTGCTGAAGATGGCATGATGCTCTTCTTGCTAAGGCAGCTCACAAAAAGGCCCAGCGATGTGGGCAGCCAGCACAATTTTCTCTCTTGCGTCTGCGCGTGTGTCACCTATCGTTTTGTAAGTATGTGTGTTGATGGGTCACATTATTGAATTTAAATTGTCACTGAACACTGTTCGTGAATCGCTGTCATCGCTAAGGTCGCGGTCCAGTACCCGCATTCGTCAAACGTCCTCACCCATTTTCTCGCCAACACAACACAACATCAGGGAATAAATCAAGCTTTACAGCGATAGCAGCTACAGCAAGCGCATAACCCTGCCATGGCCGTAGATGACACGACCACTCGTCTTTTCACTGTCCTATGGGCTGAAGATAAGGTAGAGGAACCCGTGATGCCCGAGGAGGGGCTGGAGGAGGAGGAGGAGCAACACTGGGGGTCGGCTTCCTCTACGCCGCACCGCGTGGTCTTCTGTGATGTTGATGTCAAATTCAAGCCGCAAAGGGCCTTTCTCTACCGATCGCATGGCTTTTTTCACCAGGTGGCCCTGACGTCGACTAACACGCTCTCTAGACTGGGTCAAGGAGAGTACGAACTCACCTTCCGTCAATGCGATGGGTATATCCCCTCGCCGCGCTTTCTCCGCTTTTTCGTGGGGCCCTTCTCAACCTCATCCTCCTCCTCAAGCTCCCCTCCCCCTCCTACCATCGACCGTAGCGAGCCCCTCTATGTTGGCACCATAATCATGCACGAGCTGCGCTTTCCATTCCTCCGCTCTCTCGTCCCTGGTTTAAGTGCCCTAGGAGCCATAGTGGTCACCCTCGTGTTTGGTCTCCGAATTTTGCAGAAAAGGCGCAGCACATGTCGAATCGAAAGGGAAATGAAGAAATCTTCAACCACCAGCACCTCCCGGGTAGGCTCTCCGATGGCACTCTCCTCTTCCTTTTCCTCCTCATGCTCCGGAATCCAGCTCAAGACGAAGGAGGAAATGTCTTTTGAGAAGGAGCCAGGAGGAGCAGCAGAATTGTCATCAGGAGATAAGGACAGCGTCGAGCTGCTGGTGCAGCTGCCGGAAAGTGACGCGCGGCCGAAGGATTTCCCGAAAGTGTCCCCCACCTCTGACACAGACGGAGAGGAAAGCGTCTTTGGGGGTTTCGGGTTGAGTCTGCCGCAGCCACTGCGAGAGAAAGACCCTTGCTATTACCACAAGCACATCAAAAACCTGCAGGTCCGTCAACACGTGCAGTATCAGCAGGCAGAAGAACAGCCGGTGCGCCGTTCTCCTCTGACTCCTTATGGCACACCTCTGACTCCTCAGAGGGCAATCGACCACCCGCTCGCTCGGCTCCCGCGCCCGGGATCTGCATTTTCCATATCACCCTCCTCTCCGGCCTCGGCTTTTGCGCTGATTGATTCGCCGAGAGGCGCGGAAGGAGGAGAAAAAGCAGGGCCAGGAGCAGTGCCAGGAGCAGCAGCGGCAGCAACGGAAGATGAGGTGATGATGCGCGAAGAGAGACGGCGACATGGAGGAGACGTAGAGGGGGAGGGAGAAAACTTGGGGTGGGTGAATGAGTACTGGTCGTTGGAGGGATCGGCATCTTGCAGGAGATCGTGGACGAGAGATGAGGAGGAAAGCCCGAGGGGAGGGTTGGAGAAGGCGGAGGCAACGGAGGAGGGAGGGGGACAGGAAGGGCAGGATGTTGCCCGTTTCCTAAAGCGAACGGGTGAGGATGCAGAGCAGGGCGATAGGGTGGAGCGCTGGTTTAAAGACGGAAGCAAGCAAGAAGAGGACTGAGGAAGATGTGTAAGTTTCAACTGGGCGAACGGGCGATAGAGAGAGAGTGTCTTGTGTATCCCACGATGACACGCAGAAAGACAAAAGAGAAAGACACAGATCATAACCAAACGGATGTGATAAAATGAACTTCAAAAAATGTGGATATAGCAACACTCAATCATAATTGGCTTTTCTTGCCCGGCTTCCCTACGACGCTGGTAATGGGAGGATGTGGAGCAGGAGTGAACCGAATTTAGCAACTAATGATCTTCCTGTCATAAATCCGAATTGTTTCTCGTTGTTTATGTTCATGCGTACAAGCGCGAGGACCAGACAACTATTCAAGGTGCTGGCGGTGAGCCGAAAGGATGCTGGTCTACTAGAGCAGGAATGGAATTATACAGATATGACGCCCTCTCAACCATACTACTTCTACGGTTGCTGCTGCAGATCCTACTACTGGCTACCAAGGGCTGTGTCTGCCCAATTCCTTCCCGACTTCCTTTCCCCCAAAGCCCCCCCCCCACTGCTACCACTACTGCCGCCGGTGCTGCTGCCGCTGTTGTTCTTGAAGGTCCATGAAACAGGTGCCGCTAACCGACGGAGCGAGGGAATCTCCTCGTGAAGGATCCGCTGCATCTCCTGCAGCTCCGCCGTGCTCACCTTCGGCAAGCCCCCCAACCCTCCCCCCCCTATCCCGGCCTGTGTCTCCACCATCATCTGCAAAGACGGGAAGGTCCGCTTCCACAACGACGTGACAAACTCATCCCCCTCCAACACCGGTCTTGCATACAAACGCTCAAATGCCCTCCGCAATCCCTCCGGACTCGCCAACAACGCCTCGTGCTCACCGAGAACTCGGTTATTCGTATACACAAACCCCACCGTCCCGACCGTGTACAGCGCCCCAAAAGCCAGCATTGGCTGCAGCGCTAACCCCAGATAAAGACCCCCACCCACGAAGCCCGTCCCTGCCATCAATAGCCCTGCAACGCCTGCTCGAAAAGTCCAGAGCTCGCGGGCAAAATCGCTTCGCAGGCCTTCGAGGACCAGGGCGTGCATTTGGACTAGGTTGACGGAGTCGGCCAAGCGGGTAATGACGTTGTCAATGCGCCGTTTAGGGGCCTTGAGCACCTCGCTTACAACTTCCTCTCGACTCTTTTCTAAGTCTGTCAATCCTAGGCCTAGGGAAGATGCCTCCTTGTCGCCGCCGTACGTGTCTTGTCCTTGCGGTTGTTGGTGCTCCTGCTGCCGTTGAAAGGCCGCGGGCAAGCACATGGTATAGATACGGGGGAGGTCCTTCCGAGGGATGACCTTGGACAAGTTCCAACACAACGAACCGTACGCTCGGGCAAAATCTTGAATCCGTCGGAATTGATCCGCTTTGTTCAAGACAATGTACAACTTATGGTCCATCCCCGCCAAAGGCTGCGTGAGTACAGAAAGAGTCTCTCCCGTTGTGCCTGGTTTGTCCGGGTCAAAAAACAAAAGAATGACATCCGCCCTGTCAGCAAACCACCTACAAACCCCACCAAAGTCATAGCCACGGTCCAAGTGATTCGGAGGCCGCGGCACCCCACCTTTATACCCTCCTCCTGTCACATGTGAGGACGGGCTCTGGTAATTCGCGGCAGCATGCGGACTGTCAATCATTCCCGGGGAATCCACCAACATAAAGTCAGGCGTCGCCAACCCTGATCGAATCTTGAGCTGTGTGTGATGAATCAAATCAGGACCAAAATGCCGCAGACCCGCAAAGCCCATGTCTGGATCTCCCACAATAGACGGCCCGTCCTGATCAATATCACTGGGACCGGGCGCAATAATGGTAAAGCTGTCGTCCGTGGGTGCCACGCCCGCGGTCTGAATCGGTCGCTTACACACAAAGTTGATAAAAGAACTTTTGCCGCTGCTGTGGTTACCCAACAAAAAAACAAACGGCAGCAAGGGAGCTTTATCGCTGCACTTTTCCAAGGGTCCGCGGAGTCTGTCGTTGATGGGCTGGAAGGGGGGGAGGATCAAAGATGTTAAAGAAAAGATGGTGGGTTGAGTATGTAGCAAGGGAGGGGTGAAATGAGGGGGGGAGTGGCAGGTTTAAATATTCGCTCTCCCCTCTCACTCCACTCTTCCTTTCCCTACCTGAAGGTATGACTGGAGCTCGTCGCAGCGCTGCAAAATGCGCCGCTGGCTGTCTTGGCTGATAGTGCTGCCATGAGAACTGATGGGCTTGGGAATCGAGCTTGTGCTGCTTAAAAATCGGGGCTGGCCGTCCAGGCGGATGGTGGGCCTGGTGCTGCTGCTCCGAAGCAGTCCTAGGCGTCGCAAGGCAGGATTATCGTTTGAAGACGGAGAGCACGCCCAGGACATCGCCCTGCGCCCCCCCGACCGGCAAAGCATGGCCTCCAGTCCTGTGTCTGTTTGTGGAAAGTGAGTGATAGGCGCGGGGAACACAACCACGAGGGATGATGACGCGCAAGAAGGAACTGACAGATGACATGACATTCGTGACACTACTAGAATAGAGTCTATTCTTCATTGCAAAGATGATTCTCTTCCCCGAAACAAGCTCGAGTGAGAAGGGCCATGCACAGAGTCCACGCAAGATATCACACTCAGTCCCCGTCTACACACACAACAAGTATAGAACTTGGCAATGCCGAAAGGACCGTAGAGTGTCGCATATCGCTGAAGCTATGTGTATCGCTCGCCGGTGCTCGCCCATTTCCGTGGGCTTGACCCCGGGCGCGCACCTTTCCCTGGTCAAAAAGCACCACAGCACCGTGGTCCGACAGGCTGCGGGCACTGAGGGACGTAGACGAATCACTGAAAGCGGCTACTTATGCAGCAATGGCTGTTTTGGGACGCTTAACCTGAATTGATTGTCTCCTTCATGCATCTCCCCCTCTCCCGCAACGACCACACCCCATACACAGGAATTCGACGTCCTGCCCCATCACTCCTTGCATAACGAGCACGCCTTCATCCGTCACTACATCCATCAACTCTTTCTCCACAAACGAAATCATGACAACAGCCATAGGTATGCTTTCTCTCTCTGTTGTGCCTCGCTTTGCCTTGTCATACCATTTTTTTTTCTGCATGTTTTGACGTGTTCTGTGAGACTGGTGCTCCCTCCCTGGCTTGCCATTTTGTCGCATATCTCTGGAGTGTGTGGTGAGCGTCTCAATATCTCATTTCAAATGTCAACGCCCATGCCTGTATATGTCATCGTCCCACTGCCTTCCTGGCCCATGATTTGAATCCTTATTCCACAGCGGCCGTCGTGCCACTAGCATGCACCTTGTCTGCTTTCATCGCCCCCCTCCTCTGATCTTTTCCCCTCTCCCCGCATGTGTATCATGTTTCCCAAGGCCATCCTACGGTGTCCCGCTCCCCAGTAATTTTCTTCTACTCTTCTCTCGTACCCCTCTAATTTCTTCTCTCGTCATTCCATTCCGTTCATTCATCTACAGGCATGATGGACGCCGGATACTTTGTTGGCCGGAAGGAAATCGTGGACTGGGTGAATGAAACGCTGCAGTTGAGCCTGAGCAAAGTGGAGCAGACTGCCTCGGGTGCCGTGGCATGCCAGTTGCTTGACCGCATTTACCCGGGCAAGGTCCCCCTTGGCAAGGTAAACTGGGATGCCAAGCTGGATTACGAATTTTTAAGTAACTACAAGATACTTCAGAATGCCTTTACCAGGCTGAAGATCGATAAACATCTGCCGGTGGAAAAACTGGTTAGGGCCAAGTACCAAGATAATTTGGAGTTTATGCAGTGGTTCAAGCGCTTCTACGAGCTCAATAACCCGGCGCTCGACTACGACCCCGTCGCCGCTCGCGCAGGGGGTAAGGGTGCTGGAGGGGCTGCCCGTATCCTGCCGGCTGCGGGATCATCCTTTTCCAATAGTACAAGGGTGGGGGGCACCCCGAGCAAGCCTGTGGCAGGCCGCTCCAACTCCCGCAGCATTGGTAGCAGCGCCAGCACTAGTTATACTTCCGGCTGTGTGGCTCGGGATAAGGAGAATGGTGGCAGCCGGACGATAAGCAATAAGCCCAAGGTGGCTTCTGTGCCTTTGATGGACGAGGTGCTGGTGCAGAAAGCCGAGGCGCTGCAACAGGAAAACGCAACCCTCCAAGCCACCATTGAGGGTTTGGAGAAGGAGCGGGACTTCTACTTTGAGAAGCTGACGGTAGTGGAGGAAATGCTGCAGGAGCGGCAAGCGGGAGCCGGAGACGATGTCATTCCTGAAGTGGCAGAGCTGGTGGAACAGATTTTCAAAGTTCTCTACGCTACTGAGAGCACCACCGCCCCTCCCGCCAGCGTTGTCAGCGTGGAGTCATCCGAGGCCGCGGCGGCGGCTGTGGCGGCACCTTCTGCCGTCGTTTAAATGTTGGGACGCGAACGTAACAAAGGGAGGAAATGGTGAATGGGTTTTGGAGCCGACACTTTGGCAGCAGCAGCGGAAGCAGGGGCAAGGGAACGAGAGGAAAGAAGAAGCTAATGTGCAGGATGGAGGCTAAGAGACAGATAGTGTGTGGCACGCGAATTGACGGCAAGATGGATGAAAAAGAGCACGGAACGGAGTGGGTATGCTGAATAGAACATAGTATGAGGATCACGTATCGCCGGCGGGGGGACGGCAAGAACCCCATGGGAATAAAAGTAACAACCAAAACCGCAGAAAGCTGCGAGACAATATTTTAAACGGAGAACAAATTCTGCGTTTGCTCATAATGTCTTTTCTACCGCTTGCATAGATTGCGTGTTTTGTGCCCCGAAAAGAGCAAGAGGAAAAGAAGAGCAAGCCTCGGGATTCCCAGCCTCAGCTGCCGATATCTCTTGCTTCTCGCCGTCCACCCGGCCTCTTCCTTTCCATCTGCTTCCAATCTTATCATTCATTCGCTACCAGAAGCTTACCCCCCCACCTACTCGTAAACAGGCCCCTCATAGGTGCAAGGCTGGATTACATCCTTTCCCTCCGGAATAAAGCCCACCGACACCGAATTCACACAGTGCCGCTCATCAGGAGGCGGGTTCCCGAATCCCTCATTTCGGAAAACATGGCCCAAGTGTCCATCGCACTCCGAGCACAGAATCTCGCAACGGAAGCCATCCGAATCACGCTGCTCATATACGGCATCCTTGATGTTGGTCCAAAACCCGGGCCATCCACACCCACAGTCAAACTTCATCGCCGAGGTGTACAAAGGAGTCTTGCATCCCGTGCAGACGTACGTTCCCTTGGCTGTGTGATCGTCCCATCCACCCTTTGCCATGTTCACCTTACGAGGCTCGGTAGCCTTGCGACGGAGCACCTTGAAGGCCGTGGGCGAGAGAATTTGCTTCCATTCGTCCTCGGTTTTAATCTTGGTCAAGGCAGGCTTAGTAGCCAGATTAGTGGCCGGGTCCGGCGCTGGTGTCCCACCAAACATGCGGGTAAAGAGCATTCGAGGCGCACCGGCAGTGCGCTTACGGGAGATAGCGGCGTTGGCCGATTGGGCGGCTTGCGTGAAGAGGAAAGCTTTGGAAGCGGCAGCTGGCACAACAAATCCGCTGGCTCCGCGAGTAGACAACACGGCGATCTGAACGAGGCTGAGCGTCGTTATGGTAAAAGTGGGGGGGAAAGCCCGCATGCTCTGTATGGTAAATATTGTCGATGTGGATGTATGGAAAGGAGGGTGAGCAAGAGACGGAGGTCGCCGCCTGCAGTGCGGGTGCGGCCGGGCACTTGTGCAATGCAATGGCATCTACTCAAAGATTGAAGGTGCAATGGTCTTCCCAGGCAAATGCAGTCATGTGATTGGGACGACACAAACATAAAAAATGACGCGTCGAAATTATCTGCCGTCAGCGCAGAATCCACCTTGGGTAACATCCCATCTCCGTGCGGCCAAGCCAATTATGGCTTCACTAGCAGTCATCAAGCGTTCCTTCAATTGCAAGGATGGCAAATGTGCCATGACATGAAGAGTGGCATCCAAGGGCGTGTAGGAATAGGCTCAGGCAACGACGATGAGGCTGAAGACCGTGTCAGTAGCAGGTGAAGTCGACGGCATGGCCAAGGTCAGTATCCTGCTCCTCGGTCGTTCCCATCAGAACGCGCCACCGACCTGTGCTTGAGCTTGTGGGCTTTTGTGAACAGATTGTGATGAATCGAAGTTCTGATCGTGTCGTCAGACCTGCTCGATATCACGGTCTAGCGATGAGCGAGCGATAGCAAGCAAAAAAGGGAGGTACTGGGGACGACGACCTCGCAAAAGCAGGATACTAATGCCCCAGATTGGACACTTACACCCACCCGAAATATGCGCACACGTACAGACAGAGAATGCTAAGGATTCGACGCTCCGTGGGCATTGCATGCGTCGAAGCTGTGGGCAGGTATTTGTTGCTTCGAAAGATGCCGTTAGCGCCACCATCCATAAGAGTAGTCGCCTCCGCATGGCCCACACCCCATGCTCCCAACGCCGCCAGCCTGCGCTTTTCCTCCTCCAACCATAGGCAAGGCTCCAGCCAGGTTCGGTTAGAGAACGAACCTTTGTGCCGCGTGGCCGCCGTGGTTGATTACGGCAACCCTTTACAAAACCTGGTCTTGGGAACGGGCGTGCTGGCCAGGCAATGCGACGGATCGGCAGTGGGCCGGCAAGGGGGCTGCTTGGTCCTGGCCACAGCGGTCAGTGACCGGGGTTCTTCAGGGGCTGGGGACGATTTTTTGCCCTTAGTGGTGGAGTACCGGGAGAAGGCGCATGCATTTGGACGCATCAATCGAAGCGTGAATCGACGGGAAGGTGCGCAGTCAGATCAGGAAATTTTGGCGTCGCGGGTGGTGGACCGCGTCATCCGTCCCTTGTTCCCCGAGGGCTATATATATGACACGCAAGTGGTGACAACGGTCGAATCGACGGACCGGCAGAATGATTTGACGGTGCTAGCTGTCAATACTGCCTCCGCGGCATTGACAGTCTCAGACATTCCTTGGGACGGGCCCGTGGGGTGCGTGCGTGTGGGCATGACGGCCAAGGGCAAGCTTTTGATTAATCCTACTGAGGATCAAATGCAAGAGTCAAGATTGAACCTTTTGTACGCCGGCAATGAGAAACGTACGCTGATGATCGAGGCGGGTGGGGACCAAGTACCCGAGATTGAAATGGTGCGAGCCTTGAAATTCGCACATTTTCACTGCGGTGCCATCATCCAAGCTCAAAAGCAGCTAGCTGCACAAATCGGTGCGTCCAAGCGAGTGGTGTCACCAACATTACCATCGCCTGTCATGTGGAGTCGAGCAGAGGAGGTGGGATATCAAAAGGCTGTGGCTCTTTTTTCCGACATGAAGTTGAGCAAAAGCGATCGGAGCCGGGCCGAGGGTGCTTTACATGGGGAGATCCGTACGGCGTTGAAATTGGAAGTCCCCGATTGCCATGAGCTGGCTCCTGCCATGTGTTCAGATAAGATTCTGCGGAGAGGACTTCGAGACGCGGCCTTGGGGAGCCGTCTCCGGTGTGACGGGCGTAAATTTACGGAGCTAAGGAGGATTTCTTCGGCCGCAGACGTGCTGCCATCGGTGCATGGCTCGTCTGTTTTTACAAGGGGAGAAACTCAGGTGTTGTGTGCCGTGACGTTGGGCTCCGAGGACGACGCCATCAAGGCTAGGTACACGGACGAGGACGAGGTGCCGGGGAAGAAAGCCTTCCTCCACTACGACTTCCCCCCATACAGTGTCAATGAGACAGGCAAGGTCTTTGGAAGCAACCGTCGCATGGTCGGTCATGGTGCCCTGGCCGAACGCGCCATCCTCCCCGTTCTTCCCTCCTCGGATGTGTTCCCCTACACAATTCGAGTGACGAGTGAAGTAACTGCCTCCAATGGTTCTTCATCCATGGCCTCGGCTTGTGCGGCTTCTCTTGCGTTAATGGATGCCGGTGTACCTGTCAAAGCCGCTGTAGCCGGGGTGTCGATTGGGTTGCTTAGCCCGCCTGGGAATGGAGCGGAGGAAAGAGAGGTAGCTGTTGCAGCAGGGGAGATGATTAGGGAGGGAGGCGAGCAGGAAGCATCTACTGCTACCGCTGATACCGGCGCTCCGGCTACTGCGGCGGGGGGGGGAGAAGAAGAAGAAGAAGAAGAAGAGGAGGAGGAGGAGGAGGAGGAGGAGGAGAGGAATAACAGTGACGATCGCGTGGTGGGAAAACTACCGAGCAAGGCGCGACTGATCGTGGATATACTGGGGACAGAGGATCATTATGGTGATATGGATTTTAAAGTCGCTGGGACCTCGGCGGGCATTACGGCCATGCAGCTGGATATCAAGCTCGTGGGGGGCGTGCCTCTCGAGACGCTGTGCGAGGGTATTCATTTGGCAGCGAGGTCTCGGAGGCAGATTTTGGCATTTATGGGCAAGACTATTATGGAGCCACGGGCGACGCTGAAGGCCTCGGCGCCGGGGATGGAGGTAGTCAAGTATTCGTTTGAACAGCATAAGGACATTTTCACCTTGGAGAATCGGCGGTTGGTTGAGGATGAATATAATGTGCGTTTATCGTTTCCGGAGCGGGGGAAGGTGACAGTGTTTGGGCGGGATCCGAAGAAGGTGGCTGAGGCGCATCGGCACGTACAAGAGCTCGTGGCAGACATCCAGGAAGGTGAGATTTACACGGCCACGGTCGTGGAGGTTAAGGACTTCGGTGCCGTATTAGAGGTGCTCCGGGGAAAGGAGGGTTTGATGCATATGTCGGAGATCTCTCACCATAAGGCGGGCAAAATGCCTGTGGAAATGCTCGCGGTGGGTCAACAGGTGAAGGTCAAATGCACGACCGTCGACCGGACCCGAGGATTGATCAAACTTTCACGCAAGGCTTTGCTAGACCCTAAGAATCCTGACGATTTGAAACCCGATTTTAATGCGGCAGGTTTGCTGCTGAAAGTGCCCGTGCCACCTGGGACGTCATTTACGCACGTAGATATGCGCAAAGCACGGTTGCGTCGCGAAGCTGCGGAAGCAGAGGACAAAGACAAGAACGGCGGTGGAAGAGGTGGGGCCAGAGAAGGTGGAAGGGGTCCGGGGGCCGGGCGAAAGTCTCGTTGGCCAACAGTAGAGGAGGACAAAAAGCAAGGTTCGTTGCTGGTGTTGGACGGAGAGAGCATGACAGGCAGGAATTCGACGGCGGAGAGGAGAGAACGGGTACACCGGGAGCGAAGGACACGCGCGACCACTGTGAGGAGGGTCAAGCCAGAGGAAGGAGATGGGGTTGGTACAGCAGGCGAGGCACGGATCGCCGCACGGCGGCATAGCAGTGGGGTGGTCTCTTTGACTTCGACTCCGTCCGCTGCTTCCTCGTCGTCGTTATCGTCATCATCAGCGCCTCGCGGGCGGAGAAAAGCGACTTTCGAGAAGCCCTTGGCGGTTGAAAAATCAGAGATTGTTAATGAAGCTGCGGTGCCTGCACAGGAGAAAGATCCTACCGCGTAGGAAGAGCACTAATACACAGGATGAAAGGGACAAAGTAAAGCAAAGCACCAGTAATCTTTCGAACTTGTGATGGGCCAAAGCAAGTAATCATTGTAAAAGCAAAATGAAATGCCCTCAAGCCAAAAGAAAAAAAATGTTTTACATTTATTAATTGATTCAGTCTCTGACACCAGGAAAATTTTGGTTTGTTTGCTTGGGTGGGTCGGTGCGTGGATGGGTGGGCGCATGGTGGAGGGTGCTCTTGATCCTCGGCTTGGAATTTGGAATGGCAGAGGAGGAGGTTGATTCGTTTTGCCGCATTTTTTTTGCGCGGGAAGCCACCAAAGGCCTTCCCGCGGCATGCTTTGCCAGCGGGTAGTCTGGTCTGTAACTCATGGCCTTGCCTTCTCATCCTTTATTTGAGACCAATAAACAACGGTCATCTCCCTCGCGCTCGCCACCGTGTGTATCAGACGTCCCATTGCGAGTGTGTTACCTTCTCTTTCCTTTGCCTATGGCCTTAATACTGCCCGCCAAGAGTGCAAGCCCGCCCCCCCCCTTGCCCCATAACCACCACGACAATCCCCAGGGCTTTGTCCTACTCCGCCACTATGGTAGGTCCTCGTTCTCGCCACCCAAGTCACCATTCCCACCGTTCCTTTCCCGCACAGTGGCTTTTTCTTCCCTCCACACATAATGGCGCTCGTAAACTTGACCAACATCGTGGTGCTGGACAACCCCACCAGCTTCACGAACCCCTTCACATTCGAGGTCACCTTTGAGTGCGTGCAAGAGCTCGAAGACGGTATGTGGCTTGGTGGTATGTGTGTGTGTCAGAGGGGAGGGGGGTTGTAATATTTTGAGTAGAGACAATCTCGTGGGAACGGAGGGTCTTCCTTCAGGGCAGGACTTTTCCCTGGTTCCCTTCGAGCCCACGCGTGTGCAACCCTCTCTCTATCCAGTTGTATCTCTTTTAAGCAAGCACTACATGTCGGTTCTGCCGCTTTCACCATCTTGTCCTCATTTCCTACCCACCCAACCCTCAGACTTGGAATGGAAGGTGCTCTACGTTTCATCGGCGGAAAATGCGGAGCAGGACCAGGTACTGGAGGAAGTGATGGTCGGCCCCGTGCCCGTGGGTGTGAACAAATTCGTGCTGCAATCGGAGCCCCCGGACGTGAGTCGTATTCCCGAGGAAGACATCATCGGCGTGACCGTCATCCTCATAACCTGCTCCTACCGCGAGCAAGAATTTGTCCGCGTCGGCTACTACGTCAACAACGAGTACGCGGAGGCATTTGATCCTGAAAACCCTCCACGGCCCGTGGATCTGGGAAAGCTGGTGCGTAACATTCTTGCTGACAAGCCACGTGTTACGCGCTTCCCGGTCGACTGGGGCCTGGGTGCGGGGGTGGAAGGCGGGCAACAACCGCAGGTCACGGAGGAGGAGGCGGCCGCGGAGGGGGTGGTGGATTTCGACGCGCTGGACCAGCAGGCTGGGGATGAGGACGAGGAAGAGGAAGGCGGGGAGGACGGAGACGGGGACGAGGATCGGGACGTGGGGGAGGAGGACAGTGACGAGCCCGGGGGGTTGCATGAGGGGGGGGCGATGGACATGGAGATGGTGTCGCCCGCTTTTAAAGGCTCGGTGGCACGGGGAGACAGCATGTCAGAGTCCCCCCCTCTTTACGCGGCTTCATCGTGACTTATTTGTCGCTGAAGCTGAAATGTACGAGAGCGAAGAGGAAATGATTAGGAGAACGAAGAGAGAAGAGATGAAAAGTAGTGTTGGGACGAGAGGAAAGCTGAAGATGATGTGGTCGGCGTGTTTATATCAGGGAGAGAAGAAGAAACCGAAAGTCAGAAGGAAAAAAGGGTAAAGAAATGTGATGGGATAGTGTGACAAGAAGGAAAGATGAAGGACATTTGTGTGCGGATCAGACAAGCAAGAAGAGTGCAGGAGATGGGAGAGGCACGTGCCGTACCCGAAATTGCAGCTCATGACAACGAACGGCTCACCCATCAAGAGTAAAGAATAGAACCGTGTGTGTAATTTCTTACCACATCTTAAACGTATGCGTGTCATTGGCTATCTTTCTTCGTCTTCGTCTCACCACCTCCGTCCCAACCCCCGACCGCGCGATTTGCTCCTCAACATCGACTCCCCGGTTTCCCACTTTGCTTCTCCTCCAATGCATTCTATAAGGCCTGATATTCCGTCATGAATTGCTGCAACTTCTCCCTCACCATCTGCTGCAGACCCGCGCTGGAACTCTTGACATAAGCGTTTATTAGCGGCCTTGCCTCAGGCGGAGTCAGCTGGTCAACCTCCAAAAGCGTATCATACTCGTCGTCATTATCCGGCGTCACATCCGGGTATTTCAACGTCCCCTTCGCCTTCCCCCCCCCCAAAAGCCCAATCTCCCACTCCAGAGTAAACACAAAATCAAACAAATACTTTTTCTTTCCCCTAACAAACGTGACCGACGCATCCCCCTCGAGCCCCGTCACCTTCTTCACATCAAATCTCCCCCCTTCCTCTACCCCCGCACCCACACCTTCCCTCGGAACTGAAAAACACACCTCCGATAGCAGCTCCTGTAATCGGCCCGTCGCCCACTCGGTCATATTCCGCTCCTCGAAAGTTCCCGCATAATTCCACGCCGAGCCCGCCGTACCCTCCCCGCCGACCCCGCCGCCCTCCGGCATTTCGATCTTCTTCGGGGCGATATCGCCTATTAAGCGCCGAGCCTCCTCCGAGAGCGTGTTGTTAAAATAGGTTGTCTTTCGCCCATCCTCGAGAACCTTGTACCCTCGCATGGCTTCCGCTTTGATTATTACGTCTTCCTCCCCACTATTATCCTCCTCACCCAAGCCCCCTCCCGCCTCCCCTTCCTTCTTCTTTGGCTTCTTCTTTTTGCTGCCGGTATGTCCTGGTGCCGCCAGGAGGAGGCTGCTATTGCTTGTGGTGGTGGTCGTCGTCGTCGTTGTCGCCGTTGCCGGAGTTGTAAATGGTGGAGGGGATGGTGTTTTGGCAGCTTCCTCTGCGAGTTTTGCAGCTGCAGCCTTGGCCTTGGTTGCACATTCTCGAAAACTTCGGTTGCCGGGATCAAGTTCCATTCCTTTTTCAAAAGCGTCCACGGCCGACTCATGTTCCCTGCGCGCGTTGTGTGCTTGTCCCTTCCGGTAGTACGCCTTGCTGTATTTTGGATCGATCTCGATGGCCTTGCAGGCGTCTGCGAGTGCTGAGTCAGTGAGATTTAGACCAAGGCGAACAGCAGCTCGGTTTGCAAACAAGACGGCATCGGGCTTAATGGCAATGGCCTTGTCATAGAGAAGTTCTGCCTCGGGCAGGTTGCCCGCGGCAAAAATACCCCTGTTCAGTAGTTCAGTTGGTAGGAAAACGCAAAGAGGAATGTGCGTGTGATGTGAGTCCGAGTGCATGAGGCTGACTTTCACTCCTCCCACTTTTGCCATTGCGTCCTATACATGGGTCTGAGCGACACATGGGTAGCACCCGCAAATTCAGCCTCCTCCCTCTCTCTCCTTCCTCCCCACCCTATCTCTACCTTGCTCGATTCTTGATTTCCTCGACAAGCGCGAGCTTGCTCTCTTCTGTGTCTGGGTGCGCGTCCAGCACATCTGAGTGTCGTCCACCGAGGATGGCACTGTTCTCGAACATGGTGGTGGCAGGACGCTGTGGCGGAGCCCAAGTTGCCAGCCAGTTACGGCGACGATCTGGTGTGATGTGGGTGGGCGATGACGATAAGCGTTTGCTGACAGGGGGAAAGGATGAATGCGCACATATGAGAAACGGCAGCCGCTCAAGAACAAATAGCGAGAGGACCACCTACATAGTCGTTTTGAAGAGTATTTCTCTGTCAAGTGGTGTGTAAAGTATATAATTTGTGCGTGGAACAAACACGAGTTTCTGGAATAAGCTGCCAATCCGCTTGCGGTGGCGAAAGGTGAGAGAAACGAGTCAGGGCACGAGCAGCAGCCCTTCGTGTTGGTGTGTACACTTGTTTATTTTCATTTCTTGAAAGCAACGATAAATCGCTATGGAATGGCCTGGTCGAGGATGAGGAGGGCGATACAAAGGACAAAGACGAATGTGAGCATGGTCTGACTCGCCTTGCTGTTGCGGTCGAGCGTCGAAAGGAGCTCGTGGTTTGCCTGGCCCACATTGTTGTGTGCTCCGCGCGCCGCCTCATGTATCTCCTCGACCTGATCCTGCTGCTCAAGAAGCTTGCCCGTGAAGAGGCCTAATAGCTGCGAGAGTTCCAGCATCTTGCCTTCCATCATTCTGTGTGCGGGAAGAATAAACATGATCATGTAGGTGGGAGGTTAAAATCGGCATTTTGTAAAGGTCAAATATCGATGAAAAAAAGAATCAATCATTAAAACAATCAATCGATCAATCTTTGTGAATACGCCAGAAGGCTTTTGCCTCGGAGTCAGAAAGCTGAATGTGAGGAGTGTACGTTTCTCTTATGATAATCGGGATGCACCCATACATAAACCTATGATTTCCTAACCAGCATATGCCACTCTTTTCTACACGCACCGGACGTCTTCTAGCTCGTTGTTGAGCCGCACTGTTAGCACTCGATTCTCCTGCGTGAGTAAAACCTGCCGCTGCTGCTGCTCCTGGCGGTTTCTCCCTTCTTCTCGTGCTGCCACTCGCCGCGTAAAGGCTTCATCTTCTTCCACCTCCAGCTGTTGGGTGGAGGGAGAGGAGGAGGGCAGGTAAGTGGTAGCTTCAATACAATCAGTCAAGTATCATCCTGTCGAAAGGGTCATAATCACCGCATGGAGCTGCTGATGAGGAATGATTTAGATGTCGGTCGCGAATGAATGAACTTATCACATTTATCCATAAATGACAGTCATACTTCAGGAACGACGAACCTTGCTTTGTGTCAAGACTGGCTGTGCTTTCCGTTGACGGCTTAAATTGCCACTGCCGCTGGCAGAGGGACTGTGGGGTGGCGTCATGTGCATTCTGTGCGTGTATGGGTCACGAGTTCAAAAAGGAAGAAAAAAAAAGAGTCAAATGAGCCTGTCTTACAGTCAACCCACCACTCACCTTCTTCTTGCACAAGGTGTGGTTCTTGACGAGGAAGAGCCCCCAAAACCACCACTAAACGGCACGATAGCTTTCAGCTTGCGGCGTTGGGATTGCAGACTTTGCAGCGTGTGCCCCAGGTCTTGTAGTCGCTGTGGGTGGGTTGTGGAAAGGAAGCAGAGTGATTGAACGGAAACTAGAAGAATTTCATGCCATTCTATAGCCTGCTCATGCAATCATATCATCCACGTACCTCGGCAAGATAAGATACAACCCCTCCGTAATGTGCCAACCGGGAACCATCGCCGCCAACAGTGGCCGCGTTGCCGCCCCCCGCTTCTGGGGAGCTTGCCTCTGGGTGGTATGATATAATTTGAATTTGATAAAATGATACGTACGTTTTTCTACAACCTCTCTCAATTCCACCCTCACCTGCAAGTGCACAGCGAATGATCTCGATTTGAGAGCCGCACTTGATGATGAAGGAAGCCATGACCTGGTCCACCTGATCCCGCTCTTGCTCCGTCATGACTGAGGCCCTTGAGGGCACATAACGGTAGGGGTCCACGTAGTGACCTCGGCTCCGAATCAACATTTCCTCTTTGGCACGAATGCTTTCCAACACTTCCCGTGCCTGCTGCGTGAAGGGGTCGGTAATGAAGCCTCGTGGTGGGCAAGCCGACACAGAGAAGGAGGCGGCAGCATGCATTGAGGACGAGGAAGACGAGGACAAAAAAGGCGGCGCCGTCGCAGGAGTTCGCTTGGCTGCCGACACAGCTCTGCGCCATGTACTCGTCACGTCCATTGGCTGTGTGTGTGAGCGGGACGGGTGAACATGCCACCAGTGATTCACGTTGTGTGTCTGTTGCCGGGCGGGCCGTTGCCGCCTCCGAGCCTCAACTCAAATTCTTGAGCGATGATGTTGCACCAGTGTAGGAGGTTGTCCATCACCACTCAACCTTATTCGTGCCCTTAAGGCGCCCACCCGTATACACAGGAGGGTAAAAAGGTAAATAGAACCGCCAAGCCAAGTATGTGGGCTGGTCGTGGTCTTCAAGGCACCTTGAGACGGAAGTTGCTCTCGCCCTCGTCCTCGCCCCCAGTCCTCTTCCTCCTCCCCCTCCTGCGATGCAGCCACACCATTCCGGGTCGGGCCACACGGAGGGGCTGTCATGGTTTTTATGACCGTTTGCAAAAAGATCAGGAGGAGGAGGATCAGATGAAAGGCCAATCAAAAGGTGGGGGTGAGTCCAACCCCTCCAGTCGAATGCTCACTGCAGTCCTTCCCAAAGCGGGCTGGGAAGTGGGGGCCTTGTCGTTCGGACTTCCTAGAAGACCCCATGGCTTGGGAGATGCCCTCGAGACAACACTTATGGCTGCTGTGGTTATAGCAAAGCAGAATCTCATCCAAGTGTATGACGCGAGCAGTCATTCGAGCGAAGAGATTGGCTTGACATCCTGTCGTGCCCTCCACACACTGATTCAGACCCGCAGGTACGCAATACGGGCGCAAAAGGCAGATTTCTAAGTCTGCATGAGTCTCTTTGACTTTTCAAGTGACCTATTCTGCCTTTTCTCGCCATCAATCCTCGATACCTCTTCTAAACATCTCTTTTATATGGATCCATCTATTTTCGTGCTTATGAATTCACTCAGGCTCATACACCGCGAAGAATTGGTGACCTGTGCGACCATTAACTATGGTCATGACCTTGAGCCGGAGTCCATTACAAGAGGATTAGACAGAGCGCGCTTTGTGACAGGGTTGGAAACTATAGATCTGGCCACGGTTACTGTAGATCTAGAGGACCACCGCACACCACGGGGCCAACCGTTACTAGAAAGCTTGCGGCGCATGATGGAATGCTTGGACAGATTGGCGGAGCAACCTTCATCTTCTCCCTCCTCCCCCTCCTCTTCTTCTTCTTTCTCCTCCTCCTCGCTTCCTCCTCTTCAACATTATGCGATTGAGCTTCGCCTACCGTTCTACATGCAGCATAAAAACCACCAAGAATTGACCGAAGAGGAGGCTCCTGGATATAAAAATGCTGGCATGGCCTTGACAACAGCCCAGCAAGAAGAGCTACTACTACCGAGAATCGTGGAGGAGGCGGCTCTGGTAGGAAGAAGCAAATTGGCTATGGTCACGTACCCCATACAACTGACAGGAAAGCATTTGGTGACTTTACCTCTCATGCAACCTGAAAGCAAGGCAGGGCGACAAGGTCAAATGCGTCCAGTGTCCCGCCTGGCCCGTGGCGCGCTGGTGGGATGTACTGATGCTGGCGAATCGCTTTCTTTGTCGTCCGAGTTACTCCCGCCTGACACAGTGACTCGGCTCAACGCCGCGCTGAATGGAATGTCCCCGGCCCTCCGCAGTAGCCCACTTCTCGAGGCAAAAGTAATACGAAGCGTGCTAGCTGCCGAGATAGATATTGTGCAGCTCGATGTCGACGACATGCTTGGTCTTTTGCCCAGATTTACTGAAACTGGAGGATTGTTAGTGCGGCGCAAGGATCGCCTACAATTTCAGCAATGTAGGCGAGTTTTCGATGAGTTTTATCTCCCTGCTTTATAAATATGGGAAGGAATATAACCTATTAACACTTTGAAACATAATAATTACTCGAGTTTTCGATGAGTTTTGTCTCCCTGCTTTATAAATATGGGAAGGAATATAAACCTATTAACACTTTGAAGCATAATAATTACTCGTGCGTACGCGCGCTCGCTTTAAGTAGCAAGGACTGACCCGGCAAGGAGAGATGGATGGATGCATCCTTTATCAATAGTAAAACTGTATTAAAAGAAGAGAGAGAGAGAGTTTGTGTGTGAACTAAAAAAATTACTACTTTGGAAAGTGCATCCTGTTTCGTTTTTTTTCTTCCAGAAGCTTTTTCTGCAATAGCTCTGGTGCACTCGAATCTGCGGCTCTTGATCATCTCCCCTCTCTATTCCTTCGTTTCCCATCCGTTCTCGCAGACTGAGCAGCTGCGAGCACGTGCGAAGCATGCAGTTTAGTACTATTTACACTTACGGATATTACAAGCACGCTGACAAAAATTGGAGACCTTGGTTGAGTGAGCCTACGTGCGTTCCTCTTTCCTCGGGCTCCTTCACGCCCCCATGTGCCGCAGGGCTCCTTGGACATAGCTATCCAAAAGGCGGTCCTTCCCCACCGGTCCAGCAGCAGCACACTTTTCCAAAGCCCCCCGCACAGCCATCGTGCGCGCAAATGACTCCTTCGTTAAGTGGAGAAGCGCGCGAGCCGCCTCCCGGCGAAAATGCGGATTCCCATCCTCCTCTGACTCTGCGTCCAACGTTCTCACAAGTGTCAGGAGCACGCCATCGAACCAGGCACATACCTCGCCCACGCTTGGGCCGGGCTCGTTCGCGGCCGCATCATCTGTCACGTCGTTATCCGGGTCACTGCTGGCGCACCTTCGCAGGGATGGCAAGCTGAATATACTCTCCACACTTACAGGGAAGCAGATCGCCGCCAAGTTTGCCAAACAGACCAAGGCGCTGAGGCGCGCGTTTGGCACATTCACGTGCTGTCCTAGTGCAGCCAAAAGCTCAGCATTGCTTGGATCCCCCAGTAATCGCTGCGGGGCGAGCTGCGAAAGTGGGACTAGAACCACGGCAAAGTCCGTCAAGACTGCGTCCTTGCCTTCCGCCATACACCTTCGTAAATCGTCCATCAAAGTGCATTGCTGCGCTAATTGACGCGACGGCGCCTCCGCCTGGCTTTTCTCGTGGAGCAGGCATGCAGTTACATACAAAGGCTTGGGCTGGAAGGCCCGAATGGCTATGGGTGCTGCCTCAGCGTTGCATTCCCGTGCCAGCAGCGTCGAGCGCACCGCGTCCACCACCTTCGCGCAGACGATACAGCAACCCGCGCGGCGTTGAAATTCCACTACTGTCCGACCGTCCTCGGGCACAAAATATGCCCGACAGACAAACCGCACCATGTTCACGCCCGTGCGATACTCACAGGCAAATTTGAACTTTGCAGGCACAAAATTGAAAACCACGCCCTTCTCTTGAAGCGCTGCCTCAATGTCGGTGTGCAAATCTTCGGCCGACTTGTTGGTGTAGTAGTGGCACCTCTCCAGGGGAAAGAGCGCCATCTCAAATGGCATCTTAGGTGCGGCCAACGACTCGACTTTCTCGGTCATGGATGTCGCCGCCGACGATGATATTGAAGACGCGGGCCTTAGCGTCGGGGCCGCATAATTTTGCTGCGTCTTGGGGTGCGTGGGGACGACTAAGTGAGACAAAGATGACCCACAATTACCACCACCAGAGCTACCGCTGGGTCCCGCCCCTACGCGATACAAGTAGGCACCCTGATGACGGTCATAGTGAGTGGGCAGGCTGGGCACCGAGGCGGGGCCGCGCAATATCTCTACGGAGCGCATGGTGGGGGCCAATTCCTCCAGGTCAAATTCGGCTTCCGGGTGCTCATGCTGCTGCGTCTCGTTCTCAGGGCCCGGCGTGCACGGCGTGTGGTCACTCATGTTTGTTGTGTTGTCCAGCGTGTAGCAGGCGGAAACAGAAGGGAGGGTCCTCTTTTTGCTGGGGTGACCACAAGTGACCACAAGTGGGCAGTTGAGTCTGTAGCGGGTTATGAGGAAGTGGAGGGAAGGCAGAAGTCAATGGACCAAAGGACAGAAATGTCGGCTGTAAGGACGGAAAGGACCATCTTCCTGGCTCTAACAATACCTTATGGGAAGGCTCCAGTTGCAAATTGGTAATTATGTTGTAGCAGCAACAACACCAAGCAATGCAACTGACGAACGAGAACGTTCCGTAGGCATTTTCCTGGAGCTGGTTGTTGGAGCACGACAAGCACCCTCTCGCTCACTTTGGGAGACTGCTCAACATCAGCCAAGACCAAGCGATTCAGGATCGCTCTCTTGCGTCGTGCCTTTGCACTCCTTGTCTGTCGGTTTCTGACCCGACGCATCTGGACTTGTTTTGCGCCTGAAGCATGCCTTCACTAATGTGCCAGTGCTCCTTTGGCTCTTTCCGACCTCACACGCATGTGAAACGCGAGCCATCCATGTCGTGCGGATGCAGCCTCCGCGTGTGGCCACGCACACACACCCTCCCGCCCCATTTTGTTCCTTTCTGCACGTACATTCCCCGCCAACGCAATCGCACGTTGCTTGCCTGCCACCAACCCACGTCCTCCTCACACCTCGCACTCATTCTTCCTCGCATGCCCCTTCCAAATTGTCCCCCACACAGGTCTTCCTCTTCCTTCTCAGCATGGTTGCGTCCTGCTTTACGACCGGGTTCTCCCCCCTCATGGCTCCTAAGGCCGTACTTCTGGCCTCCAGCTCCAAGCTCGCGGTGCCTCGCAGCACTGCAGAGAAGAAAGTCATGGCTGCCTCAGTGACAAAGGGGGCGTGGGATGCGCGTTACCAGCACGCCGTGCCCCACACGACGGACTACTACCTGAAGTGCTGCTTAGGCGGCGTGCTTTCCTGCGGCCTGACCCACTTGGCCGTGACACCTTTGGACGTGGCTAAATGCAACATGCAAGTGGCCCCCGAGAAGTTTAAGGGCCTGCTCCCCTCCATAAAGCTCATCATGGCAGAGGAGGGCGCCGCCGGCATCTGGAAGGGATGGTTGCCCACGGCTATCGGCTACTCTCTGCAGGGCTGCTTTAAGTTCGGCCTTTACGAGTTCTTCAAAGACTTTTACTCCAATATCGCGGGTGAGGAGGCCTCCTACACCTACCGCGGGGTCATTTATCTTGCCGGGTCCGCCTCTGCCGAGGTCTTTGCTGACGCCGCCCTCTGCCCCCTGGAGATGGTCAAGGTAAAGGTCCAGACATCTCCCAAGGGTACCTTCCCCACCGAGTTCTTCGCCGCGCTGTCCGCAATGGGCGCCGACAAAGTCAATACGAAGTTCCCCTTCGGCTCCCTGGTGCCCCTCTGGTCCCGACAGATCCCCTACACCATGGCCAAATTCTTCTTCTTTGAAAAGGTCGTGGAGGCCTTCTACACGCACGTCTTCACCGCGCCCAAGGAGAGCTATGGGAAGAGCACCCAGCTGGGTATTACCTTTGCTTCCGGCTACCTTGCCGGTGTGATTTGCGCCATCGTCTCCCACCCTGCCGACACCATTGTCTCCAAGATGAGCAAGGGCAACAAAACCGCGGGCCAGATCTTGGCCGAGCTCGGACCCATGGGAGTATGGGGCGGCCTGGGTACCCGTATCATCATGATCGGTACCCTTACAGGCCTACAATGGTGGATCTACGACTCCTTCAAGACTGCCTTCGGTCTCGGGGTACGTGTACCTTTCCCCATCCCTTTTCCTGTCCCACCGTGCTCTTTCCCGTTGTCGCACTTGTTTACTTCTTTGCTCTTCTTTCGATTATCACGTCTCTCTATCGCTCCCTATTTCCCAATCCCGTCTCCTCCATCGAGCGATTCACTAACCACCTACTTTTGCTCTTTCTTCCTTTTCTTCCCTCCCTCAGACCTCCGGGCCGGCCGTCAAGAAGTAGGATAGGCGACTTGACGGATGGCGGGCAGAAATTTGACGACTTATCGAATCATATCGATGATCGCTACCGCTGCTGCATATTTGGCTTTTATAGCAACTGCAACAGCAGTAGGAAGAGGAAAGAGGAATACCTAAGTCAGGGAGATGATGAAAATTTTCCCGATTTTGTAGGATGTCTTGTGTGTGGAAGGAATGGGAGGAAGAAGGAAGGGAGGAAAGAGGAAGTCAATTATTGGACTGGGTGAGCCTATTGACAGCGATTGTTTTCTTGATGCCCACAGGAACGCGGGTGGAAGGTTGGAGAGAATGGCGGGAACCTATCGTAGTAATGTTGGGCTTCGTCGTTTTCACCATCAGTTCAACGCTTATACATTTTTTACTTTCTTATTTATGCCTTGTGTCATTTTTGGCTGGATCCATGTTGTACGTGTTTGTATATCCTCTATTGAATGAACGATGGGAAGCTACGGTAGAATCAAGGCAAGCGATGGGAATGATTATTTGGAGTGCTTGTGTGTGCTTGTGATGTGTGTCAGCTAAGCGGCGGATGAGCCGATCAGAGAAAAGGAAGGAGAAAGAACTTACCACTAAGACATGTCTTACATCGTCATCTTCAGTACTCGATCCGCTTGATTTTCTCGTCTTCCCAACACACTCTTCTGCCACACACGCCAACACAAGACCGGACCAAAAGCAACCCCAACTCAAGACAGCCCGTACACAAACACCACGAGATGCAAGAAAAAAAGGGGAGGGAGGAATAGTAGGACTTATCGTCCTTGAAGAACTCTCGTTTTTCGATTTTTCCGAAGGAGCTTTAAGCTTCTTGTTTTCTTCTATTTCCGTGCGTGAGTCACTACCGCAACGAGGTCCACTTCAGTCTGCGGGTCTTACAATGACAAACACTGGTGCTATCTACTGCAATACCACTAGAGCCTCCGACCTTCACCACCCTGTCCCATGTAAGAAAAAGGAAACCGCCCGCCCCGCGCCAATGATGTCGAAGGCCCTGCAGGCACCAGCCACCTTCCGTGACTGCAGCCTGTTCTCCCTCCCGTGCCCCTCTCCTCCATCTTCCAGCCACCCTAACGATATGACTTCTGGTAACGAGCTCGTGCAGATGGGCCGCCAAACTTCTTCGGCTCACAGTGTCGGGGGTCAGCCACCAGCAAGGTGCGGTCGTAGGCAAGCAGGGTCTCCTTCAACTCGTTCTTCTTGGCCTCGTCTACGTATTTCTGATAGAAAGCCACGATGCCCTTCGAGATGGCTTGTCGGATAGCGTAGATCTGCGCCGTGTGCCCGCCACCCTTCACGCGCACACGAATGTCTACCTTGGCGAACGTCGCTTCGTTCAGGAGCAGCACGGGCTCCAAGATCTTGTAGCGCAGCAGCTCGGGTTCCACGTTCTCGATGGGCGCCCCATTAACGTTGATTAGTCCACGTCCGTCCTTTACGAAGGCCACGGCTGTCGCCGTTTTCTGTCAGAATGGGAAAGGGCAGGGAGAAGGGGGTTTGGGGTACGGATGCATCAGCAGAACAGGAACGAAACGGAGAAAATTATTTATTCATTACTTCGCCACCGCCATGACACAGAGAGAAGCCCCGTGCCCGCAATCCAGACATTATCATCTACTGCGACTCTTTTGAGCCCGACTAGACGCGCGAGGCGAGGCAACTCCAATTAGGACAGAAAGACGCTAATAGTTGACAATAAAATCCGCCGTCTTGTACGCCACTCCTCCAACCGTCCATGGCCATGACATGCCCTCCGCGACACGAGGCAATCAGTCCCTTAACGTAAGAGATGAGTAGTGCTTAGCCATGACACAATCGCCAGCAAGACTTGCACAAGCAGCTTGGAAGTGGCCGCGCCGCATCTGGCCCCACACGCCGCGCTCTCGTCTTTCCCTCTTCTTTCCAGGCCGTGTCCTCCCTATCACCCATACACTCCCCGGGCATTTATGGTTTGGGTACAATTTGACTAACACACGTACCTTGCGGCCAAAGACCTGTACCGAGCGCAACTCGTCTGCCATGACTGTAAAAAGGGATGGAGGGTGGGTGGAAGAAAGAGAAGTGGTTATGACGAGCGATAATGCAAATGTATACATCCTGTTCAATTCCACCAAAAGGCTCTCGCAGCATACTCGTATAAATTCTGTGATGCCCGTGCAGAATTATGATTTGAGGGCATCCGCTATATGAGGAAGGAAACAGGAAGGCACGGCATGACGAATGCCTGCCCTCCACTCCCTTCTTCGTCGGGCGGCTGCCCACCGTCCATCTTGCCATCTTGCATGAAACGCTATCGGCCTTTCAAAAACCCTACACACTAATCCAAGAGCTTGAAACACACTCTAGAAGAGCGGCACAAAGCCTTGCCATTTCTATTCCCTGCCATGCTCACCTCTTCCTCCTCCATCCACCTCTTACGCGCCTCCACACAAAATCCACTCGCGGAAACAACCGGGCGGCGTGCCGAGGGTTAAAGGCTGTGTACGACTGTTATTTATGCCTTATTCTTTACCACGCCTTACGCGATGCAACACTGTATCGCACAAAACAACACGCAAAGCCCTACATGCCCCAACTGTATGTTGCCATGGATGGCGGGTGTAGAGCTACGCTCGCGCCAAGGACAGCCGTCATTTCAGGGCGGGTACATTCATCGCCCCCTTGTTCCGTGGTCGCCTCTCATCCTCCCGCGCTGCCCCCCCCCCCCCCTTAAGTACCACGCACAGTTCCTTCCCCTGCATACACACACAATGGCTCCTAAGTTTGACTTTAGCAAGGGCATCGGCGACCTGGAAAAGCATCTGTCGACCCGCTCATACGTTGAGGGCTACTCCTTCAGCTCCGCGGACTCCTCAACCTTTGCTGCCCTCCCCTCCGTGCCCTCTGCTGCTTCCAACCCCAATGCCTTCCGTTGGTACCTGCATATTGCTGCCATTTCTGGTCTTAAGACTGTGCTGGGTGGCGGTGGTGGCGCCGCGACCCCGTCCGTCAAGGCCCAGCCGGCAGGCAAGGCGGCGGATGATGAAGACATGGACCTCTTCGGTGACGATGACGAAGAGGAGGCCGCAAAGCCCACGCTGTCGCGCGCCGAGCAAGTGGCGGCAATGAAGGCAGAAAAAGAGGCAAAAGAGAAGGCGAATAAGAAGCGAGACAGGAGTCAGATCGTGTTGGAAGTCAAGCCGACCGACACGGAGGTGAACCTTGACGAGCTGTACATGACAATCAAGAAGGAGATAAGCCCGTCCGGTTTGACGTGGGGGGAGGGCTACAACAAGTCGCCCGTGGCATACGGCATCTTTAAGCTTATCATCTCCATGGTGGTGTTCGACGACGAGGTCTCGATCGACGACGTGGTGGATAAAATTGAGGCTATGGACGACCAGGTGCAGTCCGTGGACATCAACTCGTTCAACAAGCTCTAACTTGCAATAGATGTAGGGAGAGAGAGAGTGGAATTTTACATCTCTCGTGAAGGGGTCCACGAAAATTCAAGACAGAAGAAGCGAAGCCCTGCTTAAGTGCTTCGAGGCGGCTTCCGCTGCCGCTGCCTACGCCCGTAGATCAGAAACCCGTCGATGCTGAGAGGCAGACGCCGATCAGACGCGACGATGAAAGAATAAATATGTAGCAGCAAACTTACTACCACTCGAGGCTCTACTATTATTTTAAGATTATGACTTTTTCCTTTGCTCATGTCATCCCGATGTTCGACATAATACTTTCCTTTCAAAGGGCGTGCCTCTCTTAACACACCGTACTTCCCTTCTTTTTATTTGTCTTCCTGCTCCCCGGCACTTTTGAAACATCGTTCTGTAGTTCACATCTCTTCTCCCTATACTATTGCATTACGAGTATGCGCTGATGCTTTTTTCTCTCCTGTTTTTTTCCTCCCCTCCCGCCACCCCCCCCCCACCTAGAAAGGCACAAGCAGATTCGCGACGACAAATCATTGTCCTTTTATTATTATGAACATCACACTACCTGATCAACTGACGCCTCCTGACCTTCGACTCTTACTCTGCAGCCTGGCCCGGGCGGACTCGGAGGCGATGGGCCCGAGACGCGCAGTTGTTGGCGCACTTCATCTCCCATATCAGCGACTCATCGTCCCCGACGATGGCATTCTCATGCTGGCACTTATCGCAGGTCCAGGTGTCTTTGAGTTTGGTGTAGCAGTAGAGCGGCTTGGAGTCTCGGGCCCACGTCAGCCAGTCCGAGCGCGCCATGTACATCTGCTCTGAAAACCAGTTGCCCTTTAAGTGGGGTATGCTTTTGAGGATGATAAGGCGCGTGCCAACTGCCGTTTTGGCAAAAAGTTTTGCCACCCAGTGCTCGACCGAGATCTCGCCCCGCTTCGACGACGTCTCGTCGAACCAGACGCCGTGATTGTTGAAGTAGAGGACGCTGGACTGCAGGATGGTGCATTCGTGCTCCCGGATGTCGTCGTTCCTCATCGCGATCCGGCTCTTCAAGTCCGCCGCGAATGCTGCATCTCCCTCAGTCCCTAGCTCCCTCATAAGCGTGATCAGCTCCTCGCTTAGCATGGATGAGATCGTAAAACGAGACGACTCCAACTCAATACCCGTAGCCTTGCAGCCCGTTACGGCTGCCATCTGCAGCACTACAGTCCCCAGCCCCGATCCTATGTCCACGAACCGGTCCTGCCGCGTCACTCCCGCAAATCGAATCATCTCCTGGATCAGTGGCGCGCGGATGGCCCCATACATGGTCCGCATGCCGTCACAGCGCTTCACGCCCTTTATGGCGTTCATGGTCTCTAAGCTGGAGACCCCCCCCGAATCTTCGCTTATTACATGCAAAGCTAGACACCACTCCTTGTACGAAATCGCCCCCTTCTGCGACCGACGCGTTATCGAAGCTGGCCGGTGCAAGTATTCTCGTAGCAGCTCGCGCCTTTCCTGGCCACTCCAGCTCATGACCGTGGCCGTGACCCCCATCTCTCGCGGCTCCTCGTCCGACTCTGCCGAGTCGTCCGAATCGTACTTGGGCGCCACGCCAAAGCGCTTCCGGCCCGTACCTCGCACCTGACCCGCCGCCGGCTGATGAACGCGGGACCAGTACAGGAAGTCGGGCTTGCTGGGATAGGAGTCCGTGGACACGTCCGACAGGCCCACCTCGCTCTCCGTCCCGCTGTCTGGCTCCGAGTCGCTGTCGTCTTCGCCGAAGGCCGACGAGAAGAACGAGGAGGACGAGGAGTATTCCGAAGTCGAGCTTTGGCTGCATGAGCTTTCTGCACTGCCGCGACCACCGCCTTCTGACTCGGAGTCCGAGAGCATTACGGCTTCCCGGATCTGAGCCGCTTCTGTCACGCCCAACAAGCCCATCAACTCCGTCCGCTCGGCCTCTGTCAGGATTGAGCCATCCGCATCATCTTCTGACAACAGTTTAAGTGACAAGATGCGGCGCCGCTCCCGCTTGGCTCTGCCCAGCGCGGTCGCTTTTTGCAGGCGCTTGTGGCTGCGACGCCGGCGCTTCCTCTCGTCCACCTGCCGCGGGACTTTGGAGGGCTTGGCTGCCTTGGGCATGCGCAGCGGCCGGGTGCAGACGAGTTCCAAGGGAGGCTGATACCGTGACACGGGCCGAGCCGTGCGACGGGTGCGGCTCTTGGTCACAAGTTGCTTGTGGACGAGCAAGCCTTCCACGTCCCGCCGTTCTTTGTAGCCGGACCAGGCCTTATCCTTGTACTGCACCAAAGCCGTCACCGTGTCCTCTTCCTGTGTCAAGTTCTCCACCAAGCCCTCCTCAAGCACGCCATCGCCGCGCTCGAAGAAAACTTCGTCCCCTATCTGTCGGGAAGCGGAGGGATTTGCATACAACATGGAAAGGGAGGGAAAGTGAGCGAGACGTGCACAAGGAGCGGGATGGAAACTGGGATCTTGCATAAATCTCTCGCCATGCCTCGACTCGAGGGCATTTTAGACAAGGTACAAGCACATATATTTACCCGAAGCTCCGTGCCGTCGACATGTCGGATGCAGGAAGCCATGGACAGGCCTTCATTCGCCGGTACAAAGGCAGCCATTCTGGAGCTGTCCACTATCGCCTTTCTCACCCTAGAGGATAGAGACTTTGCCGCAGCACCTGAGAAAGATATAGAAACGGTTGGGAGATGATGGGTCGGGTGGGATGCGTTGCTGATGGTTGGACGCTCAGGGTAAAGCACTAAAGAATGGGGAGGTGGCACAGACACAGGGGAGGTAAATGTGTCTCGTTGCTTGTGAACACGACCGTGTGTGAGCGATCGCGACCGGCTTCTTTACCCTGACTTAGGGCGTGGTAATTGGTTCTAAGTTAATGTGTCGTTTTCCTGTCCCGAAGTGGTGGCTGTGTTCAGGGGGAAAGGAGAAACCGCAGAAATGCGGTGTGTTAGGCTCAAGGTGGCAGCTCACCCACCCCCCACATCCACACTCTTACTCCAACACAACACCCACATTACCGACGCAGCAGTCATCACTCACACAAGGGGTTAAATATGCCAAAGCAGGTCAGCGTCATGGCATTTTCCCGCTGCTGCGGCGGTGAAAGAGGCGGCCAGGGGAGGGGTGGAGGATGCCACGCTGGCAGTGGGGGTCAAGATGCTGGTGCTGGCGCTGGACTTGGCACTGGACGAGGCGGTGCGGCAGAAAGAGGCATCAAACGGTACGTTTTTAGCAGGAAAACATAAATGAAATATTGTTTTATTTACTTCTCTCCATATCCGCCCAGGACAGGCGTTCGCACATGGAGGACGAGAGGACGTACGACCAGCAGCAGTCGTCCCCAACCAAAAGGTCAAGGGTGACCGCGGGAGACAGCGGCCGCCTCAACTCCCATGAAACCTCATGGATATCCGTTATTTCCTATAGTGTCACTCATAGTACCACTCGTAGCAGCAATGGAAAAGTTATTGCTCCTCGCCCTCAAGCACTACCACCACCTCTCCCTCTCGCTCCTCTAGCGTCCTCCTCCTGCTCATCCGCACCCTCCCCTGCATCCTCCTCCTCCGCATCTTCTTCATCGTCATCATCATCTTCTTCTTCTTCTTCTCCTCCTTCTTCTTCTGCTGCTACTGAAGACTGGCAGCACAAGGCCCTGTGGCTCGAGCATCGTGCGCATGCCGAAGGTGTTCAAACCGTTAATTCAAGGGAGGTAGAAGAGGAGGACCATGGCGTGAAGAACATGGCGGTGGGAGAGGAAGGGTTGAGTAGTGAAGGAGGACGAGAGAGCAGTAGCTGGGCGCCCTTGCCTCCGCGACGACACTGGGACCGAAGGCGGGGACAGCAGCAGGGACGGTCACGGGCGGCTTCGATCGAGATGGTGACGTCGTAGTCAGAACCTGCGTTTCACAAGGCACGGGCAGAAAGATTTGAGGAGCAAGCATAAAGCACTGCCCTTTGTGGACGGAAAGCGAGAAGCCTCTTTTTGTACCATGGTGGACGCTGAAGAGTAGCAGCGCTACAAGGCTGAGCACAATAAAGTTAGCTTTCCCCCGATATTGGGCGATGAGACCGTCACTATACGGTGATAACGGGGTGCTGGAATACCTTCAATGCCGCCTGGGTGGTGGGAACGGGTCAGGTACGGCACTTTCTTCGCAAGACCGCTTCAGGGCCTGCTGTCGGTTGTAGAGAACGGGATGGGCAAGGAGGCAGAAGCTGTGGAGATGCATATGGTGCAGGAGCAGCGTGGGAATAGGAGGAGTTCGGGGAGGATTATGAGCTGCATAGCAGCTAAATTACTTCCAAATCGCCAACCTCCTTCCTCTTACCGTGCACTCGGCACTGCGTGCCCACGTCCTGCTCGGAGCAGCACGCTATGGCTGCAGCCGTGCAGCAGGGTGCTCTCGAAGTTTTTCCCTTGATGCTCGGTGCAGGCGCAGAGCTGGCAGCTCTCAATGCTGCCGGCGCAGAAGGATGATAACGTCCATCACGAGCAGCAGCGGCAGCGTGTCAACGGGGTGCGGATAATTACGGGACAAAATGTCAGGGCTGAGTTAATCCGCTACACCTGATGCACATCAAGAGGCTCGTCCCTCCAGATCACTTTGGTGGCTGCAAAGTGAATAACGACGGCTTTAAGATCCTGAAGCTTTAAGGGGAAGAGGAGAGGGTATATGAAGTACTTGAGTGGTACCAGTGCCGTGACGCGGGTCGCAATTATTGTAAGCGAGCGAAAGAAAAGGCCAGGGGCTCTTAGAGTGAAAACGAAAGGAGCAAGAATAGATGCATGTCCCACTCCTTACACCTTTGCCTTTCAGTGTTTTAGTGGTTGTTTCTTGCTTCGTGACATAGATGTAGGTTGTTTCCAGCTAAAGCTTTTCATGAAGGCAAGATATTTTTCAAGCATTTTCCTTTCGCCTTCATCACATCTTCTTCTTCTCATCCACTCCATTGCATTACACATTGTCTCATTCAAACTAGGTAAAACGGTTTGAAATTTGCTTTTTGGGGCCTGCTTGCCTATCCCTATCCCTTAAAATGCCTTCCATCGAGTTTTGCGGAACCAAAAAGGTGTCAGTACTAGTCCACTTTGTTTCTTTACGTCTCCCAAGTCGCTCAGTACGTGGGTGTACCAAAAATCAAGTTTTAAATCTTCAAAAAAATCCTTCACTCACTCTCTCACAAATGCGAGATCCGCTGCCTCCTCCTTCTTTCCTACTCAGACACCTTTACGGCAGGCATCTCGCAAGCTTCAACTGCGCTCCCTTCTCCAATCGCACTAAAATCGACCCTCATGCTCACAACACAGGTGGTCCATCACCAGACCTGGACCGTCGTAGGAGACGAGAGTGAGGATCACTTCACGTTGAGGTGTGTGGCTAACAGACCCCGGGTGGCCGTGAGGGGTACAAACTTTTTCAGGGTGGGGATAGAAAGGCTACAGGAATACAATTTAGAACCAATACAAGGCTATAATAAGACAATGTATGTGGAAGGAAAACAGGATCGTCGTTGTACCGGTAATGAATGAAAAACTTGGATATAAAGGCATTTGCGAGTGAACACAAAAACAATACCCTGTCTCATTTTCCCCACAGAAACACAGAATGCTCGACGAACCGACTTGCCAGCAGCCTTCCGATTCGACTGCAGGGTTGAATGGAGCCCTATCACTACCAACAACAGGGATGGAAAGAAGGACATCGGGACGTTTGGGAGATCCGCATGTGTAGCGACGTCTTCCCCTGGTCTAACAAGCCCAAGTCGGGAAGAAACGCAAGATCGCACCGGTGTGCAGCAAATGATGCAGCGAGTTCAGCACATCCTCCCATTCCTCGTCCTGTTCGCCCTCCGATATATTCACCGCCATGCAGTAGGTATTGCGTTCTTCATGGCAAATACACTCGTGATCATCCAGCTCAATCGCTGGGACAGTGGACAGGTGTCGCTTAAGGGAGACCAGGATCGTTAAGTTCTGTGGCTCGTGGTGGCTGTATCTAGCATGTCCATCTTCTCAGCCAGACTTCTCCGTGAAACAATAGGGGGCAGGGACTAGAAGAAGTGTATACCACTTGCCGTCCGAGTCGCCTACGCTAGAGGAAGTACTGTGGGCCATTCTGGTGACCGACCTTTGCTTTCGTCTGTTTACATCGGGGCTAAAAGCCCTCGTTGCTCTGCACTCACCCTGTCGCCCTGTCTGAATGCCCACACACTGGCTTTTGCTCTCTTTTAACTCCAAGGGAAGCAAACCATGCCATCGTCATCACACCCGCGACTGTCGTAGCACCAATCAGGCGGGCAGATTGTTTCATTTGGATCCATGAGCGCCATCCCTTTCGTCCTTTTCGTCATCCATGACCTCATCTGAGACGGGCACCGCGATCAATCGGGGGGGGGGGGGGGGGGGCCCGGAAAACAATCCGGGGAAAAAAAAGAACCCCGGCCACGAAACCGGCTAACCCGAAACGCAAACCCCCAACCGCAAAAACACCCCAAAACCCCCAAAAGCGCGGGGAA
>Ga0160419_100090_pt1 | contig 61553 bp, 55 predicted proteins | sample CelAP2metagpilot_2_FD_108196 | JGI IMG/M metagenome (GOLD analysis project Ga0160419, IMG submission 108196) | Phycosphere-associated microbial communities from Cellana algal ponds in Kailua-Kona, Hawaii, USA - Cellana AP2-4-25 metagenome pilot ...
AACAACAACAACAACAACAACAACAACAACAACAACAACAACAACAACAACAACAACAACAACAACAACAACAACAACAACAACAACAACAACAACAACAACAACAACAACAACAACAATAACAACAACACTACTACTACCACCATCAGCGACGAGGAGAAGGAGCGGGAGGACGACGACGGTGTGGACGCTCCCCGAGAGCAACGTGTGTCGGTCATTCGGGGTGCTACGCTATGTGTTTGCGTCCGTGATGATGCCCCTGCCATGCCTCGAACGGTATTTATTTCTCGCTTCGACGCCGCAAGCCCAGAAGGCGGTAAAGGCCCCATCGAGGCGAGCAGCGTGGTAGAATTAGGGGATTTTCTCGTCAAGGTAAACGATGTGGATGTTGTTGGCAAAGGCGCGCGGCACGTATCGACGCTTCTCCAGAAAGGAGCTGGCCACGACAGCTCCGTCGTCTTGACGTTCCGAAGGCTCAAGGATACTTCTCGGTGTGGTGAGGGAGCACGGGAGAGAGTTAAGCAAGACGAGACAGATGGAAGCGGTTTCCAATTATCAGAAAAACGTAGGTTTTCCAGGAATGGGTGTAAAGATGGCGTACAAATATATTTTTCGTAACGTACACCACCGCGATGATCCCCATTATATCTATACGCTCACATCTTGCAATCACACTTTTCAATGTAGATCGGGTCGTCATTTTCAAGCATCTCCTGGCTAGCGAACACATTGACGAGGCGCGTCTCAAGAGCTTGGCGGCCAACGGGATTCCAGACGTAGATAAGCATTTGCGCCCACTTGTTTGGCGCGTTTTGTTGTCCTACTTGCCGTACGATCGCTCGCGCTGGGATGCACACTTGAAAGAACAACGCACAGCCTATCAGCAGTTTGTGCATGATCTCTGTATTATTGTGGCTCCGACGTCAAAAAATGGGATTTTCCCATCCAGCAGGAGCAGTAGCTCCAGCATCAGCACCAGCACCAGCACCAGCACCAGCACGAACGACGGAGGGAGCTGGAGCAACAAGGGCAATGTGATGGTGGACATACCCAAACTGTCGTCCTATGAACCAAAGGGATCGACGCTCCTAGAGCCCTTGGAAGCAGAAAAGACGAACACACTGTGCACTGAGAACATCGACGAGGAAACAACTTTGGAAACCTCGCGAGAAGATGGACAAGCGCCTCCATCTGGTGGCGCACGCACCAGTTGTAGTAGCAGAAGCAACGACGCAATTGACATGTCCACCAGCCGCTCAGAGTACCTTCTTACCCGGCCTCGGATCTCGTCGGACCAGCCTTTGTTTGATGCGGTTCGCAAGGATGTAGTGCGCACTCATTCTGATCAAAATTTTTATCTTGATCGCATCCACGGCCCTGCGCGTTACGATGCTCTGCTGCGGATTCTCTTCATCTACGCCAAGATCAATGTGGGTACTCGTTATATTCAAGGAATGAATGAGCTGGTTGGCACTCTACTTTATGTATTTGCGTCTGATCCGGACGCTGAATGGGCGCAGCACGCCGAGGCAGATACCCTGTTCTGCTTCACGCACCTCATGTCGCAGCTTCGGGACGTTTTCATCGAGAGGATGGATGCGACTGACACGGGTATTGAGGGCCGAATCCAACAATTGGAGACTCTGTTGGCACGGCACGATCCTGCTCTAAACAAACATTTCCGCATGCTTGGCCTCGATGCGCACTTTTATTCGCTCCGATGGATCACTACGCTCTTTTGCCGTGAGTTTACCCTTCCTGACAGTATCGCTGTATGGGACGCATTGTTTGCAGACGAAAAGTTGCCTGAGTTTGTGCTTTTCTTTTGTTTAGCTATGCTCCTTGAGCAGCGGGAGATATTGCTGCGAAACGATTTCGGGTTTAATCTCCAGTCCTTGCAAAACTATTCACCCGAGGTGGAGGTCAAACGGCTGCTGGACCGCATGAAGGCGTTGCGATCATACGACGCACAACTAGGCTTGGGCTTGGATGATCTGAAGCCATCCAAAAGTCGTCTTCGCCACTTCTTGGCGCGCGTTAAGTCGCATGTCCAGGACGAAATGCCAGTTGCTATGGATTCGTTCTCGACTGAAAGCAAAACGCAGCTGAGCCGTGCTGGGGCGCAACTGAAGAACTCCTTTGGTAGCATGCGCAAGCTTATTGTTGATAATTTGTCCGTTCTTCCCCCTCCGGAAGGGGCAGGTAAGACGACTAGGCTACGCGACGTGAGGATGACACCACGAGACAAGGCGGCGGGCTCTGCCTTGTCATCATTAAGAGACGAGCCTTGAAAACACAGAAAATAAGATGACGTAGATTGTACGTGCCACCTTTCATTTTTTAATCTTCGCTTACAGATCTGTCTCTCGAATCTATTTAGACATGTACAAATGCTCCCAACATGTCTTCTCCTATATATGTAAATTTTACCTACCTGATTTCTGCAATGACTTTCAAAATGTCTTGCTTTTGAGAATTATTTACCATGACACATGTTACAACGTCACACTACGTACTGGAACTGTTTAGGGTTTTGGTCGTCAAGCTGTATGTCCCATGACTTGCATAATATCTTGCCTTCTTCGCGACCTAGGCACCTCCGCCTCGGCCCTCCCATTAGAGATCAAACACCAATCGCCGGCGTTGCTTGTCTTCCCAGACGTGCGTCCCATACTTCGCCGAGAACTTTTGGAAACGTTGTACAATGAAGTCATATTCCTGTCCCATAGCCACCCTTGTCAAACAAAAATCGAGCTTCAAGGGAACGGCCTCCACCCGCCAAGGTTCCTTCGTGTCTAAGTCAAACAACACAAAGAAAAAGAGGCCCAAATCATTGCGGGCATAGGGATCCGTCGCATAGTCGTCCACAAAGTCACCTATGTCGTAAAGACACCGCAGTTCCGTCGATGCCCCTTGAAAACAATGAGCACTGTGTCCGGCAATCAAGTCAGCGCCCATGTTATGCAAGATTTTGGCTGATTCGCGTACATAGAGCAAAGGATCGAGGCACATATTCGGACCCCAGTGAGGGGACACTATGACCACGTCGCAGTGCTCCACCTCCTTTAAAAAACGGATCTTGTCGCCAAGCCAGGTAGGAACCAAGGGTCCCATGCTGCCTCCGCCCCCCTCGCCTGCAGCCGCCGGCGTGTCGATATCGCTGCGCCTGCGAGGAAAGGAGAGGAGAAGAAAAGAGAAACCGGATCAGCGATCTACCGGCAAAAGTGATCTAGCCATGATTTAAGATCGGGCGACAAAATGGCAACAACTTAATTTAAGCGGAACAACAAATGGGTCCCAATCCCAAAACGTACCGCTGCAAATCCACATAGCACACCCCGGGTCGGTCTGCTTTCGCATCAAACTCGAGCGGATGGTCCGTCACACCTATGATGCCTATTCGCATACCTTCATGCTCCAAAATCACTGGCTGGCGAGCCTCGGCCAAGTTCCGCCCTGCACCTGTGTAAGGGATGCCCGCCTCATCCAGCGTCTTCAGTGTGTCTTCGAGGCCCGGCACGTCGTAATCTAGCGCGTGATTGTTGGCCAATGTCACGGCATCCACACCAAGAATCTTCAGTTCGTTCACGGAGCAAAACGGCGCACGAAAAAAAAAAGGCTTGTGAGGATTCGGCCAGCGTTGATGATGATTCGTGATGCAACACTCAAGGTTCAGAAAAAAGAGATCTGCCTCGTGAGCCAAAGCCACCACTTCGGGCGCAAAGACCACGGCTTCATCCTCTTTCGGTTTGCGAGGGGGCGTGCCGAATGCGCTTCCTCCGGGAGGGAAGGGCATTTTTGTGCGCTCCGTATCTTTAGGTGCATCGGATGGATCCCTCGCTTGCAGAATGGCCTCCGCCACGCAGCGTCCCAGCATCGTGTCCCCTGCCAACGCTAGACGCAAAACCCGGCGTGCTGGGCTCGTGCGTGGCGTCCTCGGCGGCACGACAGAGCTGCTGTTCCTTACGGCGGTGGCAGATGCCATGATGTTGCTTATAATAAGCGGACGAAAATAGAAATGTGGAGGACTCAAACGCACACAATGTGCTCGCACTAATTGCAAGAGGGATAGTATGAGGCGGTATATCGGCCCCGGCGATTTGGTGGGTGTGGATGGGGACTATTTTGTGGATATGTAGAGAGAAAAAGGTTTGATGAGCTGTGTCTCAATAACGTCGAGCTATGAAAGCAGCCTCAGCCAGCAGTGAAGATGTGGGATTGGATGGGACTGTCACCTGAGCAGAGGGAAAGGAGAATGTGAATGAAGGAGTCAAATGCACCAAGCCGTGGGGCATTTTTACGGCTTCCTAAGATGTCCAGCCTCAGGAATCCACTTTTAACATAAACTTTAAATTGACAGAACAGTACGCGAGATGTGAAAGCGGGCATCTAACTCACGCAACGACCTCCCCACCCCCCAGACCCCAATTCCCCTGTCACTTCCCTGCTCGTGCTGCCTCATCGCCCATCCAGCGCCTAACATTTCAGACCAATACACTTAGTAAGATAAAGCCAGTAATGTATAGCCGCACTAAACAAGCGCGGAATGCGCTGGGAAATTGCTGTGGGCGAGGCAAAACTGTTAATGCAACGCTGATGCCCTCGCCGTCTCGCTCTTCTGCTATACGTGCACATCGAATTGCAACACGTTGTGCTATTTTCGGGAATGGCCGGGTGAGTTGTTTATTATTTGTTCCCAAAAAAAGGCATAGGTGATTGGTGTTAAGCCTTATTCGGTACTTGGGTCCTTTGCCTTTTCGGGGAAGTTTGCGGCATCCAAAGCTGTGCTTGACTCAAACTCGGAGTTCAACTGGAGTATAACGATGAACCGAGGCGGGCAATTCCTCAGCGAAATCACAGACAACTCAAACCCCTCATAAATTCTCCACCCCATACACCACAACAGATTCTGCAAGTTATCCAGCTGCCTTGTTCCAGCAGTTGTCTGGCCAAGCTTTAACTTTCCTGCGTCTACCTTGAGACCCGCCGTTCTTATTCCTCTCCCAACGTGTCGGCAGCGTCGCTGCAGATTATCATGCCCCGACCCACCATTACCTTCTTTGTCCTCGTCCTTTTCACCTTCCTCCTCGGCCTTTGCCCGGTACAAGCCGAGTCCTGGTTCCCGCCGGAACGATGCCGCGGAGGCACGCTCTGGCAAGATTTCATCGCCCGCCATCCGCACGCGGCTGCTTCCCCTTATGCACACGCGCACACATGGGACGCCCCAATCGACCATTTCAATGCCGACGACACGAGCACGTTCAAGCAGCGCTACTTTTTCAATGATAAGTTCTTTCAACCATTAGCTAATAGCTCTAATAATCTGGTCTTTCTTATGATTGGGGGTGAAGGCACCCTCCAAGGCCCTCCAGGAGGGTTCGTAGCAGATCTCGGCAAGGAGCACAGCGCTCTCCTCGTCGCCCTCGAACACCGCTTCTACGGCGAAAGCTTTCCCAAGTACGACATGAGCACCGAGGCCCTTTCTCAATACCTGACCGTAAATCAAGCCCTGGCAGACCTCGCGGCCTTCACCGACTATCTCCAAAATTCAAAATTCCCGAACGTCCCCCTCCGTTTTTTTACAATCGGTGGATCTTACCCAGGGGCACTCGCCTCCTGGTACCGCATTGTTTACCCGGATAAAACCATCGGCTCGCTGTCTTCATCTGGTGTGGTGAATTCCATTTTGGATTTCCCTCAATTTGACAGGTATGTTGCCCGCGCGATCGGGGAGTCCTGTGCAGGGCGGCTGCGGAACGTGACACACGCCTTTGAAGACGCTCTGCGTATCCCTGCGGCCGCCTGTGTGACGAAGGGGTTGTTTGGTTGTGATTGCGAGATGTGGGACGTGGATTTCTTTTACATGCTCGCAGATGCTGCCGCGATGGTGAATCAGTATGGCCGGAAAGAAGAATTGTGCTCATTTTTGGAGGGATTGGAGAAGGACGAGGAGGGAAGGAGGAAGGAACCGCCGTCGGAGTTTGAATTGGTTTGGAGGTTTGCGAATTTCACGAACAGATACTATGGACCGCAATTCGGGGCGTCGTGTTTTTATGACTCGCGGTGTGCCGGAGATGTGAGCAAAGCAACATTAAATGAGAGGTCGTGGCGCTGGCAGAAATGTTCGGAGCTGGCTTATTTTCAGGTGGCGCCCCTGAAAAAGGACGAGGAAGTGGGGAATGAAGGGGGGGGAGGGGGGTCGTTGAGGTCGAAGAAGGTGACATTGGAATACCATTTGGAGCAGTGCCGGAGGATTTTCGGAGAGGGCGTGGGCGAGCCGAGGGTGGAGGAGATTAATGCGAGGTTCGGGGGGTCGAGACCGAAGGCAACGAGAGTCTTTTACAGCGACTTTTCGGACGATCCGTGGCAGGCGGCGTCGGTGCTGTCGGAGGAGGATACGGAGCAACCGTTTCAATTGGCGGTGTATGATGGAGCGGGGCATTGCTCGGATTTGCATGAGCCGACGGAGGAAGATCACCCGGATTTGGTTAACTTGAGGGAGAGATTCAGGACGTATTTGACGCAGTGGTTGATGGAAGGGGAACATGGGGAGGGAGGGAAGAAGACCACAGACAGAAAGTCTGTGGTGAGGTAGAGTCAGCGGAAGGCTGTGTGTGGATTAAAACCAAAAATCGACGAAAAATAAGAGGAAAGAGACAAACAAGGTGACGAAGAAATACATTTCAACTCATTTCCTTTCCCCCCCTCCTTCCTCCTCCCATCTCTCCTTCTACCCCTACTCTTCTTCCTCCCCTCCTGCCGGCAACAACGCCGGCCTTGCTACCAAATAAGCAGCCAACCCCCAAAACGGTACTGTCTTACACAAAGCCAACCACACCCCTCCTCCCTCCCTCCCTCCCACCCTCCTCTTCCAGTCATCCCCCATCAGCCACCCCTGAAACACCCAAAAGTAAATCAAATCTACCACAAAACTAAATGTCAACCGATCCCTCCTTAAGATATCAAAAAACGTTCCCCACCTCTCGTCTCCCCCATACATCTCACCCCTGGCTAGCCCGGCCCAGACCAAAGCCAACACACCCACAGCCGTGAACACCAACGGAGGAATCTTGCTCTCTCCAAACGCCTCCGCTTTAGTGAGTGTATACCCCTCCTCCCTCCCTTCCTCCCGCGGATTCCACGCCTTCTTCCTCACCACCAAGTAAGGCAGGTAAATCGCGTTCGTCAACAGCTGCATCCCCAACACATAGGGCAAAAAGCCATTGCCCTCCTTCTTCTCCTCTTCCTCCACCTCCCCTTCCCTCTGTCCAGACCGAAGTACCTTTCCATCTACCATAAACCCACTAAAAAGCGCCGCCCAGGCCAAGAGGAAATTAAAAAGACCCTCCAAGCAAGGATGCAAGACAGGAGAAGACGATGGGGCGATGGCCGGCATGACCAGCCAGAAATTAAGCGAAAGGTCTCGTACTTCGGCCCACGTTGCCGGATCTAAACTCAATGCATTTGGTCCTGGAGCCACAGTACTCAAAAATACAAACCAGCAATAAAACAAAAACCCAGCCAAAGGCAGCACCTTGCGGGGTTCGTCTAACAGGCGCCCCACCAGGGAGAGGAGGGCGAGGCTGGCACTTCCGCTCTTTACGGTCGGCTCAGGCACATCAAAGCCATAGGATAGCTTTCCCGTCCCAGAGGGATCAAGTTTATAAATAGACGATCCACGTGTGAAAGGGAGTTGATTGCCTTCTGATTCCACGTGCCACTGTACGCCAACCACGTTCCCACCATCACTTATCTCGTCGAGCACGAACACGAAGGAGTCGGGCAGGGCGTCTGCGACCCGGAACAAATGCTTTTTCAAGGCTTTTTTACCAGTAAAGGCACCTGGATAGAGCGTGTCCTCATAAGAGCAGTCCTCTTGGAATGGGGAGAAAGAGGAAAAATAAGAGAGTGTTAGCGTGTGGCCTCTTCCCCTCGAATCCTCATCTTAACCTACCGCTGAAGCAAGCCACTGCCTCGTCCATCCGCCGTTGATTCCAGTACTCAAAGTAAGACCGAACCTGCCGCACCCCTTTTCCTTCCTTCTTGCCCTTGTTGGGCACGCTCGGTTTGGGCGCAAAGAACGAGGCGTAGAGTACAGAGGAGGAGGGAGAGGAGGTTGTCGGCGGGGCGCAGGTTTTGGGCGCCAGATGGGGCTTGGGCTGGGAGGAAATACAGGTTAATGTCCTGCCGCTGCTTGGAAGAGGTAGTCGCGTGAAGGCCTGCACTGTCATCGTGGTAAGCACGGCCACCAACAGGAGCAGGAGGAGGAATGAGGAAGGGGAGGAGGAGTGGGGGAGGCTACAGCGACGTGTGGAGGCCGCTTTTTTGGAGGGCATGGAGCGTGGTGCTCCAGACATGGTGTGACACGGCAGGGACCTTTTCATTGTGTTTATATGGTGTGGGTGTGGTTTGTGTGGGTTGCAACGAGACAAACAATGTGGGGGTACGTGGCGTTGGACCGGCACGAATGGAGAGAGGAGTTTGTCCAAGCCCACTGACTTAGACGGCCTACCACACAAAACGTCTCCTACTAATCCGTCCTTATAGCCCAAGAAGTCATGCGTTGTGTCATCGTGTCCTTTGGATGCCGCACAATGAGATGTTGATAATTTGCTAGCGCTGTTTTGGCCGCAACTGGACATGACTCACACGACAACCTCCTCCTACCCGGCACACGTCCCGCATCTAAACAGGCCTCCTTTGTATCGCACCCATCGACCCATCAAGATGCAGCATCCTATTGCCGTCGTCTTGACTTTGCTTCTGTGCTTTCAGTCTGTCGTTTCCTTTTTGCTTCCTACTCCAATTGTTGTCCGATCTGCCACCGCGCCCGCCCGCGGTGCTGGGGCCGTGCAAATGAATGGGGTCACAGACGCCATTACGTCCTACGTGGGGATCTGGAGCCCGACCATTCGCACGTACGTAGTAGATCAGAGTATGTTAAAAAGGGGAAAATATGTGGGCATAGATTGTACGGCGACTAAAACCCTTCCTTCCCCCTGTCCATCCACCTCCCTCTCCCTGAACGCGAAACAGTATCGTGGCAGACGCAAACATCCCTACGGCGCTGATCAAGTGGTTCCATGTAAGAGACAATACAACAAGAATTTTATGAATTGACGCGTGGGTGATGCATGCGCGCTTATTCTTTGGCAGAAACGATTCTATCTGAGCATGTATGCAAGGGGCCACTCATACACATACATAGACTCATTTGACTCTTTACATCACCACCCATCACACCTGCGCCACATATACACCTCTATGTCAACTTTCAAACGTCTAGGGCGCCAATATGTACGTATCGTGCTTGGAAAGATCCATCCCCGTGACGACGGAACTGTCTCTTTATTTCTTCTAAAAACCGTACCTCATCATTCACTTATCACTGGGTCTGTCCGGTCACATATTTGTAATTCTAACGACCATGTAAAATAGGGGCATTGTTTTGACCACCATGGCCTCCTTCGGCGCCTATCTTGGATGGAAGATTCGCAACGGTGAGGGCGAGATTGAGTTTACCGGCAAGACCGCCCGCGAGCTCCACCCAACCTTGATGGGCCTCGCTTTCCTTTTCTTCTTCCTCGGCGGACAAGGTGGCCTTGTATTGCTCGATGTGCAGAATCACCCCATCTTGAATAGCACGCATGCCGTTACAGGATTGATTGGCATTGCCCTTTTGGCGTTTCAGGCGTTGCTGCCCAAGCTTTTTGACGGCAATAGCGGAGAGACCGCCCGTACCGCCCACGCATACCTTGGCTCGGCGACTATGGCCTTATTGTTCATCCACGCGGGCTTCGGCTTGCAGCTCGGGTTTTCGTTTTAAGGACTGGAAAGAGCGAAGGAGGGATGGAGAGATTGGGGAGGGAATGACGGCTGATTTTTTGAGTTGAGACGGAGTGAATGAAGGTTTTTGTCTCTTGTCTGAGCTCTTGATAATATAAATGTATGATCTGTGGCCGGGTTGTATCTGTGTACGGTCTTGCTCCTCAGAGGAAACGAATGAAAAAGCGCTCGGGGGAGCAGATTGACAAGCCTATGCCCCTGCGACGATATGATTGTGGCCGGTTTGTGGCCGCAGGATAACAGTCATTTTGATGATAATGCTGAATTGTGTGGTATACGCGACCATCAACCAACCAACAAAACCCCTATTAAAAATTAACCAATGCAATGCGCATTGCTCCAAGGAACTTATGGGCTGACCGAGGAAATGCGCAAATGAAAGCCAGGGTCTTGTGCCCCTCTTCTAAGTTCTCACAGGAGACTTCTTATGCGGCTGTTGAAGGGGCTAGAAAAATGTCGAGATGCCGTGGCCTAGATATGTTTTGCTTGCTGATAGCGCCTATTAGACTTAGTAGACGGGGCGACCCCTACTCTTACCCTCCCTCTTCCAGCATTAAACCTGACATTTTCTTAGTTCTTTTTGTTTTGCCCTACATCCCTCTAGAACCTATCGCATGCAACCTGCGTCCTCTAGGACTTGCATACAAGGGGGAGCCTTCCAACAATAAAATGTTGCATATTCATCCATTATTTTTGTCCGAGTTTTACTAGCGACTTTGACAGGTTTTTCGATCAGGCAAAGTCACCGGACGGCCCACACAGGGCCATTTTTTCTTAGGTCACTCAGGTTTTGTTAATTTGATTCTTTTGTGAAATCGATATTGATCCTGGTCAAGCCTCCAAACACATGAAAATATTTGATGGGTCGTTAGTATTTATCGCCTTGTCTGGCCGGAGAGACTGCGGATGGCTAGGAAGGGGAAGAAAGTGACTTGTGCTCGTCCCCAACCTCCCCAACCTCCCCGACCCTCACTCCTCAGCTGAACCTTTCTCCCCCTTGGTCTATCCCCTCCATCCATTTCCTATCACAGCACTCCCGTCGACGCATCGACTTTGTCATGTACACCAGCATGCGAGCTGCGATCGTCTCGCCGCCCACGGGGGTCTCCGACAGTACAAGCACGAGCACCAGTATCAAACACTACTACGACGAAACGGGACTCGAGCCCCCCAAAAAAGCGGGAGACGCCATCGATCAACTCAATGCCTTCATGGCCAAGCAAGCCCGAATGGAGTGGAGCCCCGATAACGAGGACTTCAAGGTCTACATGATGATCCGACAAGGGCACGTGGTCTTCAAGCGACGGTCCATGGCCTTGCTCTACTTCTACTGGACGACCATTTCAGTCGGCTTATTGCGCACACCCACCCTCCCTTTCTTGCTGGGGGCCTTGGTCTCCACATATGCTTACATGGAGCTTTATAGCGCTGTTTTGCACATTGTATTGGACAATTCGGCGTTCATTCGTATCCCTGGATTGGACCAACCCGTGTTTGAGTTTTTGGCGCATCATATTCTGCCCGTGGAGATTGCCCAGCGTCGCTTTCGGGACATTTGTGGGGATTTGAATGTTATCGTGGGGGTTATATTTGTCATTAATATGCTGGTATTTGATATGTTGAAAGATGGACGGGTAATGTGCGTTGTGGCCTCGGGAGGGGCTATGGCTTATTTGGGTCAGTTTGCCCATCGGCAGGCTCACATGCCTCCGGGGAAAGTGAATAAATTTACGGGTTGGTTGCAGGAGGTGGGGTTGCTGGTCTCGCCGACATTACATAGGGCACATCATCGGACGTACGATAGGGGGTTTGCAATCTTGGGGGGTTGGAGCGAGGGAGTTGTGACATGGCTGTACCGGGAGGTAGTGCCATCGGGGTGGGTGTGGCTGTGGGTGTTTGTAGCGATGACGGTGGGGGGCTTGCCGGGAGTGGTGAGGAGTTACCTGTCGGTGTACGATGCAGTGATGGATGGGTGCAAGCAATAGGAACCAGGATCATGGAGGTGCCTTGGTGTGTATGCGTGTGGCGATGGCGATGGGGGGGTTGATCGGGGGAGGTGGAGGGTGCAATGGGCGGGTGGATTTAGAGTGGCTTGGGTGAGAGACAGTGGGGGCAGGGATGTTGATGGACAGGAGATGGAACAATGAGACGCGACCATGAAAAAGTAGGGAGTATGCGAGGGAGAGGAGCGAGGAAAAGAAAGTACAGTGAAGATAAGTGTGTTGACGGGAGGGGCAACAAATAACCGTTTTTGGTGTATGTCATATTGCGTATATTGGATACGTGTTTGCGCAGGTAAGTTCGAGTGAAAAAAGAGAAAAGTATGAGGGAAATCGTGAGTGTCGGTGTAATATATCAGAATGGAAAAGACAACAAGAGACATGCTGCACCTCCATGTAAGGAATGATGAAAAAGATCTCATGGGAACACGGATAGATACGAAAACTTCTTCCTTAGACGAGACAATAATGTATGTGTGTATGCATGCGACAAATGAAGAGAGGGAAGGAGAGACATCTCCCGATTTCTCTTTTTCTGTCTCCTTGTTTCTTTCCACACTTTCTCTCCCTCTTCCCCCCACTTTCCCAGCTACACTCACACACAAACCATCGATGACTAAGCATCAGTACCGTTTATAGAAATCTGTATATATACATATATATCTATATGTATACATGACCAGGAAATGGGACGTGCCCAACCAACACCATGATCATAACAACCACGCGCACCAAATCAATTCAAACTCTACGGCTATATACACGTTGCTTTTCCACACTTCCTCCCCGCCCCCTCCCCTCCTTGCCACTCCTAACAACACGTCCCCTTTCTCTCCTTCTCTCCCTGTGTCTCCGAGGCCAGATAAATCCCTCCTCGCGCCGTTTCCCCCGTCGAGGGCATGGGCCCAGGGACCTTGCGGCACAACGACAAGAACAAGTCACGCACCCCCACGTCGTCCTTTGCCGATGTCTCCACATACCCGGCCCCAATGCTTTTGGCGTATACCTCCGCATCGCTTCGAGCGACTTGACGCTCGGACTCCAGGTCGTTCTTGTTGCCGGCAATCATAATTTCCATGTCCTTCGGGTTTCGTTCGCGGAGCTCGCTGACCCAACGTTGGAGGGTGGCAAAGCTGTCGAGAGGGGAGGGAGGGAGGGAGCAAGAGATGGAGATGAGTAATTGCATGCATGAATCCCGGGTTTACTGAAAACTCCGCACACACTCACCTTTCCGCCCTTGTCAAATCGTATACTACAACCGCCGCCGCCGCCCCCCGGTAGTACATAGGTGCTAGACTGTGGTATTTCTCCTGTCCGGCGGTGTCCCAAATCTGCACCTGTAAGGAAGGGGAGTGGTACCCAAAAAAGGAGTGAAAGATTAGCTTTTGGTGCGAATGAACGACAAGACGTGCATATCTTTCTCACTGTAAGGATCCCTCCCTTTTTAGGTCTACCTTGACCGTCTGTCCGTCCAATTCAACCACTTTGCTCATGAAGCTGGCCCCAATAGTGCTCTCCGAGTAGGGTTTGAAGGATTGAGTGACGAATCGCAGAACGAGGGAGCTTTTACCGACGCCAGAGTCCCCAAGGAGGACGAGTTTGATTTCTCGGGCACGGGTCGTCATGGTGCGGGCGTGCGGGTTAGAATCGTAAGCGGGAGAAGCAGTGGAGACGTACCCCTGTCTTTTTACGTCTGCCGTACAAAGAGAAGGGAAGAGTGCAAGAGTGAGGATGGCAGGAGTGTGTGTAATCATGCACACGCGCGACAGTACGCGGATACTGATAAGCCGTGAATGATTGTTGACTTTGAAGGTATAAAGTGGAGCAAGGGGCGCATAACAGGGCGGGCCCACGCGACACCTGACAGCGTGAAAGCAAAGCACAAACTTTGAACGGAATCCTCCGGCAACCAGAACGCGGCCCCACAGTCTTTGCTCGCGACTTTCCCCCTCCTCACGAAGGGTAGCGAATGCTTGCGTGGCATGTCTAGGCGTGTCAGGAGGAGGGGGAGGAGCAGGGTTTCGTTCTGTCGCGGCAATGCCAATCTCTAGCCACGCGCGTTCTCAAATCCCGGCCTCAGCCTTGCCGCGGCATCTTTACGCTCGCGTCGACGATATAATTTTTGGCTATGCAGTTGTGGGCTGGGCCTGGTTACGGCAATACATGCAGAGGAAGTTTATCTCAAACGCAAACAGCTTTGGAAGGCTTCCCGCGAGTCGAAGGTCCAAACAACCGCCGAATCGTCGGACGACCTCCTCTCTCCTTCCCCTCCGCGCCCCAAAAATCAGACCACTACGTCAATTCACGCCCCCGTTCTCTCCACACACGTACGCAAGACAGGCTCAACTGGGCTTTCTCGCCTTGAGTCGCCCTTTTACTACAGACAAGCACTCAATAAATCTACCACAGTCCATGAGAACCCCCGCCAACGCTTCCGTCCACACATCCACGCTCCTGCTGCTGTTCGTACTCGTGCTGCTGCCCATCTTCCCCCTCACCCAGGCTTTTATCCCTCTTTTGAGCATGGATCACCTTCATCAGCAGCAACGGTCCCCGCCAGCCTGTGCCTCCCCGCCACCCTGCGCTTCCACTCCCATCTTCTACTCCGGGGGTGGCTTCAAACTGGCCGCAGCCGCTGCTGAGGTTGGCGGTCACGAGGAGGCTGTCAGCACATCCGCGCGCTTAACCTGGGGGGTCCCCTCCATCACTCATACTCCCAATGAGGCAACCGCAACCTCTTTCCCCACTTCCTCCCCCCCCACTGCCTCCACCCACACCGGCCACGGCGCCCTGGCAAGCACCACCACAGCGGATGTCATGTCCTTGGACAGCATCCGTAGCACCTTGATTCGACAGGAAGATTCCATCATCTTTGCCCTGATCGAACGCGCTCAATTCCGTCGCAACGAGGCCATCTACCTTAAAGGCATTCTGCAACTCGACCCTTCCATCCCGGACTACACCTTCCTCAACTCCCTCTCCTTCCTCGAATATCTCCTACTAGAAACCGAAAAATTACACGGGAAAGTCCGTCGTTACACGAGCCCAGAAGAGCATGCATTCTTTCCCGAGCACCTGCCCAACCCAATCCTCACGCCTCTGCAATTCCCAGCGTTGCTCGCCCCGAACACAGTAGATGTGAACGCCCAAATCCTCGATTTATATATCAATGAGATTGTCTCCGCTGTGTGCAAGGAAGGGGATGATGAGCAGCATGGCTCGTCCGTTCTAGCCGACATCACGTTATTGCAGGCCATATCCCGTCGGATCCACTTGGGAAAATTCGTGGCGGAGGCCAAATTTCTAGAAAGTGAGGCTCGCTACCGTGCGCTTGTGGCTGCTAATGATGTCGATGGGGTCATGGCTTTGCTGACCAACACGGCGGTAGAAGCCCGAGTGTTGGAACGGGCCAAGCTGAAGGCGAGCACGTACGGGCAGGACATCACAGGCGAGACGGAGGAGTGCAAAGTCGAGCCTGACGTCATTGCGGCCATCTACCGGGATATCATCATTCCGTTAACCAAGGATGTGGAGGTATTATATTTGTTTGAGAGGGTAGGAAGGCCCGTCCCTTTCCCTTTGCCGGCGCCTGCGGAAGAGTATAGGTTGAGAATCGGGGGGAGTAGGATATGAGGGAGGGAGTGTGTGAGGGCGGGACAGGGATGGAGGGGTTGTGATGATGATAAAAAGCAAATAAAGTACATAGCGTCTATACGTGAGTGAATTACTGAAAGGAGGATAGGGGATTTGCACCCGTTGTATTTATGGTTTCAAGATCGTGTGTCTTCTTCTTTCTTTTCCCCCTCTTGGCTTTGACAATCTCGTCTCATCCTTTCGCCCCCTCTTTTCAATGGTCATTCGCAGGATAAGCCCCCCCTCCCCCCCCCCCCAACACACACAAATTTATGGGAAACAAATAAATATTTTGTAAGTTACAATTTGATTTGCTTTCAATCACCGCCTCAAGTCACTCCTCCTCCTCCTCCTCCTCCTCCTCCTCCCCATTCTCCTACCCAGCAGCACCATCACTTTAATCACTCAAAACATATCCACACACAAAAACCTCTATCCCTTTACTCTTTCGTCTCCTCCGCTGGCGCCTTGACTGGCGCCTTGATATCATACCACGCCCCGGTAATCTTGGGCAATCCATTCGAGTCCAGAGGCACCGAGCTAGTATTCACCGGTGGCACGTACTTCTTCTTATTCATGTCCAATTCCCCCGTGATAATTCCATACATAACGCGTACAGTCAAGCCTAATAGACCGATCGCAGTCACGCCAATAACACCAGCCCCCAATGCCGTGATGCCCACAAAGGCAGTCGACGCAATTCCGAACACCCGCTTGGCCGGATAGAAGTCCGTGTCCAGATGCACATTATTTAAGGTATTGGCAAGACCGAAAGTAATACGCCAGAACAAGAAGGAAATAAAGGCGGCAAAGACAGCAGCACCCAAGGGTTGGATGGGATTGATGCCATTGAGATCCGTGTCGTCTTCCGAAAGGGGCGTGGCTTCTTCTGGTTGGTTGTCGCGTACCACCTTTAGCTCAGCATCAATCACGTTCATTAATCGTTTGTTAACCGTGCCAGTTTTAGCTCGCGCGACTGGTGGCGGCGCGGTGCCAAAGCCCTTGCCGCTTGGAGTAACAGCGTTTGAGGCCAGGGTGCTGGGGGTTGGGCTGATTGAGTCTGCTGGTGCGTCGCTTCCCGGTTCTTGAGTAGTCGAGGCAAAGAGCGCGCCGCGTTGTCGGCAGGGATGTTGACGATGTAGTTGCAGAAGTCCCACTTTTGGCCGTCGCGGTAAGGGCAGGATGAATGCTTGAATGCAGCAGCCAGCGCCGGCCAACATCAACAGCAACCCGAGGAGGCTCATTGGCCAGCGGCGGATAGTGCGCGGATAAAGTGCGCCTCCACTCCTTCTTTGGCTCGATAGCATTGTAGAGGAGGATGTATGAAGCGTCCTGAAGTGCCAGGGTAGTACGTTAACTGCTGGGGTGGGTGGGGTGAACATGGTTAGTGCGGGAGGCTGGGAGTGCTGATCTAAGTCGAAGCCCGCAGCGTAAGAAATCCAACGTCCCATGCTCCTCACGTGAGTCGCAGCCCCACGACCAAAGCCGAATCGACCACAGTGAATATAAAACCCCAAAAGCTCCCCTTTAATGCAATGATAGACAGTTAGAGTTTGCGGGCAGTGAGCGCGAGAGAGAAGGCGGCCCAACAAACATCAAGGAGAAGCTTGCTTCTGCTGGTGGGCCCGACTCCCTCTTACTCACGCCTCCCGCATACCACAACCCCACATCATCACACCTAAACACAGGGAGGCAAGCTCGGAGACGAATTTTCAGGCATAGTGGAGAAGGTACACTGGTCTTGCCGCGCAGACGTAGCCAAAAGTTGACGACTAATAGCGAGCCTGCCTTGCCCCTGTTTTTTACACGACACGCCTCCTTGCCCAGAACCCACTGCAAACAGGTTCTTGCCGCCCTTTGGCAGCCCCGCACCAGCAGCAGACCACTTGCACCAATCAGTAAACGCGCATCTATCGGTGCACCCGCAGTCCCAGACCATGGTTTCCTCGTCAAAAAGAATACGACATGCCTCCTTTACTGCGATGACGCTCCTCCTGCTCGCCCTCGCCCCCACCTTTACCCACGCCAGCTTTTGGGGACGCCGTAGCAGGGTTTCGTATCCACATGGACGACAACAATCTTCCCCTGCCCTCGCCTTTCTTGGCGCCAAGAAGAAGCCTTCGGGATTCAATTTGCCAAGCAACAACGGCACCACAAGCACCTTTCTGACGACCGGGAGCAGCATCCTGCACATTCACAACAGCAATGTGACCCTGCTCTCCCTCGATTCAGGCAGTCTGCCCGCTCGGGGCAATGGTGGCGGCAACCTTAATAACACCAACGGTGGTGTCGTGAGTTCAAGCTCTGGCTCTGGCACGGGGCGATCTCTAACGGGAGGCCCACGAGGTGCGGGAACAGGCGTTGCAGGACAAAGCGGCAATGCTATCGACCAACTCGCCAACGAGGCGATGCAAACAATCGGTGGGGCGTTGTTTGAAGCCATGTGTTTTTATATCGCGGGACGAATCATCATGGGTGTCCGAGGGCTGTGGGGAAAACGATTAAGCAAGCCGGCGGGTGTGAAATTTGGTGATGTAATAGGGGTGGACGAAGCCAAACAAGAAGTACAAGAATTAGTTGAGTATCTGAAAGAGCCTCTGCGATATAAGAAACTAGGAGCAAAGATTCCGAGGGGGATCCTGTTGGTGGGTCCTCCGGGCGTGGGGAAGACAATGCTTGCGCGAGCGATTGCTGGGGAGGCGAATTGTCCGTTTTTCTATGCGAGTGGCTCGGATTTCGCTAATCCGTATTGGGGTGAGTGTTTCTTGCTTGTGTGATTAATTGAGCAATGGATTTAGATACCTGGAGTGTATTCCCACGTCAGAGATTTATCAGCCACTGCTGTATCGTGCATGAACAGCTGACAATCTGTGTGTTGGTTTTTGAGCCAAGGGGGGGGGAAGAGGGATAGAAGTTTGCGGTGTGACAATGCTAACCATCTCTTCTTCTTCTTCTTCTTCTTCTTCTTCTTCTTCTGTTTCTTCTTCTGTTTCTTCTTCTGTTTCTCCTTCTGTTTCTCCTTCAGTTTGGCCTTCTTTTTCTTCTTCCTTAATCCCTACCATTCCCCACCCCATCCTATCCCCTTAAAATCAACACAGGAATGGGCGTTCAGAAGATCAAGAAGCTCTTTCAGCAGGCGCGGCGATCGAAAGTACGTGCATGTAGCCGAGCGTCGGGAGGATTTCTCCTTCTGCTTCTTTTTCTGATTCATTATTCTCTGTCTGAACTCGTCTCTCATCGCTGTACCACCTTCATGACCTGGCGTGACTATTTCTCACGGATCCGCATTTCTTTCTAAGCGGAGGCAGTGCTTGATGGAGGTCAACCTCCACCTCCTCACCTCTCTCTCATCCTCATTTTCACTCGTCAACCACCACACAGCGCTCCATCATATTCATCGACGAGCTTGACTCCTTGGCACGAGCCCGCAAGTCCTCTATAAGCGGAGGCAGTGCTGAGATGGACGCGGAAAACACCCTGAATCAGTTGTTGACCGAAATGGACGGTTTCCAGACGCAAGATAATGTGATTGTGCTAGCTTCCACCAATAGAGCGGACGTGCTCGATCGAGGTATGGAGGGAGAAAGGGAGAGAGGGAGGGCGCTAAGACATCAGAATAAGGCCAACATAATTGCCATAAAAACGTCCCGATCTGTTTCTTCCCCTCCAACAGCGGCGCTGCGTCCTGGCCGTTTCGACCGCAAGGTCTTCATGGACGTGCCGGACGTACAAGGGCGAGAAGAGCATTTCAAAAGACTGCTGGGGAAGTTCACTCTCGCCAAGCCCGTGGAATCCCTCGCGCCGTTGATGGCCCGGATGAGCCCGGGGTACAGCGGGGCTGACATAGAGAACGTGGTGAACGAGGCAGCGTTGCGGTACGATTCAAAGTTTTTGGTAGAAAGTCTGAATGATCTCTTTGTCTCTTTTATTGTTTACCAAGATGTCTGCTTATCCATGGTCTTTATTTCCCTTTCTTTCCATCTTCCTTCTTCTTCTTCTTCCAACGATCTTACCCTCCCTGCCTTCCTCCCTCGTTTTCTCCCCAACACTGCAGAGCCGCCAAAAATAATCGCACCAGCATAACGGAAGATGATCTAAGCTGGGCCACTGAGCGGACGGGTTTCGGCGTTGAACGCAAGGGGAAAATAACTCCGAGTGAACTCCGCCGTACTGCCGTCCATGAGGCAGGGCACGCGTTGATATCTTACTTCCTGCCTGATGCCTCTCCTCCCATAAAGATTTCGATCATTAATAGAGGCAAGATGGGAGGGTACAATTTGATTTCGGAACGGAATTTTACCTATCACACGGAGGCGAGGCTGAGGGATGAAATTTGCGTGTTTTTGGGGGGGAGAGTGGCGGAAGAGGTGGTGCTTGGTGAGGCAAGCTCAGGCGCGTTTGATGATTTGAAGAAGGCGAGTGCGTTGAGTAGGGGAATGGTGGAAAGTTTGGGGTATGGGAGGAAGACGGGTCTGCTTTCATGTGGTGGGGGAGCAGGAGGAGGAGGGGAGGTGAGTCAAGCGACGTTGAGAATGCTGGAGGAGGAGGCGCAGAGTATTTTGGCTTCTGAATATGCGCGGGCCAGGGGGTTAATGATAAAGCGGAAAAAAGAATTGGTGGGGTTGGTGGAGTTATTGTTGGAGAAGGAGGTGGTGCATGATTATGATCTGGAAGGGGTTTTTGGACCACGGGCGGTTACACCGGCGGCTGCCGTTATAGCTGCTGCTGCTGCTACCAGTGAAAGAAGTAGCAGTTATGGATGGGGTGGATGGGGGGCGTGAACGAGAGAAGGAGAGAGAGAGTCATCTTCTTTTCAGGCAGCTCTTTATACATAGGCTTAAATAAACACAGAGAGAAATGGATGAGATGAGCGATAGCAGAGCAAGAAGTAATGCGCGTGTAAATGAGCTGTACCTTCTTGGCTTATTTTTATTTTCAAATGTCTTTTTTTTCCTTTGTTGCAATTTTCTGTTTATAAAAACTGTCTATCGTGTTTTTGGCTGTCGCAGCACTGACTCTCACAACTCTCCCCACCGGTGCCCTTGCTTTCACCCGGGCAATGCCTCTTCGACATTCTTATCTCACATTATCCAACGAAGGACATTATATATGTATATAATATCTCGTGATTGAACGTCTATCAATACATATACATTCTCACCTTCAACAAGTGAAAAGAATCCGGAACCCCTTTTACTCATCACATCCCGCTACGCATAAGCCGGTGAGCGGCCCAAGCAGCAGACACTCACCATCCGTAACGTTCCACTCTCAATCCGTATAAGAGATAAAGCAATGACATGTTGGTGCACCTTCATATTCTCCTCCTCTCTTCTTCTCCTTCATCTTCTTCCTTTTTCTCCTCCGCTCCCTCGCAACCAGCACCGACCTCCTCAGCTAATATTTTGAGTGTTAGTTACTACTTATGCATAAGGCCCTCCTCATACTTTCCTCCTATCTTTTTCTACGCGCCTCTCCTACTCTATTGCTTTAGGCCAGTTTTATCGACGCCGGCAAGGAACAACTAGACAAGCTTGCCAACTCCGTATACTCGTTCCTCGTCAGCAGCAAAATCGACAACCCCAGCAACGAGAACACCTGCACCGCCGCCGAGCCCACTGTCACGACTTGATGCCTCAAATACCGTGCAAAAAACGTCGACGCCACAGTGATCACAACCGGAATACTCACAAAATAGATCCCTCCCAACGCCGCCAGCCGCGTCAAAAACGTGCGCTGTATCAAGTTGTTCTCCCGGACCAACAGATTATGGACGCCAGCCGCAAACAAGCCTCCCAAAATCAACCGCATCCCAATCAAACCCAACGCCCAAATTGTCTCACTTTCATGGTACTTCGAATGTGCATCGTCATACACCCGCCCTAGCAACACGCACGCGACATGCAATATGACCAAGCCCCCGATCATCCGGTACATCGTCGCCCTCCCTGCCCTTTGCTTCCTCGACGGGGTCAAGACCGTATCCACACTCCAAACCCACGCAATGCTCAACAACTCCAAACTCACCACCAGCTGTGCTAACCAGTTTGCAAGCTCTGCCCCGATATCCGTCAGCCTTAACCCCTGTCCATTCTTCGCATACACCCAGTAATTGATCGTCTCCAACACCAAGCTGCACAAAAACAATAGCACCGCAACGCCCAAATGCAAGATCGACGGGTGCAACTTCTGTCCACGCGTTGCATTTCGGTAATTCTGCAGGAGACACAACAGCGGAATCATCGATAAAACGAACGCCACGGTCAAGACAGGCAAGAGACGGGAGGGCGCCTTCTCTTCGTGCGAGAAATGGGAGCCATCCGCATTGTACATCTCCAAGCGGTAATTTAACACAGAAGGGGCTTGGTCTTGTGCAACGTCACAGTCTGCCAGGACGAAGTACCAAAAATGAGGTCGAATGCTTTGACTGACCGCGTGCTTTAGGGGGGGTCCGTTCCGGAGGGAGCCTGATTGCCATTTGGCGTATTTGAGGCGTTCGTGACAGGTGGGGGCGGCCACGGCGTCCTCCCAGTCTTCATCGAGGTAGAGGAAGAAACGGGCGCCGTCGGACATGCCAAAAGAAGCCTTTTTTGCATTTTGTTGCTGTTATGGAACGAGGAGGAAAGGCGAGAGGAAGGGAGGGATTGGGATGAGAGCTTTTGCCGTTTGTTTAAAATTAAAGTGATTGATAGCGCTTGGCAAGGAGGTACGACGGGAATGCAGACGTGTGTGCGTGGGGTTTTCCTCTACAACCATCCGTCCCATGTATAGGGACACGAAAGTTGCTTTCAACCATGTCTCCTGTTCTCGTTGTCCTATTTGTCCCTTCATGCCCGTCCTCTTCCTCCCTCCCACCATCCCATCCCAACTCTATCACTTACGCTGGCCGCCTTGACGTCCAAGGTGAAGTTCCCCGAACCTTGGGAGTACGAAAATTTGGTCAGATACATCCATGAAGTATGGTTGCTGAGAGTGGCTTGGCCCGAGACGATTTTTGCGGTGGTTGTTTCGAGGGATTGGAGGAGAAGAAGTACCGTGCAGGCGGAGGCCATCAAAGGCAGGTGGCAGCGGCGGGGGCTACAAGAGAACGTCATGGCTTGGCGTGATGAGTGGAATAGTGCTTGCTGATGTACGCGCGTCGATGTTGCGGGATATGTTCGTGTCGGACCCACGCCCCACGTGGAATCGATGGCGGCCTGTGTGTCCATGTTGTTATGTGGCGTGGGCCATTAGTAATGTGAACGAATGCGTCGCGGTGGCGTGTGTGTTAATAGAGCGAGGGTTGGTCAGGCCTAAATTTATCAGCGGGATGAGATGGGGCGATCCACGAGAATCAGGGACTGGGAAGAACCTTGCTGCACAAGGAACAAAGGGTCCGTTGAGGTGGCGGCGGCAGCGGTAAGAAGCTAGGAGAGTGAGTGTGGAAAGGGAACTGGCGGCCGCAAGGCCATTTAAACCAGCAGCATAAAGAAAACGGGAAAGAGCAACGTGACCCGTCCGTTTAGACTAGGAGCACACCCAGGTGGGGCGGTGAATACAGGAGAGCACGAGAGGGATGTCTCAACGGAATGGAAGGAGTTTGAAAGCTTAAATGAGAGAGAGCTCGCACCGGTTCGCTTGCGACGGTATTTTTACAGCCCCTAGTGAGCAGAGGGCGCCCTTCCGATGTGAATGTATGTAATAATAGCCTTAAATGCAGTATTGTTGTCTTTGGAGTGCTTTCTCTAGTCCATACCATGTCTTTGGAATTACGCAAGCTCAAACATGCTTGCCGGAGAGACATGGCTCCCCTTCTCCCCCGGCCACCCAATCACTCACCCTCTCCTATTGCATCAACATTTGTGAGAAAAAGAATTGTAATACACCTTGTTTGCTATTCGACAGTTATTTACTCCCTTCGACCCACGTCCTGACTTTCGCAGTCCTCGCACACCAACACAAGCTATATCGATATATCCAGCTGGGGTCTCCAAGAAGAAACTTCCCTTTTCCATCACATCACCTCGACGCACCCACAACACGTAATAAGACAGAGACTGTGTCTGTGACACACTCTGAAACTCACACACAATATAACCACTCGCACAGCAGCATGAAGTTGGTCACCTTCGTAGCGCTTGTGTTCTTCACCGCCCTCCCAAGAAGCAGCGCCTTTCTTTTCACTGTCCCCCACGCCGCTGCTTCCTCTACTTCAGCCTCCCGCCTCGCGGCTGCCTCCTCCTCATCCCCGAAGCACCCCGAAGTGACCACTGAACTTATCAAGCACACCGCCACGCTTGCCCAGCTTCAATTCGATGAGGCTGAAATTTCAAGCCTTGTCCCGCGGTTCGAAGCGTTCTTAAACTTCGTCGGCAAGATGCAAGATGTGCCCGACACGGCGGCCGGCCTAGCCCCTGGTACCATGCCCACAGTGGACAAGGTATTGCGGCCCGATCAAGCTTCCATATTTCCTAACCAAGATGCCATTTTTGCCAACATGGCTGAGCAGGAGGATGCGTACTTGAGCGTGCCCAAGGTCGGGGAGGAGGACACGTAGAGAAGGCGAGTACGAGGCTGAAGAGGAGAGCAAGAAGGTGGTGACTTTGAAGCTTGATTTCCCCTCGGCGATTAAATAAAAATATGACACAAATGAAAAAATAAGGCAGAAGAACAAGTGCGTCGCATAGAAAAACACACACCTTCTCGTTCATTTTTGGGGTGATGATTGAAGGAGGCAGGAAGGGTGTATCCAAGTGACGACCCAGTCAGATACAACACAACACAGAAGATCCCACACCAAAATTACCGTCTTCAGACACACGTGAGAAGAAGTTTTTCTTTGGGACCTATTAACCTACCTGACAACGATCTATCCCTCCCTCTACTTCTTCGCCCTGATAACCCTTTTCACCTCTGGGAACTTCAGCGGCAACAACAACTCCACCATCACCTCCCCCCCCCCACTCCCCCTCCCCCTCTTTCTTCCTCCTCCACTCTCTCCTTGTTTCTCCTCATCTATCTCCCCCCCAAATCCACTATGACCTGCACCTCCATAAACCTTCCTTACCGTCGCTCCCGTCTCCCTGAACAACGTTGTGCACTCCCCCACGCTCATTCTCAGATCCAGGGCCACCCTTGAAGCCGATACCCGGTAGCTGCCCACCACCAAACACAACACCAAAAGGTGCAAAAGCAATTTATCCGTCAAAGCCTTTGTCCGTGTATGTCTCTGGTACCTCTCCTCGAAACCTCCTCCCCTTCCTCCCTCCCCCTCCCCTTCCCCTTCAGACTGGAAGAAATGCTCCAGAAACACCACCGACACCGTCTGGTTTACCGTTCCGAGCCCCAAAGCCGTCGATAGGCTACTCGCCCCTCCTCTCACCATGGGGGGTAGCCGGTACAACTCAAACAAATGCCTCAACAGCAACAAGCGACACATGTGCTCCCTCCTCGGATCTACCTCCACCCCCCCATCTCCCCTCCTCCTTCCATTCATACCACCACCACCATCACCGCCACCTCCTATTGAATCATCCAGGGTAGGCAAAGGGGCGCTCACAATAAGCTGACGGACGAACGCTGGCCAATTCTCAAACCTTTTTAATATCGTCTCGCGCACCAGACCGGTACTACTACGAGACCCTCCCACTCCCGCTGCCCCTCCCTCCTTCCCATTCTCTCCTTGTCCTGCCGCTGTTGCGGCTAAGGCATCTGAAGCTTGACCTAAAAGCTCTTCAAGCTCCTGTGCAACGCTATCCCATAACCCCTCCCCGCCCAGCATTCGTCGAGGAAGATAAACTTGATCCACACTTCGTGCCTGCACGTTGTAGGGAGGCAACAACGTCGCTCTTGAGGCCTCTGCCGGGGTAAGAGTCTGCTTCGCCTCCGCAGCGTCCTTTTGGACTTCTTTCAAAGAATCGGCCAGGAACCCACCCAAGGCATTGAGGCCCACCACAGCATCGGCACTAATCCGATTCTCTTCCTGCGATTGCATAACCCGTCGTTTTTTCTTGGTCCCGAACGTGTCCACCAACGACTTGCGTCTCTCGGCGTACGATGATACTCTCGCCGCTTCCTCTTCTTCCTCTTCTCCGCATTCCTCTTCGTCGTCAGCTCCCGCCGCGATTCCGAGGAGCTCGCCTGCGGCGTTGCGGATGCGGACTTTCTGCTCCAGCGCCACGATGGCCTCTACGGGGTAGAGCACTACTTCCTGCGTGTTTTCCCGATAGATACCCACCATGTACTTCGCCGTGTTCTTGTGAGCCACGGCGGGTTGTTCTGCTGAATAGGCCACATGAGGGGTCTCGCCTGCCAGGCGGAGACGGCGTCGGCGTTGCCCCCCTTTGGAGTCCGTGGCCCGGCAGCGGAAGGTGAGGGTCTCGGCTTGCCGGGGGCGGCCGTGGGGAAAGCTGACAAGCACGGGCGGGACAACCAGTGGATTGGCCGTTTCTTGCTTTTCGCTGTCGGCCGAGGGGACGTTCTCAGCCAGCCGGATGTTTACTTTGATGCGGTGGTGGAACGCCTTATTGGTCCTTTGTGATGGGGAGGAGGCAGGGGCGCCATTAGTTTCGCTGGAGCTCTTGCGTTTTTTGCCGGAGGAGCTCATGAAAAGTCAGAAGGAAAGGAGCCTGTGACGTGTTGTGGAGGGAGGAGATAGAGAGATGTGAGTATAGTGTGTGTATGAAAGGGTTGGAGAGAGGGGAGGAATGGTGGGGAGGTCGCCGGCGGCCCACTGACGGCCCGGGTTCGCCTAATGAATTCTTCCATGGTCTTGTTTTTCCCCCCACACACGTGCGTATACACACAATCGCACCACGCACCCATGTGAGAGGAGCATGCCCAGTCTGCAATTGTGCCCCTCTCACCAGGTACCTCTCCCCCTCATACCTCTGACAGAGATTAGTTTTGCTGCTTCAGCACAAGGAAGCCAGCGTTCTCCGTAGATAAGGAAAAGCAAGGCACCGCAACCTCACACAACAATGGCAACGACCACCGGCATCAGCGACCCTGCAATTAGGCATGAAGATCCCACGACGACTGCCGCCTCTGAGACGACGACGACAACGACGACGACGACAACGACGACGACCGCGACGGAAGGCAGCAGCCCTGCACCCGAGTCGGGCTCGGCGACCAAAAAAAAGCGGGGGGCTGGGGACGACTGGGCCAAGAGCAAGAACGACGTTGACAACGACGATTCAAGTGAGATCGCAGAAGAAGGCACTGTCTCGGGCGAGTTTCGACGTGCGGATCCCGAGACGCTGAGCAAGCGGAGGATAGTCAAGGCCCGTCGGCCACCTGGCATGGAAGGAGGAGATTGGTCACCTGCAGGATCGGCGACGGGTGTGGAGGAGAAGTCTGTGACCGCCAATCCCTTTGCAGCCATTTCTTTAACGGGAGCCAAGACTGATGCTATCGGGGGAGGTGGCGTGTTCGGGAGTGGGTTCCCCCAGACGAATGCTGCTTCCATCCTCGGGGTAAGTGGCGGGGGTGGGGGTTGGGGTAGCACGGGAGCGAAGGGAGTTGACATGGTGCGGCCAGGCACTGGACCAGGATTAGGCTCGGCGCCGATTGGGTTTGCTGCGTATAAACTCAATCCGTTTCAGAGCGCGGCTCCGAGTGCGGGAACTGGGGCGTCGTCGTCGTCGTTTGTCTCGTCGCCTTCGAAGAGGAAGCCGCCCAGTGAGTTGGCGGGGGCGTCCGAGGCCAGTTCTCAATCACAGTTTGGTAGGCTTGCTGCTTCGATCAATCAGGGGGGCGAGGATGAAGAAGATGGTAGAGGTAGAGGGGGTAGTCCTGCCGGGGGAGTAGGGGAGGAGGATTTGGAAGCGGAGCCGAATGTGACGTTTGACGTGCCCAAAGTGCATGGGTTAAAGGACGCATCTTACAAGCCCTTGACAGGCGAGGAGCTAGAGATATGCGTGTTGCAATTGCGCTCAAAATTGTACCGCTTGACAGAGGTGAAGACTAAAGATGATGCGGCGGGAGGGGGAGGGGCGTCGTCCTCCTCATCGGCGCAGCCACGACGTGACTGGGTGGAGACCGGCGTGGGACAAGCCAAGGTACTGAAACCACTGTCGAGGAATGACAATTTTTCGGCGCCTGCCCGGATAGTGATGCGGCGGGAGCCTGGGACGAGTGTCTTGATCAATACGTTGCTGAAGGAGCCGGTGGGGGTAGCCAAGCATGCTGACAAGGCGTTGCGGCTCACATGTTTGGATGAGAATGGAATGCCTTCTACGTTTTTGTTCCGGTTTAAGACAACGGATGAGATGGAGCAAATGCTAGGGGAGATTGAGAGGCAACTGGCCATTGCCGCGGGACCAGGAAGGGGGGGTGGGATACAGGAGGAAGCAGCCGTGGGGGAAGGGAAGAAGAAGGATAAGGCCAATGCCGTCTGAGAGGAAATGGTTTGAGATAGGCTGGTGATGTAAAAGAGACACAAAAAGAGTCATGAAAAAGGGAATAGAGCGAGGAAAAGATTCATCAAAAGACTTGTAGTAAAGTTGAAAATGTGAGAAAGGAAACGAGATGATGTTTTAGCACAGCCAAATGCACAATTGCTTTGCACCAAATACACCCCAAAAAGACGTAGAAAGACGTCACAAAACACCGCACTCACCGCACACTCTCATACATATCTGGTTACAACCCCAGGCTTATAAGTCGATTCTTGTGGATTCACTCCCTCTATCATCACGAGCAGCCGTGGCCTCTATGTTCCTCCTCCGCCTTGCCTCTCGACGCCTCCCGTCCCAGGCAGAAGCAGCCCAGCGCTGCGGCCTGGCAACCACCACAACAGCACCACCGTCACAAAAAACAACGTCGCTCATCGCAGAAACCTTGGCTGATATGGAAGAGGAAGCGGCAGCAAAGGCCGCTGCAAGCAAAAGTCCCTTCAACCCGACTATGCCACCCACGGGCGGTGCAGCAGAACTCAAGGCCATGGGACGCACGCGCCTATCCCTTGAAGAGCGAAAGCGGCGGCGACGAGCTCTTGATGGGCTGGGCATCGCACCCTTCGGTCAGTTTCTGAAGCAGCAGGGCCTGGGGCTTGAACGAGCACCGACCGACACCCTCCAGCTCAACATCGGGCTGTATTGCAATCAAGCCTGCAACCATTGCCACGTCGAGAGCTCGCCCAAGCGCACCCAAGAAATGATGACCCGGGAAACCGCGGATCGTTGCCTTGATTTCTTACGGCGGTCCCCCTCCATTCGTACGCTGGACTTGACGGGAGGTGCCCCGGAGCTGAATGCGCAATTCAGGCATCTAGTCACAGAGGCCACGCCTTTGGGGGTCTCCATCATCGATCGCTGCAACCTTACAGTGTTGGAAGAGCCAGGCCAAGAAGACTTGGCTATCTTCTTGGCCAATCATCAAGTCAAGGTGGTGGCATCCATGCCTTGCTACGAGGAAGAAAACGTGAAGCGACAACGAGGGAGCTCGGTCTACCACCGATCCATCGCTGGATTGAAACACTTGAACGCAGCTGGTTACGGTCAAGAGAGTTCTGGCCTATGTTTGACACTGGTTTATAATCCTGTTGGTGCGTTTTTGCCACCGGCCCAGCCACTGCTGCAAGCGAAGTATAAAGAGGAATTAAAGGCGAGGTTTGGGATTGTGTTTAATGATCTGATTTGCATTACCAATATGCCTATAAAAAGGTTTGCGGATCATCTATATCGGAGGGGGGAACTGGAAAAATACATGCAATTGCTGGTGCAGAGTTTCAACCCGGGGGCGGTGGAGGGCCTCATGTGCCGCACGCATTTGAGTGTGGGTTGGGATGGGAAGGTTTATGATTGTGATTTTAACCAGCAGTTGGACATGGCCATGCGGAAGAAAGGTGAAGGGATTGAGAGAGGATTGACGATACATGATGTACAGGACGCCAACGCATTGTTGGAGATGAAGCGACCGATTTTGATGGACACGCATTGTTTTGGCTGTACCGCAGGGGAGGGGTCTAGTTGTGGAGGGACGATAGCTGCACCAGTAGCTGCGGCAGTAGCAGCGAACTCTTGAGCAGGGGTTCATAATACAAAAGGCACATACGAGTAAGAAAGGACAGCAAATCAAATCACTCAAATCAAAAACTAGCCGATCAAAACATTAAATCTTGATGTGGAATTTTTTTGATGTGTGTGTGTGTATGTATGTGTGTGTGTGTCGGTGTGTCGGTGTGTTCATCTATCGGTCGGAAAAATGCATCGCCTTTCTCCTTAGTTTACTGACTAGACTTTAAGCGGATGAATTATAACATGCAAAGACCTTCTAATTCCGACTCTAAGCTTGACAAATACACCCATTTACCAATTGCCACACAAAATGACGCAAACGCACAAAAAGGTGCGCTTACTCTCTCACGTGAAAACTATCTCTCGACACCCTTCCCCCCCGTCTTTTCTTATTCTGAGCTCCGACCCTGCCTTCATAAATAATTGACTACCTCTTTCTCGCTTGCCTCGCCTCGCAAACAAACGTAGGTACAGGTAGTCTCTTCTTTTGTCGTCTCTTTCACTCTTCCTCCCTCCAATCCTCCCATACTCCCTTGCTACCTATCTTGAGATGTGAAGCGTGAACCTAGATATTCGTATGTAAAAGTGTCTCAAATCTACCATGACTGCTTGTGTTTGGTTTCTCCATATCTTCCTCACTCACTTGCTCCTTTCCTACCTCCTTTTCGTTCGCAAAGCAGCATTTCTCTTGGAGAGAAAGCGTGCGCTCAAAAAAAGACATGACACAAAATAGGAAAAGCTCAAATGAACTCCCGACAGGCGCGCGAAATTACACACACACACACTAGACATACATATACTTAATTTCGCAGATTCTGGTCATCCTTCGTTCGCCCTCTCATTTCCGTGTTCCTCCAAACATGTCTGTAGACGTCTTGTGTGTTCCATGTACACTTGCTGTTGCAGCCGGTGTAGAAGATAACGACATCGATCAATCTGATCGTGTCAATTTATTCCCGAGTTCTGATTGCATTGGTTTTTATGGCTGCCCAGAAGAAGAGAACCGTCCTCCTTCCCTCCATCTTTCCTTCACCCGTATACCCGTGCGTAGTAGAGAGAAGTAGAAGAAGCCTGCAGCCCCCCAGATAAAATGTACCCAGAGAGAGTCATTTCCTTCACTTAGTTGCGGCTCCTCCTTTTCTTTCTTTCTCCTTCATCTATTTGTCATTCCATTATCGCCTTCTCTATTTATTTCCCCACCTCCCTCCGTCGCTCTCTCCCTACCCTCAACCGACTCAACGCCTCCAACAACGAACCGGGTCGATTTCTACCTGCCATAAAGCATCCCTCCCTCCCTGCCTCCATCCCCTCCACACTCTCCTCGATTCATTTATTCGCCCCCGAACCCGAAAAGGGGGACACCCGGACTAGGTGCTCCTTATAGTTCAATGCCTCGATCCTCGCACGATTTTCTGGGTTGTTGTTACTCAAATTCCTCAAAGCTGCCTTTCCCTCCCTCAGAATACCTTCATCAGTCGAAAACGTCCTTAGTGCCGTCACCACCAACTCCCCTGCTGTCGGGCCAAACTTCCGTTTGTTCTCATCGCTATTATTGCTGATATTCTTGATGCACCAACAAGCCTGCAACTGCACTGTGGCGTTTCCAGGGAAAGACTGCATGGACTTAACAATTTCCTGGCAAGCCCCCAATGATCCAAGTCTCTTTTTATTCTCATCATTTCCGCCCGAGCAATTTACTGCCGCTGCCAGTGCCTGAATCAACACCCGTGGCTCCGACTGGAAAGAACGAAGTGCCGACACTATCACTTCACAAATTCCCACATTTCCAAACAACACAGTGTTTTCAGCGTCCACCGCCATGTTCTTTGTTGCCCACAAGCCTTGCTCTGTGACTGATGCATCAGCCGGAAATGCTTTCAGCGCCTCCACCACCGCTTCAACGGCCCCTCCCAAGCCAAGCTTTCGCTTATTGTCCGAATTTCCGCCGGCCAAGTTTACCACTGCCGCGCACGCCTTCGATTGGAAAGTAGCCTCGGTGGGATAAGCCCTCATTACCATCACAATGGCATCACACGCCCCCTCCGCTCCCAGTTTCCGCGTGTTATCCTCCTCAATCGCCAGGTTGCGAACGGCAGACACAGCTTGCTCGACGACAGGCCGGTCTGCATGGAAAGTCCGGAGGGTGGCGACGATGCACTGGCACACCCCGGCCTCTCCCAGCTTGCGCCGATTTTCCGGGGTCGATACCCCTAGAGAAGTGACGGCCCAGCAGGCTTGCTCATTCACTCCGCGGTCTGTGCGGTGGTTCCGCAACGCCGCAGCCACCAGCTCGCAGGCGCCCGTGTCAGCCAGACGCTTCCGGTTCTCCGGGTTGTTTCCACAAAGATTGATGACTGACCCACACGACTGCACCTGAATCCCAGCCACCAGCGGATGCGCTCGCATGGCTGTTGTCACCACGTCGCACGCCCCAAGCTCACCGAAGGAACGTGCATTCTCGTCATCAACCGCCAATGTCCTCAAAGCTCCCAACGCCTGCTCAGCCACATCCCGATCGGCCCCAAAATTCCTCACCGCAAGCACCACCCCATCCAAACCCGGCGCAAATCGCTTCCTATTCGGGTCATTCGCCCCGGCCAAATTCTTCATTGCCCAACACACCTGCTTTTGCAAAGGGCCGTCTCGGGGAAAAGCACGCATAGCCCGGATCACCTCATCACATGCCCCCATCGTGCCAAAACTTGTCTTGATCGTCTGATTTCCCCCACTCAAATTCACAATCGCTGCACACGCCTTTGTCAAAACCAAACGATCCGTCGGGCAGGCCCGCATGGCCGCCACTACTGCCTCACACGACCCCTCACTAAACAGCCTCCGAGCAATCTCGTCATCCACAGCCAAGGTCAAAATAGCCCAACAGCACTGCTTGAGCACATCAGGATCGATTGGCCACGAACGCATCGATCCGATAATCGCCCTAGTCGCACCCGCAGTCGCCAATGCCCGTTTTAACTCACGGTTATTCCCTCCCAGATTGACAATGGCCGCCGCCGCTTGCTCTTGTGTCGATTTGTGCGTCGGGAAGGAAGTCATGGCCGTGACCACCGCCTGGCAGGCATCATACGCCGCAAGGATGGCAGCCAAAGAGTCATCAATCGCCATATTCCGAATCGCCCAACATCCCTCCGCCGCCACGCTGGCCTCCGAGGGAAACGCACGCATTTGCGGCACAACCACCTCGCAAGCCCCCACCTCCCCAAACGCCCGTCGGTGCGCCTCATCCCTCCCCAGAGTTCGCATTACCTCCAAACCTGCTGTTGCCACTGCTGCGCTCCCCTGCACCATCTTCAGTGCTTTAACCAACAGCATAAATGTCGTTAGCGGGCCATTGTCCATGTTCAAACGCAACCCGCACCGATTTAATGCATTCACCAAGGGATGGTTTCTATCCACGGTCGCATTGCTTACCACCGTCCGCAGAGCGCTCGCCAGGGCCGTAGCACCCGCTGCATCTGGGGTGACCGGTCCTTCCTCTCGACCAGAGGGGGAAGAGCCCATTCCTGCCGTCTCTCGGCCGCTATATTCGTCCACGATCCGATGCAAGCTCGCCACGTGAGGCACGCGTACGCCGAGGTCGATCAGTTCCCTGCGAGAGTAGTCAGCGTCCCGCAAAAAGCTCATGCTACTTGCTCCCTCACTTCTCAATAACTCCACGTACTCAGTCACAACATCATGACACAGCATCGTCCGAGTTCGAAGCCAATAACCAATGTCCTCCCGATCCTCCTCACTTTCAATCACTCCCATGTCCATCATGTCGCTCTCCTTGGGTACCACTCGCCGAATTTCACCCATGCGCATCTCTCGCGCATCCAAGGCTGAAGCCAACGCCCGTCGCTTTTCCTCCCCCGGACTAGTTACCCGCCCGGGTGACTGGAGTTTGTCGATGCTAGCCCTGTACTCTTCGATCGCATTACGCAAGGTAATGTTCCCGACCAACGAAAGATTGAGCAGAGGAGCACCTGTCAAGGGAGATGTTCGATGATTCCTTCGGAACCACTCTTCGATCGCATAGCGTTCGTAGGTGTGGCCATCGCCTGGCAGGCAGGCAGGCAGGCAGGCAGGCAGGTAGGCAGGTAGGCAGACAGGAAGGAAGGAAAGAAGGAAGGAAGGAAGGAAGGAAGGGAGGGAGGGAGGGAGGGAGGGATAACGCAGCGTGGGTGAGAGTGTATCTCGTGCGAAGTGGACTTGCAGGCAGGTCAGGAGGTAGTGATAGCTTGTTGGCACCCGAAAGATAGACGCTAAGCAGAAGATAGGGAGTCCTGCATATCATTCAACGTACCGATTGTCATGACCGGATCCTCCATGAGGGAGCCTGTGATGGGGCAGGAGAAGCTCTCAAAAGCAGAGTCGTCGTCCATGACCGTGGGCGGGGTGGCAGGCACTTGTGGGACAGTCCGCTGCATTTCTAAGTACGTAGGAGAATTATTCAGCCACTCTCGAGCAATGGCTGTCAACTTCTTCTTCCTTCGTGAGTCACACGCCAAGGGCCTAGACGTCGATCTGTCCAAGTCCCTGTGCAGGTGTGTGTGTGTATGTATGTATGCGTGTGCGTGCTGAGAGGGAGCGAGGTAAGTCGCGCAAAGGAATCAAAGGAATAGGCAAAAAGCATAGAATACACTTTGACATGAGACGACGACAGGCAGTCGGTAGGAGAACGCGGCGTGACTGGGTTGGCATGCAACGGTCGCAGCGGAATAGCTGTGTGCGTGTAACCACACCGATACCTGTCTGGAAGATCAGGGGCTCCAAAGAGGTCCCGGATACGTGTGAGAGAAATTAAAACGACTGACAGAGGAAGACAACGAGGAATAAAAATGAAGTGGAAGGAAGAGCAAACGCCATAGGGCAAACGAGAGAAGAAACTTGTGTGTGTGTGCAGTGAGTGGCTCGAAGCAGGCTTCGCAACATGATAGCAAAATTTACTTCCCACTTGCAAGACAAATGACTGTCTCTAGATAGGTATAAGGTATATGTGGTGGAGTGAGGACACGTATGAGCATGTGTGTCCCGGAGGCCCTTGCAGAAGTGGTGCAATCAGTGGCAACGGCGAGTTTGAATGCACTCCAACGCCAATTTCGCCGTTAATCGAGGGCGTGCTCTCCTCAAGCAAACGCAACAAGGAGGTCTGCGTAGAGAATGGGGGTATTGTTGTGCCTTATTGGGCAGTGGGAAAGAGATATTGATGCCATGTCTCGCATGAGGTAGCAATTTCCATTTTGGAGGTATTATGACCGTTTTTAAAATCCGACGTTTGAACTCACGCAATGTCTTTTTTAGTCTTCATTCTTTTTCGCCCCTTTTCTTTTCCTGTACATGATATCAACGATCTGTTTTGCGACAAGCTGCATTTCACGCCCACCCTCACCTGTTACTGACAGGCGCCAAAGCTCCTTTTCCAGCTCCACCAACCTTGATTTCCTCGCTCTGCCCAAAGATGCACCGACAGCCACACCCACTCGGGCACACATCGTTCTCAGAAAACCACTCGCACATATGCGGCGTGTGCCCACCATGGGAACACTGGAGACAAAACATGCTTTGGCCTCGTACTGCTAACTGACAGACAACGCAGCGAAAAGCAAAGGCTTTGCAATGTTTACACACCCCTTTCTCTGGTTCCACCCCTTCCACCGCGCTCCCGCACTCCTCGCACCTCACGGCGACCACCATTCCTTTGTCTAACACCGTTGCTCCAGGCCTAGAAGAAGTATTATACATTTTGGGCGACGACACATCGATATTAACCGAGGAGGAGGACAGTCGTTTCAGGACCTCTGTCCTTGTCTCGAGTGCCCCCCAACGATAAAGCAACTCGGCATACGCCCTCAAGTATCCATCATACTCCTCGCGCTTGCTCTCCAACAGCAATGAATATGGATGTCGCACTTTCAATACACACACAATCGTTGCGAGGGTTTGAACATCCCCTTCTCTTTCATACGCCGCCAATAATTTGGCCACAAATGGCCGGCCTAGCGGCCCATCCCTCCAAGGTCGCAATGCTTCTGACGATAAAGCAGGTGCCAATTGTCCCGCCGCTGCTGTTCTTACTATTCTCGTGGCTTCCGTGCATAACGCGTCTAGACAAGCTGATGTTGAGATAAAGAGCATCGACCACAGCTTTACCAGCTCTTGGGCGCGCTGTGCGGGGTGTCCGTAATGGTCCATGATTTCAGCATTGGCTTGACACAGATCCGCAATTTCACGCGCCTCCTGAATATGCATTGCAAGAGAAGCCCAAGGAGAAACAAGAGAAGATAAAGCAGCAGCAGCAGCATATTCAGCACCAGAAAGTGGGATGTCTCTTTTTATCCTTCCGCCATTTTGGTGGTAGTGAGGGAAGGAAGAGTGAGGCACAGCGCCGCCCGTGCGAGCACTAGAATGTCCACCTGACAAGGACCGCGAGGAAGAGGATTGCATGAAGGAATGGGTACCAGGCGACGTTGAAGGTGGAGATGAAGCAACGACAGGTGAGGGAGACGTGGGATATAGCTTGTGGTATGACTGATGCTGCTGCTGCTGCTGCTTTTGGTAGACTAGCTCGGCATCGGGAGCGGGGCGTGAATAAACCCCACCGCAACGAAGCGCGGGAGACGTAAGACTACTGACACCACTTAAGGAATTGGAAGGCAGTAGAAACTGGTGCTGGTACTGCTGGTGCTGGTGCTGCTGCTCTGACTCGCCGCCCAGCAGGGAGAGGGCTCTGAGGAAGGACCCTTCTCGCTTCATGGCCCCAGCTAGCTTGCGTACTCGAGAGAAAGAAGAAGTCGTGCTGTCCCACTGCTGCTGCTGAGGATGATGCGACTGCTGCTGCTGCTCCTGCGGCGACGGCGGCGGTTGGGCCGTGGAAGAGGTCACTGCCGAGTGCAACCGATGCCTGTGCGTCTGTGGTAGAGGCGTCTGTGCCTGCGTCGGCCGCTGCTGTTGCTGCTGCTGATGCAAAGACGTGGAGATAGAGGATGGGGATATTCCCAGTCCGCCTCCTTGATCATGACCCAGACTGTTGTGTCGTCGCAGCGCAATTTTACCGATGGCATGGTACGTTGGGCCACCCATCCCTCCACCTCCACCAGCAGTTCCTACGGTCTGCCCACGGGTCAACGGATGCTTTATTAAAAATGTCCTGAGATCTGCCTGAGATGATAAGCGACGCATTCCGGTAGGAGGAGGGTTGGGTGAACGGCCAAAACCTCTACCACTGCCACCACCGCCGCCAGCTGGATAATAAGCCAAGGGATTCTGACCATGCGAAGGGACCTGTCCACCATGAGAGGAGAACAAAGAATTTCTAACATTTTGGCTGCGGCTTCGCTGGTGGAATGATGGGGAGACGGGTGTGGGGCTCTGGGTGAGGAGGGGGAGGTGCAGCTCGGAATTACCACGGCGTTTGCTAACCCGAAAGGAGGAGATTGATGAGGCAGGACTGCGGCTGGAAACTGGGCTGCCTCGATCGCTTCCTGAATAAGGGATTTTGAGAGCAGGATGCATAGGGGGCTGGTGACAATGAACAAGCACAGTAGTACTTGCAGTTCCCCGTTGCTTATCCCACGAACCCAACTGCAAAGCTGCTGCTAACATTGAGCTCCCGGGCAAAGCTTTTGAGAAATCTACAAGGGCCACCCTACCATGTACAACAATCGCTGATGGTCCTCTTCCCGTCAGTAACATCCCTCCCCCCATTTCCTCCCCCTCCTCCTTCTGCCATTCATTCCCCTGTCCCTGGAATCGGAAAGAGTACTTGTGGTCGGGGTGGTTGATGGGGAGGCGACTCTGGGGAGACATAAAATAAGACGTGTAAAAAGAGGAAGCAGCTGCGCTCACTTCGAGGACATCGCGGTTGCCCATCTCCTCTTCCTCGTCCTGGTCGTTGCCCTCATCCCCCTCCTCACCCTCGGTGGCCGAACCGTTACCGCCCTTCCCCTCCCCATGGGCTTTCCGTGTCTCCTCCTCCTCTTCCTCCTCCTCCTCCTCTTCCTCCTCCTCCTCCTCTTCCTCCTCCTGTCCCTCCTTACCATTCCCCTCCTGGAACAAAGACACCTTCGAAAATGATGAAGATTTCCCTCTCACCTCTTCGTCTCCCTTGAGAAAGGGTGCCCTTGTTGTGACTAACCAGCCGTTTCGTACGCTTGCAGTTCGTTTGTGTTGCAACAAGGCTGCGTATGTCCGTGGAGGGAGGATGACCAGCTGCTGTTTTCTCCCAACTCCTCTTCTTCTTGTTGTTGTTGCTATTGGTGCTGGAGCAGATGGTGGTGGTGGTGCTGCAGCAGCTGCTGCTGCTGATAGTGATGGTCGAACCACAGTGCAATTCAGACAAACCAGCACACCTTCTCCTGAAAATACAGCACCAGCATATCGAGGACAAGGTAAATGCTGATCTCGCTGCAGCTTGGATGGAGGACCACTACCCGCGGCAAAAGAAGAGGAGGAATCGGCAGAGGAGAGTAACCCACCAGCCAGTGTCGTGGGCTTTCCCTTCGCACTTCTTTCTGCTGCTGCCGCTGTTGCTCCGTCAGTTGTAGTCAACAACATACCAGCAGTTGCGGCTTCACTCAGGGTTTTCCCCAAACGTCGAATGCAGAGCTCCAAACAAGGACGTTGGGCTTCCAAGGCTAGACGAGCCACATCCTCCACCTCACGACTGAGCATCTCTCGTCCCACTTGACTCAGTGAACCTCCACTGCTGCTGCTACCGCTCCTGCTGTCACGTCGACGGTGATACTCCCGGCATCTTTTCATTTGTTTGGCTATGACTGTTCTCTCTTTTTCCTTTTCACGGAGCCCACTTTCTTCCTCCTTCATATCGTCATCACCATTCATGTCAATCTCCACCCCGTCCTCTTCCTCGTCGCTTCCCTCTTCGTCGCCTCCCTCACCCTCCTCTTCCTCCTCCCCTTCCTCCCTCTCCTCCTCCTCCTCCTCCTTCCCCCTCTCCTCGAGGTCCACTTCTGTCTCCATGCGATTACGCTCGGCCTTAAAAAAAAAACGTGGCATGGCCCCATAGGGGTAAGCCGGTGGAAACTCAACAGTCACCAACAGCCGAATGCTCTCTCTTCCCTCCACCATTTCTTCCTCATCCTCCTCCTCCTCCTCCTCCTCCTCCTCCTTCTCCTCGGGGCTGCTGTTATGAGACTTAGCAGGCGTCTCAGTGACAAGCACCTCTCCCTCAGTCCGTTCCACGTCATCACACTCCCCTCTGACAAACGTGTTTACAGCCTTCTCCTCCCCCTCCGGCTCCGCTCCAACCGGCGCCGGAGAAGACATATCACAACTGCTCCTCCTCCCCGCTCCTCCTATCCCCTTCCCTCCTCTCTCACGTCTCCCCTTTACAACCTGCACAGGTCCTAAGGATAACACCATAATCCTGGCCATCGAATCAATCATCTCTATATCCACCTCCTTCAACTCCCTCCTCCGCACCATGTCCTCCACCTCAATCATTTCCTGCCACACCGATACCGCGGCATGCATCGGATATGTGGATACTGCTCTCACCGCATCTATCGTCGTAGGACTCGCCCTATAAGGGACGGACTGAGCGGCTCCGGTGTCAACCAATATACTGCTGCCGCTGCAGCTGCCATCACGCAGCGTAGGCGTGTTCACACCCTCACCACCCTTCTCTACCCTCCCATCTCCTCTCACCGACCAAAGACGCCGCGGCGGAGCCACCTGTGTCTTCAGCGCATCCAGAGTCAGCTTTGCCGCCATACTCTGGCTCAAACTATCTCCCCCCACTCCACCATTCCTCAGCTCGGCACCATCCACGACCGCTGCTGCTACTGCTCCTCCTCCTACTTTCTTCCTTATAGCGACAGGACCGGGAGCATGCCCACAAGCCCGTAACATCCACGGCTCCATCCGCCACAACCTTAAATGGCCTTCGGCATCCAGCGAAACGAGTTGAAATACCAGTCCATCTACCGCCCGCCAGTCGAGTGCAAGGATCGGAGCACGGTGACCCTCAAACCGCTGCACCGACTGCAGGGCCTCTGAAGCCCTTCCTGTTTCCCGCCCTCGCTGCCCCCGCGTTTTTGACGGTGGGGGACAGGTCCATAGATACAGGGTGTCGTGCTGCGGAGCCCTGCTCCTGGTGCTGCTGGTGGCGATGGTGGTGCTGCTACTTCCTTTGATTCTCCCCACGGAGACGAGGCCGCCATTGCCGAAGGGGACCCACTGGACCAATTTAGGCTGTTCTTCTGGTGCGTGATATTGCAGCGTGCTATGCGCGTCCAGCCCTCTTTGTGTCTGCTGCTGCTGCTGCTGCTGCTGTTGTTGTTGCGTTGCTCCAGCGCCAGCTCCTTCTAGAGAAGAAAAGGAGGAAGAAGGGTGGTGGGAAGAAGGTGGAGACGACCACGCCGATAAGTTGTTGAGCTCCCAGAAAATAACGGCTCCGTTTTCCCCGCTTGTGAGTATCTCGCTGTCTCGGGTAGGGTTCCAGCTGAGGCTGGAAATTTTGCCTGCTTGCTCACCATTACCACTCTTGGTACTTTGAAATTGCCCCATGGTCGAAAACGTCGACAAAGACGACTCAGAGCAAGACGAATGAAAGCCTTCCCGTCGGGTATCCCAACACCGTACTTCCCCTCCATGCGCCGACGCTAATACGTTCTTTCGTAGTTTATTCCATGCCAGTAAATGCGCGGGTCTGTCGGACCCGGCACTGAAACTTTGACAGGGGGACTGGTGGGAACGGACGTCCCAAAGATGGACGGCACCATCATCACCGGCAGTAGCGAGCACGTGGGGAAGGTCGGGACACCAGGCGAGGTCCTTGACGCGGCTTTTGTTTGTTTTGATTGAGATGACAGAGAGATGTGTGTGAGAGAGGAATCAATAACAAGCCAGTCGAACGACGCGCTTGTTTATCCTTGCCTGCGACCTGCCGATTCTCAAACCAAACCTACCCCTTATGCTTTCGCAAGCCCGCCATCAAGGGCCTGTAATCATCGTCAATCCGCCAAACCAATACGCTCGAATGAGAGGTGGAAGCCACGTAGTCCTGATGCGAGACATGCGGATTCCACCGCAGGCAATCTACGGGGGACTTGCTTTGGTGGTGGACGATTTGTGGGCGTTTGTAGGGGTACTCCAAGTCCTGCGTATTCATGAAATGAGAGCGAGAATGTGAGAAGGGTAATCTACCAGAGAGGGCCAGGAGGAAGCAGTAAAACCTCCCCATCCTATGAGGGGTGTGTGAGAAAACGATAAATCGACGGGAACGACAGCCCAATTTCCACATTAAATAAACTATCTTACATACCACGAGAAGCAAGCCCGCACTGTCACCAAGCACTGCGTAGCGGCCTGACCCGTCGCAGGAAAAAGCCTTGGCTTCGACATTGGGCTTGAGGCTTTCCAAAGAGATGTTCAGCGACTGTTGCAACGTGGATTTGGCCTTGCGCATGGTGGTGGTGGATGTGGTGGTGGTGCTGCTGGAGGAGGTCATGATGGCAGTATGTGGTCGTGGTGGTACGCGCGTCGGCTGAGGTTAGAGGAAGAGGAGGCGGGAGGTCGATGTTGATGCTGGCGCTGGCTAAGGTCCGTCGTGAATGCGTCGGTCACAGGCTTTCAAAACTGGAACACCCAAGCCCTACACTCGAAAGGAAGCGTGAGAATCCATGTCGGCCTGTGGGCGTATGGTCGTTGGTTTGAGTGGATACGTGATATTGCCGTGCTTTGGACTTATGTCGCCGTTATCATTCATGCCTCTCGATTGCCGCTCAAAAACAAAGACTCACCCATAAGCACACACACAGGACAGTGCAACGCTTAGTGCTTGGCCGGCCACGTCGACGACTTTCTCCTCGTCCTAGTTGTGCAGGTGGCGTGCGTTTCCCCCCATATTTGCCTGCACCAGCACACCGTGAACGCAAAGCCTCCCCACTGCCCCATCGCTGAAGTTAAAGTTCTGGTCGACTTCCGACGCACTTAGCCTGCGAGACCACACGAGTCACAATGATGTCACGTCCCGCATTTTGGGTCCATCTTCTCGCAGCGCTCTTTCTCGCCCCATCTCACTCCTCTCGCGCTGCCGTGCTACCGCTTGTGCTCAACACATGGAGCGGCGATTTCACCGGCGCAACGCACACGGCTTTTGACGTCCTCTCCCAGCCCGGTCCCGCCGGAGATCGACTCAACGCCCTCGAAAAAGGACTTAATTACTGCGAGCTGCACCAGTGTGGCGGGTCTGTGGGATTTGGGGGTCATCCTGATGCCACGGGGGAGGTAACGCTCGATGCGATGATCATGGACGCGGTAACGCACGATGTAGGTGGGGTTGGAGGGTTGAGACGTGTCAAGCGCGCCATATCTGTTGCACGGGGAGTGTTGGAGCACACAAACCATTCAATTGTGGTGGGAGATGCAGCGACGAGATTCGCGGTAGAATTCTTGGGTATGGAGGAGGAGACGTTGAGCACTCCTGAGAGCGAGAAGGCGTTTGAAGTGTGGGAGGAGGGAGGGTGCCAGCCGAACTATTACCGGGGATTCGTGAATTGCACGACAGCCTGTCCTCCTTATCAATTATCCGATAACGATAAGGAGGAGAAGATGAAGAAACCGGGTACAGGCATCAGCAGCAGCAGCAGCGGCCGCAGCAGCATCAAAAGACAAGCACGGTTCTCACCGCATGTCCACGAGGGGAACCATGACACGATTGGGATGGTGGTAATTGATGCCCAGGGAGATCTAGCGTGCGGGGTGACGACTAATGGCTTAGGGAATAAGGTCCCTGGACGCGTGGGTGATTCACCACTGCCCGGATCGGGTTGTTATGTGGAGAATGACGTGGGAGGATGTGCATGTACGGGGGATGGGGACGTGATGCTTCGATTTGCGCCGTCGGCTCATGCAGTTATGTTTATGGAAGGAGGGGCGAGTCCAACGGAGGCAGCGGAAAGAATGATTAGGAAGGTGGCGGCCTTTTACCCGGGGTATAGGGGGGGCATGGTGTGTGTGAATAAGAGGGGGGAGTATGGCGCGGCGGGATATAATTTTGGGTTGTCATTTTCGGTGAAGGGGGCGGGAATGCAAGAGGTGGAGACATTCGATGTGACGCCTTTGGGGGGGGTGAGGAAGGGAGGAAGGAAAGAGAAGGAGGAGGAGAAGGAGGAGTCGGTGGCGCGGATAGATTAATGGTTGGCAAAGTCCTTGTGCAGTGGCAGCAGCAGAAGGAAACAAAATCAGGAAGCACATGTGTAGCAGGTACTTTGATCATTTTTGCCGCCTAAATAAAGAAAGATAAAGAGAGAAAACTTCGTTGACGTTGAGATAGCCAGATTCAAGAATTAGGGGGAAAAAAAGAAAAGAAAAGGAAAAAAGAAGGGAAAAAAAAAAGGATGACAACAATAAGGGGATTTTCATCAGTATGTACCGACAACTACTACTACTACATCTCTTTTCTTCCATTTGCCTATGAAAGCGGGAGGAGGCTTCACCGGTACTCATCATGAAGGTCGACTGGACACCATATCCCTTGCTGTTTGGGAGTCAGTGTTTCAGAAGACATGCCTGAGCAGGCTTGCCTTCTCCAATACATTCTACTCGTTTGGCTTTATGTTTCCCCCCCAAACATTGGAGCCTCCCTTTATCCCTATTTTTTTTATTCAGTGCCGCAACAACACGCAAACGAGACGTGCGCGATTCGCTAAATTTTTTAAATAAAATATCGGCTAGCTAGCCTTTCGGAGAGCTAGGGAAAAAAAGTAAACCTAGGTCAAGTTGCATCCTATGGCACGACTACTAAGCCGCCGCAGCACCAAAACCCACTGAACAGGCGCACTCACGGCTACAAATAGCATGTCGTCCTCCTGCGCCCCTTCCGCTGCCGCCCCCCCCCTGGACAAAGCAAGCGACTTGGCAAGCAACATAGCGGGCGTTTTCGACGGGCACCTAACTCCAGGCATCCGCCCCTGCCTCCTGATAATTGACATGGTGCAAGCATACCTGCAGCCGGAGTCCCCCATTTATGCTGGTATCGAGGATGCTTTGGCCTCGACAACTCGTTTGCTACACCAAGCGAGGTGCCTGGGGGTCCCTGTCATCCACACAAACGTCGAATTTATCCCTGGCGGGCTGAACGGCGGCGTCTTTTTCCGCAAAATCCCGCTCCTCCGCATCTTTCAGGAAGGTTCACCCTTGGGGGCGTTTCATCCTGACTTAGCACCCTTAGCTCACGAGGTGGTGGTGACCAAGCAGTACGCCAGTGCGTTTTTTGGCACATCCCTGGCTTCCACCCTTACGGCCCAGGGCATCGACACGGTACTGATTGCTGGGGTCTCTACGTCTGGCTGCGTCCGCGCCACAGCCACTGATGCCTGCCAGCACGGTTTTATTCCCATAGTGGTCAGGGATGCTGTGGGCGATCGTCATGTCCAAGTGCACGAGGCCAATTTATTTGATTTGCAAGCAAAGTACGCCGAGGTATTGAGTGAGGTAGACGTAAGCAAGTACCTAGAGGAGCTTGCTGTCAAGAAGAAAACTTGGACACGTCGGTAGTTGAGTCGATCATGTTGCCTCTCTCATTTTAGCCTTAGAAGGCGAGACTAAGTGGCGCGGTTGGAAGTAAGAATGCAGTATTGTACTCGAAGCCATTTTGTGCAAAAGAGGAAAGGGCCTGAAAAGAGGCGTTAGGTCAGGAACATTTTAGTAGTGGTCTTTCTTTCTTCTTCTAATCATACAAATAAATACATCAAATATACTCTGGGGTTTTTAGATTCCTGTCTCCTTCTTGCCTCTTTCCTCTTCCTCCTCCCTCCTCCGCCTCTTCTTCCTTTGCAGGGCCTCACCGTCTTGCTCTTTGCCACGCGTTACTACGCCTTGCGGCCCATGTGCAATCGGCTGCTCCTGCTCTTTTGCCTCACTCTTTTCCACTTCAAACTCCACCTTCTCTTCATTTTCTCCGCCTTTCCCACCCTCTTCCATCCTCCTCCCCCCATCGCCCCTCCTCGCCGCAGTCTCTGCCTCATGCTTGGACTTACATGCCCACTCCAGCTCCCGCACTGCCTCCTCCGTCACCGGCCACGCCTCCCTCCCTGCCCCATTCTGGAGCACAAAGACGGAGGTGTCAAAGTAAGAGGTCTTGAATCGGGTGGGGAGTTTGTGTTGGCTCCCTTCGATGTATCCGTGGCTCTGGGCTCGGAGCAGCACGTGACGGACGCAGAAGGGGCTCTCGCGCAGACGACGCCACGACGACCCTGAGACTGTATAGATGGACTTAGGTCTTTTTTTGCCCTTCTTCATACGACTACTTTGATGGTTCTTGTGGTTGTTGTGATAGTGAGGAGCAATAGCGATAGAAACGGCTTTGCCCTGCACTGCCGCCGGGTGCTCCTTCCCTTCCTCCTTCCCTTCCTCCTTCCCTCCCTCCTTCCCTGCCTCGCCCGCCTGTGCCTCCTCGGGTTTCCACGCGGGGATGACCACCACAAATCCCAGTGGCCTTTCGCTCGCTTGTAACAGCTCCTCCATATGCTGCGCCATCCGCTCGATCACACAAGGCAAAAAAGGAGGATTCGCTTCGTACACCCCTTCCTGGGGGAAAAACGAGAAAAAAGACCCCAGACTTCCAAAATATCCATCCGTGTCCTCGAACGCAGAGCAGTAACGAGGATAGCGGCAATTCAGCGGAGAAGCAAAGCATTCCATCCGACAGTCGAATAGACGAAGAAGGACGTCGAAGGCCTCTTCGTTGATCGCCCCCTGGAACCCGCCCCCTCGCTCGGTACCTCCCGCGAGGCTACTATACCGCAAGAGGAGGAGGAACAACCGATGGTGAAACCGATTCTTTTCCTGCCCTGTTACGTCGTTATATTTTGCTTGCTGCTGCTGCTGCTGCTGCTGTTCTTCGCGACCAAAGCGAGCGTGCAGTGCCTGGAGCTTGTCATAATGCGCTTGATTGACCGTCACGGTCGTGGCCTTATGCTGTAGCTGATATAGGCCCCGCCCGGCGTCAAACCGCACTCGAATCAATGGTTGTCGTCCCTTCAAGTCACTGCTTACAGAGCCCATCATAGCCGAAGCCCGCTGTACTTGCCCCAGGAGCTTCACGGCCGTCTTATTCAAATCACTCATCACCTTCTCGGCACTGCTCTTGCTCACCCCTCCGTCCACTAACTCCCGCCTCAACAACGTCCGCCCAGCCTTGGCATGCTCATCCCCCAAACGGGGGTCTGGCAAAATCGGGTCATCACTCCCATCTATCCTGTGTTGCGAAAAGAGCCAGCGTTCAAATGGCGGGATTCGCAGATCCATTTCCAACCCTCGGTTGACCTTATTGAGGAAAAAGCACGTCAAGTTTCCCACGGCGTTGTGTCGCAAAATTTCCAGATTCAGTTCGGGAGACGGGCGAATGTATCCTTGGCAACGGGCCTTGGCGTGGCGGAGGGCATCCTTGGGAGGCTTAATGTCAGGGCGCCAGATAGAGGAAGAGGATGGGCTAGTGGGGGAGGGAAGGGAGGTTTGGGCGTCGTTGTCGTCGTCGTCGTCATCGTCGTCTGAGTCTTTGGAGGATACCGCTGCTGCTGCTGCTGCTGCTGCTGTTGCTACTTTATCTGTTCCTTCTCTGGGCATCCCTCCCACTTGCGCCTTGTACATTTCGTCCAACAAGGCGTCCATCTTTGTTGTTTGCCTGTGATTTAGGGGGGATGAGGAGGTTGAATGAATGAAGATCTCATTAGCCTGTCCCCTTCCTTCCCTTCACAAAGCATACACAGAGCACGCGAGCATAGTCAACTCCTTGCCGTACACAGCACGCAGCTCTCCAGTCCCCGCTCTGGGTGGTCCCAGAATCGTCATCGCCGGCCTCTCGCCCTTTACCCTCCTTCTCTCAGGGGCTACAACGCCGTCTTCCACTTCACACACGACATCCCCTTTCTCACAGCCATAGACAATGGTGCCGCCTTTTTTCTTCCACGGCGAGGGATCAATGCCACCATCTCTACAGCCCGCACTTTCACAACGGCATCAGGACCATGACGCCCTCCTTCATCCTTTCCTACGAGCGCATGGCGTCGACGGGGTCTGCCTCGTGGGGCCCCGGCAGAGCGGTAAGAGCAGTTTGGGCTTTGACGTGTGCTACAAGATGGCTCAATCCCAGCCAGATAGGCAAACGCTCTTCATTCACCGGCATGAGGATGCCCGGCTGGTGGCCAAGACGGTCCGTTTCGTCGTCCTCCCTCCTCCCTTCTCCTCCCCCTCGGCCATGCAGCACCCCAAACGCGATCCCCCCGTTCCCGGTTGGGATTTTTCCGTCCTCGAAAATGTCTTCCTTAAGCGTTTTACAACTGTGCAACAACTTTGCTGGTATTTTGGGAGCCTCCACCAACAGCCCGACCACTTACTCCCCTCCGTCATCGTCGTGGACGATCTCGACAAGTTCCGTAGCACCACCCCTCGTGGCGACAACCCCTTGCGAGCCCCTTGTCAGGTGTTGAGCGTGATGCGGGACGCAGCTATGCACATTAAACGCCGTACAGGCCGGGCATGCGTGTTGGTGGTGACAATGGAGTTTGCTGACCGAGGGTTGATGGCGCCCTTGACGAGGCAGCTAGGGATCGTCTTGAGGGTTGTCAGACAGAAGCAGCAGCAGGGGGAAAGAACAGGAGAATGGGCATGGTCACTGCAGGAGGATAAGGAGTGTCTACAGTTATTGGGAAAGTCGTCTTCTTCAGTGAGGGATACATATTGTTTTACTTTCGAAGGAGGATTGATCCAGGTGCTTGGGAAGGATCAGAAATGAGAAGAATATGTACGGATAATGACGAATGAGAATGAAAGATGCCTTTGTGAACAACGCGTTACTTGTAGTTGTACTGTGCATGACTGATGAAGGGTTGATGTTCGTGAATATATGTTCTCGACGGGAACGTCGAGACGTGAAACAAGGAAAGAAGAAAACCCTCTGTCATCCTCTCTCGCTACACCCGACCTTGCTTACTTGCTTTTACTCGTACAGTTCCTTTTCACACATTTTGATATCATCTCAGTCGCTCATCCTCCTCTCCTCTCCTTCCTCCTCCTCTCACGCAACCGCCAATCCCTCAAACAATCCCTCCCACCTCGAGCCCACTCTCCAGAAGACCGGTATCTCCCCCAGCCCAGCCCTGACCGTCACCCACCCTCCCTTCTCATAAATCTGACCCGTCCACACATGCCTCCATGCCACCGCCAGCCCTCTTTCCCTGCCCCCCTCTCTTCCTTCCCCGGGCAGGTACACCCTCCAGGTCCTCTTCCCCGGGTCCACAACAGGCGCCACCAGCAAATCCGGCCCCACCATAAATTGCTGCCCCACCTCCCATACACCCTTCTCCCCCGGGAAATGGCAAAACAACGGTCTGACTACGGGCCATCCGTCCCTCGCAGCCTCCTCCATTAAAACCTTTCGGTACGGCGCAAGGTGAGCAAAAACCCTTCCAAACCTCCCCAAAAAACGCACACTCTCCTCATCATCCCAAACCTGCGCACTCGGGGTGTGCATGAAACTTCCCAAATGCGTCCGGTACATCACCCCCGCAAACGCCCCCATTTCCACCCAGCGAAACAGGAGCTCCCGTGGCCGAAAAAATTTGAACAGCACATGGTCAATCATTGTATACCCTCCTACATCCGAATGGCTCAAGCTATTGCCCACCAATCCCCCCGATAGCATGGCTGGTAGCACAGTTTTTATCCCATCATGCCCGTCCCACGTCACTAGTTGGTCCCCCACCCAGTACAATTGCGCGACCCCAGGTGTCTTGAGGTAACCCGACCGCACAAATGCCACGACTTCCCTTCCTGCCTTCCCCCCCTCCATCCCTCTCCCCGCCTCCTCTATCGCCTCCTTCTGCAAGCTAGCCCAATAATCAGGGAAAACGTTATGCATCACATTCCCCCTGCCTCCCTCCAGCCTTGCCTGAAACGGAACATACTCCCCGAAATCTGCCATCCATCCCGCCGAGCCAGCGTCATCAATCAGTGACGTTTTGATGACTTTTTTCAACCATGCTCGCGTCTCCGGGTTCGTGGGGTCGATGGTCCCAAACTCAATACTTCCACTCTTGGCTATGAGGGGCCCTCCAATCTCATTCTTGATTAAATACCCGTTCTCGACCGCTTCTCGAAAGAGATTCCGCTCATGTGGGAAACTTTTGTTGCTCGCGCCATCACCAGCAACATCAACCAGATACGGATTTATGTACGTCAATACTTTCACCCCTCCCTCCCTCCCTCCCTCCTTCTTCAACCCCTCTCTGTAACTATCCCATCTCGGATAATACTGCCGATTCACTTCCCAGTTCCAAATCAACCGCGTCCCGTCCCAGTCCTGCCGTGTACCAACCCAGTCCTGCAGCCACACCCCCACCAACGGCACCTCGTACTTCAACAGCGTGGCCGTGACATTCTCCACTTCGTCCGACCCCCCCTCCAAACCAACAATCACACCTTGTTGAGTCCAGTCCGGTAACGGCTGCATGCGTCCAGTTTCTGATGTAAACAACGTGATAGTGTCCAATGGGGAAGCAGCACTATAGACAATCCCTCGCACGGATTTACATGACCAATACTCAACTGTCACTACGTCGGGTAAAGTTAAATCAAAAAGAGAGACTTTGGGTCCTTTCAGCGATAAAGCCCGCCCATGACTCGTCATATACATCGGCTTAGCCACATAGGTGGTGTGCCAGGCAGAGCCAACGCCGTGCACAAAGGTGTTAAGTATGAATGTGAGTGGTTGAAGGCCCCTCCCTACCCCTTGCTCGCTGATCAGAACGGGGACCAGATCTCCCTTCAGGTTCCATCGGGAATAATGCTGGCCAAACCCGAAAAAGGCCTCGTCTTTTTCCGAGCCGTAACGAAGCCAAATCCGATTGTAGTAGGACCCACTAGAAGAAGGGGAAAGTGGGTTGGTGTGCGGACCACCAGCTGCGTAGAGCATCTCCTCGTCGCCGTCGTCCTCGTCCGCCTCAGCCGTCTCTCCCAGCAAGAGGGCAAATTGGAGTTTGCCGGTTTCACTTGCATCGTCCACGGTCAAGATAAATCGATAAGACACAGAGGGAAATCCAGGGCTGTCAATCGTGCCAGTGAGTGTGAGAGAAATGTAGGGCTCGTAAACTAAGGCCTCGACGGTCTGCCTGTTGGTCTCTTGGAGGATGCGTTGCTTGAGAAAATAATGCCCGTCTCGGATGGGGTCACCGTCCAATACCACCCGTCCTGCAAGTATGAAAGGCTTATCTTTGGCGTATGTATGCCAAAGAGAATGCTTTTGTAATGATGATGCCTCTGGTAAGGACCTCCAGATGCTGAGGGAGCCTCGGTCCCAGCGCACGTCGAAGCCGGCTCCCAAGGCATAGTTTTCGGTGGTCTGGCAGTCCGGGTGAAGTTCCAGCACGGCATTCCGGTCCAACCACCATCGCCGGAAAGCCACAGGCGGCTGCAGCGCCAAGGCAGCAGTCACGGCAAGGAGGACGACTGTGGCTGGGCGTGCGTGCTGCGTTTTGTTCTTTTTGCTGCTTGGGAGTGTGTTGTTCTTTTTGCTGGGTGGGGCTGCTGGTAGGGGCATGGCTCGCTCCAAGCTGCTAGTCCCTGGCCGCGCGAATTGGACCCTAATGTGCCTTCCTGCTACGAGGGGGGAGCGGTTGCGTTACAGTAGAGGCATGGAAAATAAACGATCGATGCGCGCGAGAAAGGCAAGTGAAAAGAAGCGAAGGGTGTGTCATCTCATCGTCCGTTGCCATCGACTTGATGAGGATAATCTATGCACATGCCCTCATGCATGACGCCCGCACTCTGTCCACTGCTTCAGTAAGCCTTCACATTCCCACATCGTCGCCATGCCTATTATTTCATGGGCAGGGAGCCGCGCCCTCGTTTACTTTACCCATCACTCATTAATTAACTTCGACCCTTGCTTCTTCCTCTTTCGACACGAATCCATAGGTTTCGACCCCACACGACACGACCATGATGATGCTATCGGCTCGTCAGGCGCTTCGTACCGCTGGCCGCATTTTCCGCGTGCCTGTAGCGGCGGCTGCTCGCTCCGTGGTCACCAACTCGAAGGTATGTGTTACGTGTGTGTTCATGTTCATGTCCCTGTCGTGTGTAGGAAGGGGGGGGGAGGGGGGTACAAGTCTTGGGTACAAATTGATCAAGGACGCGGGTTGGAGCATCGCGTATGCGTGACATCGTCTGTGCTCCTTTGGCCGGCCTACGATGACAAGCTCCTACGCATTTGCCTCCCGTCGTCTCTCTATCTCAATATGAACTTTGACTTTCAAGACCAACTCTGAGGTTCTTCTATTTTCGCTTTTTCCTGCACAGGCCGGCACCACGGCCGCATCTGCTTGGAAGCGAGGGCTTATCGTCACGGCAGGTGTGACCTTCGGGGTGGTTGCGCTAAATAGCGAGACCGCTCATGCTCTTTCCGGCAAGGTCGATTGGGAGGGCTCCGTCCGTAAGGATATTGTCAAGTTGATTGAGGACGAAGAGGAACGTCGTGGAGACGGGACTGGCATTGGTCCCACACTGATTCGACTGGCGTGGCATGCCTCAGGGACGTATGACTGCAAGGCCAAGAACGGCGGAAGCAATGGCGCTACCATGCGTTTCTGCCCGGAGGGCAACTGGGGGGCCAACCAGGGACTCTGTATCGCCAGGCGCATGCTCGAGCCCATCCAAGCCAAGTACGGCTGCAGCTTCGCCGATCTGTGGACGTTTGCCGGCAAAGTGGTAGGTGTATTAATTCTCAATCATTCATGATTGATGATTCATCATTATATTTTTACTTTACTATTTTTTGTTCCCTATTCTTCATGGTGATCAATTTTTAATTTTACTATTTTCATTGATTGATTGTACTTTATTCGTTAATTTTCTCTCGCGAAAATGACCTCTTCTCCCGTATGTGTGCTTAAAACAGGCTGTGGAAGAAGCGGGTGGGCCTATGATCCCCTGGAGGGCGGGCCGCTCAGATGCGGACGACGGGAGCAAAATCGTCCCTGATGGCCGTTTGCCTGACGCGACGCAGGGGGCTGCACACCTCCGGGACGTCTTTTACCGGATGGGCTTTAACGACAAGGATATTGTAGCTTTGAGTGGGGCGCACTCAATGGGTAGGTATGACAGGATACGAGGTGTTGATCCTCTTTCCGTTCTCTGTTCATTACATGCTTACTATGCAGATTTATATATATATATATTTATGTATGCTGCGTGTGACTTCACAATTCCCTCCCCATGGCGCATTGAATCTTCAGTTTCCAATGTTGCGTTCCTAGTGGTATTTAAGCTTCTAGCGGGAATCATCAATCTCTGTCTTAACCTTATTTTTTCATTTAAATTATTTTCAAGGGTTCTGTCACCTGGATAATTCGGGCTTTGTGGGCCCCTGGTCATTTGCGCCCAACTCGTTCAGCAATGAGTACTTCCGATTGTTGGTGGATGAGAAGTGGGTTCCGAAAACAATGCACAGGGGGAAGCCGTGGAAGGGCCCCCTGCAGTACCAGGACTCGACGGGAAAGCTCATGATGCTGCCGACGGACTTGGCGCTGATGGAAGACCCTGAATTCAAGAAGCACGTGATAGCATACAAGGAGGACGAGGAGTTGTTTTTCAAGGATTTTGCGGCGGCCTTTGGGAAGTTGATGGAGCTTGGATGTCCCTTTCCTAACGCAGGGGGAGCGGCGGGTGGAGCGGGGATTATTGGTGAGGTGAAACGGATGTTCGGTCTTACGGCTTAGGTGTATGTATTTTGCGAAAGAGGCGAACAAGCAGCAGCAGTAGCAGCAGCAGCACGAACAGAAAATTGAATAGGAGGAGAGATTGATGGGTGGACTGAACGACAGAAGGACCATATTGGAGAATCACAAGAAGGATAAGGAGAAGGAAAAGGAGGAAAACTTGAAGAAGGTAAAGAAATAGCAGTAGGGGAGGAAGATAGAACAAAAAAGTGCACCCATATATACATCATTTGGGCAGGGGGGCGCGGGGGATTGCAGAAAAGAAATGAGAGGATATGTCCTGCGCCTCCCGCGCCGACGTCTATTGGGTGGAAGCTATTCTTGTCTCTGCACAGAGGTGCTAGGCGTTGAGAGAAGAAATGAGAGAAACTAACAAGCGAAGACAGAGAGGTTGCTCCATCCTACCTGAACAAAACATGATCAGACAAACAACCTCAATGAGAAAGAAATAAGATGAAGAAGGATATAGAGAAGTAAGTTTCTACACAGTTTGGTCTTTGGTTGAAATATGTTACATTACCTGATCTCTGTACACGTCCTAATGAAATTTTCTTCCTCCTTCCCCCCAACCGCCTCCACCTTCACCTCCACCCTCTGATCCAACCCCAAAAAATTATCCGGCTTCAAATGCAGCTGCAACGTCGCCAGTCCCGCTGCTACTGGCGCAGGAAATGTTAGCACGATCTTCATGTCCCCTCCCCGCTGACCAACCGTAAATCTTTTCAACGCCAACAGCTCCTCTTCCGCCTCCCCCAAAGCCAACCACCACCCCCCTCCCCCCTGCTTTGCCTGATGCTTATTGAACCGCGACCTCGTCATGGGTGGCCCTCCTCCCCGGCCCGGCCGACAAGTCAACGTCACTTCTAATATATAGTCTTGATCCACCACCACTTCCGACCGTCCACCCGAACCCATAAGAACAGGCCGCGTCGCCTCGCTTCCACCACCACCATCTCCTCCTTTTCCATCCCACCCATCCACCGGCTCTAAAATGCGCACCTTCTTCACCGTCACCACACCCAGCCTCCTCAAATCTTCAGCCACCCTTCCCGCCTCCACCCCAGAGATCCCCTTCTCAACCAACAACTGCCTCAACCTCTTCTCATCCGCCATTACCCATCCCCTTAACTCTTCACCAGTTCTCCTCTTCCCTTCCCTTTCGCCAACCTTAACTCCCTCCCCAATAACATTCCTCAAACTCGGCAACTGCAACAAAGGGGAATCATCCTCTCCAAGAGCCTGCACCATCATCTGCGCCAACCTCATCGTGCCCAAAGCCGCAGGCAACAACCCCAAATCTGCAGAAATATCAACCATTGCATTGAGAATTCTAGGCGCCTGATCCAATACCGACTTGGTATCATTCACATAATCCGCAATCGGCAAAGCCAATTGCTGAAAGTGTGCTTGCAGCAACAAATAAGCCTTCGTGTGGCTAGACCCCATATCCCACCCACGCACGGACCATCCCACCTCCTCCGCCAACCCTGCATTCAACAAGTCCTCATTATGCCTCACCGGCAGCTCTTCGTATTCCTGTGCTTCTGCCAACAATGTTGCCAACGCTGGCACTATTGCATTCGCCTTCGCTTCCACAGGTGCCCCCTCCCTCCCTCCCTCAAACGCTGCATCCGCCAACACCTCACGGAAACGACCCACCGACCGATAGTCGAGATAGTAGTAGGAAGCCACCTGCCCTAACACAGTAGATTTCACCCCAAAGTTATCTTCGTCCAACTCCACGCACCCCGCCTCCGCCAATTCCTGTAATGTACCATCCACCAGCTCGAGCAAATACCGCTGCACTGCCTCGGGGGCCGTATCCTCCAAATGGTAATAAGTCGGATTCATCACCAACCTCCTGAAGAAAAACGTCCATGTCAAGTATTCCATGGCCATCTCCTTGCTCAAAATCGCCCCTCCGGCAATCTCCGCACTCAAGTGATTGTGCAACACCCCCTTCAAGCTACTCTCCACTGGGAAAGGCTCGTACAAAAACTTCTTAATAAAATTCTTCTTCGGCTCGTGCACCAAAATACACGCCACGCCATGTGTATCAAACTGTGGCCGACCTGCCCTCCCCATCATTTGAAGTACATCTGTCACCGGAAAGTCAACATATCTCCCCGTCTTCCCATCAAAGTACTCCGTCCCCTTAATTACCACCAGATGTGCTGGGAAATTCACGCCCCACGCCAAGGTTGAAGTACACACAAGCACCTGAATCTTGCCCGTGACAAACAACATCTCAACCGTCACCCTATCATGATCATCCAATCCTGCATGATGTATCCCCACCCCAAATACCAATGTATGCCTCAGTGCTGCGTCTCTGCAAGTAAGCGCCATATCAGCCACCTCGTCCTCCGGCATGTGCAAAAAACACTTCGGGTCCTCCCCCTGTGCACACAATGAGATCAATTCTAACGCCGTCAATCTGGTCTGCCGCCTTGACGACACAAAAATTAACGCTGGTTTCCGGGGTGAATGCTCCATAACCGCCTGATACGTCGGCTTATTCATAGTAGCCATTCGCGGGCAATAGTGCCTTCCCGGGAAACCCGCAACATGCACATCCATCGGAATCGGCCTGACACTCGGCCTGAAATTAAACAACCCCTCTGGCCCCACCCCTAACCAATCCGCCAAATCCCTCGGATTTGCCAGAGCAGTCGACAAGCCCAACATCCTCACTGGCCGTCGTTTCTGCGCCGCAATATAACGCATCCGAGACACAATCACTTCAAGGACCGGCCCTCTATCCTCACCCAACAAATGAATCTCATCCATGATCAATAACCGAACATCCCCCACATAATCCCTCTTTTTCCAACTCCTCGTGATACCGTCCCACTTCTCAGGCGTCGCCACAATTATATCCGCTCGCTTCAAAGCAGCCACGTCAGGCGTCACATCTCCCGACAGCTCCAGCACCACCAATCCCAAAGTCTCCCCCAGCTTCTTCCTCCACTCCTGCAAACGCTCGCGAGCCAAAGCTTTGAGTGGAGCAATATAAACAGTTTTAGCCCGTGCATTCGCTGTAGCTTGGGCCGTCTGGTTGATCAGGCGCAGGACCGCCAGCTCCGCCAGCAAGGTCTTACCGCTCCCCGTCGGAGCACCCACCAACACGTTGGCATCCGTGTGATAAAGCACGTGGAAAGCTTGTGTCTGAATCGGATTAAAATGCGAAAAACAATACAAGCTCTCAAATTCCTCGTGCTGCAAGACTCTTTTAGGCAACGGCGCCAAATCCAATAAATCCGTATGTGGGGGATGGCGATCTGGGAGGATGAGATGTCGAAAGGAGACAGTTACACTCGACTCCGCCCCCACCCAGCGATCCGACACTGCCCGCACCGTGTACTGCGGTGGCAAGGGTTCGAAAATGGGAATCGTAAACGCCACCACATGAACCTCATTTCTCTGTCGCTTGTGCAACAGCCAAGGCTCGCTGTGATACACTCGTTCATTCTCTGCATCCTCGACCCAGATCCACCACGGTTCGACGGTGCCATGCCACCGATCCGACCAATCAAAGCTCGCTTGAATCTTCACTGTCATGCGCAAAATGCCCCTGGTAATCGGCTGCACCGATGCCGACATCTCCAAGTAAGGCAACTTCCTCGCGAGATCCAAAACGATCTTTCCACTCCTCATATGCTGGACCAATTGCCCTATCTCCGACGCTGTCATATCGAGAAGCTGCGGGATACTTGCATGCTTCTCCTCCAATTTTCTCACCACGTCCCACGACAACGTATCAAACTGCCTTAATGGACATTCATACCACCACATCCTCCTATCCAAGGCCTTGCATATCCTAAGAAAAATAGCCGCCACTGAACACCATCCCTTCCTGAGGCACACCTCAAACAACGCCCTCCCCACCCTCCCTGCATTCTGTGCCACATAATTTGTATCCGAAATGACCGTGAATCCACTCACCCTCGCCCGACTCACATACGCCTGCAGCAGCACATTCGCCTTACCCGCACTCTCTTCCACTGCCGCCCCTACTTCCAACGGACAACAACCCACCCTCAACTGATCCACCTCATCCAGCTCTTCCGGCCGGACCTTAACCTCGTCAAATTCCTTCGCTGCACATAACACATGCAAAGCCTGTGCCTCCGTCAAGATCTCAGATAGCAACCCATTAAATTGCTCCACACTCTCATGCATGATATAATAATGCGACGCCGTCCTCCCCATGTCCGTCACTGCCAAATTCCCCGATCTCGGATCAAACCTCACCATCCTATTCTGGTCTAAGACACGCGCGGCATTCGTTATTAGCTCCAGACGCTTCGCATCCAACATGGGATCTTGCGCTGCTTCTTCATACGTGACACCATAAGCCATTGGATTTTTCAACATGCGGATGTACAGGTAGGTATAGGCAAGCCACGCCGCCCCTTCTCTTACATTCGTCACAGTTCCTGACACCACCTCCGCATTCAAATGATCAGGCAACTGCTTAATAAAACTCGATTCAATCGGCATCTGGTCTGTCAACAGGGCGAGGTACCGGGGGAGGGCTTGGTGCGTGGTTATCATGACAGCCTCCCCACTCGTGTCATATTGAGGACGACCAGCCCTCCCAAAAATCTGCATCACATCCAACATACTCAAATCTGCGAACCCTCCCTTGTCAGGATTATACACCTCCGTCCCCTTGATCAACACAGTATGCGCCGGAAGATTTATCCCCCATGCCAGAGTAGCTGTGCATACTAGCACTTTCAATGCTCCATCCTCGAACATCCGCTCAGTCAGACTTCGATCCGGTCGCAACATGCCCGCGTGATGAATGCCCAATCCGGAATCAAAATGCTCCCGTAAGTCCGCATTCCGACTCTTGCTTACCTGGGGAGCATAGGCAGCAAAAACCTTTGTCTGCATACAGGAAAACTCGCTCAATGTGTTCATTTTCGCAGCTTTGTTCTTGATGGCTTGCGCAGTCCTCGTGGTGTCTTTGCGGGAATGCACAAAAATCATCACTTGATGCCCCTGTCGAACTGCGTCCAGTGCGCGGGCATACGCGATGTCATTCATCAAATTCAACTGCCGCATCTTTTGCTTCTCCGTTACCCCTATGAAAGTCATCTCCAACGGCACAGGCCTATACTCCGGCCCGAAATGGAACAACCCCCTCTTCGGACTCGCCCTTAAAAACAGCGCCACATCCTTATAATTAGGCAAGGTCGCCGACAATCCGACCAGGCGCATTGACCTTTGGGAAGTCTCCACCAAACGCTGCGATCTTGCCACAATCGACTCGATGACAGCCCCTCGCTCATCAGCCAGCAAGTGGACCTCATCGATAATCACCAACCCGACCACCGCGGCCAAGCTTCCCTCCCCTCCCTTTCTCGTCACTACATCCCATTTCTCAGGAGTCGTCACGATCAACTGACTTTCCTCGATCTCCTTCTTGGTCAATTGCATGTCCCCCGTCAATTCCCTCACCACCAACCCAAGCGCCTTCAACCTTTCCGAAAATTTAGACACCACCTCCTGAGCCAATGCCTTCATGGGAGCTATATAAATAGCTTTCAAACTCGGCCCCTTCTGCACCCTCCCTTCCTTCACATGTTCCCTCACCAAAGCCAGCAACGCTAACATGGCAATATTAGTCTTCCCTGCCCCGGTGGGTGCACATATCAACAGGTTCTCCTGGCTATGGTACGCCGCCTCGAACACCTCGCTTTGAATCCGATTCAACATCTTGATTCCCTTAAAAGCCGGCTGTGACCATGTCTCCAACGCCCCCGCCACCTCCACCAACGGGCACCGTCCCACCGGTGCTGCCCGCACAGGCGCAGGAATATACACCTGCTCAAAACCCGGCTTGAACGTCTTCACAGCTCCCGCTGGTAACCCCTTACCCTTGTTCCCCCAAAACTGCCGACTTCCCTCAGGCAATAACTCCCTTTTTTCCATCTTTCCATCCTCAGCCAGTGACCGAGGATCAAACCCCAAAATACCCACCCAATCAATCGAGTCCAGCGCATCGAATTCCAACGGTGCCGAATACAATCCCCCTGTCTCCGCAGCAAACTCCCCTCTTTCTCCGCTTGCTGTTGCACCACCACCACGTCGCTGCTGCTGCTGCTGCTGCTGCTGCTGCTGTTGCTTCCGTGCCCGCCGGTCGTCCTTTCGTCTTTCCTTTTCCAAGCGTTTTTCCTCTTCTGTCATGATTGTCACGCTTGGCCCCACAGTTACAGGCCGGGCAGGTCGTGACACAAAAGCAGCAGAAAGATCAGCAGAGGGTCTGCCCATCCCTCCCTCATAAGCCCCACCACGTCGCTTCAAATCTCGATGCTTTATCATCCTTAGTACCGGCATATGTTCCAATATCCATCCGATCAAATCAAAGCCCTCAGCCCCCAACAGGTCAAACAATCTAGTCTGTAGCTCTACCTCATCGGTGCTTCTCTCTAAAATTTCCAAGATGCCCTTCCCTAAATCAAGTGGTCCTAGCCCTACTCCACCCACTATAGCAACATGCAGTTCACATCGTGCCAACAACGCTGGACCATCGATCCGCTCCGATCTATCTGATTTGAACGAGAAGGAAGGCAAGGCATAGCAGGCCTGCTCCCTCCTTTCCTCCTCGTCCTCTTCCTCCTCCATCACCTCGCGCAATTCAGGAATGTTTGCAAAACCCTCTTGAAAACGCACGCTCGACCCCCAAATCTCTCCACCGCGCTTTCGCTTTGGAAGCCTTCCCGAAGATGAGAAGGACGAGCCTGGCCCTTCCTCGCGGTACCATTTTGCCAGCACCTCGGCCCAACTCACCGCCTGCAGCCACGTCGATTCTTTAACAGGCCGCTGCAGCAGATTTTCAAATTCTCCCCGCCGGTCTACCGCATCATGGGACGCTGCCACCTCAAAAAGCAACCCAGAGGCTGCCTCCATGGCTCCCTCCTCTCCCGCAAGCTGGCCCGCCATTCGCACGAGCCGGTGGAAAGCATCCTTGACCTCCCCCGTGAGAAAGCCTCCCATGCGCCCACCACGTGTGCTGGCCTTAAGTAGTACGTCCCATGGTGGAACCTCCTGCTCTGCGCTCGTTGTGCCGGCGGAAAGGCCTGCCATGCCCGTCACCAAGTCACCGTCATCTCCCTCGGCTGCCGCGGCAGCAATGGCTTTGGCATAGTTGGAATCACGGTCTAAGTAGGCCTTGTCGGGGTCCAGCGGCGGCCTATGATTAAGTACCACACGCAGTAACGAGGAGAGCCGGGGCCGCACGGCTGGATGCGACGCCGCCACGACCCGCTTTTGTTGCCCGTTGCCCAGCATTACTGCGCTGGAAGCACGGTGCGTGTGGCTTGTATCAGTTAGCAGCTCCCTGTTGTTATGAACAAGGCGGGCGAAAGGACAAGGGAAATAGGCGAGAGACCTTCAGATGGTTACAATGTGTACAATGACCACAGCGACAAGTCGCTGAAGAACATGGCCAGCGCGAGGCCGTTAGATACTGCCCATCTATTTTACGGTTTCACACCCAATGTAGTTGGTTTATTCGAGTCACGATATCATCTATAAATACAACACAGGAAAAGTTCTTCCATGCCAGGCGCCCGCAGGTCCGGCCAGCGTAGCACCGGAGAGGGAGGTGTCAAGGCAGAGAAGCGGCGGCAGGAGATGAACGACGATGATGCTGCCGTGCCTGCTCAAGATGAGGAGGACCCATCAAGATGAGGAGGACCCATCGCCCTTGTTCTATCTGGACCGGGAAGAGTCGGTGGGAATGGAGTGGGTCGAGCATGAAGAGGAGGTTGACGTCATAATTATGCAGCTCAAGCGCCAGAAGAAGCAAGAAGAGACGCAACGGCGGCGGCAGGGACAAATTACTGAGGCCGACAAGGACGAGGACGAACGCATGCCGGAACGTTTGGTATTTGGCGCACGGGATACTGCTGTGCTCTTTAACGATAAGAGGCTGCTTTCCAATATGTCAGAGGCCTGGATTGTCGTGCAGTAGCGAAAGTTGCACGGGCGCCTGCCTGGCAAGACGCCGACAACTATTAATGTACTGAGGCCAGGCGACACTCTCTTCGTCCGCGTCCCGCTTCAGGTATAAGTCAGCCCTTGCCCATGACAGCAATTCGATTTTCCTCCTTTTCCTCTCACTCTCGGTCTTCTTGGGCGACAACAGCTTCGCCGACATTTCCTTCCACCACCCATTCCATCATCCGTAGGCTTTGTTCCCGTTTGTGGGGTTCGGGCTCGACTTGCGCGATGTTTTTGCACTCTTTTTGCGCTGAGCTGACATTGCAGTAGAAATTTCTTGCAAGGTATAGAAGGATTGCGAGGAGGTGCTCGTATAGGAAGGGAGGCACCCTTCCAAGCAGATGTAGGAGGAAGATGTTTTCATCTTATCTCCTCTTCCCTGCCTTTTCACCCAATACGCAAACACAGAGAACAGCCAAGATATCTGGCGCGTCGAGATGCTACGCCTACATCCGACGGTTGAACAGGCCAGGAAGATGCTTGTGTGGATGAAGGCTGCCCGGGACACCTGGAACTCAGCTCTTCATCTTATCAATATGATAAAAAGGCCAAGCCGGATCTCCAGATTTAAAAACTGGTCGTGATTGCCCGAGAGAAGGACGGGCCCAAGGAGTTGAAAATGAATGAGCCTCCATCGGCTCTTCGCTTGCGCGCCGTGCACCACCTGTTGACTGCATTCAAGAGTTCCGAAGTAGGAGTGGAGGCCCGGACACTACGACAGGCGACGAAATCAGGGAGGTGGAAGAGGACAAGCGGACAGGTTGACCGCAAGAAGAACAAGAAGAACAAAAAGAAGAAGCAGAACAGCGACATGTGGAACCCCAAGAAAAATAAAAAGCAATGGCGAGGGGGAAAGGAATGGGAAGGGGGAGGGAAAGGAGGAGGAGGGGGAGGGGGAGGGGAGGCCATTCCCTGCATTTCATATCAAGTACAAGTCCAAGTCCAAGCGCATGACCAGTGATTCATTTGGCTCCTAGTGTGATAATAGAGCGTGCGTGTGCCATGAAGAAGAACATCGATGGCATCCGGGGAAGAATCGCAGCTTTGGAAAGAGAAGCGTTGCGAGAGGAGAAGGGGGGAAATCGGGAAAAAAGTAGGAGTCTGCAACGGAAGATTGAGTAAGTTACCGAGGCTGGGTAACGCGCGAATACGAGAGCCAGTATCATGGTAAGCGATCTTCATTTCAAGACGATCGTCTTTCTCTTTCGACGCTTCGATGAGATCGAAGCTCCGAAAGTGGGTGTGGGAAGAATGTCGGGGAGAACGAGTGTTCTGACGGCAGGGACCAAGGAGACGATGCGTTTCCAACGAAACGGCCT
>Ga0160419_100091_pt1 | contig 61412 bp, 60 predicted proteins | sample CelAP2metagpilot_2_FD_108196 | JGI IMG/M metagenome (GOLD analysis project Ga0160419, IMG submission 108196) | Phycosphere-associated microbial communities from Cellana algal ponds in Kailua-Kona, Hawaii, USA - Cellana AP2-4-25 metagenome pilot ...
AAGACCATCGAAATGCGACGCTTGCTTCACCGCAAAACCGCCGCATAATCAATCCAACCAGATGAGCCAGATCCTCTCTTAGTTTAGGCCGCTATCTGTCCCAAAATCCCTGACGACGGACACCATAGGATAAAGCTTGCCGCCTGCCCCATCTGAACGGTTAACAGCGTACTGTAAGAGCGCAACAGCGCGTCTGGTGAGGGGCACATCTCTCGATCCTTCTTTGCCCTCAAAAACCCTCAAAAACCTTTCTTCAAGATGAAGGTCACTTTCGACAAGCTTGAGTATCTCCGAACGTCGCATTGCGGTTTCAAATGCTAATTCGACAACTTGAGCCATCAGTGGTGTCATTTCATCTAACAACAGCCCCAGTTGCTTTCGGCTGATAACAGTTTCTCTAACCTTTCTGGCCTTCGGCAACTGAAGTCTATCGCAGGGGTTCGCCAACTCCTCTCCTGTTCTTGCCAACCATTCGTTTGTGTACCATCGCAGGACGCGCCTAATCATCATTAGGTCATCACGTGCAGTAGTTGAGGTCACTTCGGAGAGCCTATTTTGCTTATAGGCGTTCACATCTTGGAGCGTGATTGCGTCTACTGATTTTTGAAACTCGGTTCTCAAACCAATGCGCCTAATCTGTAGCTCACTCAGCCGTTGGGATGGTCTGTTCACCAACACTTGCGCACAGTACTCCAAACCAGCTTCCAGAAATTTGGGGTGCTTAAAATTAAGTCTTGACTCCTCGGTACGGGCCCAATTTTTCGCCTCATCTCTACTGTGAAACGTCTGTGAACGCGCAGGTTCGCCCGCGATCCTCACTTGGACGTTCCAGTTTCCAGATTTCATTCGCCTTATGTTCGCCATTTGATCTCACCGTTCACACTGATTTCATAGCGCAACACTTTGATTTCAATAACTTAGCTCGTTTCCAAGGTTAGGGTCGGGCGTTCGAATCGCCTCGCCCGCTCCAATTGGACCACACCACCCATGTGGAAAACACACAGGTCGCCTTCGGGCGGCCTTTGTTGTTTTTGGGTTGGGGGAGCGTGGCGGGGAGCGGAGGGGTAACATGGCGTTGCCTACCGCACCTTGGGAGGAAAACAATCATGACGTCGGGCAAACGATGTGCACGATCGAGCGTGATTTAGGGCTGCGCTATCTCATCAGGTGATTGCGCTGGGGTGTCCTGATCACCTCAGACAGTCGCCCTTGCGTTTTCTCCGGGCGCGTTGAAACGGTGGACGCGTATTGGGCAGGACAGTAGGCTACTTCAGGGCGCCGCCTGCCGACGTGGCAAATGGCACCCGATACCGAAACCGCTGGCACTCAAGGAAAATCTCAGATGACCCCAAACCGGCTGCAAACGCTCTGCGCAGGCATTCTTGTTTCCACCTGCATCACGCTCACAGGTAGCCCGCTGGCCGCCCAATCCTCCACGCAGGAACTTCTGGACCGGGCAGCAGAGGACGCCAACCGCATCAACGATGTCTTGCGGGCCCTGCAAACATCGGATCCCAATACGCAATATGCGCTGGTCAAACTCCTGCTGGCGGAGAAGGACCCCGCCATGGTTCGGATCGGTCGGGAGTTTGCGCTGTTTTCAACCAACCCGGTCTTGCAGAACATGGCCATCCAATCGGTGTTCAACACCAACCCGCAGGTACGTCTTGACGTGACCGGCGGCGACAGCCTGGAAACCTACGCCTGGGTTGAATACCTCAATGGTGTCGCAACGGAGAACGGTGCCTCCATCATGCTGAACACCGGCACGTTCAATGAAACCTGCTGGGCCACGTCGCGGGGGACTTGTATCTTCACGATCCGGGGCCTGAATGTGCAGTACAACTACAAATTCAATTCCTATGTCGCGCAGGCAAACCTGACATTGGGTCCGGACGGCGTGTTGCGCGGGCCAATCGTGATGTATTCGGGCCGCGCACAGGCTGCCATCGATCTCAAGGAGTGACCCTCACTCCAGAACGATACTGTCCAGCCCGACCATTGCGCCCTGCCCCCAAACGCTCTCAATCCGCAGTTTGACGCGGCGTGCCCGACTGCCCCCGGTCGGAATATCAAGAACACCGCTGGGCGACATGTCGTCGGCGTTGATCGCGCGCCAGAACGGGCTGCCCGGCATACCAACGTCCAACGCCACCGTAATACGCTGAGGCATGGCGACATCAGATGATGGTGTGCTTTGCAATGCGATGCGGTTGATCGGCACCGGTGCCTCATTGGACAGCGTCAGTTCAAGTTCGACCGGTGCACCGGTCCAGGGCCACTGGCTGGTGCCAGACAGACCTTTGAGAACCCCGCCATCGACAATTGCCTGCCCTGTCACGCGAAACCCCAGACCATTGGATCCTGCGGTGATCCCGCCAATCGACGGATGTGCCCCACTTTTGCCTGCAAGCACCGGATCAATCAGCGCAAAAACACGGTCCATCCGCAAAAACCGCGCCTGGCGATTGCTCAGCGTGCTCAGCGCCATGCCGATCGGCGCCGTGCCCTTGTAGAACAATGCACCGCTGACCCCGCCTTCAACCTCGGCCTCGGCCCAGTTGTCGGTGGTGGTCACAACAAAGGTTTCATCATCGGCATCGGTGATCACCCCTTCGGCGCGGTCGAGCATGACGCCCGCCCAGTTGATCCGCGACAAGCCGCCAGACCCCGGCGCGTTGATCTGCGGCCCCACCTGTGCCGACAACGCAGACCAGCGCAACGCGCATGCTTCGCTCAGATCGCCTTCCACATAGGCAATGGCAAGATCCTCGTCCACGTGGCGCCAAAACACCGTAGCGACACCTGTTGTCTGCGGCAGCGCCGATACCAAAGCCAGACGGTCCGTCTTGGCCACATGCTTCGGCATCACCGCATAGCAGTTGCCGCGGTAGCTGACCAAGAAGGCATGCCCGCCCTCATTGTTGACATCCACCAACGTGGCGGCCTGCCCAGCCCCGGCGAGCGCCAGCGTGAAAAGACACGCAAGAATGGTTGTTAGAAAATCTGCTGCGTGCTTAGCTACGGTCGGAAGAAATGGCATGGGGTCGCAATCATGGATTGTTTGAAAAGGGTTCTCTTGTGTATGTGCATTTTTGCCCAGAGTGCCCCGTCCTCTGTATCTGCACAAGACATCCCCTTGCTGACCGATCCCGATTTCCAGGACATCCCCGAGGAAGAAGGGTTGATTGCCGCGCCTGACTGGTTGGTCGGCCTCCACTTCCAGTCGGCTCAGGCAGAACGGCGCCCCACGGTTCTTACGTTCGTTCCGGATATCGGGCCAACAGAAGTTGTCTGCCTCGAAGCGACGACGATTGACGGCCGCTTTGCCGCCAAAGGGGAATATGCCACCACAAAATCAATGCAGGGCTGGATTGAACTGGCCTATACGACCAACTTTGCAAATGTGTGGTCAAATGCTTCTGTCGACAACAGTGGCGTTGTGGCTTCCTCCGGCCCGTGTGGTGACGCGGCGACGCCTGCAACCGTTTTATATCCCGCCGTGCTGAACGGTGGACTGGCCGACGTAGCGCGAGATGGTGTCGGGAATTCGACCCTTGTCCTCAACATGCACGCCAGAAAAACATCCGAGATCGAAGCCTCCATGACCCTAAACGCCGTGGAACTGCCTGTGAGCTGTCACAAACTGGACAGGTCCGATGCGATCAAATTCAACTTCACATGTACAGTCAGCGTGCCCAAAGGCGCAAATGGTGAAGCCACATTCCGCTACACCCGACTTTACAAGGGGAGAAGCAGGCCAGGCGAAACCGGTCGGATATTCCTGCCAGCATTGAAATGAACATCTTTGTCAAAAGGCTGAAAGCAGTGGCGCGTACCTTGCCGGGCGACATCCCCCTTGAACGGATTCTCCGACTGGTGATCCTCGCAGTATTTGTGGGCGTCGTTGTCTACTATGCCATTGGCCGAAAGCAGTCTTTCACCCTCTATGCCACGACCAATTCAGTCGCAGTGAACGTCACAGGTGATGACCCCCAGGACTGGGAACTTGCAGATGCGTCCCTGTGCCTGCGCAAAACTGAAGATGTCACCAGCAAACCGGAAACACTTGCCCCGAACCCACAATGCAGCCCCAGCTTCTTTGTGAACGCCGTGGAACCACCGCCTGAAGCCGAGGACACGGACGGGTCCGAAGTCGCAGATGGATCCGAGGAAACAGCCGCAAAGACACCTGCTGTGCCAGAACAGGCGTTCTTTGAGCTCACCTGGGTCGAAGGCACCCGGCTTGTGATCAACCATACCGCTGGCGGACCAATGACCGTTGAAGTGACCTATGAGAAGCCAGAGCTGAAAAACTTCTCCACATTTGACGGCATTCCCATCACCCCAAACAGCGTGCTCTTTTTCCCGCGATCCTCGCTCGCCACGACAGAAGCCGTCTTTATCAAAGGGCGTGTCCAGGTCGGAAATCCCGTAAAATCGCGCACCTCTTTTCTGCTGCTGAACGGAAGCTACGAAATCCGCGAGCGGTTGGGCTTGTCTTCGGGGCCGACCTTGATAGCAAAGGGAACATTGTTGCCCGGTGACTTTGTCAGCCTTGTTGACCGGCAAGGGGCCGAAATCCCCACCCAAATGGTCCTCATGCCACCGGCTCGGACGTCAGACCGGGGATTTGACATTGTCGCGACCTCCCCCTTGCGACACAGCGCTTTGCTGGTGGACCGCATTGGGGCCGCGCGCACAGAAATAACAACCCGCTGGATGGACCGTCTGGCAAGCGATGCGCTGCCGCTGGCGCTGTCGATCTTCCTTGGGCTGTTGGGTGCGTCGCTTGGCATTGCCAAAAGTCTGGTCGGCCCTGCCCCGCAGTCCAACGCACCAAAACAATCACCATCGGACAAAGCCCCATTGTGACCCTTGCCGCGCCACGGGCGGTGAGCTAGAACGAAGACAGAACAGACGCCACAGGGCGCAGAGCAAGGAACAGGCAGCATGCTGACATCGGTGGAGCTTTGTGCAGGTGCGGGCGGTCAGGCTCTGGGGCTTGAACGTGCGGGCTTTGGCCATTCCGCTTTGGTGGAGATCGACAAGCATTGCTGCAACACGCTGCGCCACAACCGCCCGCAGTGGCAGGTGCTCGAAGAAGACCTGCGCGATTTCAAGGAACGCGCGGGGGATTACGCGGGTATGGATCTGCTCGCCGGCGGGTTGCCGTGCCCGCCTTTTTCCGTTGCGGGCAAACAGCTGGGGGAACAGGATGAACGCAACCTCTTCAACGACGCGATAGAGATCATCGATGCCGCCCGCCCCCGTGCGGTGATGATCGAAAACGTGCGTGGCTTTCTGGATGCGGTGTTCCATGACTATCGCGAACGCCTGAAGACCCAGCTGGACAAGCTCGGCTATCGCACCGACTGGCGTTTGTTGAATGCCTCGGACTATGGTGTGCCGCAGTTACGCCCGCGTGTAGTGATTGTCGCGGTGGAGAAACATCGCGCGGATTTCTTTGACTGGCCAGATCCCCTGCCCCACAACCCGCCTACCGTGGGCGAGACTCTGCGCGACCTGATGGCCGCGGGCGGCTGGCGCGGCGCGGATGACTGGGCGGACAAGGCGGATGAGATCGCGCCGACCATCGTCGGCGGATCGAAGAAACACGGCGGGCCCGATCTGGGTCCGACACGGGCGCGGGCGGCCTGGGCAACGTTGGGGGTTGAGGGGCGCACCATTGCCTATGAGCCCCCTGACCCGTTCCACAACGACATGCCGCGTCTGACCGTGCCGATGGTGGCCCGCATTCAAGGGTTCCCGGACGACTGGCACTTCACCGGCGCCAAAACCAATGCCTACCGCCAGGTGGGCAATGCCTTTCCACCGCCTGTGGCCGAAGCGGTGGGTCGTCAGATCGCCCGTGCGCTGCGCAAGCGCAAACTGCATGCCGTGGCGGGTTAAGCGGTCAGGCGATGAAAAAGGCGCTGCCCTTCAGCCTGATCGCGCCAGACCATCCTGACTATCATGTACTGCACCCGTTGGCCGAGGATATCCTGCGGCGCGGCGGCGGGGTGGACAGCCTTGCGCAGCGCTTTCCCACCATGCTGCGCACCTGCATCGATGATGTGATCATGACCCCCAAGACCGGGCGGCGCGCGTATGAAGAGCTGGAGAAGACCGAAAAGACCTACATCGGCACACGGGTCGAAATTGAACTGCGCGCCCTTCTGAACCTGCCCCGCGGCCGACTTGATACCGCGCTTCTGGGCCATGACGTCGATATCAAACATACCATGGGCAACAACTGGATGATCCCGACCGAAGCCGTGGGCCATCCCTGCCTCCTTGTTGCAGCAGATGAGGCGCGGGCATGCTGCTATCTGGGCTTGATCGTGGCGCATGTGGCGTATTTGACGCAAGGACAGAATAAAGACGCCAAACGCAGCATTTCCGCTGAAGGCTTCGCCCATATCCACTGGTTGCTCAAAGAACACCCCTATCCCGCGAACTTCTGGCGCGGGCGGGATGAGGCCATGGTTGCACGGATTTTTGCGGGCACATCCGGCAATGCGCGCATGGCCAGCCTGTTCAGAGAGGTGCAGGGCGAGCCGATCAGCCGCGATGTCGTAGAAGCCGTCGCCCAGCAGCAGGATTTTATGCGGCGGATCCGGTCGGATAAAGGGCGGGGGACACGTGATTTATTGGCAAGAGAGGGCATTGCACTGCTTTCAGGGCAATATGATTCAACGCTCATTGACGCCCTCGGCCTGCCCGCCTGCGGGACAAGTGAGTTCATCTCTTGTCTGCCCCTGACTGACGCGCAATTCGCCCTCGTCCAACATCACGGGATCGACCTGAAACGGTCTTGAGCAGAAATCGCGCAGAATCACCCTCCCGGCGGCTTTCTGCCGACTAAACCTGCAGTAGAGGCAAGAATTCGCTAAACTAGCGGACAAAATCCAGCATTTGGCAAGAATGTGCCAGGAATTTGTGAGAAATAGCCATAATTTGGTCTTTTTCAGCCTCTTAAGTGGGACCCAGTCGAGCAGAAACAACACGTCGAGAGAGCGTGGCTCATTTAACACTTGGAGAAAACCACAATGAGACTACTGGCAGTTGATGACGATCCCCTGATCCTTGACCTCTTGCCGGTCGTGTTCAAACAGGCGGATTTCCCCCAAATTACTGTCGCGTCTTCAGGCATGGATGCGCTGAACATCCTGTCGGACCCGGACGCCCAGTTTGACTGTTTGCTCCTCGATATTGAGATGCCGGGCATGACAGGTGTGGAACTGTGTAGCCGCATCCGCGCCCTGCCGCAGTATCGTGACACGCCGATCCTGATGCTGACCTCCGTCACGGACCGTGGCATCATTGAGCGTGCCTTCGCAGCCGGTGCAAACGACTACATCAATAAACCCTTCGACGTAAAAGAGATCACGACGCGCGTTCGTGTGGCCAAGCGCATGACCGAAACGGTCGGCAGCGCGCCGCGCCTGAACCCCGTTGATCTGCCCGCAGATGGCGCGAAGGGTGAACACCCGTTCAAGATCGGCGATTCCGTCCGCTTGGCCAACATCGATCAGCTGGTGCTCCCGTTCTCGCTTGGGAACTACCTGTCGCAGCTGTCGCGTCGCCGTTTGGACACGTGCAGCATCTTTGCCGTCCGGATTGAGAACATGGACAGCCTTTTTGCAGAATGTAACACCCGTGAGCTGGCGGTTGCCCTGTCAGAAGTGTCCGAAGCCGTGACGGACGTCGTCGATTGTCCCAAGCTTTTGATGGCCTATGATGGCGATGGCACCTTCCTGTGCATCACCCAGCAAGCGCAATCGCTGGTCTGGCCCGAGATCGAAGACCGCGTCCACGCCCTGCTTGGCGAAGGTGCGGCAATGTTCGAAGATGGCTCGCCCATGAACATCTGCGTGGCCATAGGCAACCCCATTCCACCGAACGCAAGCCGCAACCAGCGGGTCAAAAAGACATTCGACCGGGCCATTGGCCGCGCGTTGATGCGGGAAAAAACGAAAGTGCGCCAGCTGTCCTGAGACGGCTACGCCCCCTCTTCAGTTAATTGGAAATTGCTTGAGGCACCGCTGCGCATTGCGCTTGTAGTCCTCAAGCGTTTCCACAACAGAGCGTCGTTCACGCACCACAGCGAGGGCGCGCTTTTTCTGTGCACGGGTGCCGCTGACGTGTCGTTCCAATATCGAGACGGTAGCGAACAGCATGATGTCCCGCTCAACCTTGGTGATTTCACCGGCTTCTGACAAAACGACCGCAGTGATGGACAGCAGGTTCGAACACCGCAGCGCGACGGCTTCCCTGCCCTCATAGGTGCGCCCTGCATCTGCGGCACTTGTCCAAGCCAGCAGCAGCAGGCCTGCGGTGCAGGCCCGGCGCATCCTCAGAAAACCTTGAATGTCATGGTGGTCAGTGACCGCTCAATCCCGTCGATGTCCAGCAAACGTTCGTTGATGAAAACACCGACGTCTTCCGTCTTCGGGATATAGACCTTCATCAGCAGATCATAATCGCCCGAGGTGGAGTAAAGCTCCGAGTGGATCTCGCGCAGCGCAATCTCCTCCGCCACGCGGTAGGTGGTGCCGGGGCGACAACGGATCTGGACGAAAACACAGGTGCTCATGTGGGGGCCTCACTGACGGGTGGGTGCAGGCTGACATAAGGGCGCGCGCGTCGCAATCCCCGATCGCGCGCCAGCCCCTTGGCCTGACCCGCAGCACTGCTATAAGGGCGCGAGTTTCCAAGGAGAAGTCCCATGCGTCAGACCAGCCTGACCCGCACCACCGCTGAGACCGACATCACTGTTGAGATCAATCTTGACGGCACCGGTGTCTATGACAACGAGACCGGCGTGGGCTTCTTTGACCATATGCTGGACCAGTTGGCACGCCACGCCCTGATCGACATGAAAGTGCGCGCCAAGGGCGATCTGCACATCGACGATCACCACACGGTTGAGGATGTCGGCATCGCGCTGGGTCAGGCGCTGGCCACGGCCCTTGGTGACAAACGCGGCATCCGCCGCTATGGGTCCTGCCTGTTGCCGATGGATGACGCGCTGATCCGCTGCGCGCTGGACCTTTCTGCGCGGCCCTTCCTGATCTGGAATGTCGACCTGCCCACCGACCGTATCGGTACGTTCGATTGCGAACTGGTGCGCGAGTTCTTTCAGGCCCTCAGCACCCATGCCGGCATCACCCTGCATGTCGATATGCTGCACGGGTTGAACAGCCACCACATCGCAGAGGCGTGCTTCAAATCCGTGGCCCGCGCGCTGCGCGACGCGGTTGAGGTGGACCCCCGCAAGGCGGATGCGATCCCCTCGACCAAAGGCGCGCTTTGATCCGATGCTGACGGCCATCATCGACTACGAATCCGGCAATCTGCATTCTGCCCACAAGGCGTTTGAGCGGATGGCCCGCGAACAGGACGCAGGCGACGTGACCGTGACAGCGGATGCCGAGATTGTTGCCTGCGCGGATCGTATCGTGCTGCCCGGTGACGGTGCCTTTCCGGCCTGCATGGAAGCCCTTAAGGGCAAATCCGGCCTCTATGACGCGATGGTTGAGGCGGTGGAGGTCAAAGGACGCCCCTTTTTGGGCATCTGTGTCGGCATGCAATTGATGGCGAGCCTTGGGCGCGAGTACCGCGAAACGCCGGGGCTGGGCTGGATTGCCGGTGAGGTCACGAAGATCGAACCCTCTGATCCAACCCTGAAGGTGCCGCATATGGGCTGGAACGATCTTGTCATCGACACGCCACATGCCGTGTTTGAGGGCATCAAGACCGGCGATCACACCTATTTCGTGCATTCATACCACATGGCCGTCACCACCCCAGCGCAACGGCTGGCGCATGTGGATTACGCAGGTGATGTAACGGCGATCATTGGCCGGGATACGATGCTGGGCATGCAGTTTCACCCGGAAAAGTCCCAGGCCACCGGCCTCCGGCTGATCGCGAATTTCCTGAAATGGGCGCCCTGACGTTAGGTCGTGTTGCCATTCAGAGCGCAACCTCAGTTTCAGTCGAATTTTCGTCAGAGTCAGGCGTCTGAGCGCAACAATAGTCAGCTATTGGAAGGTCAGACAACGCAAGTCTGGCGAAAATTCGCGAAACCCTTTGGGGCGCGGCAGATTTTGCCCTGCCCGTCGTTGTCAGGCGCTCAGAATGCGGGCATTCGATCACGCCAGACGCCTTGTGCAGAGCAAAATCTGTCTCGCGCTGAGGCTGCGCGCTGAATGGCAACACGACCTAACGGATGAGCGTCCAGACGCGGGTGTCGCACCCCTCGTCATTGCAGGCTTTCAGCCGTAGCTTCTTGCCTGCAATCTCGGCGCGGGACTTGAGGTACCTGTTGGCCTGCGGGCCCCGGTACTCCCCGAAGAAACTGCCGTCAGGCTGCGGGCGCATTTCCCACAGCACCTTGGCCCCGACCGCATTGGAGGGCGTATCATAACCGCGCCGGTCCTTGACCCGCTCCACCCGGCCACACAGCGCCCGCCCGCACCGTTTGGTGCGCACGTGGAATACGATGCCGAAAGTATCGGCTTCCGTTTCCCACAGCCCTCTCGGCACTTCGACCACCCCTTCTCCGTCCGCCAGCGCCGCCGTTGCGCAGAAAAGGCAGAAAAGAAGGGTTTGTATGCGCGCCGAAGGGATCATAGCGGTTTCATCAAGCCAAGCATAAGGTCTCGGCAAGCATAGAAAGAGCTACGTCAAATTTCAATATTTGCACGATATCAGGGCATCTGCCCTGCGCCCGAGACCTATTTGACGCGGGACCACTTCCCACCGCTGCGACAAATACCCAACACACAACCCTTTACGTCCAGAGCATTCCCGGACAGCACCAATTGGCCGTTGTAGGTTTTATCCCGATCCGGTGAATAGACCTTGCCACCGCTATACTTGCCGCCACCGTCGTTCTTCATATCCCAGATCAACTTGCGGCCCTGGTTCTCCGACTTGAAAGCCTTGCCTGCGGAATCGAATGACGTGACCAGCGTGCCACAGATGTTGCTGCCGCATTCCTTAATGCTGATCTGGCCATAGTTGCCATTGTCGTCCTTGATGGTCTGCCATGTGCCCACAATCGGGTCCGCAGCCCAACCAGCGGTCGTCATGCTCACTGTCGCGACAGCTGCAATAAATAGCGTTCTCATACCAAATCCTCCCATGTTTGACGCAGTCTTGGCCAATCGAGTTCATTCTGACAAGCCTGACCTCAGGTCGCGTTGCAAAACGCGGCTCCCCGTGCAAAACCGCCTCCAAAGCTCCAACAAGGACCCGCACCATGATCCTCTACCCTGCCATCGACCTCAAAGACGGCCAGGCCGTGCGCCTGGTGCATGGCGACATGGCACGCTCCACCGTCTTCAACGACGACCCGGCCGCACAGGCCCGCGCCTTTGTGGCGGCAGGATGCCAATGGTTGCACCTCGTTGATCTCAACGGCGCCTTTGCCGGAACACCTGTAAATGCAGCCCCCGTCGAAGCGATCCTGAAGTCCTGCGAGGTCCCTGCCCAACTCGGCGGTGGCATCCGCGACATGGCCACGATCGAAAGCTGGCTGGACAAAGGCCTTGCCCGCGTGATCCTCGGTACCGTAGCCGTTGAAAACCCCGATCTGGTGCGCGAAGCCGCCCGCGCCTTCCCCGGCAAGGTCGCGGTTGGCATTGATGCCCGGAACGGCAAAGTCGCCACCAAAGGCTGGGCAGAGGAAACGGATGTCATGGTCACCGATCTCGCCAGGTCCTTTGAAGACGCAGGCGTCGCTGCCATCATCTACACTGACATCCTGCGCGATGGCGCAATGGGCGGCCCCAATGTCACCGCCACAGCCGATCTCGCCCGCGCTGTGTCAGTCCCGGTGATCGCCTCGGGCGGTGTATCCTCTCTGGAAGATCTCACCGCGCTCAAAGACACCGGCGTGATTGAAGGCGCCATCTCCGGCCGCGCGCTCTATGATGGAGCGATCGACCTCAAGAGCGCGCTACGACAGCTTGCGACCTGATCTTCCAAATGGTTGCAAAAACCTCGGGAGGTCTGGAGGGCAGACAGCCCTCCAGCGGCTTGCCCCACGCCGCCCAGCCCGCTAAGACACCCCCATGCTCAAAACCCGCATCATCCCCTGCCTGGACGTTGCCGACGGCCGCGTGGTGAAAGGCGTGAACTTCGTCGGCTTGCGCGACGCAGGCGACCCGGTGGATGCAGCCATCGCCTATGACGCCGCAGGGGCCGATGAACTGTGCTTCCTCGACATTCACGCCACGTATGAGAACCGCGGCACGATGTTTGATCTGGTGCGACGGACGGCAGAACATTGCTATATCCCGCTCACGGTAGGGGGCGGCGTGCGCACGGCTGCTGATGTTCGCGCCCTTCTTTTGGCCGGTGCCGACAAGGTCAGCTTCAATTCTGCTGCTGTCGCCAATCCGGACGTGATCGCACAAGCCGCAGACCAGTTCGGCAGCCAGTGCATTGTCTGCGCCATCGACGCCAAAACCACAGCGCCCGGCACATGGGAAATCTTCACCCATGGCGGCCGCAAACCGACCGGGATTGACGCGGTTGAATTTGCCAGGACAGTGACCGCCAAAGGGGCCGGAGAAATCCTGCTCACCTCCATGGACCGGGACGGTACGAAGGCGGGCTTCAATTTACCCCTGACACGCGCGATTTCCGACGCCGTCAGCGTGCCTGTCATCGCCTCCGGCGGTGTCGGCACCCTTGATCACCTCGTCGAAGGCGTGACCGAAGGAGGCGCCTCTGCTGTGCTCGCCGCCTCGATTTTCCACTTCGGCGAATTCACCATTGCACAAGCCAAACAACACATGGCCGAGGCCGGCATACCGATGAGGCTGACATGACCCTCGACGATCTCTACGCCACCATTCAGGCCCGAAAATCCGCAGACCCTTCCAGCAGCTGGACCGCGCAACTGCTGGCAAAAGGTCCGGAGAAATGCGCAGAAAAATTCGGAGAAGAAGCTGTCGAAGCCATTATCGAAGCGGTAAGGGGCGACCGTACTGCCCTTACATCAGAAGCCGCAGATGTCCTCTACCACCTTCTGGTCATGCTCGCCGCCCGCGATGTCCCACTGTCAGATGTGATGCAGACCCTTGCCGCCCGCCAGACGCAATCCGGTCTCAGTGAAAAAGCAAATCGCTGACACAACACCTGTCTTCCAAATGGCTAAAAAACCCCCGCGGAGCGTTAGAATCTCTTTTGGAGCTCCAGAAGAGATTTCAGGCCTCTGGCAGGGTTTTTAGAACCATTTGGAAGACGGGTTGCGGCTCATCCCAACACCCTAAAGCCTGCTTGAAATCACACCTGTCGCGAACCCGCCGCGGCGCAACTCCCCGAAGAGACGTTGATATTCAATCTTCGGGCAGCGGTTTTGAATGACATCGATGCTGCGTGCCTGTGCCTGCGCAGCGGCCTGCGCATGCTCCACACCGATCTGCATCCAGATGGTTTTCAGCTCTGGCAGGGTCTCCAGCGCTTCGGCAACAATGTCGGGTACAGCGTCCGAGCGGCGAAAGATGTCAACCATATCGACAGTCTTGGGCACGTCGGCCAGGCTTCCAAGCACCTCCTGACCAAAAAGGCGCTCCCCCGCGTGGCGTGGATTGACCGGCACCACATTATATCCACGCAGACCAAGGTAGCGTGCCACGAAGTAGCTGGCCCGGACTGGGTTCAGGGACACGCCAACCATGGCCACTGTCCGGGTGCGCTCCAGCACGTTTTTCAGAAAGGCATCAGAATATGTCATGGGCGCAACCTAGCTTTGCGCCGCACGCAGGAAAAGCCCGATGCACCAAACGCTACAAAAAAGAACGCCCCAAGGCAGAGCCCGGGGCGCGCAGGTGCGGAACGAGGGACAGTCATGCAGGGACAGGCGTTCCAATCCGGCCTTGTGACACTTCAAATGGGGGGACTGGGGTCCCCCCGGAAGAGCTTCTCGCATCAATGTGAACGAAAAGTTAAAACAGCACTGTCCCTTGCCTGTTCTAATCGAAGATATCTTCGACCAGATCAAACACCTCTTCCGCAATGTCTTTCAGCCAGGACTTGCGGCGCTTCACCTTCCTGGGTTTGCGTTTTTGCGCCTTCTGCTGGCGCTGCTCCGCCGGAAACTGACGCACCTCGGGATGGTGCGACACGGCCACCCGTTTGCGTCTGGGTTTCCCGGCCGCCGTCTTGCGTTTGGGCAGCATCTTGAGGTCATGCAAGGGGGCGCCGCAGTTGGCGCAGGCCAATTCGTGACGTCCCGTGTCGAGGGTCAGCGCTGCTTTGCTGCCGCAATGGCAGCAGGTGGCGATTTTCGTAGGCGGGCCCATCGGTGCTCCTGATCAATGCTTCAACGTAGCATATAGGCCGATTGCTGCCGCGTTGGAGACGTTGAGCGATCCAAAAGCGCCTGCCGCGTCGATCCGGACCAAGGCGTCCACTGTTTCACGGGTCTTTTCGCGCAGGCCCGGCCCCTCCGCCCCCAGCACCAGCGCGACCGGGCGGTCCTGTTTGCCGTCCACAGCTGCCTCGATGGTCTGGGCACCTTCCCCGTCCAGCCCCAGCACCATGTACCCCATGTCCTGAAGCGCCCGGATCGCATCTGCCAGATTGCGCACCCGCAAGTAGGGTTGGCGTTCCAACGCCCCACTTGCGGTCTTGGCAAGTGCGCCGGTCTCCGGCGCGGAGTGATGCCGCGTCCCGACCACCGCCACCGCGCCCAATACCTCTGCCGAGCGCAGGATCGCACCAACGTTATGCGGATCGGTCACACGGTCCAGCAGAATCACCCGTGGGGCTGCCGGCCCGATGCAAACATCCTCCAGCCGCCCCCAATTCAGCGGTTTGACCTCCAGAACCGCCCCCTGATGCACCGATCCTGCATCAATCGGCGGCTTGAATTTGCGCGGGTCGACGATCTCCGGGGTCATGCCAGAGGCTGCAATGGCATCTTCAAGCTTGGCCTGCGCATTGGGCGTGACCATCAGCGTCAGCTTTTCACGCGCCGGGTTCCGCAGGGCATCGCGCACCGCATGCAGACCAAAAAGCCAGAGCGTCTCGCGCGCTTCGGCCTTCTTTCCCTGCTCCTTTGCGACAACCCATTTCGGCTTTTTCATGTGCGTTCCCCATGTTTGTGCTGTCGGTCTAGCGATTGCAGCACGTCAAGCCAAGGCACTGACTTTCAATGATCATCAGGCGCCTTCGCCACGCGATGGCCGTTCAAATGCAAACGCCCCAACTGCAACAGGAATTCTGCCGGTCAGCAGCAGCGCTCTTGCGCCACTTTAGAGGTTGACGCATCCCAGACCCACAGGTAATCAGCCCGGCAGTGGGCGACAGGCCGCAAGGTGTGGCAGGGGACTGTAACTCCCTCGCGGAGACGCACGCCTGGTTCGATTCCAGGGTCGCCCACCACTTCCCAAACAAGTGTATCAAATGTCGCCCGACCGCGGCCCGTTGCGCCGCTACAAGCAATGCGCGCGCCCATCGCCCGCCCCCTCAAGCCCCGCGTCTGCTTTGCCATCCAATCAGGTTCAACCCGACAAAAAGCACCGCAGCCACACAGACAATCGACGGCCCCGCCGGGGTGTCGAACAGATAGGCGCCTTGCAGACCGGCAAACGCCGACAATGCGCCAATCGCGGCTGCAATCAACGCCATCGCTTCGGGCGTGCGGGCCAGACCCCGCGCGGCGGCGGCAGGGATGATCAGCATTGCAGCGATCAGCAGAACACCGACAACCTTGATGGCGACGGCAACGGTAATGGCCAGCGCCAGAGTCAGAACAAGCTGTTCCCGCTTGGGATTGAGGCCGCTGGCATAGGCCAGTTCTTCGTTCAGGGTTGAGGTCAGCAGAGCCGCCCAGCGCCACAGGATCAGCCCCACCACCAGCACAGCCCCGCCCCAGATCACCACAAGGTCTGTCCGTGACACCGCAAGGATATCCCCGAAAAGATAGGCCATCAGGTCGATCCGGACCCCGGACAGGAAGGAGACCGCAACCAACCCGAAGGCCAGCGCGGAATGGGCAAGAACGCCCAGAAGCGTGTCCATCGCATAGCCACGTCCGGTCAGAAACGTCACCGTCAGCGCCATGATCAGCGCCACGGCAAGCACGCCGGGAAAGATCGACATCTCGAACGTCAACGACAGGGCAACGCCCAGAATCGCGGCATGGGCGGTGGCGTCACCAAAATAGGCCATCCGCCGCCAGACCACGAAACAGCCCAAAGGTGCGGCGGCAAAGGCAACGCCGATCCCGGCCAGTGTGGCGCGGGTCATGAAATCGTCAAACACTACTCTGCGGCCTCATTGTGGTGGGTATGGTCGTGATCGTGCTCATGCCGGTACAGCGCCAGTGCGCCGCCTGTGCCGGCCCCGAACAGGGCACGATATTCGGGGGCAGAGGCGACAACCGCCGGCGTGCCTTCGCAGCAGACATGCCCATTCAGACAGATCACTCGGTCCGACGCGCTCATCACCACATGCAGGTCGTGGCTGATCATCAGAACCGCGCATCCGGTGGCGTTGCGCACCTCTTCGATCTGCTGATAAAACGCAGCGGACCCGGGCTGATCCAGCCCCTGCGTCGCCTCATCCAGCAACAGCACGTCCGGGCGATTGATCAAGGCCCGCGCCAGCAACACACGCTGGAACTGCCCGCCAGAGAGCTGGGACATCTGCCGTTTCAGAAGATCAGGCACCCCCGCCGCGCGCAGGGCGTCCGTGCAGACCGCCGCCTTCACACGCTCCGTCAGCCGCATGAAACGTTCTACCGTGATCGGCAGCGTTTGATCGATGTGCAGCCGCTGGGGGACGTAGCCGATCTTCAACCCCGGTTTCAGGCTGACAACACCGCTTGCCGGGGCTGTCGCGCCGATAATGGCGCGCAGCAGGCTGGTTTTGCCGGACCCGTTCGGGCCCACGATGGTCACAATCTCTCCGGGTTCCAATTCAAGGCCGACGTTACGCAGCACTGTATTCGCACCATAGGCAACACTCAGATTATTCACGGAAATCAAACTCATGCGCTTGCCTTGTCACTACACGCCGGACACACGCCCTCAGCTTCCACAACGGTTTTCTCGATCTGAAACCCTGCTGCCCGCGCCGCCTCGCCCAGCACCCCTTTGGCAGGGGTCGACTGCGCCTCCGCAACGGCGTCACACAGGCGGCAGATCATGAATGCGGGGGAGTGGCTCTCACCCGGATGGGCACAGGCCACAAAGGCATTCAAACGTTCAATCTTGTGAACAAAGCCATGCTCAGACAGAAAATCCAAGGCCCGGTAGGCCACGGGGGGCTGCGACCCAAACCCCGCTTCGCGCAACAGGTCGAGAATCGCGTAAGCCCCAAGCGCGCGGTGTTCCTGCAACAACAGCTCAAGTACCTTGCGCCGCACAGGGGTCAACCGAAGCCCCTTGTCCGCGCACCGCGCTTCCACTGAGGACAGCGCATGATCCACACACCGTTCATGGTTGTGCTTCTCAAATCCCAAAGGGGCCTGCCCACCAGCAGCAATGGATTGGTCTTCGCTTGTCATGTTGCTCCACATGCGCTAATTGAAAACGTAACGTTATAAGATCACATAGAGGTCCCGATGTCCAGAAACCTTCTTCCTACCTCCCTTACCGTACTGCTGATGGGCAGCGTTGCCTATGCAGAAGTGCCGAACGTCGCCGTTGATATCGCCCCGGTGCATTCACTGGTGGCGCGCGTCATGGACGGGGTCGGTACGCCTGCATTGATCGTTCAGTCGGGCGCCTCCCCCCATGAATACAGCCTGCGCCCCTCGGAAGCCTCCGCCTTGCAGGAGGCGGACCTTGTGTTCTGGATGGGCGAGGATCTGACGCCATGGATGGAGGATGCCGTGGCCACGCTGGCCACCAAGGCCGCTGTCACCACACTGCTTGAGGCCGAAGGAACGACCCTGCTCGACTTCCGGGAAGGGGCATTGTTCGAAGCCCACGATCACGAGGATCACGACACGCATGACGAGGAGAAGCATGCCGACGGGGAAGAACACGGGCACGACGATCACGACCATGCCGAAGACAAAGAACACGGGCATGATGAACACGCCAAAGACCACGGCCATGACGATCACGGTGACGAGGATCACGCCGACCATGAGGACCATGCGCACGGTGCCCATGACCCCCACGCCTGGTTGTCACCACAGAACGCAAACACATGGTTAAACGTGATCGCAGCGCAGCTTTCTTCGGCCGATCCGGACAACGCCGGCGCCTACTTTGCCAACGCCGCCGCCGCCCGCGCTGAGATGGAAGCGCTGTCCGCGCAGGTCACAACCACCCTTGAACCGGTCCGCGGTCGGAGCTTCATCGTCTTTCACGACGCGTATCAGTACTTTGAGAACGCCTTTGACTTCCCGGCATCAGGTGCCATTTCCATCGGTGACGCATCAGACCCAAGCCCTGCCCGTATCGCTGAAATCCAGGGGCGCATCCGCGCCGAAGGCATTGATTGCGTCCTGGCGGAACCCCAGTTCAATGCCGCTCTCATCGCGACCGTCCTCGACGGGACGGATGCAAACACAGGCATCATTGACCCACTTGGCGCCGCGCTTGAGCCAGGTGCCGCGCTTTACCCCCAGCTTATTCGCAATATGGCGGATACGCTTGCCGAATGCCTCTGATCAGGTCGGCATCAGCGGCAGTCGTCCGGACAGCCGCTGATCGCCCCCGCTGAGCAGAAAACCGATGAGGCCGCAGCCGTTTGGCGTGAAAATCCACCAGAAACCTGCAACGTTATTACATAATGGCCGAGGAACCACATTGACCTATATCTCCGACACCCCAATAGGCCCAGACGGCGCATCTCGCCTGCCCGTCTCTCTGCTGACCGGGTTTCTGGGAGCGGGAAAGACGACCCTCCTGAACAGAGCGCTCTCGGATGCCGCCGCCGGGCAGATCGCTGTCATCGTAAACGAATTCGGAGAAGCCGGGCTGGACCATGACCTGATCGAAACGGCGGAGGACGACATCATCTTGATGCAATCCGGCTGCCTGTGCTGTTCGATCCGCGGCGACCTGTCCAACACCTTCGCAAAGCTGCTCGCCCGACGGGATGCAGGCATGCTCAGCTTTGACAGGGTGGTGATTGAAACAACCGGCTTGGCAGATCCAAGCCCGATCATGCAGACCTTCCTCATAGACCCCGTACTGGCGCGGGATGCGCGGATAGATGGTGTTGTCACCGTGTTCGACGCGGTGAACGGCCCCGCCACGCTTGATGCCCAGTTTGAAGCGGTCTCTCAGGTGGCGCTCGCCGATCTGATCGTGCTGAGCAAAACTGACCTTGTGGAGGATCATGTGGCAGATCGGGTTGAAACGCGGCTACGTGGCCTCAACCCGACGGCTGCGATCCTGCGATCTTCATGTGAAACCTTCCGGCCCGCCACCCTCTGGAACCTGTCAGCGATGCGCGAGAACGCAACGCAACAGCAGGCCATCGACTGGACAACCCCAAAACCGGTCAACGACCCGCTGGCCAATCTTTCAGGCCTGTCCCCGCCCCCGGCCAGGCAAGCCGAATTCACACCTCATGACACTGACATCACATCTATCTCCATCATCCTCGAAGAACCCCTCGACGATGCAGTCTTCGACACATGGTTCGATACGCTGATCGCCTTCAAAGGCCGTGACATCCTGCGCGTGAAGGGAATTCTGTTCCTCGAAGGCATTGAGACCCCTTTCGCGTTCCACGGGGTCCAACACATTTTCGACCCGCCCGTGCCACTGAAATCATGGGACGGCGATGACCGCCGCACCCGCATTGTGCTGATCGGACGCAATCTGAACCGCTCCGAAATCCAGCGCAGCCTCGACCTGCTGCATCTGGGAAAGCCACGAAACCCATCCCGCCAAGCGGCGACCACCTCCCAAGACTGATACCCGCCCTCCGGGCGACGCCATCGCTTCCCCCGATTGCCGTGACCGGAGAGACACGTCTCGTTCCAATGCTCGACCTTACATTCGATTCCCCTGAACAGGAGGAGGCGGCGCATCAGCTTTTGGTTGCGGCACGAGCCTCCGTCTCAACCAACAGAGCATCCGTCGGAGGGTGTTCTGCCACCCGAACCGACCTGCCTTCGCGCCAGAACCGTTGCCAAGGCAAAATCCAGCAAACCGCGAAAGCCAATTAAGTACCTATAATACCTAAATAAAAATACGCCTTCGGGCAGGCGTGCAAAAATATCCTTACCTAACGTAACCTATTAACAGAATTTTAACGGAGCTTTGAACGCCCCGATGATAGCTCCTGTTCATACCAGAGATGTTCTGTGACACGAGAGGGGAGTGGTTTAACAGTGAGCTTTTTTATCGCCATGCATAACCGGCGGGCTATGGCGAAATTAGATAACCCCCGCACGATCATAAGTGAGAGCAACGAATTTCTAATTGTTTCTCGATCGGGCGGTTGCAATCAATTTTTGAGTGTCTCCAATGCCGGAGCGTGTTCCGAGCTTGAGGTATCAGCGCCGGGGGGCTTGATACCTGAGTTCGGGATCTACGCAACGCTCGTGTTGCAGAACACCTTGGATGGTGACCTGTTCTTGGTTGAACAGGATCTCGCAAATGCCCCCTCCCATCCCGGCACCACGCTGGGGGGGGATGGGTATCTGCTTTTGCGCCAGTCTGAAAACCAGATCACGCTCAGCGGCGCGGTCAGGGTCAAACAGTCAGACGAAGTATCAAGAGTATTGCCCCGGTGCGTGCCCTTCGACGAACCCGATCCCGGCGCGACACTGTATGTGCATGCGACGTACCTTCCTTGGGAAAAGGAAATCCTGCCATCCCGGTTTTCAGACGGTGATGGCACGCCAGTGCTGGTCCCAAAATGAACAAACACGCCCCCTTCCGGCCTGCCCAGCAGGCCCATGGCGCTTCACAGCCTCGTAGGAGTATGCTTAATCTCGACGGGGAAAGCCTGGTTCAGGCGAACGTGGGTGATGGATTTGGCGGGGACAGCCCAATGGGCAAAATGGATGGTCGCAATCCAAACCGGCTCAGCCTTTCCTTGGTTGGGAACTTCCAGCTCAGCGATCCTGACGGCGGCCCCTTGCGCATCAGTGAGAAAAAGGGCCGCGTTCTGCTGGCAATGCTGGCAACCGCTCGCGATCACCGGCGCTCCCGCGATTGGCTGAAATCGCGGATCTGGAGCCGCGGTCTTGAAGAACAGGCCAGCAACTCCCTGCGGCAATCCCTGCACGCGCTGCGCAAAGCACTCCACCCGTGGAATGACGCAGTGCAGGCTGATTACGAACATGTCTGGCTGGACAATGTTGACGTCTCCATGGACCCCGGCGATGACATCCGCGCCGTTTTCTTCGAAGACGCCCCCGTTCTGGACGAAGAAGCCGAAGACTGGCTGCGCGAGGAACGTCAGGCCTTTGCCGCCCGGCTCGAAGACGCCCGCACCACCATGGTCGAGGCTGGCCCGGCAACGATCATCGCGCCGGTCAGTTTCGAAGGTCCACCCTGCATCCTGATCGGCAATCCGGTCGTGATCACCGACGATCCCCATGCCCATGTCGCGGCCGAACGCATCACCGGTGCCATGCAGACAACATTCATGCAGAACGGGTTTGTCGAAACCTTCGATCTGCGTGATCTGGAAAGCAACCAACTCACCGGGCGTACCGCTGACGCGGTATCGCGCCCGCCCGTTCTGGTCGAAGTGCGCATTTCCGTCCTCGGTGAAGAATTGCAGGCCACGATCCTCGCCCGCGTTCCGGCCACCGGGAAGGTCATCTGGACCTCCTCCATCGGGACCGACCGCACCTCTGCCTATGCCGTCAATTCCGAAACGATGATGCAATTCGTGATGGGGGCCGTGGATTCCATCGAAGGCGTTGTCCTGCGGCAGCGGGACAGAGCGTCCAAGCCAACGCTGTACACCGCCGTGCATCAGCTCTTTGGCCTCTCCCGCTCGGGCATTCACGATTCCGAAGATATCCTGCGGCAATTCATCGGATCCGACTATTCCCCCAACGCCGAAAGCTGGCTGGCGTTCAGCGCAATGCTGCGCCGGAACGAAATCCGTGAACGCCAGTGCGACGCGGTGGAGGAAGCTGGCGCACATGTTGCCCGCGCGCTTGAGGCCGATCCTTCCAACGCCATCTCCCTTGCCATCGCCGGCCACTACGAAGGGTTTCTGCGCGGCGATCTGGAACAGGGCCGCCGTTTTATCGCCGACAGCTTGCGCGTGGTGCCCAACCTCGCCTTCGCCTGGGACGCCCGTGCGATGAATGCGATCTACTCCAATGACAGCACACAAGGCGCACAGGCTGCTGACATGGCCCGTAACCTGGGCCGCTACAGCCCCTATCGGTTCTATTACGACACATCCGCCATGATCGCCGCCACCTTGCAGCACCGCTACACAGATGCGATCCGCCTTGGACAGCGCGTGCTGTCCATCCGGCCCAGTTTTTTACCCGTTCTGCGCCACCTGTTTATCAGCCACGCAATGCTGGGCGAAGATGAACACGCCCGAAGTTATTTCAGACAAATCAAGACATTGGACAGCTCTTTCGGAACGCCTGAAATGGATGCCGATGATCACGCCCAGCGCTGCACCGAAAGCCTCGCCATGATCAAAAGCAGCCTGATGAAGGCCGGGTTGATCGAAGAAGCGGCCAAAGCAATTGGACAGGGCAAAGCCCACCGGGAGGACGCAAAGTGACCAAGACAAAAACAAAGACGAAAACCAAAACGAAGACAAAGACCAAAACCAAGACGAAAACAAAGTCGAATTCCGGTCAGGTTGACGGGTTGGGCTCTGTCTACAGCGCTTGGGTCGTCCGCGATCAGGAACACGTACAGCGTCTGCACCAGAAGCTTCCGCAGTTGTTTGAGACAATCGGCCCGGATATCCCCGGACCGCCCCATTACACCGGTGATGGCCTGCGCGATGAACTGGCAGAGCTTCTGCGCCTGCAAGACCTGCCTGAGCGTCTGGCCCGCAAGGAACAGATCGAAGCCGAAGCCTCTGATATCATTCCTGAGTTTCTGTCGATCTATGAAGACACCTCCGGCACTTCCGTGAACCTGATCCGCTTGCTGGTGTTGTTGCAGGATGCAGGCCTCGCGCTCGCCTCGCACTACAAGGCCAAATACGACCGACCGCGACCACATCTGATGGATCACGGGATCAACCCGCTGGTCGCCCCACCGAACCACGCAGCCTACCCCAGCGGCCACGCGACCCAGGCGGCGCTGATCGCACATGGCATCGCGGAGGTCTTTGCGCATAATCCCGGTATCGTTGCCGAAGCCTTTGATGTCGCGGACAGAATTCGCGTGAACCGCGAATGGGCAGGCGTGCATTACGCCTCTGACGGCATTGCAGGCGCAGAGATTGCGCGCGCCGCTTTCAGTGACCTGCGGGAGATCTTCGACCCTCTCTTCGTCGCGGCAATCGAGGACATCCACGCCTATGACCCCGAACCCAGCCCTTTCCTCGGCCATGGCCCGGTGCGTGAGCGGATACCAGAACCCATGGCCCATCCGCTTGAGCAATGGTCGCTGTCCCGCCTCGGCATCAGCGCCGACAAGGGCAACCTGACCACCGGCGGCGCGGGGGTGCGTGTGGGTCTGGTTGACGGTCCCGTCGACATCACCCATCCGACGTTTGACCGCGAAGGCGGCCATGCCATTGATGCCGCCCTTGCCCAAACGCCGGACCCGGATGTCTGGACAGCCTCCCCATCGGTGAAAAACAGCGACTATCCCCGCGCCCATGATGCCCGGATGGCCTTCAGCTCAAAAGGCGGCGCACATGGCACGGCCATGGGGGGCCTGATCGTCGGGCGTGCCACGGATGATGACAGCTGCCCGATCTGGGGCACCGCCCCGGAAGCATCGCTGCTGCCGGTCCGCGTCAGCACCCTGTTGGCCGACACCCATGCAAACCGCCTTGCCGTCGGGCGCGCCATTCTGGAAATCGCCTTTCGCGCGGACAGCCCGGCAGACCTGATCCTGGTCGGACCGCCCTTTGTCCGCCCTCCAGAAGACAGCTATCCCGCCGATTGGCCATTGGAAAACGACATTGCAGAATACGAAGGCCCCTGCGATCCGCTGGCCCTTGCCATCCTGTTGGCAGGCCAAAAGGTGCCGGTGGTGATCCCCTCCGGCAACGAAGGTACCAGCTCCATCTCCTACCCCGGCGCGGCATCTGATTTCGAAAGCGTTTGCAATACCTTGTCGAGCGCGGAGGGCAGCAAGCTTGCCCGGGAGATGTTTGCCGACCTGCCGTTCAAGGACCTGAAAGATACCTTTTCATCCGCCGCCGCAAACGTGAATGCCAATGCCGAAGATCCCTTCCTCGGCACCGGGATCATTCTTGTTGGCGCATCCAAGCTGTCTGACAACACCGACAAATCCTCTGCCCTGATCCCGGCGGACTACAGCCAGTATGGAGCCGGATTGTGCTGCCTCTGCCCAAGCGACAGGGACGAAGACCCATCGCAAAAGCCGATCAGGGATGGTGTGATGCGCTACAACTACATTCCCGCGCCGGATATTCTGGGGCATGGCGGCTATGCGCAGGATCCCACCAGTCTGGTATCGCACCAGTCCGGGGATTATGGCTTTGGCGGCACCTCCGCTGCCAGCGCGCAGGCTGCCGGCCTGATCGCGAGACTGATCGAGACGCGGCGGGACCACAAGGACCCCGTCGACGGCCCGTCCATCCGCACAGTGCTGATCGAAACGCTCGGTGGCCCGTATGACATCAAAACCGGTTACGGCAATCTGACCCTTTAGGGTCAGACCGGCGGCGTGGGGTAGTCCCAGGCAGGTGACGAAACCCCTGCTCAGCTCTCTGGCGGCGCCCCGCCCTCTGCGGTGCGTTTCGCAATGAACGCCTGAAGCGCACCCAAGCGCGCAGCATTCAGCCCCGGCTGCGCCTTGGCGTCCACAATCTCCTGCCAGACCTCTGTGGCCCGCGTGTTGGCGTCCTTGCTGCCCCGGTCTGTCCATGTTCCGAAATTGGCGTAATCATGCACGATGGGTTCATAGAACTGCGTGTCATACCGCTCCATCGTCTGGGGTGCAGCAAAGAAATGGCCCTGCGGCTCCACCGCGCGGATCGCCCCTTCAAAACCAATCTCATCGGTCCCGGCCTGCGCGCCTGCACATAGCTCTGCCACCATGTTCAGCACTTCCGCATCCGTCACCAGCTTTTCATAGGAGACCGACAAACCGCCCTCCAGCCAGCCGCCGGCGTGGATGATCACCGTGGCCCCGGACATCAGACACCCCCAAAGGCCCATCTGGTTCTCATTGGCCGCCTGCACGTCATTGACGTTGGCGGCTGATCCTGCGGCCGATCGCCAGGGCAGCCCGATCTTGCGCGCCATCTGACCCGCAGCCAGCGAGGCCTGAAAATGCGAGGGCGTGCCAAAGGCAGGCGCGCCAGACTTCATATCAACGTTGGAAGTGAACGTGCCATAACACACCGGTGCGCCGGGTTTGACCAGTTGCGTCAGCGTGATCGCCAGCAACGCCTCCGCATGGGACAGCGTGATCGCCCCCGCAACCGTAATCGGAGCCATCGCGCCCATCAGGGTGAAGGGCGTGACAATCGACATCTGCCCGTGACGGGCAAAGTCGATGAGCCCCTGCGCCATCGGAACATCCAGCGTGCGCGGACTGTTGGTGTTGATGATTGTGTAGGTGTAGGGCGCGGCGGCAAACGCATCGTCCGACACCCCGCGGTAATCCCGGATCATCTCAAAACAATCCATCACCTGCGGCGTGCCGCGCGAGAAGGTGAAGGGGAATTTATCGGACCACGTCAGCTGTGCCTCGGTTGTGAAGTAATGGCGCAGATGGGTGGCGACATCCTGCGGCTCCACCTGCGGAGAGATCATGTGGAATACGTCAAAATGCTGCGTCAGTTGCAGGTACTCGATGTAGTCCGACGCAGAGCCGGGCCGCCGCCCACGCAGCAGATCGGTGGCATGCGGCGCGCCTGCGCCCGCCTGAAACACCAGACTGCCAAGCTCCAGCACCACATCGCGGTCGCGCTTGCCCGCCCGGCAGGTGATCGACTTCGGCGCAGTCTCAAGCGCGGCCTCAACGATGTCGCGCCCGACAAAGACCATCTCCTCCTCCACCCGCGCGCCTGCCTTGGCAAACAGGTCGCGCGCCGCTGGCAGCAGAACGCGCATGCCCAACTCTTCAAGAATGCGCAGCGCGCTGTGGTGCATGTCCTCAACCTGATCGGGCGGGAAGACATCCATGCTGGGAAACGGATTGCGCAACTGGCGGTACTGCGTCTCGCGCAGCGTGCCGCTTGCCGCCTTGGCAGCAGCGGCGCGGCCACGGCGACCGCCGCTTCGGCCCCGGTTCTGGCTCTGCGTCTCGGATATCATCTGTTCATGCTCCCATCGCCATGCCCTGCTGACTACAGGGCGATGGCGTACCACCCCGCACCGGGCGTCCCTGACCGGGGATATGCGCGCTCAGGTCATCGCCCGCCTTCACGCTACCTTATCCACCATGCCAAGCGCCAGTGACCTGCCTGCCCGATGCCCATTGCATCCTGAACAGCGCGCACGGCCTCAGCCGCCGTCAGCCGTGCTCGACTTGGGCTTGGCAGAAAGACGGGTCGACAGCAGATCACCCGATCGCGCGGCAATCGGGCGGCCAATGGTTGCGAAAGCTGCGTTGATGTTCTTCAGCGTCAACAACGCATCCTGATGCAGCCGACTGGTTTCGAAACTGGCCGGAATGTTGTTCCGCAGCCGTGCAAGGTGCCTGTCCTGAAGTTTCTGTTCGGTCTTGCGCACCTTGTCCTTGGCCCGCAGCAACTGCCGTGCAGCGTCAGGCGCTCCATTCATCAGAACACTCAGTGCAAGCTGCGCATTGCTGAGCACCCGGTCGTGAAAATCCACCAGATCCGCCCACCCATCTTCTGAAAACGCGAGCCCCTCGGTGTTGAGCTGACCGGCCTGCACCACCAACCCCTGCGAAATCGCACCCGCTGCGGCTTCGAGGTTCAGCGCGATCGTGGCAAGTTCTCCGACTTTGCCCTGCTGTGCCTCTGACAGGCCTTCATGGTCCAGTTGCGCCAGAAAATGCTTGATGTCGGCATGCATCGCGCTGACGCTCTCCGCCTTTTCGGCAATCGCCTTTGCCGTCGGCGCATCCCAGGTATCGAACAGCGCAATCGCAGAGCGCAGCATGCCCTCGGCCGCCTCGCCCATCTTCATGACCTCACGGGCCGCACATGCCAACGCGTTGGCAGGGCGTTTCAGCGTGGACGGATCAAGCGCAGAGATCTGCGAAAGCTGGTTCCCCCCGTCGGCGCGCTCCGGGAACAGGCGGATCGTGGCGGCGGCGATCCAGCCCAGAAACGGCAGGCAAAGCAGCGCAAGAGCCGCGTTGAAAACCAGATGCAGATTGATGATCTGCCGCGTCGCGTCCGCCCCCAGCCAACTGAGGTCTTCCGCCCCCTTGGACAACAAAAACAGCACCAATGCCGCCCCGCCCCCACGCAGGACCAGATTGGCCACAACAATGCGCCGCGCCGTCAGCGGCGCCGTCAGCGTCAGCACATACGCCAGAAACGCACCGCCCGCATTGGCGCCCAGCACCATCGCCGCCGCCCCCGTTGGCGGCAACAATCCCTGGCCTGCCAGCGTGACAAAGAACAACACCGCCGCAACCGACGAATGCACCGCCCAGGCAAACAGGCCCCCAATCAGGAACGACGTCAGGATATCGCGCCCCAGATACCCCATGACACTGGCCGTGGCAGGGTTTTCGATCAGCGGCCCGGTTGCCGTGCGGATCATCCCGAGCGAGACAAAAATCAGCGCAATCCCGATCATCATCCGCCCAAGCTGGCGCACCTCGTTCCGGTTGCTGCGCAGAAACAGGACAACCCCGACAAGCAGCAGCAGCGGGATCAGGAAATCCTGGCGCAGCAACAGGATCTGCGACACGATGGCAGACCCCACATCCGCCCCCAGCAGGATCGCCATCCCCGCCAGCAGCCCAACCCCGCCCTTGGTGGCGAAGTTGGACACCAGTACCGCAACCGCCGTCGCACTTTGCAGACACAGCGCGGCCAGCACGCCACTGCCCATGGCCTGCATCCGGTTCGCGTTGGACCGGCGCAGGAAGCTGCGCAATTGGACGGAATAGGCACGCTCCACCCCGGTGCGCAAAAGGCGCACCGCCCAGATCAGCAGGGCGGCGGCACCAGCAATATGCAAGGCAAACAAGAGAAGGCTCGTGTCACCCATGGATCACCTCTTTCGCTCTGCCAGTGACGGTCAGTTGTCTGGATAGAACAGAAAGGGTCCCGGAAACAGCCCAACCGGAATGGTATGTGTCACGATCCCGCCCCGCACATCATGCAACAGGAACCCGCCGGGCTCCAGGGTCAGACAGTTTGGTGCCCCTTCGCGCAGGTCCATCGTGACCGCATGGGACACCCCCGGCGCGATCTGACACATCACCGCGCCAAACGGGGCCAGAATGTTGCGATGCACATGACCGCAGGTCAGCCGCAGCTCTCCGTCATATTCCGACAGGATTGACTGCAACGCCCGGCTGTCGCGCAGGTTCTGTATGTCCATCTTTTCTATGCCGGTCAGAAGCGGCGGATGGTGCAGCGCAACCATCACCCGCCCTCCCGGCCGTGCCGCAAGCGCGGTTGTCAGAAACGCCAGCGTGGTGTCGCTGAGATGCCCATGGGCATGCCCCGCCACGCTGCTATCAAGCCCGATCACCGCAAGGTCGTCGAAGTCCGTGACCCAGTTGACCGGGCCCTCCTCGGGCATCCAGTCCTGATCGGCAAAACAGGCCTGCATCGTGGCGGCGTCATCATGGTTGCCCGGCACCGCCCGGTACGGCATGTCCAGCGGCTCCATCAGACTGCGAAACCGCTGGTATTCCTCGGGCGTGCCGAAATCCGTCAGATCGCCGGTGACAATGGCCATATCAACGGGACCGATCTCCGGCAGGCTCCGGTTGATCGTCTCGACACATTGGGCAAGGGCCTCGGCGGTATCAACCTGCCCATAGGCCAGCTGCCCGAACGGGACGATATGCGGGTCAGAGATCTGGATAATCCGGGTCATGCACGTGCCGGGTCTTGGGGCAACAACATCAATGCTTCGGGTTTGATCCCGGCTTTGACCCTCTCCCCCACCCGCGGCGCGTTCTGGCCCGCGTAGATCGCGGCAAGCACATCCCGTGTGATGCCGGACAACCCAATGCGGTAATGGGTGCCCAGAAACGTTACCGTCTCAACCCGCGCCGTCAGGGGGCCATCGGCACTGATCTCAACGTCTTCTGCACGCACGAACACATCCTGCCCCGTGCCGTCCCCCGGCAAGGTCAACGCGCCGCCCGCAAGCTCCAGACGTGCCGCCTCACACCGCCCCTCAAGGCGCATGGCATTGCCCACGAACCCCGCAACAAAAGCCGACTTGGGATTGCGATACAGGTCCTCAGGCGTCCCGCTCTGCACCACCTGACCGCTCGACATGACCGCCACACGGTCGGCAATCGCCATGGCTTCATCCTGATCGTGGGTGACGAAAATCGCCGTGATGTCGAACTCCCGCAAGAGCACAGCCAACTCATCCCGCAAGGCCTCCCGCAGGGCCGCATCCAGCGCCGACAAGGGCTCATCCAGCAACAGCAGCCTTGGTCGAGGCGCAATCGCACGGGCCAAGGCCACGCGCTGACGCTGGCCGCCAGACAGCGTATCAATCGCGCGGCCGGCAAAGGCCTGAAGCTGGCACATCTCCAGCACTTCGGTGACGCGGGCGTCAATCTCGCTTTTCGGCAGCTTCTGCATCTTCAGCCCGTAGCCGATGTTGGCCCGCACCGACATGTTCGGGAACAAGGCATAGGACTGAAACACCATCCCCACCTTCCGCCGCTCCACAGGCAGGCTGGTGACGTTATCGCTGTCAAACCAGATCTCGCTGCCCGCATCCGGTGTCTCAAGCCCCGCAATGATCCGCAACAGCGTGGTCTTCCCGCATCCAGACGGCCCCAGAAGCGAAACGATCTCCCCCCGATCAACGTTCAACTCGGTCGGCAGCAGCGCCCTTGTCCCATCCGGGTAGGTCTTTGCGGTATTGGTCAGTCGAAGTGTCATTTGGCGATCCTTTGCGCACGCGCAGACGCCCATTGCATGGCCATCAAAAGCGGAACGATGATGATGAAAAAGACAAGCGTATAGGCAGATGCAATCTCCAGCCGCATGGAGGCATAGCTGTCCGCAAGGCCCACCGGCAAGGTCTTGAGATACGGGGTATGCAGCATCCATGTCAGGTTGAACTCACCCAGCGACAGCGTCACAACCGTGAGCGATCCTGCCAGAATACCGGGCATGGCATTGGGCACCACGATGTCGCGAAACCTCTGCCATGGCGTGGCCCCCAGCGATGCCGCCCCCTCTTCCAATGTCTTGAGGTCCATCGCCGCCAGCACCGCAAGGATGGAGCGCACCATGAACGGCAAGGTATAGAGCACATGCCCCACCAGAATGAAGGTCCAGGACGCCCGGAACCCCTTCATGGACCCGTAAAGCTGAAGCAGCGCCAGCGCCAGCGCAAGACCCGGCACCGCCAACGGAAGAGAGATGAACTCCTCCAGCAACCGCGACAGCCAGCCGGGGTGGCGGGCCAGCCCATATGCGGCAGGCAGCCCGATGATCAGCGTCACAACAAGGCACGCCAGCGCCAGCCGGATCGACAGAAAGATACTGTCGGCATAAAGCTCCCAGACCTGATAGATCCACTTCAGGGTCAAACCGGAGGAAATGCCCTGAAAGTAGTTCACCGTCAGCCCCGCCATCACCGACAGGATCGTGGGCACCAGCAGGAACGCGCAGGCCAGCAGGGTGACCGCCAGTTGCAGGATCTTCGCTTTTGATCTGAACATGTCAGCCCCCCGCCGCAACGGTTGCGCCTGACAGGCTGCGCGCGATCAGCAACAGCACCCAGGTCACCAGACCCAGCACGATGGACAGCGCGGCCGCCATCGCGATGTTCGCCGACAGCGTGAACTCCGTATAGATCACCATCGGGATCACATCGATGTCCGTGGCCAGCGTGAACGCGGTGCCGAACGCGCCCATCGCGGTAGCAAAGGCAATCGCACCAGAGGCAATCAGCGACGGCATCAACCCCGGTATGATCACGTCAATCACCACTCTGAAAGGCGACGCACCCATGGTGCGGGCCGCCTCCTCCAGTGCGGGATCAAGTTTTTCCGCAGCGGCCATGACCGTCAGCAACACCCGCGGGATCGAAAAATAGAGATAGCCCAGAAACAGCCCCACCACCGAATAGGCAAAGACCACATGGCCCGGCGTCAATTGGTTCACCAGCCCCTGACGCCCCCCCAGCAGGATGATCAGAAACCCGATCACAACGCCCGGAAAGGCCAGCGGCAGCGTCAGAACCGACAACAGGATGCCCCTGCCCCGAAACTGGTTGCGCAGCAGGAACATGCCCGCCGTCGTGGACACCGCGAGCGCCGCAAAGGTCGTCGCCAAAGACACCAGCACCGTCAGCACAAGCGTGTTGAGGTAGCGCGGCTTGCGCAGAATATCGAGATAGACCGCCCAGCCCGCGTCCCCCTCGCCCGATGCCAGAAACAGCCGCACCAGCGGCAGCGCCAGAAACGCCAGCGAAAAGATCAGCAGCGGCGTCAGACACGCCAGCACAAAAGTTCGGTTGGACATCAGCGCATCAAGAGCCGGGCATGTGCCCGGCCCTTCCTTTTCGAGACAGCATCACGCTATTTGACTTCGGACAGATAGCGTTCGCCGAAACCAGCCTGCGCCTTTTCCATCTCGGCATAATCCACCGCAACCGCACGCTCGTAATCGCTGGCAGGCAGGAACTTCTCTGCCACCGCTGCGGGCAACTCAACAGGCCGCGCAGGTTGCAGATAGGCATTCGTCCAGATCGCCTGCCCCTTGTCAGACAGGATGAAATCCAGCACCCGTTTGCCCAATTCGGGGTTCGGGCCGTTGTTCACAAGGCTCATCACATAGGGCACCCGGACAGAGCCTTCGCAGGGCAGAACAAACTCGAAATTGCCGTCTTCTTCATACTTCCCGCGATAGGCGTTGAAGTCATAGTCAAACAGGATCGGAATCTCACCGGACACAACCCGTGCAAACGACGTCTGCTTGGGCACGATAGGCGAATTCTCCGCCAATTCGTTGAAGTATTTTACCGCAGGATCAAAGTTGTTCAGGTCCCCGCCAAAGGCCATGTTCACCGCAACCGCACCGGCATAACCGACAAAAGCCGATGAGGGATCAAGATAACCGACCATGCCGCGGTACGCCGGTTTGGTCAGATCCGCAAAACACTGCGGCACCTCGGCGCCGCCCAGCGCGTCAACATTCACGAAAAAGCCAAGCGTGCCGTAGTGAATGGCGAACCACTTGCCGTCCGGGTCCTTCAACCCCTCCGGAATCTCATCAAACCCGGAAGGCTTATAGGCCGTCGCAACACCCTCGTTCCCGGCCTTGATGCCGGTGGTCACGCCGTAATAGGCCACATCGGCAATCGGATTGTCCCGCTCTGCCAGAAGCTGGCTGAGGGTCTGGCCGGAGTTCTTGTTGTCATGCGGCATCTGGATGTCGAGCTCTTGATCAATCGCCTCCAGCATCGATGCCCAATCTGCCCACTGGGGTGGGCAGTTGTAGCACACCGCGTCCTCAGCCAGCGCGGGCGTGGCAAACGCCATTGTCACGAAGGCTGCTGCAAGTTTATATCTCATGTTGGTCTCTCCTGTTGGATTTAGCTGTCTTTCGGGTTGGGTCGTCTGGCGACGGGAAGGCTGCAACCTTTCCGTCGTCTTTGCTTTCGGCGGTCAAAGGCGCAAGGCTGCCTCCGGCGCGGAAACTGAATGTCTGATTTTTTTGCGGCACGTCTGGCGGCGCGGATCCGTCGATCATCGACAGAACCGTCTCCCCGGCTCCCGCCCCCAGCAACCGTGGCGTTGTCACAATCGTCGCCAGACTTGGCTCGACCATCTGACCGACTTTGATGCCATCAAATCCGACAATCGACAGATCCCCCGGCACATCAATGAACAGCCTGCGCGCACTGCGGATCGCGGCCAATGCCAGAAAATCGTTGGAGGCGAAGATGCCCGTCAGCTCCGGATGCGCCGCCAGAAAGTCCTGCAACCGCGCCGTCAGGTCCAGACCGTCGTCATCAACCTCCAGCAACGCAGGCGATGCCATGCCCCGCTCTGCGCAGCGCTCCGCAAACCCTTCGTACCGGTGGCGCGCGCGGTCTGAACTGAGGAAATTCAGCGCCAGAAAGCCCGTGTGCGCATGGCTGTTCTCCGCAAAAGCATCCGCAACCGCCGCTGCTGCGGCATGATCATCGACCGACCAACTCCTTTGCCCCGCCGGTGCGGCGTTGAACAGCAAACTATGCGGCACCTGCCGACGCCGGATCAGGTCCAGCCCTTCGCTGTTCTGCGCATCCCCCACCGTCAGCAGGATTCCATCCACCTGCTTGGCAATCAACGTGCGCACGGCATGAATCTCCGATTCCACGCTGTAGTTGGTGCAGATCAACAGCATCTGGTAGCCCGCGTTCAGAAACACCGCCTGCGCGCCCTGCACCGCATCCGCATAGACCGGATTTTCGATCGAAGGGACAATGCAGCCAATCGTGCGCGTCGTACTGCTCTGGAGCGATCTGCCCACGTCGCTGAACTGAAAATCCAGCGCATCCGCCGCCGCCATGACCCGCTTGCGCATCTCGGCACTGGCCGGACCGGTATCGTTCAACACCCTGCTGGCCGTGGCAACACCACAGCCCGCACGCTGAGCGACATCCTTGATCGTGGCAGCTTGACCCAATTTCCACCTCCCAATGGAAACGTTTCCATATAGTAGTACAAACAACCCCTCCACCGCGCAAGATTTTTCCGGGGAAGGTATTTTCAAGCGAGATAGCAGTGGGTTATTGCAGTTTTGTGATGGGGCACGGACAAATATTCGGGACGCTCACAAAGAACCTCTACGTCGGCACAAGATGATTCCAATCACTCCCGACGGGCCCCCGCGAAGGCTGCCTGATCCTCATGGTCAAAACGTCCCGGAACAGGGTTGCGCAACCGCACTGCCCTCTGCCGCATTGCGCCGGATTTTCCGCACTCCAGCGATAGGCCGCGCATTTTGCGCGGCCTATGCTTTCGCGGTCTAGGCGTGTTTTGCCCGTATGCTGTCACGATACAATGCCTTCACGAGCGATATCATCATGAAGACCATCACGATGGTGAAGGGCAATGCGCCGATGATCATCGCATTTTGCAGCGCACCGAATGGATTTGCCTCGGCACCGCTGTTGCCAGCGATGATCAGCGCCCCAATCACCGCAGTGAGGATCAGCCCCCAGATGATGCGATGCTTGATGCCGGTTTCCTGCTCGCCGCCGGACATGATCGTGTTCATCACCAAGATGCCGGAGTCTGCCGATGTAACGAGAAACGTCATGATCAGGACGACGCACATGATCGTAATGGCCGACAGAAACCCGCCAGAAATCATCTGCTCAAGTGTTGCAAACAGTTTGGCCGTGTTGGTGGCCCCAATCAGGGAGCCCGCAGCGTCGCCATTCAGCTCCAGATCAATCGCGGTGCCGCCCAGAATGGTCATCCACAAAAAGCAGACGATGGCAGGCGCGATCACGCAACCAAAGATAAACTCTCGCACGGTGCGACCCTTGGAGATACGCGCCAGGAACAGGCCGACAAAGGGCGAGAACGCGATCCACCATGCCCAGTAGAAGGTGGTCCAGCCTGCTTGCCAGCCGAACTGACGGCCTTGTTCACCGGCGGCATAGATGGCCGCCGCGTCGAGGTCCGCAGCAGAGGCAGGCAAGCCTTCGGCAAACCCGGACATGGATCCCCATGGCGACGTGGCAGAACCGTAGATTGCCGCGATATCTTCGGCGGGCAAGGCCTGCGCCGCCTCCGGAATCGCTGCGGCAAAAGCGTCCGCTGATTGAGGTCCATAGGCGCCGAAGGACATCTGAACGAAGTGCAGGATGTAATCGACCAGACCGGCACCGAACTTTGTCATCGCGAAAAAGAAAGAACCGAAGATCACAAAGGTCAGCAGCAGGATGACCGATAGAACCAGATTGAGGTTCGACAGGTATTTGATCCCCCGTCCCACACCTGAAACCGCAGAGAGGATCGACAAACCCATGATCACCAGCAGTGCCGCGATCAGTCCGACCGTGCTTGGCTTGGGCGCTTCTGCATCGCCGTTCATCAGCCACTCCATGCCAGACACGGCATAGACACCATCAACGAACTGGCTGACACCAAAACCGATGGTAACGGACACGCCGAGGATCGTGGCCACAACGCCAAGCACATCAACCAGATGGCCCAGGAATCCATTTGCCGCTTTGCCAAGCAAAGGGGTCAGCGCCGACCGGATCGTCAGCGGCATTTCACGGGTATAGGCGTAATAGGCCAGTGACAGACCAGTCAGCACATAGATGGCCCAGGCGTGGAAACCGTAGTGCAGGAATGTATAGCGATAGGCCGATTTCACCGCCTCTTCAGAATGCGCGGCCACCTCGCCGGACAGGACCACAGGATTCGATCCCCAAAGGCCAATCGGTTCGGCGGTGGCAAAGACCATCAGACCAACACCCAGACCCGCGCCGAACATCATCGAGAACCACGAGAAGTTCGAGAACTCCGGTACGGTCCCTGCGGTTCCGAGCTTCTTGCTGCCGGTTGCCGGCAAGAGGGCCAGCACGAACAGAAAGAACGCGAAAACGCCGACGGAGATGATGTAAAAGCCGTTGAACCCGTTCAGCAAGCTGCCGTTCACAGCAGACAACACGCTGCTCGCGTTGCCGGGCCAGACCAGCGCCCAAAGCACCAGTGCGACCATGATCGTTTTGCTGATCAGTGCAATCGGAAGGCTGTAGCCCTCGTAGAATCCGGATGGAGCCTTTTCGATCTCCAACGCGGTAAATGGTGGTTTAATTGTCATTTTTTGTCCCCTGTTTCTTTGGTTGCGCCGTATTTCATGTTCCCGCAGCAAGCTGGCGCATCCGCTGCGGGATTGATTGATCTTGTCTAGTCATTGTCGGACAGGCCTGAACCGGCGCCCAATCGTCGTGAGGCCTCGGTCGCGGGCGCAAATGTTCGCTCTGAGAATGCGCCCAGTCGCGCCCAGTTTTCACAGCTGACGTTGCCCCGCACAGCTGGTCGCTGCGCGGGATCTGTGCGTGTGCTTGCACGCTGAAAGATCACAGTCTCCGCCTTGCCTGTATTGATGGCCTGGTCCGGATCATCGATCCAGAGCCCGTCACCATCCGTCTCGATCCGCACGTTTTCATAACTCACGCGCACCGGTTGTCTGAGGTGGATTGCGGCCCACGCAGCGAAAGGCACGATCAGCAGAGGGCAGGAAACATTGCGCGCTTTTATGGAAAGCCCCGGCACAAGCCGTTCAGCGCAATCGTTCAACGTGGCACCGACCGCAAGCGGGCACAGGTCGCCCGCCCGCGCGTACCAGTCACCATCCAGTGATACCGGCGCGACCTGCGCATGGGCCAGCCCGTCATTTTTCTCAAGGACATCGCCCAGAAGGGCCGGACCTGCCAGATCATGAGAGGCAAGCCAGCGCGCAGCGCGCCCAGTTTCTTCCGCCATGCCCCAGGACAGACCGGCGCCGCGTGCCGCCCGTTTCGCATGGGCTTCTATTTCATTCAGCGAGCGGTTCACTTTGCGCCCTCCAACAAAGGGGGATAGGACCAGTCGTCGACCTGGCTGTCCGATAGCTCTTCCGGGTAGGGCGCGTTTCCGAACATGCAAATGCGCACCCATCGATCTGATCTCGGGTCGAAATGGGTGGCCCCGAAGAAGGAGAGCTTGCAACGCAGCATATCAATCGGCATCAGATCAGAGCCGATCGTGTTGTCGCGAATTTCAGCATAAGGCGCGCGGGCCACGATCTGCGCCCGCCTGACGCAGTGGCGATGTTCGGGATGGGTCAGGAGGAAAGCCGCGAGGGGTGCGTTACCATCCTTGTCCTTCAGCGCCCGATAGAGCGCGGCGGCATCCCGGCCCGGTGCCAAAGGCTGCTCATAGGGGGCAATCGGTTCTTCAAAACGCTCCCCCAGACGGGGCTCCAGTTTTTCCTGCGAGACATACCAGGCACGCGCGCATTGTTCTTTTTCTGACCAGTCAATATCCAGCGCCCACCCATAGGCGCATTCCAGAACAGCGCGCAAATCTGCCACCCGCATACTACCATCAATGCGAAACGCATGCCGGTCTTTGTCGGACATCTTATCGGCCAGATGGTCGACAAGCCTGCCATAGGGCTCCAGCATCAGCGACGCCAGACATTCCTGAGCGTCTTCCCCCAGCGCGCCTTCGGCCCAGACAAAAAGCCTGTCCCACGGATGCGGTCCAGCCAGATCGGCATCGGCAAGATGGGTCTCCAGCGCGGACAGATCGCGGCGCAATCGCTTCAGTTTCTCAACCTGTATCGGATGCTCCGAATACCAGACATCAGCAGAAAGGATGGAGCGCTCCAGCATCTCCCGAAACGTAGCGACCTCTGAGGCTGTGGCGGAGGGTAAGCTGCGCACAATTGCAATCGCCTCTTCACGCGCGGCAATCCAATTGTTGAATAACATCGGGTGGTTGACCAGAAACGGTGCCATCCCCAGTCCGGTGGAATTGCCAATGCCGAGGCTGCGCGCAATCCCCGTGTCGAGCGTGACTGCCGCAGCACCCCCTTTCAGGTCTGCCATATGCTGCACCAGATCGCGCACGTAGCTTCGGGTCAGAAAGACGGACAGCATTTCAATCTGGAAAGGTAATGCGCATTCGGGGCGGTCCGCGATCATCTCCCGATCCGCTGCGCCGAGTTTGCCCGATCCGTAGACCGCCGTGGTGCGCATCAGATAGCCGACCTTGGCGACTTCGCCCGCGTCGGGCTGCGCACCTGCGGCAAGGCGGGACACCACATGATCCCACAACCGCACTGAGCGGTTTGCACGTGAGACCGACAGCTCCCTTTCGCTCACACGGCCCGCTTCTTGCAGGGGGATGTTCTGGCGCAGGCGCTCAATATCAGCGGCCTCCGGCACACCGTCAAACAGGGTGAAGGTGCTGTCCCATGCCGTCGCAATCACCCGGTCAGAGCGTTCTTCGGGCGGCAGATCATGACCAAAAGCAATGAGCGAATAGGTGCGGTCCGGCGTATGCGCGCAATAGACAGCGTGGCCCACGCCCTTGGCGTCAAACTCAAAGACCGGGCGGGTAAAGGTCCAGTTTTCGCGGGTCATCCGGCGGGTCAGAATGCGCATGAAAGACAGGCGAGATTGATGGAACGACCCCAGACGCGACAGGCGCATGACCTGCGCAGGGTCTCGTGTGACAACGGTCTGTGATGTGTTCGCCTGCGGCTGCATGGCCTGCCCTCCCCTTAGATCAATGGTGTGAAATTTTCCGCGTAAAACCTGTGCCAGTTGTCGCCCATGATGCCCGCGACCTCCCCGTCGCTCAGCCCTGTGGCGCGCAAGCCTGCTTCGATGTTTCCAAAGTCGCGATTGTCGTTGAACCACTTGGGCATGGGCGGGAAACCGGGTGCTGCGGCCGATCCTTCGCCATAGTCGATCTCTTTGCTCCAGCGGCCCACGCGCATCCACTCGACCACAGAGTCAGGGTGGTCCTGACACAGGTCCGTCCCGATCCCAAGGTTTTGTGCGCCATAGGTCTCAGCCGCACGGGCGATCATCTCGCAAAAGCTCTCCAAGGAGCAGCCGGATTTGCCTTTCAGATGATGCGGATAGACAGAGAAACCCATCATGCCACCGTTTTCCGTCACCGCGCGGATCACATCATCCTTCTTGTTGCGCAGCGCAGGGGACCATTCATAGGGATTGGCATGGGTGATCGCGATAGGACGCTCGGAAATCTCTGCCGCCTCGATGGTGGAACGGTCCGCCGAATGGCTCATGTCCACCACCAGCCCGACGCGGTTCATTTCCTTGATCACCTGACGCCCCATCCGGGTGATGCCGGTGTCCTCGGCCTCGTAACACCCCGTCGCCAGCAAGGACTGGTTGTTGTAGGTCAGCTGCATGAACCGCGCTCCGAGCGTATGTACGATCTCGACCAGCCCGATGTCGTCCTCGATGGGGCTGGGGTTCTGGAAGCCGAAGAAGATCGCCGTCTTGCCTTCGGCTTTGGCGCGGTCCACGTCGCTGGCCCATTGGCCCTTGATGATCAGGTCCGGGTATTGCTCAAACCACCGGTTCCACTGCTCGAAGTTCAGCACCGTCTCGCGGAAATTCTCGTGATAGGCGATGGTGACATGCACCGCGTCCACGCCCCCTTCCCGCATCTGGCGAAAGATCTTCTCCGACCAATTGGCGTATTGAAGATTGTCGATCCGCATCATGAAGGCGTACCGGAGGCGATGTAGGCCGTCTTCACAATCGTGTAGAATTCCGCCGCCGTGCGCCCCTGTTCACGTGGCCCGTAAGAGCTGTCCCCGCGCCCGCCAAATGGCACGTGATAGTCGGTGCCAGCAGTGGGCAGGTTGACCATCACACAGCCCGATTGCGCGTTGCGGCGGAAGTGCGTGGCGCGGGCCAGATTGGTGGTGACAATGCCTGCGGTCAGACCAAAGTTCGTGTCATTGACCACATGCAGCGCCTCGTCATAGCTGGCCACGGGGATGACACAGGCAAGCGGCGCGAACATCTCTTCGCGGTTGATCCGCATGTCGTTGGTGGTGCCGACAAACACGCCGGGGGACATGTAATAGCCCTCAGTCGCCATCTCCAACCGCTGCCCACCGCAGAGCAGTTCCGCCCCCTCAGATGCCGCAAGATCGACATAGGCAAGGTTCTCGTTCAGCTGCTGCTCGGAGACGACCGGCCCCATCTGGGTGCCCTCCTCCAGCGCGTGCCCAACCTTCATCGCCTTCGCCCCAGCAACCAGCTTTTCGACAAACTGATCATGGACGGACTGATGCACCACCAGCCGCGACGACGCCGTGCATTTCTGCCCCGAGCCGCCAAATGCGCCGCCCAATGCCAGCGAAACGGCCAGATCAAGATCCGCGTCATCCATCACCGCCAAAGCGTTCTTTGACCCCATCTCCATCTGCACCCGCATCAGGTTCTGAATGGCACTGGCCGCGATGCCTTTGCCCACAGGCACCGACCCGGTGAAGCTGATCGCGCCCACTTTCGGGCTTTCGACCAAACGCTGACCAATGGCGCTTCCGGCGCCCATCACCAGAGACACAAGGCCTTTGGGAACATCCTGCCGCGCGATGATCTCAACCAGCGCCACAGCGGAGGCAGGTGTGACATTCGCAGGCTTCCAGACCACGGCGTTCCCGTAGCAAAGCGCAGGTGCAATCTTCCACGACGCGGTGGCGGTGGGGAAATTCCACGGGGAAATCACCGCCACGACGCCCACAGGTTCACGGCGCACGTCGATCTCGATCCCGTCGCGCACGGAATCGGCAGTGTCGCCCATCTGGCGCAGGGTTTCTGCTGCGTAGTAGGTGAAGAACTGCCCGGCGCGGTACACCTCGCCCCTGCCCTCTGCCAAGGGCTTGCCTTCTTCGCGCGCCAGCAAGGTGCCCAGCTCTTCCGCGCGGCTCATCATCTCGGTGCCAATCGCCATCAGCACGTTGTATTTGCGCTCAATCCCGTAGGCGGCCCACTCAACCTGCGCCCGCTGCGCTTGCTCAAGGGTGGCGTCCAGTTGATCCGGGCTTGCCTGCGCGAACATCCCGATCAGATCACTCAGATCAGAAGGATTGCGGTTTTCGATCTCAGACGCACCCGCCACCCATTCCCCGGCGATGTAGTTCAGTTTGGAGTCCTGCATGATGTATCCTTCCGATCAGGCGCGGCGTGCGCAGGCGAAGCATACGTCACAGAATGGATTCAGGCTTTTAGAATGAATTGTAGTTTTCTTCAGATTTTCTGAAATTGGGTATCTGGCAACAGGCTGCCGTCCCGCTTCATATCCGTGATCAGTTTCAGGAACTCCCGAGCCGCGGGCATCAGCAGGTTTTTGGGGCGGGACATCAAATGCACAGTGCGGCGCGCGGTCACATCGGCGAGCGGTAAAAACGCAAACTCTTCCTGAAGATTGGCAACGGTCAGCTGCGGCAGCACCGTGATCCCGACCCCTTGCCGGACCAGCCCCAACAAGGATGCCATGTTCGGAACCATCAGTCGCGAACGCGCAAGAATAGGCGCAAAATCCGGATCTGTGATCTGCTTGCAGAGGCCATTCGCGATGATCGTCTGATCCCCAAGGCTGCGCCACGTCAGCTGATCCCAGTTTTCGGCAAGCGGATGGTTTTTTGGGCATACCAGCCCAAACGCATCGCTGAACAATTCAGTACGGCTCATCCCCTCAACGACCGGAAAGGACCCAATGCCGATATCAGCCCGCTCCCGCGCCAGTTCCCGCGCGATCGTTGCTGAATCCATGTCGCGCAGGTCGATCTGAACCTTCGGATATTTCTCGGCAAATTTGAAAATCACAGGCGGCAGCACCGTTGACGCCACCGACGGCGTGACAGCCAACCTCAGAAAACCAAGCTCGGAGCGCGCCAGGCCCTCGATCACGGCCACCGTGTTCTCGAAATGCGCCACCTCTCGACGGGCTTCGGTCAGGATCAACTCTCCGATGGGCGTCAGACGGGACTTCCGGGCCGTCTCGAACAACGCAGAACCCACGTGATCCTCAAACTGCTTGAGCATCATGGAGACGGCGGATGGCGTCCGTCCAAGCACATCGGAGGCCTCCGACAGGCTGCCATGGGTGGCAACCATCGTAAAACATCTGAGCATCTCAATCTTGATGGTCAACTTAAGTCACCCTGAAATAGATTCAATGAAATCAAGTTTGCCTCAATTCCAATCTGGTGGCTATATGCCAATCTCAACAGCCCGATTGGGGCGCGGCACATATGAATCACAAGGAAATCACATGATCGAACGCATCGACACAGGCACACGGTCCTCGAAAATCGTGAAGCACAATGGCGTGGTCTACCTGACAGGCCAGGTCGCCGAAGGTGAAACGATCCAGCAGCAAGTGCAAACCTGTCTGGACAATATCGACGCGCTTCTGACAAAGGCCGGATCGTCACGCGAGGACATGTTGCGGGTCACGATCTGGCTGGCCGATATGCAGGATTTCAATGGCCTGAATGAAGTCTGGAACGCATGGGTGCCTGCCGGGCACGCACCGGCCCGTGCCTGTGGTGAAGCCAAGCTGGCCCGACCCGAGCTGAAAGTGGAATTCATCGTGGATGCGGCTTTCTCGTGAAGCCTCCATACCGCTGGTGATATGATCCCCAATGTCTTCCCCGGCCATCTTTGGGGTCAGGAGCCATTAAGACCAAACACAAATGCACGCCAATCGTGTCTCACAATGAAATCATCCATGCAGCGGATAGAAATCCGGGTTCTATACATGCAGCGGGCGAATGGATTGAGGTTCAGCCAAAAATAACGGATGGTTGAACGATATGAACCTACGCCAATTGGAAGCCTTCCGCGCCACGATCCGCAGCGGGTCGATCACCGAAGCGGCGAAGATGATGCACATCTCGCAGCCCAGCGTGAGCCGCCTGATTGCTGATCTGGAACTGTCGGCCGGCTTCCCGCTGTTTGTGCGCATCGGACGGGGGCTGACGCCGACAGTGGAAGGCCGACATTTCTACGAGGGGGTGGAATCCATGTTCGTGGGCATTGACCGGCTTGAGGACCTGGCCAAATCCATCAGGACGTCCCAGGGCGGGACCATCTCAATCGCCACGATCCAATCCATCGCGACAATTGAACTGCCACAAGCGATCAGCCGTCTTTACAACGACAATCCCGATATCCGCTTTGATATCCAGTCCCGTAACACACCTGCCATTGTGGATGCTGTCCAGATGCGTCAGATCGATCTTGGCATTGTCGGGCGGGAACCCAACTACGACGGGGTCGATATCCTGTACCAGACCTCCGCCCCCTATGTCTGTCTGATGCCGGAGGACCACCCTGCCGCTGGTGAATATGGCGCAGTTGATCTTGAAGAATTGGCACAAACCGAGACCTTCGTGACCTTCGGCGACAGCTACCCGGACTCGATGATGTCGATTGACCCCGCGCTGTCGGGCAAGATGCGCGCGCGGTCGCGCTTGTCCGTGGCGAACATGCCTTTGGCCGGCGCCTTGGTGCGTGAAGCGTCGGTGATGGCCGTCTCGGACCCGTTTTCCGCCGAACAAGCCGTGCGCATGGGCGGCGTCGTATTTCGCCCGATCCAACAGAACCTGACCTATTTCGTGACTGCAATCGCCGCGCGGCGGGAAAAACTGCCACGCGAGGCGCTGAAATTTGTAGACCTGTTCGCCACCCAGCTGGAAGAGCGGGTCAGGCAGGTCAAATCCTTGAGCTAGGAAGCTCATTGAGCGGAGCGTGCACCGGGTCGGTCGGGACGCGAATGGCTGCTGGGCCTCATTGGGAATTTCCACCTACATCCGCTGACATAGAGACAACGCATGAGTTGAAAACGTTTTTCGATTGGTCGAAGCCAGATCGAAGTTTGTAGGCTCACAGGTCTAACCCACTTGCGTAAGGGCCGATATCGCGATGGTGCTCTCAGCCGACCAGATTTTTTCGACCGAGGATGCACGGCGATTGGCGCAGCGCAGACTTCCGCGATTGATCTTCGATTTTATCGAGGGCGCTGCCGGTCGCGAAATCGGAGCAACCCGCAATCAATCGCAGTTTGACACCATCATGTTGCAGCCGCGCGTGATGGAGGATGTCGCGGAGCGTTCCACGGCAACAGGCCTTTTGGGACAGCAATTTGGCCTGCCGGTCGGCATCGCGCCGATGGGCATGTGCAATCTGGTTTGCCCCGACGCCGACAGGCACATCGCGGAAGTTGCCAAGGCATTTGACATACCGGTTTGCCTGTCTTCTGCGGCCTCCAGCACGATTGAGAATATGGGAGACTGGGCGGGGCCCCTCGCATGGTTCCAGCTCTATTTCGGACAATCCGCCGAAGCGTCGCTGATGATGGCAGATCGGGCGAGGAATGCGGGTTATGAGACGCTCGTTCTGACAGTCGATGTGCCGCAGGTCTCGCGGCGCATCCGGGATCTCAGGAATGGTTTCACCATGCCGTTTTCAATGACCCCGCACGCCTTTTGGGATTTCGCCACGCATCCGCGCTGGTCGCTGAGCACCTTGCGCAACGGTGCGCCAAGTCCGAAGAACTTTATCGGCACCGATGGGACGAACACTTTCAACCGCGGCGCGAGCCGCGCTGGCGCAGATTGGGATTTCCTCAGGACATTAAGAGACAACTGGCCCGGCACATTGATCGTCAAAGGTGTGACATCTGGAGAGGATGCCCGGCAGGTCTGCCGACTGGGTGCCGATGCGGTCTATGTCTCCAACCATGGCGGACGCCAGCTGGACAGCGTGCCCCCTGCGATCGACCTGCTTGCCATCATTCGAGAGGCCGTGGGCCCCGATGTGCCGCTCCTTTTCGACAGCGGCGTGCGCAGCGGAGAGGATGTTGTCAAGGCACTGGCGCTTGGCGCCGATTTCGTGATGATCGGACGTCCTGCCTTATACGCATTGGGCGCAGGCGGCGCACCGGGGTTGATGCAGCTCTTGAAATGCTTTGCCGAAGATATCAGCGTCGTGCTCGCACAATTGGGCGTGCGTTCCATCGCGGATCTTGGGCCGCGCAGCCTTTTCCCGTCGCCGGTTGCAGACCAGACCCGGCGACAAGCGCCAACACCGTTACACCTCGCAGCAAAGACCTGAAAGAAGAGCTGACCAAGATGAGCAATCCGAAAATGATCAGAGGCGGTGCCTTGCTGGCCCGCGCCCTCAAGGAAAAAGGCGTGGAGCACGCATTCACCCTTGCGGGCGGATTTTGCAATCCGGCGCTTGAGGGGTTCATGGAATGTCAGATGCCGGTGATCAACACCCCGCATGAGCAGATTGCGGGGCATTTGGCCGATGGACATGCGCGGATCACCCGCAAGCCGACGGTGTGTCTGGTTGGGCCGGAAGGTTTCGCCAATGCGGTGCCGGCGATGCTGGAAGCAGGCGGTGAACGCAGTCCGGTGATTTTCGTCACGGGCTCGTCCACGTTGAAGCGGCAAGGCGCTGGCGGTTTCAAGGAAATCGACGATGTCGCAATCGCCGCCCCGCTGGTCAAATACTCGGTCCAGATCACTGATGGTGAACGCATCAGCGAATTCGTGAACCGCGCCTGGACAGCCGCGACGACAGGGTATCCCGGACCAGTTCATATCTCGCTTCCCGTCGATATCATGTTTTCGTCCTTTGCCGTGGATGCCGGGCTGGAAGAACGCCCGTTTGACCGCACGGACCGCCCGGTGCCGCGTGCATGGCCTGATCCTTCGGCGCTGAAAACCGTGCTGGGTCTGGTCGCCAAGGCCGAACGCCCGGTGATCATCGGCGGCCATGGTGTCTGGTGGTCGAAATCCGAGGACAAGCTGGAAGCCGTGGGCAAGGCCTTGCGCCTGCCCATCTTCAACGTCCCCTATCATTCCAAACTGCTGGGCGAGGAATGCGAGGCCTATATGGGGCTGGCGGATTTCCATCAGTATCACCCCTCCAAACCCGCCATACAGGAGGCCGATCTGGTCTTGATGATTGGCGGACGGCTGGACAATCAGATGAATTTTGGCAATCCGCCGTTCTTTACCAAGGATCAGACGCTGGTTTGCATCAATGGCAGCCATGAGGAGCTGGAAAACAATCAGGCGGCAGATGAGGTGCTCTTGTCTGATCCCGGTGCGTTTCTGGATGCGCTGATGGCAGTGGGAAAATCATGGCCTGACTGGTTCGACCTGCAAAAGACCCGCCGGGCCGCATGGGTAGATGAATGGTACGCCCATATCGCGGCAGAGACGGCCAGACCGGGAAAGATGCACCCGTTGCAACTGTCGCTCGATGTGCAGGAGCAGATGGGCGATGACGACTGGCTGATCTTTGACGGCGGCAACACGCATTTCTGGTCCGAGATCGCAGTCAACATGGCGGGCTGGCGGGGGCAGAAGCTGGGCGGGATCATGCATCCGGGCAACTACTCGCTGCTTGGCGTTGGGGTGTCTTTCGGCGTCTCGGCCAAATCTGTACATCCTGATCGCAATGTCGTGGTCATCTCGGGCGATGGGGCATTCCTGTCTGGCGGCTTGTCGATTGAATCCGCGTTTCAGGACAACCTGCCGATCACTATTGTGATCGACAACAACGGTGGCCTTGATTGCATTTCCCAGCAGCAGGAACGTCTGTTTGAGAATGGCCAGCACTTCGCCACCGATTTCCGCGATATTCCGTTCCACACCATGTGCGAAGGCCTTGGGGGGCATGGGGAACTGGTGGAGACCCGCGACCAACTGGCTCCTGCATTGAAACGCGCCATGGCCAGCGGCAAAACGGCGATCGTGAATGTGAAATGCAGGGGCGTGATCAGCCCGATTGTGGCGGCAACCTCTGACAAACGAGACAAGGCTTCGATTGAGTAATGGCGACACTGACCTCACATACGCTGAACGGATCTGACGGCACCCACGCGGGGGGCATCGCGGTCACACTGCGCAATCTTAAGAGCGGCGCGGTGATTTTCACCTCGGAGATGGATGCAGGCGGGCGCCTGTCACAACAGATCGCCCCCGCGGCTGTCGACCCAGCCGCGACCTATGAGCTGGTGTTCGACACCGCCGCGTATTGGGCCGCACGCGACATGCCCGCCTCTGTGCAGCAGATCGCCCTGCGCTTTGCCATGCCTGATCCGGAAGGGGCCTATCATATGCCAGTGATCCTGAACCCCAATTCCTATTCGATGTGGTGCTCCGCCTGATGGACGGTTTGAACATGTCACGGCGTATTCGCCGTACGCCCTATACGGATCGCGTGGAACAGGTTGGCGTCCGTGGGTATTCGGTCGTCAATCATACGCTTCTGCCCAAGGCTTTTCAGCCGTCGGTCGAGGAAGACTACTGGCACCTGCGCGAACATGTGCAGATCTGGGATGTGGGCTGCCAGCGGCAGGTTCAAATCACCGGGCCGGACGCCGCATGTCTTGTGCAATGGATGACCCCGCGCGACATCTCCGGGGCGCGTGTGGGCGACTGCCTCTATGTCCCGCTGATCGATGCCAATGCCGGGCTGATCAACGATCCTGTCCTGCTGAAGCTGGCAGAGGATCGTTTCTGGCTGTCAATCGCCGACAGTGATGTGCTGCTCTACGCGATGGGCCTGGCGCTTGGGCGCGGCCTGGATGTGGAGGTGACGGAGCCGGATGTGTCGCCCCTCGCTGTTCAGGGGCCAAAGGCCGAAAGACTGCTGGCTGACCTCTTTGGCGCGCATATCCGGGACATCAGGTTCTTTAGGTTCGGATGGATTGACGTCGAAGGAACGCAACAACGCATCGCGCGGTCCGGATATTCGCGGCAAGGCGGGTTCGAGATCTATTTGCAGAGCGGACATCTTGGCACCGCTCTCTGGGACGCGATCTGGGAGGCGGGTCAGGCCCACAACATCACGCCCGGCTGTCCAAATCTGATCGAGCGGGTCGAAGGCGGTCTGTTCTCCTACGGAAATGAGATGACGCGGGAGAACAACCCTTTTGAGATCGGATTGGGCAAATTCTGCACGGTGGACGGCTCAATTGACTATATCGGTCGGGCGGCCCTGCAAAAGATCGCAGCCGACGGCGTGCAGCGCAAAATCCGTGGTGTTGCCTTTGATGGCGGCCCCTGCCCGACCTGTTCAAAGCCCTGGCCGGTGATGGTGGGGGATGTGCAGGTCGGACAGGTGACTTCTGCGGTGTGGTCGCCAAGGCTGAAATGCAACGTGGGACACGCCATGATTGATCGCGCGTATTGGGCCGTGGGGCAGTCGGTTACAGTCCGGTCTCAAGATGGCATCCTACGCTCCGGAGAAATTTCCGCGCTGCCCTTTGCCTGATCAACTGATCCGACCCAATCACGACACCTGCTCTTTGGTCTGCACCCCTTGCAGGCGTGAAAGGTCCGCAACCGCATGATGGCATCGTATCGCGTGACCATCCTCACCCTGCTGCCAGGGTGGTGTATCTGTGTCGCATATTGCGCCGATCTTGCGCGGGCAGCGGCGCTGGAAGGGACAGCCGCAGGCCGGGGGAGACAGTTCAACCACGTCATCTGCACTGAGGGTGGGCGCCGTGTCGGGATCAGGTTCGAGCACGGCATCCAGCAGGACTTCGGTGTAGGGGTGGGATGGTGTGGAATAGACACTTGCCGAAGGGCCGATTTCGCACAACCGCCCCTGGTACAGCACGGCAACCCGATCCGACAAGGCGCGGACAACGGCAAGGTCATGGCTCACGAAGACGTAAGTGGTGCCTTGGGTCGCCTTGAGTTCGTTCAGCAGATCAAGCACCGCCGCCTGCACGGACACGTCAAGCGCAGAGGTCACCTCATCACACAGAACCAGTTCAGGTTCCGCCGCAAAGGCGCGGGCGATGGCGACACGCTGTTTCTCTCCTCCCGACAACTGGCTGGGCAGGCGGTCAAGGTAATGAGCGCCCAGACGGACGCGCTCCAGTATCTCCGCGCTGCGTTGGTAGAGCGCGTCACCGCTGAGCCCAAAATAGAGTTTCAGCGGTTGTTCGAGGATCTCCGCGATGGTGTGGCGCGGGTTCAGGCTGTCATCGGGGTTTTGAAAGATCAGTTGCACTTTGCGCAGATGATCCGCGCTGCGATACTCAACCTCCCGCGCCAAAGGGGCGCCGCCCGATACGCTGATCTGACCTCCGGCCGGAGGCAGGAGCCCTGCGACGGCCTTGAGGATCGTGGATTTGCCCGAGCCGCTTTCGCCGACAAGGCCCAGCGTTTCGCCCTTCTCAACAGTGATCTCGATGCCGTCCACTGTCATGACGCGCGCGGTTTCGCGCCGCAGTATCTTGTCGAACACCCCCGGCTGGCTGTAGCTGATGGAGAGGTCTTCCAGACGCAACGCGGGTTCGTCGGCGGCGGCGACTTTCGCCGGTTCCGCGCCTGCGCCGGCAAGTGATATCTGATCGGCCTGTTCGGGGAAGAAGCAACGCACGGCTTCGCCCCCCGGCTGCGGCGTCAATTCAGGCCGGGCAGAGCGGCATCTGTCCTGCGCCAGGGCGCAGCGATCCACAAAAGCGCATCCCGCGCCCGCCCCGCCGGGGGCGGGGGGCGTGCCGTCCAGGGCGACGGGCAAACGCGGATCGCTGAGCTTGGGAATGGAGGCGAGAAGACCGCGCGCATAGGGATGAACCGGGGCGGTGAGCACCTGCCGCGTGGTGCCTTGCAGTACAACTTCGCCCGCATACATGACCACGACATGGTCGCAGACCCGCGCAATCGCGCCAAGGTCATGGCTGACGTAAACCATCGCCATGCCACGCGCACGGGCGATGTCGCGCAGCAGCTCAAGGATATGCGCCTGCGTCGTGACATCAAGGCCGGTGGTCGGTTCATCCAGCAGCAGGGCATGCGGCTCCCCGGCCAGTGCCATTGCGATGGCGACCCGCTGTTGCTGACCACCTGAAAGCTCATGCGGGAACCGGGTCATGATGGCGTCGGGATCCGGCAGGCGGACCTGACCGAGCAATTCCACGGCCTTGGCGATGTGTTTCGCGTCAGGCACATCGGAATGCAGGCGCAGCGCCTCGATCAATTGCGCGCCGATCCGCAGCGTCGGCGTCAGGGACTGGCCCGAGTTTTGCGGGATCAGAGCCAACTCGCCACCGCGAATATGCTCCAGTTCCCTGCGCGATTGTGCGAACATGTCCTGCCCCTGAAAGGCGACAGCACCGTTCAGCAAGCGTAAGCCTCGCTTCAGATAGCCCATCGCGGCCAGCGCCAGCGTTGATTTGCCAGAGCCGCTTTCGCCGACAATGCCGATGCTCTCCCCCTCGCCCACGCGCAGATCAATATTGCGCAGGACCGGCAGGGTCTCCCCGGATTTCCCGGTGAAACCGACGGAAATGTTGCGGATGTCGATCAAAGGCGTGCTCATACCGGGGCCTTCTGTGCCCGGTCGATGCCAAGGGCCTTGGCCAGTGCATCTGCCGTCAGGTTGATCCCGATGATGAGAGAGGACAAGGCGATCACCGGCCCCAGAACGCCCCACGGGGCGAACGACATGAAGCCGCGTGCATCCGCGATCATCAGCCCCCAATCAGGCGTGGGCGGGGAGACGCCAAAACCAAGAAAAGAGAGCGAGGAGAACGCCAGCAGCATCCACGACCAGCGCATCGCGCCCTCCACCATCAATGTATCCAGCACATTGGGCAGGAGTTCGCGCCGGATGATCGTCATGCGGCCATGTCCGCGCGCGCGGGAGGCGGCGACAAAATCGCGGGCCACCACATCATGGGTCGCCGCGCGGGCAATGCGGATCACGGGAATGCCGTAAAAGAAGGCCAGCGTCGGGATCAGAACCTCGATCCCGGTGCCGAAGGTCACAATCAGAACCAGCATCTTCAGGATCCACGGCAGGGACAGGAACGCGTCCACAACACGCATCAGAACCTCATCGACCCGCCCGCCGATCAAGCCAAAGAAGATGCCGGCAAACCCGCCCCAGGACACCGCGATGGGTGTGGCGATGCCGGTGACCAACAAGGCCTCCCGCCCGCCCAAAAGCACGCGGGTAAACACATCGCGGCCCAGATGATCGGTGCCGAGCCAATGCGCCGTTTCCGGCCCGGTCAGCATCATCGCGCTGTTCATGGCCTTGTAGTCGTAGGGCACGATCAGCGGGCTGACCAAGGCCAGCACCACATGAAACACAACAAGCGAAAGGCCGATTGCACCGGACGGACGGGACACCACATCGCGCAGCACCGTCAGAATACGGTTCAAGCGCGTGTTTTGCTGGGGCGCCGTTGTAACGTTCATCCGCGCCTCATGTGCAATGTGCGCAAGCGCGGGTTGGCGATCATGGTAAGGATATCAGCGCTCAGATTCACGCCGACATAAACAGTGGCCACAATGAGCGCGATCGCCTGCACCACCGGCAGGTCACGGTCCGAGATCGCGTCGATCATCATGCGCCCCAGACCGGGATAATTGAACACAACCTCAATCACCACGACGCCGCCCAGGAGCCAGGCAATGGTCAACGCCACGACGTTGATCGCAGGCAGCAGCGCGTTGGGCAAAGCGTGGCGGAACACGATCCGCCAGTACGGCACGCCTTTCAGCGTCGCCATCTGGATATAATCACCGGCCATCACCTCAATCACGGAGGACCGCACCATGCGCAGAATATGGGCCGTCATCACCATGGTCAGCACCAGAACGGGCAGCAGGATCTCCGGAAAGAACGCCGAAGCGGGTGCATTCGCCGAGGTCAGCACGATACCGGGCAGCCAGCCAAGCCAGACGGAGAAGACCAGAATGAGCACCGTCGCGGAAACAAACTCCGGGATGGTCATGGCAAAAATGGCGAGGGTCGACACCGTCAGGTCAACGGGGCGATCACGCCACAGCCCAGCGACGACGCCCAGGAAAATCGCCAGCGGGACACCCAAAGCAAGCGCGCAGGCCGCCAGCAGGAGGGAGTTCTTAAGCCGGTTGCCAACAAGTTCGGCAATGCTCTTTGAACCATTCGCAGAGACACCCAGATCGCCTTGCGCAGCGCTTGTCGCCCAATCGAAATAGCGCACGGCGGCTGTTCGGTTCAGCCCTTGCGCCTCACGACAGTTTTCAAGCAGCTTGCCTTGCGCTTCACGCTCCAGGAATGCGGTGCAGGCGTCTCCGGGCAACATCTCGACGCCGGTGAAGATGATCATGGAGACGATGACCACCGTGACCGCACCCAGAAAAAGCCGACGAATGAGCATGCGAAGCATGGGAAGAAACCTGACTGGCGGGGGAATGGACATACATGGGCACAGCTTTTGCTGCGCCCATGTCGTTCTTCAAAGTCTCAGTCGACCGTGATCTTGTGCCAGCGCACCGCGTCGTTCTTTACCTCGTCGAGGTTTGAAACCCGCGAAGACACGCCAACCAACTTGGTCACTGTATACGGGATCAGCGTGCCCGCGTTTTGTTGCAGATGCTCCTGTGCCGCCACATAGATCGCCTTGCGCTTGTCAAAGTCCAGCTCCCGGCGCGCGTCGGCCAGCATGCTGTCAAAGGCTTCATCCTTGAAGTAGCTTTCGTTCCACTTTGCCGTCGAAAGATAGATCTCGTGCAAAGCCTGATCTGCGGGGCGTTCGTTCCAGCGGGTGGCGGAGACGTCCTTTTTCATCCAGACCTCTGACCAAAAACCATCGGAGGGTGCCTGCACCACATTGACGCGAATGCCGGCCGCAGCGGCTTGTTCCTGATAGGCCACGGCAAGGGTGGGCCATGTCGGCTCCAGCGTTGCAACATGCACGTCGATGTCGATGCCATCAGGATAGCCTGCTTCGGCCAGAAGCGCCTTTGCGCCTTCAATGTCCTGCGGGCAGGTCAGATCGGCACGGTACTGGTCGTTGGGTTCAACCGGCGTGTCACAGGCCACGATCCCTTCACCGCCCAGAACCAGCTGCACAAGTTCTTCCCGGTCAGCGGCCATGCGAACCGCCTGACGCACGCGCACGTCCGAGAAAGGTTCGACATCGGTGCGGAACACCAGGCCGCGCCAGTTGCCCGTCGGAATGACCTGCACGTTGTACTTGTCCGATCCCGACAGCATGACGCGCTGCTGGGCCGTTATGCCACGCTCCATATCGATCTGGCCGCCAAGCAGCGCCTGCAAGCGGGCCTGCCCATCCGCGATGCCGATCACCTCCATCCTGGCGACACCCGGCGCGCCTTCCCAATAGTCGGGGTTCGCGACCAGAACCGTCGTGCCTTCGGCATCAAAGGTTTCCACCCTGAAGGGTCCGGTGCCGTTGCCGCTGGTTGCGATGGTGTCGCCCGACCCTTCGTTCAACATGCGCAAACGATAGTCCATCAACTGCAACGGCATGTCGGCAAAGGGCGTGTCCAGCGTGATCTGAACCGTCATGTCATCAAGCGCCTTCACCTCGGTGATCATCTTGACGGCGGACCGCGCCGGGCTGTCGCTGTCGGGGTCCAGCACGCGGTTCAGCGAATAGACCACATCGGCGGCTTCAAATGTCGATCCATCATGGAAGGTCACGCCGTCGCGCAGCTTGAATGTCCAGACCGTGGCGTCTTCGTTGGCTTCCCAGCTTGTCGCCAGATCCGCCTGTGGCTTGCCATCAAGACCGGGACGGACCAGACGGCTCATGATCTTTTCGGTAATCTGGAACACGCGGCCTTTCGAAATCGGATCAAGGCTTGAATTGGCGCCGAATCCTAACTCATGCGCTTGACGAAATGTCCCGCTCGGCTCTGCTGACGCCAGCCCGGCGGTCAGCGCGGCAACCGACGCAAGTGCGATAATTCGTTTCATTGTGTCTCCTCCCAGTATCGGAGGGCTTATGCGGCACCCTCCTTATCAGATGTTCGTCCTCAGCTTCGCGGATCGACAAACGCAAATTGATGCGCCCATGAATGGAATTTTTGCCATCCATCGTGACTGGAAAACTCTTTTGAAGGTCAAGCTTTGCCCTTTGACATCCATAGAACAAATACCGTTTCTTGGGGGATGTATGTGAAAAACGCATGAAAGAGAGTGATGTGGGGGATCTGAGCATCGTTGCAATCGGGGGCGGTGGCTTTACGCATGCGACCTATCCGTCTCTGGATACATTCTGCCTCCGGCAAACAGGAAAAGACGATCCCAAAGTTGGTTTCATCGCAACAGCCAGTCAGGACGACGTTGTCAAGATCGACAGGTTTCATGCCCGTTTCGGCGATCTGGTAACGCATCATGTACATCTACCCATGGATTGGACGGCTGAGAGAGTGGCCGAGGAACTCGCCCGTCTCGACCTGGTTTATGTCGGGGGCGGCAATACGCAAGCAATGGTCGCAGACTGGCGCAAGACCGGTTGGGATCAGGCGTTGCGCAATGCCGCCTTTGATGGGCTGACACTGGCAGGGGTCAGCGCCGGTGCGGTCTGCTGGTTCGACAGTTTCTTGTTCAGCTCCGGGAACGGCCCGATGCGTCCGCTGCGTGGGCTGGGGCTTCTCAAGGGCGGGGCGTGCCCACACTACGCGACTGAATTTGAGCGGAAAGGCGCGCTTCACGCGGCGGTCGCCGCAAAGGAAATGCCCCGGAGCATCGCAATCGACGACGGCGTTGCAGTGGCCTTTGGTCCAAACGGCCCAACGAAAATCCATTCCGCCGAGCCGGCCGGCGGCGCCTTTGAAGTCAGGCGCGGACCTGATGGCACGGCCCATGAGGCCGCCTTGACCCTCTAGCCGCAGTCTTGTGCCGCCTGCGCGAGCATCCAGTTCATCACGGCCGCAACCTCCGACGTCCTTTCGCTGCTCGGTTTCGCAAGCAAATAGAAGGACCGCTGCGGATGCAGCCGCGTTTCAAATGGCTTGATCAGATGGCCGGCATCCAGCTCCGGCTGCACAAACGGCAAGATACCCAAAGCCACGCCAAGCCCATCAGTCGCTGCCTGCATCACCAGATTCGTATCCGTAATCACAGTGTCATCGACCCACTCCAGATCAGGACATCCCGCTTCGGTCAGCCAAGCCGCCCATTCAGACCGGTCCCGCTGGTGGATGATCGGGTAACGCGACAGATCACGCGGATCATCAAGGCCACCACAGCGGGCCAACAATGCCGCACTCACAACCGGCGCATAGGTCACATCCAGCAGCCTGTGGCATTCCAGCCCGGACCAGTCACCGACGCCCCAATCAACGGCCAGATGCGTATCCATCATAACCGCATCCGTGATCCGGGGGCTGTCGCGCAGCACCAAATCAATCCTGGGACAGGCCTGTTTGAAAGCCGCAAGCCGCGGGATCATCCAGCGCGCGCCAAAGATCGGCCCAACCGCAAGCGTCACCGTGCGACGCGAGCGATGAATGCGGTCCTCGACCGCGCTGCGGATCTCTCCGAATGACCGCGTCAGCACTGCGCTCAGCGTGCGACCTTCATCCGTCAGAACGACAGCCCGTGTCTTGCGAATGAACAGCTTGCAGCGCCAGTCCCGTTCAAGTTCCCGAATTTGATTGCTCACGGTCGTCGGGCTGACACAAAGCTCTTCGGCCGCATCCTTGAAACTCAACCTGCGGGCGGCGACTTCGAAAGTGCGAAGCGCGGTCAGCGGAAGTTTTCTGGGGGCACTGCGCACGGGTTCAGACTTCCATAACCACAAATTTCTTTATTCATAGTGCAAGGACAAATTACTTGTCGAGAAACAATGCCCCCGCGACTGTGCTTGGGACAGAACCAGAGGGCAGAAATGGTAGATGGCGCGGATATTGTGCCCCGTCGCGCACGTGCTGGCGGGAGGCGCAAAACAGGGCAGCAGCGTTCAGACGACGTTCCGGCGCGCAGGCTTCCTGTAGCAGGGCGGTTGAACCCTCTGGGGGAACAGGATCTCGCGCGCATCCACGACACCTCGTTGGACATCCTCGCGCAGATCGGTCTGAGCGATGCACCGCCTCTGATGATCGACGTCATAACCGCCCTTGGCGGGGGGTTGAATGACGACGGGCGCCTCCTGTTTCCAAAAGCATTGGTCGACAAGGCGCTCGCCGGGATGCGCCGGAATTTCACCCTGTTCGGACGTGGCGGCGACCATGCGCTTGATCTGACCGGCGCCAAAGTACACGCCGGGTCGGGTGGCGCGTCGCCCCATGTTGTGGATCGCGCGGATGGCAGCTACCGCCCCGCGACGCTTGCAGACCTTTACGATGCCGCGCGGCTCGTCGACACGCTGGACCACATCCATTTCTTTTCCCGGTCAATGATCGCAGGCGATATGCAGACAACGCGCGATCTGGACATCAACACCGCCTTTGCATCGCTTGCGGGGACGCAAAAGCACGTCATGGTCAGCGCAAGCGATCCGTCCTATGTGCGCGACATCGCGCAGATATGTTATGAAATCGCAGGGTCTGAGGATGCCTTTCGCGCCAGGCCATTTCTCTCTTTGAACGTCAACCACGTGGTTCCCCCCCTGCGGTTTGATACCGACGCCTGCATGGTTCTGGCCGAGGCCGTGACGCGCGGCATACCGGTCATGGTCAACACGTTCGGACAGATGGGCGCCTCCAGCCCGGTGACAATTGCGGGATGCCTTGCCCAAACCAACGCCGAAACGCTGGCCGGTATGGTCTTTGCCTGGGCCCTGGATCCGGAGGCACGGGCGGTTTACGGCGCAAGACCCATGGTCACTGATCTGCGCTCTGGCGGCATGGCGGGCGGCGGAGGAGAGCAAGCGGCCCTCACTGCGGCAGCTTCGCAGATCGCGCGGCATTATGACCTGCCCAATTCGACAATCGCCGGGGCCACCGACAGCAAGCTCGCCGATGCACAATCGGGGTATGAAAAAGCCCTCACAGTCACGCTCGCGGCACAGGCAGGGGCCAATCTGATCACCCAAGCGGCAGGAACGCAGGCGGGACTGTTGGCGACATCACTGGAGGCTTACGTGATTGACAACGACATGCTGGGCGCGATCCTGCAATCCTGTGGTCAGATCGAAGTGAGCGACGCCACCCTGTCGGCAGATACCGTGTCGGATGTGGTGCGCGGAGAAGGGCATTACCTTGGTCACGCCGACACCTATGCGCGGATGAAGTCGGACTTCATCTACCCCCAGCACGCAGATAGGCAGCCGCCCGAAGCATGGTTGGCGGGAGGGTCACCCACGATAAATGCCTCCGCACGAGAAACGGTGAGGACGACGCTGGCTGAGCATTTCCCATCTTACATCCCCGAGACCTGTGAGCAGTCGCTGCGGGCCCGGTTCAACATTGGCCTGCCAAAATCAAGGATGCGTCCGGCATGAAGATCGCAGTGATAGGTGTCGGGGCCATGGGCTCCATCTATGCGGCTTTGCTGGCTGATGCGGGCCACGACGTCTGGGCTGTCGATACCTGGGACGCGCATGTTGATGCGATCAACACAACCGGGTTGCGGGTGGAGGGCGCCAGCGGCGACAGGAGGGTCACAACAATCCGCGCAACCACGCGGATGTCAGATGTCGGGCCGTGCGACCTGTGCCTGATCGCGACGAAAGCCTCGGGCGTTGGGCCTGCCGCTCAGGATGCGGCTGCGGTGATCGGGACCGACGCGCTGGTCCTGACAATCCAGAACGGCCTTGGCGCCGCAGAGCGGATCGCCGGACACATGCCGGTCCAGAACGTCCTGCTCGGCGTCGCAGACGGGTTCGGTGCCTCCATGAAGGGCCCCGGTCATGCACATCACAACAGCATGAAACTGATCAGAATTGGGGAGATCGAGGGCGGCATGACGGATCGACTGCAACAGATGGAGCGCGTCTGGAAAGACGCGGGCTTCAACGTCAAAGCCTTTGACAACATCACCCAGCTGATTTGGGAGAAGTTTCTGTGCAACGTTACATTCAGTGCCCCCTGCACCACATTCAATGCCACCGTCGGTGAACTCATGGACAGCCCGGAGCATTGGCACATCGCGCTTGGGGCCATGCAAGAGGCCTATGCCATCGCCCAAGCCAGGGGCATTCAACTGTCCTTCGACGACCCCGTTGCCTATGTCACGACGTTTGGCGCGGGCATGCCGCAGGCCAGACCCTCCATGCTGCTGGATCATATGGCGGATCGGGTGTCGGAACTGGATGCGATCAACGGAATTGTTCCCGTGATGGGCCGCGATGCGGGCATCCCGACCCCCTATAACGACACGCTCACCGCCATTCTAAAGCAGCGCGAACGCGGCTTCGGAGGGTCGGCCAAATGAATATCGGCTCCTTTCTGCAAAACGGCCGCGCGCGCTACGGTGTCTTTACGGAAGGGGGCGTGCGTCCTGTTGGCGCTGACGTGCAGGCACGGTTCCCCACATTGCGAGACCTGCTCGATGCAGGGAACGTTGATCTTTTGCGAGACGGCTCAAACCTGTCAGAAACACTCCACCTTGGGGAAATCACATTCCTTCAACCAATACCCAACCCGCGCAAGATCATCTGCGTTGGCCTGAACTATCCCAAACCCTACCCGGTCGACGGCGTGGTGCCTCCGAAACCCGACAACATCATTCTGTTCGGCAAAGAGCGCGACACACTTGTGCCGCATCACGCAGCACTCGAAATGCCCATGGGCGCGCCGTCCTGGAGTTTTGACTACGAAGGCGAAATCGCGGTGGTCATCGGCAAAGCGGCGCGACATGTGTCCCACGCGGATGCGCTGAACTACGTTCTGGGATATTCCATTTTCAATGATGGCTCCGTGCGGGAGTGGCAGAAACACTCGATCTACGCAGGCAAGAACTTTGCGAACTCCGGATCGTGGGGGCCGTGGATCACCACGGCAGATGCGCTCGCGCCTGTGGAAGACCTGCAACTGACCGTGGCTCTGAATGGCGACACGGTACAATGCGCCTTTGGCCGCGACATGATTTTCTCTCTGGCCGCGCAAATCTCCTACGCCTCCTCGCTCTTCTGTTTGCACCCCGGAGACATCATCGCAACAGGATCACCAGACGGAACCGGAGGCAGCAGAACGCCCCGACGGTTTCTGCTGCCCGGTGATCACCTCTCGATCTCTGTTTCTGGAATAGGATCATTGGAGAACACGGTCACCAAGACCTCATCGTCGTAAAGCATCGCCAACTTCGTCCCGACAATCGACCGTCATCCATCTCTCTCGCTGGTTTCTGCAAGCCATCCCTGAGACGCTGACTGTCCAATCAAATCCGGGGAAAGGCCTGTGGGTTTCGCGCCACTTTGCCGTTCATGCAGGATATGGGCCGGCCTGACCTCACGACACCCAAACAGCGGGCTTCAGCACGCGCGATCAAAGTCTGTTGTCTTTGTGTTTAGGCGGTCCTACGCTTTTTTCACACATTGCCGGAGGTCAAACGATGCCAGACATGAACGAACGGCCAAACGTCATCTTGATCCTCGCCGATGATCTGGGCTTCGCGGATCTTGGGGTCACCGGTTCTGAAATCAAGACACCCAACATTGATGCGCTTGCGCGCGATGGCATGATGCTGTCGGCCATGTACAATTGCGCCAGATGTTGCCCCACCCGCGCGTCCTTGCTGACCGGGCTCTATCCTCACAATGCAGGCGTCGGTCACATGGGGGCCAATCTGGGCACACCTGCCTATCAGGGGTTCCTGCGCAATGACAGTGCGACGATTGCAGAACACCTGCGTGCCAACGGTTACCGAACGCTGATGTCCGGCAAGTGGCACGTGGCCGGGGATTTCATGGCCCGCGAGGTCGACAGCTGGCGCGTCGGCGATGTGGAACACCCAACACCGCGCCAACGCGGGTTTGACCGTTTCTACGGCATTGTCGATGGCGTCACGCATTTCTTTTCGCCCCATTACATGCTGGAAGATGACAGCCGGGTTGAGACCTTCCCCGATGATTTCTACTTCACCGACGCAATCACCGACAAAGCCGTCGGCATGATTGAAGAGACACCCGACGATCAGCCGTTCTTCCTCTATCTGGCGCATACCGCCCCGCATTGGCCGCTTCACGCCCATGAAGAAGACATCGCCCGATACGACGGTGTTTACAGCGCCGGCTGGGACGCCACCCGCACCGCGCGCCACGAGACGATGAATGCCATGGGGCTGTTCCAGACCAACTGGGATATCTCCCCCCGCGATGATCAGGTCCACCCCTGGACCGCAGAGAAGAACACCGACTGGGAAGCCCGCAAAATGGCGACCTATGCGGCAATGGTGGACCGGATGGATCAATCCATTGGCCGTCTGATCGCCGAACTCAAACGCATGGACAGGTTCGACAACACGCTGATCCTGTTTCTCTCCGACAACGGCGGCTGTGCCGAGTTCATGGCCGAAGATGGATGGGCCAAGTTCTTCCCCGATACCACCGCTGACGGCCGCAGGATTGAGATGGGCAATCGCCCTGACGTCATGCCCGGAAATGCGCTGACCTATCAAAGCTACGACAAACCCTGGGCCAACGTTTCCAACGCGCCCTTTCGGCTGTTCAAGCATTACGTGCACGAAGGCGGCATATCGACGCCGCTTGTCGCGCATTGGCCCAAAGGGTTCAAAGCCCGCGACACCGCCCATGCCGCCTGTCACGTCGTGGACATCTTGCCGACCATTCTTGAGGCAACGGGGTGTACATATCAAAACGAGGTTGGCGGGCACGAAATCCAGCCGATGCAGGGTGAATCCCTCCTCTCCCTGCTCTGCGGAAAGGAATGGGAGCGCGCACAGCCGATCTTCTTCGAACATGAAGGCAACGCCGCCATTCGCCTCGGGCAGTTCAAACTGGTGCGCCAATATGCGCAGGATTGGGAACTTTACGATATGGAGGCGGACCGAACGGAGTTGAACAATCTGGCCGGGACATCTCCCAGGCTTGAGGCGGATTTGAAAGGTCAGTATCACTCATGGGCTGCCCAGACCGGAGTTCTGGACTGGGAGGTTGCACTCCCGAAGTTACTGGACGCCTGGAAGATTGAGACTGCGGAAGGCTAGGTGGTTGCGGCGCTTTCCGGCCAGTGGCCTTTTGCCTCTTCCGCTGCGGTGCAGCCCCGTCCGGTTTTGCCCCGTCCGCAGCGCAGGCAGGCCTCAGTCAGATCAGGATTGCGCACCGGTTCCACACATTACCGCAGATGCCCCAAGCATACGCAGGTCAGGCCCGGCGCAGCCTGATGGCCAACAAGGGATTTGTGAAAGTGCGGCAGACCGAAACGGGTTCAGAAACGGACGACCCCAACAGCAATGGTTCGACAGAATGCGCAGCAAACTCAACAAAAACATGCCAAAGGGGGTTGTGGAACATCACGAACCTTTGCCTCGATAAAGCGAAACTCTTGAATCCCGCCAGCGCCGCGCGTCATACAATATTGGCCCAAACGTCAAGCATTCTTGCCCCCAAACCGGACCTACATCAACCCTTGGACAAACGGAGGCACAGCGGACTTTGTTGCCGTTCGTTTTCGACACCGTGCTGACGCAGCATAAGTTTGCAGTTGCGGCACGCTTTGCGCTGCGTTGCGGCTCAGGTCACCGATCCGGTCATTCAGAGGTGTCGACTTTCCTCAAATCAGGACCGCACCTTCGCTACGGGTTGGGGCAACAATCGAGATGCGGGACAAGGACGAAGCCGCTACCGCGGCAGGGGCGCGTGTGGTGAGGTTGGCGCGGTGATTTGAGTATCGTGATTTTGGAAATGGGCGCGTCTGTCTGACGATTGGGACCTCTCAATCAACGGACAGGA
>Ga0160419_100093_pt1 | contig 60949 bp, 31 predicted proteins | sample CelAP2metagpilot_2_FD_108196 | JGI IMG/M metagenome (GOLD analysis project Ga0160419, IMG submission 108196) | Phycosphere-associated microbial communities from Cellana algal ponds in Kailua-Kona, Hawaii, USA - Cellana AP2-4-25 metagenome pilot ...
CCCCCCTCCTCTCTCTCTCTCTCTCTCTCTCTCTCTCTCTCACCTTCTTATTATTCGGCTGGGCCGAGGCACTGTTCCCGTGAAAGAGCTTGACAAAATGGCGGAGCTCCACCGATTTTTCGTGCGCATCCTTAAAATGCAGATCAACCAACGCCTCGAATTCACCCCAGCCTTTTTCAGTCACCTCGAATGGGTGGGTAGCCACCTCTGCGTTTTATTTTTGACGGAGCAGAGCAAGGAATATGTGCGTTAGAAAGGTGGTAGGAAAGTACATCTTCCCCCATGTTTTGCGCAGTGGGCGAGCTTTCAATGGAAAGCCGTGTCATATACAGACTCAAAGCGGTGTAAAGAAACAGAACGATATAAATCCGCGCCTCTTTCACAGACCTGATCTCAACAAGACGCTGCGAAGGGGCTGCAGGGAAGGCAAACAAGGCAAAGCACACACTTACCACGGATGTGGTTGAGGAAACTTGGGTGCAGCGTAAAGACGGTCTTCTTCAGGACGGTGCTCAGGTCATGGCCATGCGGGCTGCGGACATACACTGTGCGTAAAAAGGAAAGGAGAGGGGGTGAGGAATAAAACCAGAGTGCCAAATAATCCCCTCCCTATAGACTTCCCGACGTACATGTCCATTGATGGGTGCACTGGTCCTGTGAGTCACCCTTCTTGGTCACGTGCCAGGCGATTGAGCCGTAGACAATGGGCAGACACACTGTCACGCCTTTCATGCGTCGGGGTGGCTTCGATTCCTCCATCACTTCTGGTCGGGGGCCGGAAGGGGTGGGGAGGTCGGCTTGCTTGGATAAGACCTGTGGGTCGGGCAAGCTGACAACGAATAAAGATCGAGTCCTGATGTGATGAGTGTGACGGTGGCAGTGGTCATACAAAAAGCAAAGAGAGAGGGAAAACCCCAAAGAGGCCGGGCGCCATCACAGACCATCATCACCCCTCCTCCCTCCCCATTTACATAAACCATTCAGTCTTTTTTTCTCAAGGCACCACAAAACCTCATGGAGCACAGAAAGATGGCCAGCGACTTACCGAGCTGGATAGCGCTGCCCGAGACAAAGGCTTTCCCAGGAGCAGCCGCAGCACGCAAGGCCTTCTTCGACGTAATCAAGCCTGGAGGCGGCACCGCGGACAAGGTGGGCCTAGGGAGAAAGGCCGCTCTCATCTTTGGCCGGAATCCTGACTCGACCGACGTCTTGCTGGAGCATCCGTCCATTTCACGGCGTCATGCGGCGGTGCTGCACGACGGGAAGGGCGGGCTGTTTTTATACGACTTTGGCTCGACGCACGGGACATTCCTAGACGGTAACAAGGTGGATGGGCGGACACCTACCGAGTTGCAGGAAGGCAGCCGCGTCAAATTTGCTGAATCTAGCCGGACGTATATACTACGTCTACCGTCGGCAGCTGGAGATGCTGCTGATTCAATGGGACATCCCGCTGCTATTGGTGGACACCGAGCGACAGCGTCAAGTACAAGTGCGAGGGGGGCAGCGGGCAAGGAGAAGGAAGGGGAGGAGGGAGAGGCAGAGCTTGACAAGGGAATGCTGGAACAGTTGCCCTTATCATTCGGGGGGTCAAAGAAGGTGGGAGTGGCGGGTTCGATGAGCAAGAGTGCCATGGCGGAGGGAATAGCGGAGATGATGAAAGAGATTGAGGCCACAGAGAAAAAACGGCTACAGGAGTATGAGAAGGAGGGAAAAAAGGCTGCAGCAGGTGTGGACGGGAAAGTAAATGGCGGGGGCGACGAGAGTGATAACGATGAGGAAGGCCATGGGCTCAAGCTATTAGCAGGGGGCAATGCCAACAGTACGCCCTCCTCTTCTGCCTCATCTGCTTCCACCGCTGCTGCCGCCGCCGCAAGAGGGAAGCGGGAAAAAGAAAAGGAGGACGTGGAAGGGGAGGAAGAGACACCAGCCACGGTGGCGCGACGGAATCAAGTGCCCATGTCACATGAAGTCAGCCTGCGGGGGCATCACAAACAGATCACGTGCTTGGCCATGGATCCTGCAGGAGCTCGAGTAGCCGTGGGGGGAATGGATTACAAATTGCTGTTGTATGATTTCGGGGGAATGGACAAGAGCCATAAACCTTTTCGGGAATTTGTCCCTGAAGACGGAAATCCGGTGGTAGGGGTCAGTTGGAGTCCGACCGGGGATCGATTAGTGGTGGCCACGGGCTCGACCCAGGCTAAGGTCTATGATCGGGATGGGGTGCGTTTAATGGTCTTTACGAAAGGTGACCCGTACATCACTGACTTGGTGCACACGAAGGGGCACACAATGAGCTTATCGGCCACGGCATGGCATCCACGGGAGAAAGACACGGTGATGACGACAAGCCTGGATGGGACTATCCGCCTCTGGGACCTGCAAGGGCCGCAGACCTTCGACCAACTCCACAACAAACGAGTAATCAAAGCCAAATCAGCGCGTAGCACACGAGTGGCTGTGACCTGCGGCGTGTTTTCTCCTGTTGCAGACTACGTCGCCGCGGGGTGTCAAGACGGAAGCGTGCAATTGTTTTCGTTGAAAAAAACGAATTGGATCAGGCCCGACATATGCATGCGCCCGGCCCACGGACCCGAGCACCACGTAACGGCTGTGGCCTTCGCCCATGATGGAAAGACGTTGGCAAGTAGAGGAACAGACGATTGTGTGAGACTGTGGGATATTCGTAAGCCGCAGGTACCCTTGAAAGTGTTCGAAGGTGTCACCACGTTTTACGACTCGAGCAATGTCGCTTTCTCGCCCGATGGGAGGTTGGTATGTTGTGGGACTAATGTCCCTCCTCTTCGTAAGGGAGAAGAGGTGGGAGGAACGGAGAGGACGGGAATGCTCAAGTTTTTTGAGGTGGGGGGTGACGGACTAGAGGCATATTTGACGGTGGGGGTGGCTCCCGAATCGAGTGTCACGCACCTGACTTGGCACCCGCGGTTAAAACAGGTAGTGGCCGGCACGAGTGGGGGGACCACCAAGGTGTTGTATGACCCGACATTCAGCGTGAAGGGGGCCTTGATGAGCAGTAACCGAGTCAAGCGCAAGAGTGACCCGATGGATGCTGCGCCGGTGGGAGGGGTGGTGGGGAGAATTATTAATCCCTCGGCGTTGCCCATGTTCAGGGACGACGAGGAAATGGGGAAGAAGCGGAAGGCGCGGATGAATCGGGCCGATCCCGTAAAGAGCAAACGGCCAGACCTTCCGGTGAATGGCCCCGGGGCACAGGGACGGGTGAGTGGAATGACAAATTTCACCCAGTACGTGATGCAGACCAAGCAGAAGAACACGATTTTGGAGGAGGACCCGCGGGAGGCCATCTTAAAATACGCGGAAAAGGCCAGGGAGGGCACGCAGTTGGTGGGGAGGGCGTATGCCAAAACAGCGCCCAAGGCCCAGTTCTTGGAGAAGACCCTGGAGCAGGAGGTGGAGGATATGAAGGAGATGGAGGCGGAGATTTTGAGGAAGTAGGAGGACGGGAGGGGAGTAAAAAGGGAAATAACACGTGTGTGTGTGCTAGAGGTATGTGTCTGTGCAGCATAAAAAAGTTCGAGCAGACGAAAGGCACGACGAAAGAAAATGTAAAAACTTACCAAGACCGACATCCAATCTTTGATGTGTCTGTATCTTAAGTGTTCCGCCCCCCTTTTCAGGTATTCTCACATCGTACCCACCAATGTCATTATTCAATCTATCTAAATCTACTTAAACGTCCGCACCCTCCGAATAAAATCTGTCACTTTCCCCCCCTCCTTCACCCCTGGACTTGCCTCCACCCCACTCGATACATCCACCCCAAACGGCTGCGCAACTGACAAGGCCTCCTCCACGTTCTCCGGCAGCAACCCTCCTGCCACTATAACCGGAAATCCCTGCGCCTTCGCCATCGCTGCCAAGCTCCAATCAAATTTCGCCCCACTCCCCCCCTTCTGATTTCCCACCGAAGTGTCCAACAACAAGGCAATCGGCCCTCCCTCCTTTCCGCCCTCCTCCTGTTGTAACCCTGCGAGGACCTTCCCCAATCCCTCGGCGGTAGCAGCCGCAGCGTCATGCGGGACATGCACGACTTTAATACACGGCACGCCTGTCTTCTTCGAAATCTCTCTGGCAAAGCCGACTGTCTCATCTCCATGCAACTGAATCAAATCTATCCCTGAAGCCTCTACAAGCTCAGCGACCTCCTCCACACTGTTGTTTTGAAACACCCCCACCACCAGCGGTGTCCGACGTGTGACTCGTAACAATTCCTTCTGCCAATGTGCAAACCACTCGGGGGACATGGGCGCTAAAGCACCAGCACCAGCAGTATCAACAATCTCCTCTACATATGGCAAGACTCGCTTGGTCCGTTCTCCGAACTTTCTCACCGCCTGCACGACTGCCGCGCTTCCCTCGCCCGTCACCTTCCGTTTCGATGCGCAAAAAATCGTGCCTATTAGATTCGTCCCTGCCCGCGTCGCCACCATCGCATCCTCCACCCTCGTAATCCCACACACTTTGATCAACGTATTCGACCCCCGCGCACTGTCCTCTAACCCCAACAGCTCCCGGACGGCTTGTAATGGGTCCGCGGCCCGCATCAGAGTTTCTCCTATCAACACGACCGACACACCTGCCCTCTCATACCTCACCACATCCGCCCTCGCCGAGATCCCACTTAACGCTGCTAGCAAAATATCACCCCTCTTTTTATCCCAGCTCAGGCTCCGCTTTCTTGCAGCTTCCATCACCCGCTCCGTCGTCCCTAAGTCGAGTTGGAAAGTATGCAAATTCCGATTATTGACACCAATGACCTTTGCTCCCGCGTCCAACGCAATCTCCATTTCCGGTAGTGTGTTCACCTCTACCAAGGGCTCCATCCCCCACATACGACTCGTCTTGATGAGACGTTGCAAGCGATCTACTTCTAAGATAGCAACAATAAGCAAGACCGTGTCTGCCCCGTGCGCGCGTGCCTCCAGAAGCTGATACTCCTCCAATACAAAATCCTTTCTTAATACCGCCGACCTTGAGGACTGCAGGCCCTTCTCCGTGGCCACGCGGACGTCTTCCATATCTTGCAAGGAGCCCTTGAACCATTTGGGTTCCGTCAGTACTGATAAGATGGCCGCTCCTGCCTTAGAGTACTTGATGCCTTGCTCGGCCGCAACTAGGTCAAGGGCAATGTCCCCCTTGCTGGGACTCGCGCGTTTGAATTCCGCGGCCAAGGCAATGGGCTTGTCATCGGCACGGATACGCTCAAATAAATTAAGGGGCGGGCCGTGTACTTGATCAAAGGCGGCGATGCGGGCCTCGAGTTCAGAAGAGGGGACCTGGGCCTGAGCTAGTCGCACGTCCTCGTAGCGTTGCGCGGTGATGGTTTGGAGGATGCTGGGCTTGTGGTTCGGGACCCCGAAGCCGTAAAGGTGACCGCAATTGGCCGCGTCGTCATTGTTGTTGTTCGTAGCGGACATGATGGGTGCAGAGAGGGTGCCTGGAATACGTGGTGGGATGTGCGGCAGCGGCAAGAAGAAGCTCTTGGCAGCGGCTAGTATGACAAAGAGAAACGACGCTTGACAAAACCGTGATGAAGGTGAAAAGCCCGCGATATCGCGCATCCACAAGTATGAGCGCTGTATATAGGTGGGCGTGACAGATGTATGTGAGCGCAGTGGACACTGTACTTGGTCGTTTGCGGTGACAAGCAAGAGTGTACAAGTAGAATGAATGGGAGTATCTCCAACCTCCCCACCTTTGCCTCTCCACCACATTCAAGAGACATTCAATTTTAACAAGCCAACGCGTGCAAATACGATTAATACTACACTAATCGCATCAATTTACGTTGTCTATACTCGTGGAGTATTGTCTTCTTTAAAAGTTTTCACATTTCCCGCGCGCACAGCCTCCTCCTTACCCCACCGGCCTCTCCAAGCCAAGACCCCATCTTTCCTCTTTCCCCGCACCACCCGAGGAGCCATCCGACACACAAAGTTGTGCTTAACCGCTTAATTCTCTACGTATTTTTCGCCTCTCTTCATCCTACACGTCCTTCGGCTCTGCTTCTCTCCTATTCTTTCCAAAGCCTGCCTCATTATGATTTCATCGTCATGTGTGTTGTGCTTGCTGCTGCCGCTGCTGTTCCTGTTCCTCTCAATCTACTTTTCCATTCTGCTCTACTTCTTTCCTCCCTGGGATCCTCCACCTTCCCCTCCCTCTCCATCCTTCTTGAAGTTCGAGTCAGGGGCGACGGAGATAGTCAAACCCTCCTTTTGGAGCTTCATGCAAAATTCCTCAGCAGATGTCTTGGTCACGATGGCAATCGTGGAAAAATCATGGGAGTGCGCGGCCAAAGTACATTCCCAAGCTTTGGAACGGGTTAATGTGGGTACGACCTTATGAGAGGGAGGGACAGGGGCAGAAAGGAGAAGATAAGGTCATCGAGGTGGTGTGTCTAAAAAAAGCAGACCTTAAGAAAAAAAGATCAAAAAAGAAAATAACAGCGTACCTCGGCCAATTTTCGGGAGACGTAATCAAAAGTGTGCACATCATCGTTGTGCAACAATACCCGCCATTCCACCTCGAACTTCTCCTTCTCCTTGGGGCTTGTCTTGGTCGCCTCCCTCTCTTTCACCCCCACCTTGACCCCACCCTTGGCTTGCTTGCCCGTACCAAGCCCGGTGTCCGACATCGAAAGTGCTGCTAACCGGGGGATCACACGTGTCCGTTGGAGCACTTTTACTACTCAAGCGGTGGATATGTAGGTGCGCGAGAGTCGGGGTGGGTGGGCGTAAGTAAGAATATAAGGATATCTGTGTGAAGTCAAGAGGAGTTTCGTCCTTGTTCAATACGTGGTCAGGAGGGAGAGAGGGTTAAGGGCGCATCGAAGCAGGCACATTAAAAAGTAAGTAAATTATTCTCATACGAAACTGCCAGGGAGATTTAAACTTCAGGCGCAGACAAGTGTACGCACACCCAGAAGTAACCATGGAACAAATTGCAACAGCCCTCAGCCGCACATCCACATGCTCAAACCGACCACACTTCCGGTCACAGTTAGGATACAGACACAACTTCTCTCCTCTGCTACTCGTGTTTATCTTAATTCGTACCTGTCCTGTGCTTTATCAAAGAGGAGGAGGAGGAGGAGGAGGAGGAGGAGGAAGAGGAGGAGGAAGAGGAGGAGGAGAAGAGCTGCTGCTGGGGAAAAAACGCCTGCGCCGACGGCAAGAGAAGAGCCAGAAGCATGACCAGGACAGAGGCGTGGATTAAAAACGGTAGTCTTACGGACGCCATGGCTGCTGTGTTAGGTATATGTGGTGGTGGATCTTGAGAGACTGGGGCTTGGGCTCCCAGTACAGCGTAGGGTGGAGGTGATCTTGGCTGTTGACGGGGGCAACTCGCCACGAGACGCGTGTTTTGTTGTGGTTTGCTTGGTTTGATATGAATTATGAGTACGCAAGGCCCAGTCGCCTTGATAAGACAATTCGCAAGCTCTCTTTCTTCTTGCTTGGGTGCAACAACTCGAAAGTTGTGGTACGGTTTGTGCGGCAGGGCAAGCAGTGGCCAAGCCGATGCAGAAACATCAGTGCCATTATTCACTCACTCGCTCAAACGACGCCACGAATCATATCGAAGAAACAAAATGCAGACGGCTGTCTCCACATTAATGCCCCCCCTTTCCCACGCACACCATCACGAAGCCTTAGTACGATGGGCGATCTGCCCATGAGTTTCTGACTTGATTTGTCGATATCCCCCAACACCACACCACACGTAACAGACACAGCGAAGGCCCTTCCCACACGCGAGGCTTCATCATCATGCGCGCCCATCTCTCCCTCCTCCTCCTGGCCCTTGTGGCAGCCTTCATCGGCCTGGCTACCGTCACGTCTGCGGCCGACCCCAAGGACTGCGAAGGTAAGGAGACGTGTGAAATAGCTGTTCCAATGCATTGTTGGTATTCTTGGAGGATCAAGGACCTGTTGGGCGTTTTTGAAATCAGGAGCGTGCGCTTCCCTACTTCCAGAAAAGTGGCGGGGAAGAGGAGTCCTGTTACATTTTACATCGACACACAAACCACCAGTCGAATCATTCAGAGGCATTTTCTTGTCGTCGGGAAAGAGGCTTTGACAACACTTGCTCCCACCCAGCTTTTCACACTTTTTCACCAGCAGCCCTCTGATCGTGTACCAAGGAGAGCGATCATTTCCCCCAGACCCTCATATACACGACACTTTCCCCTACCTCTATTAGGCATTGCGAATTGAGGGTTTTGACCAAGAGTGTAACTGTCACCACCATCCGCTTTCTTGCCCTAAACCCCTCTCTCCCCCCTCTCCCTCCATGCCCATAGTCTGTATCGGCGTGCTCGAGAAAATCGATGCGGGCCTCGACGCCAAGGCCAAGAAGAACAAGCTCGCCATCGAGGAAGCCATTGAGATTTACTGCACCCGCAAAGACATCGACAACAAGGAGAAGAAACTCTGTTATTTCCTCAAGCCCATCAAGAGGGATGTGTCTCAGCCGTTTTCGACGGGCATGCCCAAGGCCAAGGTCTGCGAGCGGCTCAAAAAGAAGAGTGCCGAGATCTGCACGATCAAGTATCGTAAGTATTCAAAGAGAGGGAAGGAGACAGGAAGGGTCAGTGTATTGTTATGGATGCATGTAGAGCTAACAAAAAATAATGATGCCTCCCTCCCTCCCTCCCTCCCTCCCCTCTCCCCCTCCCCCTTCAGCCGTCAAGGTAGACAGCCAGACGGACTACAGCAAGCTTCGTGTCAAGGAGCTGAAGGCTATCCTATCTGAGCGAGGGGTAGAGTGCACGGGGTGTCTGGAAAAGCCAGACTTCATTAAGAAGTGTGAGGAGACTGCGCATTTGTCTGCTGAGCTCTAAAGAAAGAGGAAAGGACGGGAGGAAAGGGCGTAGGGAGGGAGATAAAGCAACAATGCTGTGTGGAGAGTGCCAGAGCGATGGTAAGGCGCTGCATGTCTCCTTCAAAGAGTTGCGATTTTGTTAGGGAGGGAGGGAGGGAGGCAAACAGGAGGGGCTTTTTGTGGTTGAGGAGGGAGATGAAACGCACGAGTGGAAGAAGAAAAAGAGGAAAGGCAGACACAATCACATAAGTTGCAAAGGAGGGAAGAATCCTTTCGCACAAAAAGTAAACCGGTAGGAAACAAGTATTGGTTGATACGGCTTGCCCGGCACATCATCATCACTACTACCACCACATACGAAAGCTTAACCAAGAAGCGAAAAAAAGAACGAAGAATACGCTTTTGAAGAATCCATTCTAGCATCGTATAGTCCTCCTATTCTAGTGTGTCGGTATGGTTTACCATTTCCTTCATCGACCGACATTCCTCCGAGACTGGCCCATGCTCCACAACATCAACATGCGTGTGGTCGTCTCGTAGCAGGCTTTAGCGTTTGCTGGAGTTCGTTCTTTCACACGCATTTATCACCTCGTAATGCCCGCCTCTCATTCATTCTATTACGCACAACGCACGATTAGGCGTACTCTTGGGGATCGCTCTTCTCCACCCTAGCATCTTCTCCAACGTTACACCCAGCTACCACCATCATGCCACCGGGCCACATACCCCTCCTTTGCGTGGCCTCGACAGTCGCAATGATGCTGCTACTACAAACCTCGCATGCCTTCCTGGCCCTCCCAGTATTGTCACACGTCTCCAGTACAAGAAATATGCCCAACCACAAACGCCAGCATTGCGCATCCTCCTCGTCCTTTTCTCATGACGCCAAAACTATTCACTTGCCCGCCCCCCCTGCGGAGTGGACAGGGGGGCTGCCACAAAACAAGCACGTCTTATTCTTGCGTGAATTTTGGCAACAAAAGCCGCTATTAATTCGACAGGCTTTTGATCCAGCTGTGGCGGTGGTGGGACCGAATGAGCTGCTATCGTTGGCATGCGATGACATGGTGACGTCGCGCTTGATCGAGCACCGGCCACACAGCGGAAGAGACAAACATGCTGGACAGGAGGAAGATGAGAAAGACAGTGAATGGAGTGTGCGGCAAGGACCTTTTGACGAGGAGGATTTTGAAGACGACCCGGAGGGGGGTGAGAGGACGTGGACGGTGTTGGTACAGGAGGTGGATAGGCATGTGCCTGAAGTGGCGGACTTGCTGCAATCCTTCAGGTTTCTCCCAAACTGGCGGTTGGATGACATGTACGTTCACGAGAATTAAATGACTGCGATTTATTGCCTAAAATTTCGAAATTCATTGCGAGCTCACTTTGACAATCCGCGCTCACCAATCCCATTCCTTTCTTCCCTTCTCCGCCTCCCCTCCCCGCCACTCACGCCCACATAACACACAGCATGATAAGTTATGCACCCCAGGCAGGCGGGATCGGCCCACATGTCGACAATTACGATGTTTTCCTCCTCCAAGGCCATGGCACCCGTCGCTGGTCCATCCAAAACTCCCTTCTGTCCGCCGCGGACGAACTCTCCTCCCTCCTTCCTAACAGCCCTGTCCGGGTTCTGGGCACCTGGGAGGAGGACCACTCATGGGTGTTACGACCTGGGGACATGCTGTACCTTCCCCCCCGGGTTCCTCACAATGGCGTTAGTCTCGACAAAGACTGCATGACCTACTCGATTGGTTTTCGGGCGCCCACCCAGGCGGAGCTACTACATGCAGCGATCACTGCTGCTGCTGCTGCTGCTGCTGCGGCATCCGGGCAAACTTTTTACAGCGATCAGTCTCTTGCCTTGCCGAGAGATGCGGGTGAGATTACTCCCAACGCATTGAGTCAGTTAAAAGAGATGGTAAAAAAAGGTATGGCCTCTGTACTGGATGATGAGTATGTTTTAGCAAGATGGATGGGGAAACACCTGACGAGACCCAGGCAAACAAGGAGACAAAGAGTAAGGGAGGAGGAGGAAGAAGGAAACGGGGAAGACGGGGAGGAGGGGGGAGGGGGATATCTAGTAGAGATAGACAGGGAAGAAGCGGAGACGATTGTGCAGGAGTTGATGGAAAGAGGGGAGTGGGAAGGAGAGAAGGAGGAGCAGTGGGGGGTCGTCTATCGCGCGGAGGGTTTAAAATTTGCCCATGCATTGGAGAATAGTCTCTTGTTTGTGGACGGACATGTGTGGGAGTTGAAGGACGAAGACGGGGAACGACGGTGGAGGGTGTGTGCGTGCTTGACTGGAGGGCCGTCACCTTTGCCAGCGGATGAATTGAAGGAGCTCCTTAATTCAAGCCCTGAGTGTTCTGAGATCGTGAGGGAGTGGTTGGAACGAGGGTTCTTGTATGTTCTGGGTGAAGAAACAGCGGTGGTGGAGGAGGAATGAATTTGTTGAAAAAATTGAAAAAGTATACAAATGAATGAGAGCCCAAAAAATCGAGTTTTGATCATCCGAAATCATTTTACGTACTGTCATTGTTCAAAGTAGAATTAAACGCGGGGAACAAAAAGAAGCAAAAGTTTACTGACGTCCGCTGAAGAGAACGGTCTTTTTGATTTTTTCTATACCTTAATCAAAGGATCTCGACCTGGATTCGAACCTTCGCGTGCAAAGCACAACGCCTGACAGCAATGGTGGAACACCATATAGCAGGGCGTCGCCTTAACCACTCGGCCAAACGGACATCTTTAGAGCGACATTAGCTCGGATGTCAAAGTTTATAATTTACAGCCATTAGATCGGTCCTTACAGGGTCACTCCTCCTGGGCGACAACTATGGGTAGGATTGGATGAAATGGTTAGATATACACCCGCTAGGGAATAAACCCACGTCTTCTTCTACGTATTCTATTTAGACCAAGGCTATGTGTTCCTTTACAGAGATAAGGCTCCAGCAAGTCTGCTTAGTCGTTCAAGAGGACAGCCCACTTCGAATCCTCCCTCACGATCGGCGCGCTCCTCTAGCCAGTCGATATTCTTTTTCCATAAAACCACCAAAAAAAGCAACTTATCATGCTTGTCGCTCGAATAAATATGGCTGCTTTTATGAAGACTTGATTGGAACAAAGCAAAGGCTAATTCTTTGCTCACTCCCGTGGGCAATTACTTGTCCTCCCCGCTAGCTCATGTGTAGGGTGTTGAGTGCATGAGGCGCCGAGAGTGGAGGGAAAAGAGGAGCTTCACTACGGCTGCATTGGTTTGCCAGCACCAAAACAAGAACATACAAAGGAAAACTTAAAAAAAAAAGATTAATCAAATGCACCGAGAAACTGGCAGCCAAATGCGGCGCAAGGGCCAGGAGCCGCGAAAAAGTCCTCGTGAGCTATCGCGGTGTTTCTCGCTGCAAAGCACGCAGGAAAGAGAATCCTTGCATTGGCAGCCATACCCAGCAGCACCACCTCACAGCGGTGTCCAAGTAAACACAGGGGCAGAATTAAGACACCCACCACCCACCACTATAACTGCAGACATGACCAAAAGCTCAGAAGATGCTTGGATAACTATTTCTTTCTCACCCTGTCCACTTTGTCCCTCTCTGATCTCCTCCTCAACTGCGCAACACAGCACTTGCACACGACATGTACTTGGCAAGGTGAAATGGTGGCCGCGCAGGACGAGCAGAAGCCTGCTGGCAGCAACAGCAGCAGAGGTAGTACTGGCAACAGCGGCGACTGCACCAGCAGCGGCCAGCAGCAGAGGTAGTACTGGCAACAGCGGCGACTGCACCAGCAGCGGCCGGTCTCTACCAAACACAGCATCAACCGAACGAGAGGGTATGACCGCGACGGCGGGCAAGAACGATGGGAACCAGCCCCCAGAGCTGGACATGACGGCCTCTTTTAGCTCCTCTTCGTCATCCTCGTCGTCAACATCATCAGAAGCTGTCCCGTCAACGCCCCCTTCTTCTCTCCTTTTTCCAGACTTGCCCCCTGGAGGACAGCATCAAATACGGGGCAACCACGACTACCCCGTGCCCTTGGGTAAGGCCCGCGATCTGCTTATCAATGCCGTTCGCGACATGCCAATACCCCCCTCCTTATCATCTACCACTGCATCCTCCGAGGATCCTGCAACTGCGCCCTCTTCCTCCGGCTCTACGCCACGGTTCCTCAGATTCGAAGTCCCTGTCTCCGACGTCCTCGACGAAGAGAGCGCCTTGCTCTGGCTGCGCGGGCAGCCCGAGCGACTCATGCCCCGCATCTTTTTCCGGGTACCCGAACGGAACTTAATCATGGCAGGGGTCGGTTCTGCGCATGCCGTAAAAGGAGGGCAAGAGCTAGGTGTCGCGTACAAGCAGGCACTGGGCTTGCTTGCTCCGGGAGTGCCCGATGCGATTACTTATTACGGTGGTGGAAGATTTGATCCGCACTACCCCAAGCCTTCAGTGGACTGGCAGGGATTCGGCGCGGCTTATTTGGTGTTACCGGCCTTGGAGTTAATAAGGGACATACGAAGGGGTGAAGGAGGGGAGGGAGGGTTAGGTGGATTTCGGTTGGCGGTGAACGTGCGGTACAGCAGCGTGGAGGAGTTGCAGGCGGGGAAGACGGCTCTGCTTCATTTATTACGGGACGTTCATGTTAGTACGACTGATGGGGACGATCAAGGTGATGGCGATGCTTTGTTACCTGCTCCTGTGTCGTGCGAAGAGCCGTCTCAATTCGACGCCTGGCACGAGGGCATAGGCAAGGCCCTGCTCGCCATGAAGGACGGGAAGTACCGCAAAGTCGTCCTAGCACGTGCCGCACACTTCACTTTTCCCCAGAAACCTCGTCCATTGGATTTAGTCTTGCGCCTTCGGGATCACTACGGGTACTTGTTTTGTTTGCAGTTGGATGCAGACAGGGCCTTCCTGGGGTGTACTCCTGAGCAGCTTTTTCGGATTTCTGGCGGGACGATCTCGACAGAGGCCTTGGCAGGGACAAGGCCGCGAGGGGTCACCCCAGAAGAGGACGAGAGACTCGCGAATGAGCTGATGGCGAGTCAAAAAGACCGTTTCGAGAATAGGGTGACTGCGGAGAGTATTGAGGAGGCCTTGAGCCCGTTGGTGGAGGGAGGGCGAGAGGGGGTGAAGAGATTTCCTGCCTTTGTCCTGAGGCTGCAGCATGTCCAGCATATTTGTCACAAAATCTCGGCGAGACTCCTGAAGAGGAAGAGAAGGAGGAAGAACGAAGAGGAGGAAGGGGAGGAGGAAGGGGAGGAGGGCACTTCCTCCTCCGCCTTTGACCTGCTGGCCGCTCTTCACCCCACCCCCGCCGTGGCAGGTGAGCCCCGCTTGACAGCCCTGCAAGCAATCCGCCAGCTTGAGCCTTTTGACCGGGGGTTCTATGCCGGTCCTGTCGGATTTCTCTCGCCCGCCTGTGCTGAATTCGCGGTTGCCATCCGCTCGGTTCTAATCGTGCGAGAACGCGCCCACGTTTTTGCAGGGGCAGGAATCGTCCCCGGCTCTACCGCAGAAGGAGAATGGGCCGAAATTGGTGCCAAAATGGCAAATTTCGTGCGAATGTTTCCTCGTCCGTCGCAGCCGTTGCGGAGTCTGCCCAATTTGGCCACGCTGTGGGCAACGCTTGTGGTCGAGGAGTTGGTCAGGAATGGAGTGACTCACTTTGTTATTGCCCCGGGATCGAGGTCCACCCCCCTGGTGACGGCAGCGGCGAGGCATCCACATACAACCCTGATGGTGCACCATGATGAGCGCGGGGCCGGGTTTTATTGCGTGGGCTACGCGCGGGCAAGGGGACGACCAGCTGCTGTGATAGTCACGTCGGGCACCGCCGTTGCCAATCTTCTGCCTGCAGCAGTAGAAGCAGCGACGGACCGTGTCCCTCTTCTGCTGCTCACTGCTGACCGTCCTCCAGAACAAAGGGATTGTGGGGCTAATCAGACAGTAGCTCAACCGAACATGTTTTTAAATTTTGCTCGTTGGTCGAAAGATATGCCCTGTCCCACCCACGAGGTCCTCGCTTCCTCCCTTTTGTCCGACATTGATTACGCAGTCAGCATGGCCCGGGGGGTGGATCCTGGGCCCGTCCATCTGAATTTCATGTTGAGGGAGAATTTGGCGCCGGAGGGGGGAGCAGTGAGGGATACAGCAGTGCCAGGATTACATTCTGAGTGGCCTGACGCATGTTTGGGTGATCGGAGATTTGCTCAGTGGGAGAGGAGCCTACAACCATATACGTCGTTTCCGCGGTTGAGACCTTCGTGCCCGCTATCGCCCGAGTTGCTCGCGGCAGTGCATGAGGCGGAGAGGGGTTTGTTGGTGCTGGGGAGGTTGCCACAGAGGAGAGATAGGGCGCACGTGCGATGGTTGGCGCAGGAGTTGCAATGGCCGGTATTCGCAGATGTGGGGTCGGGGTTGAGGTGTGATCCCACGTTGGGACACTTATTGATAGGCCCGTATGAGAGTCTGTTGGCTGATCCTTTGACGTGTGCTGCGTTGGATGCTGATGTTATTTTGCAAATCGGCGCGCCGCTTGTGAGCAAACGGTTGCCGAAGTTCATGGTGGCGTCGCGGGCGACAACCTTGATCCATGTGATTCCTTTCCCTGCGAGACGGGACCCGGAACTGAGTGCCACTTATCATGTCTGCTCGGATATCCCGACGTTTGTACGGGGCTTGGATTCCTCGGTGGATTGGCAGCAGCGGCTGGGAGGGAAGGAAGGCAGAAGGGTGGGAGGAGGGGGGGGGCAGAGTGGGTTGTTGCCGTTGCTCAAGACGTTAGCCGTGCGGATTGAGAACGAAATTTGCGAAGAGCTCGGACCTGACATGACGATTGCTGCTGCTCCCTCGACAGTACCCTTTGTCTCCTCCCCCTCCTCTCCTGCAATCAATCCTTCCCCTTCTCCGTCCTCTCTTCCTTCCTCCACCTCGACCGACGTCCGCCCGCTGAACGAACCCATGGTGGCTCATCTCGTCGCTCGCCTCCTCCCCGCCGGCCACGGCCTCTTCCTTTCCAACAGCATGCCTGTCCGCGATGTTGAAGTGTTTGCCACCTGCTCTTCTTCCTCTTCCCCCTCCTCCCTCCCTACCTCTTCCTCCTCCAGTAGTGCAGACTCTGCAGGCGCGGCTCCGCTGGCAAGTGTCGCTATGAACAGAGGTGCCTCGGGAATTGACGGCATTTTGAGCACCGCAATGGGGTACGCCACGGGCTTGGGGAAACCAGTCACTTTATTGGTGGGGGATATGGCCTGCTTGCACGATCTAAATGCTCTACATGCCTTGTCTGCAGCCCCTGCCTCCGCCTCTGCTCCTGCCATGCCCCTGACTGTTGTGTTGGTCAACAATGGAGGGGGGGGGATCTTCTCCTTCCTCCCCATCGCGCGACATGCCGACGTCTTTTCTCCCTTCTTCGATTCGCCACACGACCTCCAATTTGGTCCTGTCACCCAAGCATTCAACCTCCCCTATCAACACTGCAAATCCGCTGGAGACTTGACCACCGCCCTCGCCCTAGCCCAGGCTAGCGGCCGTGCCTCCCTCATTGAAGTCCTAACCGACCGGGCGCAAAACGTACGCATCCATCGACAGCTAGGGGCAGGCATTCGTTCCTCCCTCCACGCGGGCTTAACGCAGCTCCTCCGATTAGATTGGATCCGCGCAGGTCCCCGCGCCAAGCCCTCCCTCTTGCTTTTGCATGGCTTTTTGGGGTGTAAGGAGGACTGGGCGCCTTTGCTGTGGACAGGCGGAGGGGTCGGTGCGAATAGCAGCACCGGTGGCAGTAGTAATAGCAGTGGCGGTGGTGGGGTGGGTATGAGTGGCAGTGGGAGTGGTGGGGTGTGTGTGGGGATGCGGGAGGGTGGGAGGGGTGGAGGACTGGCCTTGGATTATGATTGTGTGGCGGTTGATTTACCGGGGCACGGGAGCAGTGCTGTTCAGACTGCTGGTGCTGCTTCTTCGGTTGTGTACTCCTTGCCTGTGACCGCGTTAGCTGTGATACAATTGCTCGATCGCTTGGGGATTGAGAAATGCGCAGTGATGGGATACAGCATGGGTGGACGTCTCGCCATGTTCCTGGCTCAACAGTACCCCGCTCGCTTCTCTGCTTTAATTGTTGTCTCGGCTCACCCTGGGTTGAGGACAGAGGGCGAACGTCTGGATAGGCGGGAGGACGATCGTCGGTTAGGTGAACGGTTGGGACAAGCGGCGAGGGAGGGAGGGGAAACTTGGGACGCGTTTTTGAGATGGTGGTATAGCAAAAGTCTGTGGGGTAGGTTGGCTGAAAAGTCACCCGGATATGGAAGGATGATGCAAAGGCGGAGGGGGGCTTTAGCGAGGAGCGAAGATCCAGGTGGGCTGGTGAGGTCATTGCTTGGGATGAGTGTGGCGCAGCAGCCATCAATGTGGGAGTGGGTTAGAGCTGGGACACTGCCAACGCTGGTGGTGTATGGTGTGAATGATCAGAAATATTCAGGGTTGGCGGAGGAATTGAGGGGTGGATTGTTGGGGGATGGAGGGAGGGAAGGAGGTAGGGAGGGACTTGGGGGTGGTGGCATGGGGAGAGTGGTGGAGGTGAAAGGTATTAATGATTCGGGGCATGCGGTTTTGGTAGAGAAGGAGGGAGAGATGCTGAGGGAGACGACGGCGTTTCTCAGGAGGCATTTCGAGGATCCTCAGGGAGGGGAGAGAGTGAAGGGCACGGGCACTGGAGGAGGAGGAGGAGGGGGTAAGACAAAAAAAGGAGCTTCGGTGTCCGTGGTATCTTTGGCGGTTGCCTCTTCGTCGTCATCGTTGCAGCAGCAGCATGTGTTGCGGGTGGCGAGCTTGAGATGGACGGCTTTTGCCCTACCGCTGAAGAAGCCCTTGGTATTATCTTCTGGGCCTCCGTTGACGCATCGTCGGGGACTCCTGCTGGCATTGGAGGCAGATTCGGGGGTGATAGGAGTGGGGGAGGTTAATCCTCTACCGGGGTTCAGTAAGGAGACCCTCCCTCAGGCTGAACGACAGTTGAAGGCATTAGCTTCATCTTTGCGTGGACGGGCCTTGCCGAAGGTGGGGGGAAGCAGGGGATTGGCGGCGTGGATGGAGTGGTTGCAGCAGCAGGGACAAGTACAGCAGCAGCAGCAGCAGGGCGGAAATGACCGGAAGGGGGATGGCTTATTGCCGTCGGTGAGGGCGGGTGTGGAGATGGCGCTGGTCCATGTGTTGGCACAAGAGTACAGAGTGGGCCTGCCTGCAGTATTAACGGCAGGAAATCCTTTTCATCTCTTGCATACTGGCCAGGTATTCATGAACGGTTTGGTGTTACGCAGCAGCAGCAGTTTTAACAGCAGTGGTGGTGGTAGTCGCAAGGTCAAGGTGGGCGGCAGACCCGTCTCGGAGGACATCGAGCGAGTCGACATAATGACAGCGGCACTCGCCTCTGGGCATCGATTGCGCCTGGATGCTAACCGATCGTGGTCTCTTGAAGAAGCTACCGCCTTCATTCGCGGGCTGGCTCAACCGGAGCGGGTAGAATACCTGGAAGAGCCGTGCCGGGACCCCTTGATCATTCCCGAGCTCTACCACCTGACTGAGCAACGAATCAAATTTGCCTTAGATGAAACCCTGGCCTCTCCTCCTCGTCCTTTGTCCGACTTGGTGGGTTTGGCGGGACTGGTGGCCTTGGTGCTCAAGCCGACGGTGTTGGGGGGGTTGAAGGTGTGTTTGGATTTGCATGCATTAGGGAGTGCCAAGGGTCTGCTGAGCGTGGTGAGTTCATCCTTTGAGTCCAGCGTCGGTCTCGCACATTTGACGGTTCTAGCTTCGGTGCTCAATTCGGGTGTGGGCACTTCAAGACAGAATAAGAGCGGGGTTCACACATTGCATGGGTTGTCGACGTATGATGTGTTTGCACGGGAGGAGGGGGAGGAGGAGGAAGAGGGAAGGGAGATTGGGCGGGATGGTTATGGTCGGTTGGTCATTTGTGGGAGTCGAAGCATGCTAGTGGATGTGCTAGGCTGCAATGAGTTTTTGGATGGGTGCATGAAAAAGATGAAGCACGATGGTCGGTGGTGTGATGATAGGAGAAGTGTGGGGAAGGAGGAGGAGAACGCAGCACCTGAGCGGGCGGGACGTGAGATCAGCAACGGGAAACGAAATGACCCCCCTTGAGATTGTAGAAGAAGGATAAAAGACCTTTTCAAGAATATGAGGTCCCGCTATACGACTAGGGAACGAAGTAGCGAGGTGCAAAACAGACATAGATTGAATTCAGATTTTTGGAGGCAAAAGGGGTGAAAGGCGACGACTTAAAGCAGCTACTAGCAAGAATGACAGCACAACTGATGAAAGAAAAGTAATGCAAATGTAAAGAATCAGGATGGATGGCCTCTTGTGTTTTTTGTTCGTCGTCGTCGGGTAAGGGAGGAGGAGATCTGTCGGTTGCGTCTCAAGTGGGGGGAGGTTTGATTTGAATTCGCCGTTTCGCACTCTCCTCAGTTTTAGATCGCAAAGACTCAAGACAAAGAAAGCGCTGGAAAAACACCAGCCAAATGACCCGTTTTATAAAATAGAGAGTGAGTTTAGGTGCATGCGGTACACAAATTTCCCAATGCTGTCCGTAAAATGGGAAGTGTCAAGATCAGCATTTCAAACTCAAAAACGCTCGTCCGTTATGCCGACGAGATCTCCCTGGCTCCCCAAACGACGCTTTCTGGTGCGATTCAAATCGCGAGGACAAGATCGGGGCTTTCCTGGCCATAAACCTACGTTCCTTCGCACTGGTTACTTGCACAGAAGAGTAGAATTGTCTTCGCTTATTGCTTTTTTGCGCATACCTCTTTCTTTGCCTGCGCACATCCTGCACATTATCACTCCAATTTACCACACGGCAACTGCAGCTTTAGCTTCAGACAGACTCGCACATCAGCCTCGCTATATCCGTTTTCCCTTCGTGATCTCCCTATCGTCAAGCGACATACGCATCCCGTCCCACACAACTTGTCTTTTCTATCCAATATCTGCACAACCTTAGTCAAAAGAGCAGTCTCTCCACACCACTCGGACACCATGCTTTACCAACGCACCCGACAAATCTTGGCGACCCTTCTTCTTTTCACCGCGACACCTCAAGGTCCCTTTGCAGAGGGAAAACCCAAGGACAGCAGTGGCAAGACCGACACCACCCACCTTGACTATCCCAAGGCCATGAAGCTGGCCACCCTCTTTTACGACGCGCAACGAAGGTCAGCCATGAAATGGAATCAATATAAGCAGCATATATGACATTTGACAAACATAACAGTATACGCACATCTTTCCCCCCTCCCTCTCTCTCCTCCCATGCAGCGGTCGACTTCCTGCCAACAACCGCATCCCCTGGCGCGGAGACAGTGCTCTGGGGGACGGACAAGACCACGGGCTAGATCTGACGGGGGGCTGGTACGATGCAGGCGACCATGTGAAATTTAATTTTCCGATGGCCTGGAGTGCGACAACATTGATTTGGGGGGTTTTGGAATTTGGGGATGCTTGGTCCAAGTCTGGCGAGATGGCAAACATCATTGACACCGTCAAGTGGCCATTGGATTACTTGCTCAAGTGCCATCCGGACGAAAATACGTACTACGTCCAAGTGGGCGATGGAGGAGCAGATCATCAGTTCTGGGGGGCGGCTGAGTCGATGAACATGAACCGTCCTTCCTTCGCTGTGACTCCTCAGAACCCGGGGACGGAATTTGCGGCTGAAGGCGCTGCAGCTTTGGCTGCGGGTTCGATCTTGTTTGAGGGTGATAAGGAATATTCGGATTTGTTGAAGGCGAAGGCGAAGTCTCTGTTTGAGTTTGCAAATAAGTATCGCGGATCGAGTGACATCTCTGCGCCGTATTATAAGAGTTATAGGTGGGTAGGGAAGGAGGGAAGGAGGGGAGGGAGACGGGGGAAAGATCTTGGAGGGCGGGGGGGGGAATCGGTGAGGATATGCTGCTTCCTAGTTTGGAATGAGAGGGGGGAGGATGAAAAATTGCACCTGTCTGTACATGAGCTTGTGGCTTTGTCAGCAGCAGATGTATTCCCTCCCATGCTTGTGTCTCATAACCACCGCCAAATAAGGCCCCCCCTCCATCGCTTACACCGACTCTCTCCCTAAAACGAACAGCGGCTACTGGGACGAGCTGGGATGGGCCTCCACCTGGCTCTACAAGGCAACCAAAGAGCAAAAATACCTCAACATGGTCGAGAATGACTTTTATGATGCCTGCTGCGCCGTGACCAACAAGACTGAGTTTTCGTGGGACAAGAAATCGTCTGCCGTCCAGTTGCTGCTGTTCGAGCTGACAAAGAAGGAGAAGTACTCAGAAGGCTTTGCGGGCTTCATGGACAGCTTTATGTATCACACACCCCGCACGCCCAAGGGTCTTGTGTATTTTGATAAATGGGCCCCAAACCGTTATAGCGCCAATACGGCCTTCTTGGCTCTGGTGGCAGCGAAGCATGGTTTGGAAACTAAGACTTACATTGAGTTCGCCCAGTCTCAAATCGACTATATCTTGAAGGCGGGTGGCGATGTGAATCCCGAAACGAACCAGCCGTTTTATTCGTACCAGATTGGATTCGGTGATAAGTACCCACGCGCACCTCACCATCGGGGGGCGTCCTGTGGGAATGGATGGTGCGGGTGCTCGAGTTCTCCTCAGCCTAACATTCTGTACGGAGCAATGGTGGGTGGTCCGGGGCAAAATGATGATTATTCGGATGATTGCGGGAACTACGTGACGAACGAAGTGGCGACTGGTGAGAAAGGAGGGTAGGGAAGGCGGGGGATTTATATGTTTTCCTTATTTTTCTCTGGTTTGTGATCTCATACTTATTGTAAAACCCACTATACCACACCAAACATAGATTACAATGCTGGTTTCACGTCTGCTTGCGCCGGCCTTGCTCAGCTGGTCTTGAAGATTAACAAGTAAATACATCGCATGCCAGACATGGGAGGTGTGATCAGTGGAGAAAGCGAAAAGAGGAGACAAAAAGAGACCAGAGACAAACGGGAAAATAAAGTAAATGTCTAGATGTATTCAAAGAAGGAACAAGAAAGGGATTGACATTCGCAATGTGTCATGGAATGGCACAAAGTGAGGGTGATAGAATAAAACAGGAAGGGGTAAGCGATAAGTCGGCATGTGTGTGCATGTGAAGAGAGAGAGGAGAAATATGGGGAGAATTCAAATTCTAGCAGAAAGGAGAAATATAAAAGGACCATAGAGATATTGTAAGCATAGCGTTATTCTGTGCTTGTACTTGTTGCTTTGTCGTGCACTGTTACTGCTTCATGGGCCAAGCAAGCCAAGAAACGAACGCTTGTCTGTTGAGGCTCGCCGTCTCTACGACAGCGAGATGAGTTTTGCATGATCATCACGCTTGTGGCGCGCACCACGTGTGTCTGCCTGGCAGGAGGGTCGTTGCACCTTGCCAACACGGAGTGCAAGGCTGCCGCGGGTAGGCTGTTGCCGCAAGATAAGCGTGCGAGCCCAAGGAAGCACCATCGATCTCACTCTCCCTCCCCTATCCCCAATACAAAAACATATAATACAGCGCTCCCACGCACAACACAAAAGCCATGGTGGACGACGACGCCCCTCCTTCGGGTCCCCCGACCACCAAGCAGTCTCCCCGGCCCTTGCAAATCATCCGTCTGGGTACTGCGGAAGAAAATTATTCCTTTCATCTCGAGCAAGCCAACCTGGACAACATCATGGCTCAAGTGCCCAAGCAAATGAAGGTTGCCGTCGTCTCCGTCGTCGGGGCCTTTCGCACAGGTAAATCATTTTTGTTGACGTTCTTGCTGCGGTATCTGCGGCATGGCTCGGACCTGGACGAGAGCGAGGACTGGATGAAGGCCGCAGGCGACTTGCGGGAAGGGAACATTAACGAGAAGGTCTTGGCGGGGGAAGCGGGGCGGAGCAATGTGGAGTCGAGCTTTCAGTGGCGCGCGGGTAAGGAGCGGACGACGACGGGAATTTGGATGTGGTCGGAGCCGTTCGTCCGGCGTGTGGCAAATGGGGAGGACGTCGCCGTGTTGTTAATGGACACCCAGGGGATGTTCGATAACGAGACGAGCATGAATCTGACAGCGTGTATTTTTGGGTTAAGTACCCTGTTGTCATCGTATCAGATTTATAATGTTCAGAACCGGATCCAGGAGGATAATTTGCAGCACTTGGCATTGTTCTCGGAGTATGGACGGATCGCTCTGGCGGGGGAAGCGGGAAAGCAGCTGCAGGAGGAGCAATCGACAAGTAGGAAGGGTTTGGATAGGCAGCAGCAAAAAAAGAAGGGAGACGAGAAGAAAGACGAGGAGAAAGAGGGGAAGGGAGGGGAGGAGGATGGAGAAGAAATGATGCTGCCGGACGATGACGAGATTCCCTTTCAACGTGTGGAATTTTTGGTGCGGGATTGGATGGACTTTGATGAGGAGCTGCCGTTTTACAAGCTCAAGGTATGTAGGTCCTGTCCTCCCGCCCTCTCTCCCACCCTCCATTCCATCCCTTTCTCATTACCAAAATTTCTTGATTTTCTGTCATGAGAGTCCATGTTTTCTTTTCCTTCCCTCCCTCCCTCTCCTCCCTACCCTCCCTCCCCTCCCTCCTTTCCAGGAGGAAATGGATGCCTACCTCCAAGACGTGATCGACAAGGGCTCCGTCAAAGACCTCCGCCAAACCCGCGAGCAAATCTTGAGTTGCTTCCAGAAGGTTCGATGTTTCATTCTGCCTCACCCCGGGTTGGAAGTGCCCAAGCGAGGGTACAGTGGAGAGGTGAGTCTGATTAACCCTTTCTTCCGCCAGCTCCTCAATCACTATGCCCGGGAGGTGTTCGGCCCTGATTTGGAGCCGAAGCGGATTCATAAGCGCGATCTGACGGCACCGGAGTTGAGGCAGTATGTTCTGTCGTACGTCGAGATGTTCAAGAGCGGGACGCGTTTCCCCGAGGCCCAGACGATGCTCGAAGCCACCGCATCGGCGAACAATCAAAATGCGCTGCAATTAGCGTTGAACAAATATAGGGGGGAGATGGATGCTTATTGCGGTCCGCGGACGTACGAGTATCGGAAGGTAGATCTGTTTTTAGCGCACCATCGGGCGTGCAAAGACGCGGCTTTGCGTTTGTTTAACTCCACCGCAACCATTGGTAGGAAAGCGCAAGTGAAGGAATTTAGGGGGAGGGTGTTGGGGGAGATAGAGGATTTGTTTCTCCGGTACGAGGAGGCAAATGCCAATCGGAACCCCTTTCGGAATTTTGAATACTACGCCTTGCCGCTGTTGGTGGCAGCTTTGGCGTTCGTTCTGCGGTGGGTTGCGGATTTGGAGAGCTCTTGTTCGTTGGAAAGAAGGTACTTGTGTAGAAGTGTCTCCAATGCCATGGGGCATGTGTATGTGTTTTTGGTCACTTTCGTGCTAATTTTGTCGTTCAATCGGGTGAAGATGTTCGTGGATTATGTTCGGCAGATCATGCCGGTGTTGCTGGGGATGGATCGCAGTCATATGCATTTGAAGACGGCGTAAGAGTGCAGGGAGGAGGGAGGTGGAGGGAGGCAGGTGGTGTGTTGAGATCAGGCTAGCGGGGACAATAATGGATATGAGTAGAGCAAGGGAAGGAATTAGAAGAGTTCCTGGAAGAGTGAGAGGGAGGTGGGGGAGAGAGAAAGGTAATTTAAGTGTGCAGAGGGGAGAGTAGAGAGAAAAAGAGGAAAATGGCACGCATTCAGGCAGAAGACAATAGAACGAGAAATAAGTAAAGAAGATACCTACATATGACTATGTGTCCATCTAGGTGGCAGACCTGTGTTCATTTTTATCCTGTCACAGTAGAAGTAGTGCCCGCAAGAAGACCCGGTCTACCCGGAAGTGCTTCTGGTGGAAAAACTCGGACAAGAATAGGGGTAAGTATGTGCAACAGCAACATTTGATTGTTGGAGAGCTTACTCTCGTATGCAATTCCTAGAGGACGTCAGTTTGCATGCGATAGATCTATAGGATTGTGATAACGGCTACCGGCGGAAAAAATACAGCTACCCGGAAGTGCTAAAACAAAACTTGGCAGGCACATGACGCACTCCTGCGCCAACCTCTGGGACTCTCACCCACTCAGTCGCCAGCCTACATGTCTTCTAATCATATTGCCTGTGCTTGGCACACCTCTAACTCTTCTCCCTACCCGTTTGCGTCACTTTTCTAAGCTAGAACAGATCGCTCGCATTGCGGTAACACGGCAGCTCAGGACTAAGACCAAACAAACGCTATGCCTTTTAATTAATAGGGAACGGTAAGTCGTGAAATTAAGGCTCAAATTGAGACAGAGTAACTGATACTCAATTGCTTAATTGTCCGCCTCGGTCATTCGGTTTTGCTTTGTTGATTTAACTCCCCGTACATGGGCGGCGTTCCCGCTATTCGTTGAATAGCAGCAAGTTGGGGAGGACACGCGAAAAAACCTGTGCCCGTGATGCGGAGTGCCAGTAATTGAAGCTTTAGCTGCGATATCCCCATTCTGTACTTCAGGCAGAAGTACTAAATTGTTTGGCTCACTGATGCTTTATTCTTCCCACCTCAGGTGTATGCCATAACGAGAGCAGGGTGCGGCGCTGAGGATGCAAGGCGTCGACCCGGCAGTTGTAAGTGTCTAGATTCGGTTGGAGAGAGTTAAGAAAGACATATTGTATATTTGTCATTTAAAATACTAATTTCCCGAACCGACTTCCGAAACAAACCAAAGCCTCCGCCGAAGGGCGGGAGGGCGGGAGGAGGCCTGCTGGAGATCCAAGACGAGGCACAGGCCGCACAACCCATGAAAGAAGGGGCGCAGCGGGCGTTGAAACGTTTCAGATTGGACGAGATCCCCTTACCGACCCCACGTCCGTCGATACCGTATCACCGCCCGCAGCAGCAGCAGCAGTACCAAAGTGGCCTGGGCCACGATGAGGTGGACCTTACAGCTGTCTTTGATGACGAGCCTCCGCCTGCTCCCACTCTACTCCTGTCGCCATCATCTACAGCAGCTATAGCAGCGGCAACATGTGTTGAGGAAGGTATGCCCAAGCTGGAGCTGCCGTCCGCTGCTTTTCAGGGAGGGGAAGAGAGACTACATGCCCTCGCTCCTCAGGGGACAGCTATCACCCTTCAAGGCCAAGAGGAAGAAGAACGAGGAGAAGAAGAACACGAAAAAAAGGGAATAAGAGCTGGAGCAGTAGCGGACAGGGTGGAGGAAGTCAAAACAGAAGCAGCAGAAGCAGCAGCAGCAGCAGCAGCAGCAGCAGCAGAACATGCGTTCTCGTCCATCCGTCCGTCTGACTTCCCTCTGCAGTACGAGCCTCTCACTCCCCTCCTTGTCACTGCCTCCCCAGCCTTGGATGGTGGTGGGAGAGATGACGAGAGATGGGGAGAGATGGAAGAAGAAGAAAGAGGAGAAGGAGGAAGAGGAGGAGGGCATTACCCTCCTCTTTGTAAAAGCACCAATCAGGCTTCGCGGCAATTAAACCCGACCTATGGTTCTCCAACTTTTGACAATCACCCTTTTTCATTCTCGAAATCAACTGTTTTGTTGCGAGGGGCAAACAAAAATGATGGTGGTAATGGTGATAATTATGGCGATGAGTCAAGTAATGGGGAGTGGCAACATCATCGATCCGACCTTGAAGCGATGGTGGTGGACAGGGGAGAGAGTGGAGGGCAGCAGCACCACTACCAGGAGCAGCAGCAGCAGCAGCAGCAGCAGCAGCAGCAGCAGCAGCAGCAGCAACATGAGCAACAACGACAGGAGCAACAGGAGCAACAGGAGCAACAGCAGCAACAACAACAGCAGCAACAACAGCAACAGCGTCCGAATTCATTTTTCTCATCGATAATCTTGCCTGTATGGCGTGACAGGTCAGATAGTAGCGTCCATGGACGAGGTCGAGAAGTTTTAAGGGAGAAAGGTGAAGTCGGGGGATTTACCCGCCGTGCCTCCTCCATGGATGAGTCTCACAGGCCAGCTTCAGCAGGAGGGGGAGGGGGAGGCATTATTTCCATGTCCGCTCGCTTCTCTTCCCACAGGAGCAGCAAAAGTATGCTTGTCCGTGAAGACAAGCACGGGCATTTTGTGGGAGGGGTGGGAGGGAATGGAGCGGGAGAGGGAGGATGGGGTGGATATGGGGCAGGGATGGATGAATCGGACTGGAATCAGGAACGGACCGTCATGGGGGCGTCCTCACCGCCGCGAGCGAGGAAACCTCCGGCAGCACCTGGTAATAATGGTGGTGGTGGTAGATTATTGCCAACGGTGTCGTCGTCATCGATTTCTTCTTCGATGTCATTGGGAGGATTAGGTACTAGTACTAGTCACAGTGGTGGTGGTGGTGGTGGTGGAGGAGGAGGAGGAGGAGGAGGAGGAGGAGTGTCCTTTGACGAGATGGCGGGCATGATAGCGGCGTCGAGCGACATACAACAGCAGCAGCAGTATTTTGAGGGCTTATCCCCCCCCCCTACTCCTTCTTCCGTCTCTCCAACTCGCCGGGCGTCTCTCGGTTCTTTATCCTCATCCAGCTGCCACCTTCCTCCTCCTCCTGAAGGACAGCGGCTGGCCTTCCCCTTCCCTTCCCCACCGCACCCAGCACCACTAGCACAACCACCGGCATTAGAAGCCGCTGAGGCCGCTGCTGATCCTGCTGCCGCAGGAGAAGCAGATGAGTGGGAACGGATTGGAGCCGATTTCCAAGCAGTCCTTCCCGACCTGATCGTAGGAAGGAAGGAGGGGCCGGAAGAAGAGGGAGAAAAAGCAGGTGAAGAGGAGGAAGGACAGGAGGACAAGGAGAGACCTACGACAATTAGTAGCTTGGGGGATAGGACTACCACCTGCAGTGGAGAGAATCATCATCATCATCATCAGCAGCAGCAGCAGCAGCAGCCGGGTAGCAGGCGTCGGAAACGACAGGAGGACCGGCGGGCAACTCTTGTTTGGTCCCCATCGTGGGGAAAAGGTGATTTAGAACGTGTGGTGGCCTTGACGGGGGGGGGAAGAGCGGCGGCGTTGCAGGAATGGACGCCGGCCGAGATGGTCGCGTTTGAGGAAGGGGTGCGAGCTTACCGTCGTTGTTTTGCGACAATTCATCAAAAAAGGTTGCCCAGCAAAAGTGTGAAAGCGATTGTGGCAAGATTTTATGATGAATTTAAGCGCTCTGAGGGGTATAGGGCGTGGAAGGAGGATAAGCTGATCGGGCGTCGGCTGCTGCTGAGGCAAAAGCGGCCGCGGTGGAAGGGCGGGGGCTGGGAGGAAGTGAAAGGGACCATTCGAGGGAGTGCGAGAGATGAGGACGGAGATGAATTACTGGACTTGGATTATGACGATGGACGGATGGGGCAATTGTATCGATACGAAGCCGAGCCGCTTTTGTTGGGGCCCGGGGACGAGGAGGAAGGGAGGAAGGAAGGGCGGGAGGAAGAATTGAAGCAGGAGCCCTTGTCGTGGACGTCGCAGGAAGAGGAGTCGTTGGTTAGTCCACTATCTGTGGTGGATGAAGGCACGGACATTCGTGCCGGCGGGGAAAACGAAGTAGAGGCCAGGGAGGCGAGGAAAGGAGAAGAAGGGGGAGGAAGAGAAAGGGAGGCACAAGAAAGGCAAGTGGTGACGTGAATTTGATTGATCTCGCAAAATTATCGAAACGAGTGTTTGTCTTCGAATTCTCCAGCTGATAAGCTTGTACAATTCTTCGAAATGTATGCTTGATTTTGAATTCGTATTTTCTTGTGGAAATAAAAAGCCATAGAAGATAATGAAGCGGGGTTTTCACACTTGACACATGTACGATGCGCACATCAATCAACAGTATTGTAGTGAGAATGATAACGTCGAAAGCACTGCACGCGAAGACAAAGATAGATAACGCATTAACAACGAAGAACGGTAGAGCCAAGGTGCTTTCGCTTCTTTCATTCTTGTGGGTTCAGCCATGGCGCTCACAATGACATTAAAATGTAACACCGTTTTTCTCTTTCTCTTTGGTTTCCCAACGAACTCTGCCCAAAGTTTTTTTGTTTCATCCAAGTTTGGAATTGAGCTAACACATCCCTGCTCTCATCCTACCCTGGCCTATAGAGCCTTGGTTGCTGCAGCAGCCTGCAGCGAGGGCCCATCTCAGACGGATCTTGCACGAGATCAAGAGCGTGTGGCTGATCAAATGGCATGAGATCCTTGCTTGAGGACATACCTCAACATTATAGAAGAGACCTTTGTGCCGGTTTTTGCGATCTTCGTGGCCAATTGTATTTATCGTGGTCTGGGATGGGGGAGGTCAAGAGTATTGAACGCGAGCGACCGTTGATGGTATGATGATTGCTTCACTATGCGAAGCAATGCAAACAACTAATAACACCACGATGTACGCTGCATGCACAGGGCCGGAGAGCAAGTAGCGGTATTGCGTTGTTTTATGTCTCGCACCGGGAAGGAATGTTACTATGCTGTGTTGGGAGTGGAGAGGTAAGGGCAAGATGGGATGGGATGCAGGGGACGTAAGCTGCTCTGGTACTTGACGCTGCGGCGACAGTATTTATGATAGAGCACTAATGCTGCCATAGCAATAAGAAAGATTGGATGACACCCAAAGTAGTCGCGAGGGCGTGCCCAGACCGTAAGGTGTGTTTAGTTTATCTCGATCCTCCGCACGATCCCATCCTACCCTATGCGACTCCCACAACACTGACCCTGAACAGGAGTGCCACGGACGCGGAGATCAAGCTCGCTTACAGAAAGGTGCGTTGCTTTTCATTCCACATGCGCCTTTCCTCCGCCCAGTCTGCCTCACCGCAGCTGCAACTAAATCTGACACACATTCCCTTCCTCCCTCCCTCCCCCTACCTTCCTCCCTCCCCCCTACCGTCCCTCGCTCTCCCGCAGCTTGCCCTCAAGCATCATCCGGATAAGAATGTAGGCGACGAGGGGGCAACAGCAATTTTTCAACGCCTCCAAGAGGCAAACTCCGTACTGAGTGACAAGCGGGAGCGGGCTTGGTATGATTCACATCGAGATCAGATACTCAGGGGGGACGACTATGATGATGATGACGAGGGGGAGGAGAGAAGTGGAGGGAGAGGAAGCGGAAGACGAGGAGGAGTCGGAGGAGCAAAACGGGGCAAGGGTGCATATGTCGTGAATGTCTGGCCTTTTTTCAGCAGTTCGGCTTTTAGCGGGTATGGGGAGGGAGAGGGGGGTTTCTATGCAGTCTACAGAGAATTGTTTGTAAAGATTGATGTCCACGAGAGGGAAAAAGGAATACCCTCACCGCCAATCGCACGAGGAGGAGGAGCAGCAGGAGGGGAGGGAGAGGCACCTGGCTTTGGTGGGCCGGAGACGGGGTGGGGGGGGGTAGCTGCGTTTTATGGGTATTGGGGTGATTTCTGCTCGAGACTGTCGTTTGGATGGGCGGACGAGTACAGGGAGCAAGATGCCCCCTCGAGGCAAGTGAGGCGGGCGATGGAGAAGGAGAATAAGAAAAGCAGGGAGGCTGCGCGGAAAAAGTACCAGGAGGCGATCCGGGCGCTGGTGGAGTTTGTGAAGAAGAGGGACAAGCGCGTGATGCAGCGGCAGGTCGAGGTAGGGAGGGAGGAAGCGGCACGGGTGGCGACGGAGGCGAAGGGGGCCAAGTTGAAAGCAGAGGAATTTAAGAAGGAGAAGGAGAGATGGCTGAGGGAGCAGATGCAGCAGTGGGAGGAGGAGGAGTCGGCGAGGAGAGAGGAGGAGGGGATAGGAGGATCGGCTGAATTTCGGTTGGCGGATGAGGACGAGGACAGTAGTAGTAGCAGTGATAGGGAGGACGGGGGGGAGGAAGGGAGCAGTAGGAGGTGGAAGCCAAGGCGGGGAAAGAAGAAGAAGAATGCTGGGGTGTTCGAGTGTGTGGTGTGCGATAAGAAGTTTAAGAGTGAGAAGCAGCTGAACAATCATAAGCAAAGTCGGACGCACAAAAGGATGGTTGAGGAGCTGCAGGCGGAATTCGGAGATCTGGAAGGATTAAATGAGGAGGACGAGGAAAGGGAGGAGGAAGTGGAAGAGGGGAAAAAAGGGTCGATGTTTGAGTGTGTGGTGTGTGCGAAGGTGTTTTTGTCAGAGAAACAGCTGAAAACCCATAAGCAGAGTCGCACGCATGGGAAGATGGTGGAGCAGCTGCAAGCGGAGTCGGAGGACTTGGAAGGGTTAAAGGAGAGTGAAGAAGGACAGGAGGAAGAAGAGGAGGAGGAGGAGGGGCTTGTGAGTGGCGAAATCGTCGCTGAAGACGGAAAAGGAGCGAAGGGATTGAGGGACGAGCGGGATGGGGAGGGAGTAGAGAAGGAAGATGGAAGCGAGGACTACGCCAAGGATGGCGTGCAGGACGAAGAGAAGGAGGAAGAAGAGGATGAGAAAGAGGATGAAGAGGGAGAGGAAAGCAGCAGTGACGATGGCGTGGAGCACGCAGCGCGTCAAGTGAATCGATTTGCCTTGGTCGATGATTCATCATCGGAGGAGGATTAGGGTGGTCATGCAAACATGTGTGTAAGTGATGCTCTCTTTGGGGGAATAGCATGTCTACAGGCATTTGAATCAGGGAATGGGTGAAAGAGCTTTAGCCTTCTCGAGAAGCCAAGCTGGTTGTAAAATTGTACGCACACACATGAAGTGAAAATAAATATTTTATAGAGGTTGAACCCCCCCTATCCGATTTATGCAAGTATTTACTTATTTTTGACTCCTATTAATTCACACATAGACCTGCTAAGCAAATACTAAAACATTTGCCTCACATTCTCCCCATCCCTCCTTTCTCCTTAAACCACACGGTACCGCTCCGCGGGCCCACACCCATCACTCAATCCCTCCTCCACAATGTACATATCCTCAGCCTCTTCCCCATGCGGATTGATTTTTCGATCTTCAACGCATCGCTGCTGATACCACACATGACTAAGCACCCGTATAACAAGGCCTGGCACGTCTTCTTCTAATGCGTCTTGGTCCTCGTCGTAGAAGAGTTCTTCGGACTCCGGGCTCCGTCGACACAGCGGGTGAATGTGCATGAACTGATTAATGACGCCCAAACCAAGCAACCGTGTATCTCCGGGTGGCAACTGTCCTTTGCTGCGCTGAGCCTCGGTAATCCGGTACTCGACGACGTCGCCTTCGAGGAGCTCGTGAGGTGCGAAGGGCGAGGTTGAGGGAGTGATGGGTGTAGATGTGCTTTTGGGGTTTGAGGGTGTCGTCCCCCACAGAGGAGAAAATGCTGAGACACGTGACCTCTCTGGTATGTGTCGCGTTGTCGAAGGTCTATGGGAAAAGCGCTGATGCCAACTGGGGGGGTGCGAGTGACGTGCAGGTCGTGTATGAATGTCGAAATGGATTATCGTATTAACTTGGCTTTTCGGTTCTTACCTCGTGCTCGAGCCAACCAAGCTCAGCAGCAGCACCAGCAGCGCTGGAAGCTTCTCTGCCCTCATGTGCCTGTATAAGTGGTGTGTGTGTGTGTGTGTGTGTGTGTGTGTGTGTTACTCGGTTTCAACCTCCTGCCTCCTTGCTTCTCTAGAAAACATACCGCCAGTACCATCCTCTTGCCCCAAGCCAGGGTTTGCATCCATGAGGACAAACCATAACGACGCCGGTACATTCGCACGTGTCGTTGCCCCGTTGCCCTTAATCCATGCTCATACGACGCACAAACGGCTTACACGAAGGTCTCCATTTTGACTGAACTATCAGGGAGGCCGAGAAACGGAAACGCAGAAATATGACGAGCCTTTCATTCATTCAACACGCTTTTCGCCTGGTACATCACTTAGGTATTTTTCGAGGTTGTGCCTCTCGTTCTTTTGACAGAAGAAGATAATCTACTCTTTTCTTCTCCATCATTCCTCTTTCCCCCTCACTTCTCAATACATGCGCAGATACGTGTACATAGATCGTTACACCCCTTCCCCCTACCGTACGTTATTTACTCCCTCCCTTTCCTGACCTCTGCTCCTGTCCGCCATCCTCCTCCCCGTCCTCCTCCTCCTCTCCCTTTCCGTCCTCCCCCTACTCGTCGTCCTCGTTTTCCTCCTCTTGCATCCCATTTCCCATCCTTTTCCTCCTCACCATTCACAACCCTTGCCACCTCAACCCTCACCCCAACTCCTACCAATTTATCAATCCAATACTTTTGTGCCCAACTCAAACTATCCCCCGGCCCTTTCACCTCCACCAAACGCACCTCCTTCCCTCCCTCCTTCCAGAGCATCAGATCTGGAAAGCCGTGTGCGAGGAGGGAGTAGTCCTTCGCCAGAGTTTCACACAGCAGCATCAGTGCCGGTGGCCCGAAGCCTTGGGCGATGGTCTGTAATGTTTCTAAAGGAAATGAGACCCAATCAACGCCTAAACAAAGAGTGCCCGCATGTTGCCCATGCGTCTCCGCGAGCATTGCTGGTGCTTCCCCACGCTTGACTCGAGCGAGCACTTCGTTCAAGGCCCGTCGACGCGCGGGGGAGAGTAAAAACTCCTGACAGAGCATGAGGTCGGAGGGAGCATGTTGGTATTCACTGGGGCTGCTGCTGCTCTTGCTGCTGCTAGTACTGCTTTCGCTACTGTTGCTGCTGCTCCTCGTAAAGGTGGCGGGAGAGGACTGCTGCTGCTGCTGCCGTTCCGTCTCTGCCGTCGCCAGCCATAGCACGTCCCAGCAGAGAAGTCCAAAGAGCGTCAAGATGATATTGTTCTCACAGTGCGCCCCTTGCCATTGACAATTTCCTTCCTTCCTCCCTCCCCGCCTCCCCGCTCTTCCTCCCACTCGTTCGTCAACTTTCGCTTTCACCGTCACACCATCTTCTTCCTCCTCATGGCTTCCCCACCTTCCTTCCCCCTCCTCCTCCTCCTCCTCCAGCAAGCATGCCAGCACCCCATCCTCCAGGCTGCTGATCTTCCCCTCCCCATCCCTCTCTCTCCTCCTCTGCACCATGGCCATCTCAAGTCTCACAACAGGTGCAGGCATCAACACGGGAAACACCGGCTTCTTCCACCTCCGGGGAGGGACGGCCAAGGCCTGGCATTTCCCTTGTAGGAACAACCGGTCCTCGCCATCCACGCACGCATCCGCCAAGGCGCTTTCACATGCCTCTAACGCATCCCCCGGTCGGTTGCTATGGCCCAAATCCAGCACTAACCGTACATGAAAATATCCTCTTAACGACCACCTCAAATTCGAAGTTCCCTCTAGCACAATCCTCAGATAATGCACCGCTTGTCCGTATTTCCGTTCACGTTCCAATAAGCTAATCCCTCTTCCCATCACTGCCGAAAGCAATTTGAAGAGAACGCGGGGTAAATCGTGCAAACCTCGATAGGTGGGTGGAGGCACCAGACGATGAACTTCCACCCCTCGACCATCACCACTACAACCGCCGCCGCTGCTGCTAGAGGCCCTGCCTTCTTCTAAAGTGGAGAGGGAAGAAAGTAAAGGTGTGCGGTCGCGTTTCTGCTCGTGCGCTTGCTCCTCCTGAAAAGGAGGAGGAGGGAGGAATAGATTCGAGACAGCGTGGAGGCATGAATAGGCTGTCACTGCGTCTCCTGCTACCACGGCTTGCTCGAACGCGTCAGCTAGGGATAAGGAGGAATCGAAGAGCTGGGCGTAGGAAGGAGGGATGAAGGAAGGACCGAGGGGTTGGAAGGATGACGGCGAGCGAGTTGCTGTAGAGATATGTCGCTGCTGCTGCGGCTGATGATGATGATGATGATTCCCAGTGCCACTTTTCTCTTCCTCCTCTTCATCACTAAGCTCAATCAATACCTGCGACGAGGACGATGAGGATGCAGCAATGGTTGGCACCATTCCCCACCCTTCCCCTCCTCTACCACCACCACCACCACCATCCCCTACTCCTTTTCTGCCAACAACCCGCAGCCCTCCTAAATCATTCCACAATAACACCACCGCATCCTCGGCATCATAGCCATTCGTCATAAAAAATAAGGCGAAAACCCGCTGCAACAACTTGGCCAACGCTGGCTCCACACACACCAGTCGAAAAGCCTGTTGCTGCTGCTGCTGCTTCTTTTGTTGCTTCCCTACGTCCTTGCCGAGCCACTTGATCAGGTCTTTTCCAAGCTTTCTTCGGAGGAGGATGGGATCGCGCTCTCTCTGACACTGAGAAATAAAATTGTCAATGGTCGCGAGGGAGTCATCCCGTGTAGCGCTTCCACGCTTTCCGCCCAGTGAAGAGAAGGAGGAGGCAACAGCATTGGCAGCAGTAGCAGAGGCAGCGCTAGAAGCTCCAGCAGAGCCGAATAAGAAATTATTGAGACGTATCAACTCGTCGGCACGTAGAGCGGCAAAGACATCGTACAAGTGCGTTAGTAAAATTGTCTCATTTTGTGTCACGTCTAGGATGGCCTGTTTGCCCACTAGCTCTTGAAGAAGCGCACATGTATCGTGCTTATCATTGCTACCTTTGCTGCTGCTGTGCATAGCAGTGGCACTTCTATCACCCCTCTTCCCCTGCCATTGCTGGTGCTCCTGCTGTAACGAAACCCGGCAAACAGCCCGTGCCCGGTGGAAGCACCGCCAAAACAGGTCCGCCGCTGACGGCGTCAAATCCTGTCGCAGCGCCTCCAGCCGGGCAACGTCTTGAGGGCAGTTCTTGAGGATCTCCGAATGTTTTAGTGCCCAGTCAAGAACCACGCAAAAATTACGCAGGGCCTTGGGCGCAGATCCCACAGCATCCGCAATGTCGGCAATCTCCTCGTCCCCACCCCCCTCGTCGTCGTCATCTTGGTCTTGCTCCCACTGCGAAGCAGCCTCGGGACTCTCGTTACCAATGTCACCACTATTCCATGTCAGACCTAAACACCCTGTGCAGTTTAGGGAGCTACGAACGCCAGATCCGTACCGTCCAAAGCTCGAAGCACGGCCCACGCCCGGCACCGCGTTATGCCTGTCATTAAAGGTGCCTCGGTAAGATGCTGTAAAAAGACGCCGTGTCGCAGGTGGATGATAGCCCAGAAATCGCTGCAATATCACCTTGGCGGCAGCTTCTTCATCGATGAGCTTGCCCCAGGCCGGAGGAGGAGAGAGAGGAGGCAAGGAGGGAGGGCAGTCGGCCGCAGTGGCGCTGCTGGTGCTGCTGGAATTCCCGCCAAACCCATACCCAAACAGCGTGCTTGATTTTCTTTTCTTGCCTTGACTAGGCAGCATCTCTATGATCTCTACCTCATGGTCGTGGTCATCCTCGTTGACACTGCTTTTTTTTTCCAACGCCGCCCGTTTCATGCTCCTGACATATCACTGTGCTGGGGGGAGGGAGGGAGCGAGGGAGCGAGGGGAAATAAGGCCAGATAATTGTCGCTTTGTCTTCTTCAAGATCCGTCTCCGCCTACGCCTGCTGCCGCAACACCCAGCCCGGCGTACGCTGGTCGCCGCAGGATTCAAGGACTCTGTGTATTGGGTAATGCGGCACCAAACGGAAATGAAAGTGGAGTGCGGTTGACGCGGTGGGAAGAGACGGCAGACTACCCCCCAAACAAAAACAGCTCGAACGGATAGAAGTCTTAGACCTTTATTATCACACTCAAATATTTATTTATGCACACTCGGACACCTCGGCACTATCGTAAAATGAAGTCGAACGAGTCCAAGAAAACGCGCTTGACATCGACTTCGCCTACTCCCTCCTTCTCCCCCACGCCCGCCGATGGAATAGGGTCCAAATGGCCCGGTAGACAACGCTTGATCTCTCCCCATCCCTGGACCTGTTCAACGAAGCGCGACACCTCGGCCCGCTTCCGCCTTGGGAAATAAAACCAGTAGGGAAAGCGCGAGACCCCATCGACAAAGAATATAGCTTTCCAGCCCGTGGCCGCCACCACATTGGGAGAGAACTCAGGAGAGACGACCCGCCATATCGCATCTGCACACAAAATGCTCTTGCTGGGCTTGTGAAAGAGGACGACTTCTTGAAAGAATGGAGGGATATCCAGCAAGGCTGCTTCGACGATGGGGGCAGTGGTACTCTGAAAGGGCAGGGGCACCACGTTCCTAGTGGAGTTGGCGGAGGATGAGGGATTGAGGAGGAGTGGCAGGTCACCCTTCGTCGGAGATATGTTCAGGATTTGAGCTGAAGGGATGGCTTTGCGCCAGCCTTCAAGGAAGAGGGTGTGGTCGACGGCATTACTCTGAATGAGTTAGAGTGCAGATATGTCAGCGTAAAGGAAAGTGTAAGAAGGTGAAACAAGGACTAAGCCTTTGTGGAGAAATTGGCAACTTTCGAACAGGGCATATATCGTGCCCTTACCTGCATGATTATGTGCGTTGGCAAACCCCCGGCTGTTTGTTTGACCATGTCGAGGCACTCGGGGGTGGCAGCGATAGGGGAGTAAATAACTATTGAGGAGCCGGATTTGAAGACGCTCATCCTGTGTCAGAATAAAAAGGGCGAGCGCATGATATGAGAATATATGGTGCGACTTCAGTTGCCGAGTGAAAACCATTAAAAATGAGGACCGACAGATCCTTACCTGCTCTTGATGTTGGTGGTGGTTATGAATGGCTGCTCAAAGGTCCAGAGTTTGTTGCGTTTGTCGCCAAAGAAAACGGACGTAGGGCGCACGGATGGAGGGAAAAGCAACGGAAATCTTTGCCGCGCAGTCGTTGAGGCCCTGTCGGTCGTCGTGGCCATTCTTGCGCTGCTAGTTGCGATGCCTGGGCGAAGACTTGATGATGGTGCATGATTGAGCAAGGCGAGGACGGAGTGGGTGGCCGCAGAGCCCAAAGACAGCAGCAGCAGTAGTAAGAAGTGCAGACGAGGCTGCTCCAGTCTTCTTCTTCTTGCTAGCATTCTTGCCTCTTGTCTGCATTGAATGTAAGTAAGTCCATGGTGCGTCAATAAGAAAGTCTACGAGGTTGGTCCGAACGAGGGTTTTCTTGGTCTACTCGGATATCCGACGAGATGAAAACGTTCTTCTTTTTCTGCATGTGGGTGCCCTTCCGAAAGTGGGCAAGACCACATGTAGACATTCCGGTAAGAGGGAGAGCTATTGACATAACGTCAGCTAAGTCAAGAACTAGAAATAGCTATGAATCCCAATCGCGCAGGGATGTGCACTCATTGCAGAATACAAGACTAGTTCTCATTCGATAATAAATACATATCAGCGCCGATCAAGAAAAAAGAAACAATTGTTAGATCCTCTGTATATCATTGAATTTTATTTTGCTTCCCTATGAATCTAAATTTTCCATATCGTCTGTACAGCGGCGACCAATCTCAACACTGTGTCGCCAATCATTCTTACGCGTTCGCCGTAACCCATCTGGCCAAGAACCCCTTGACAAGACGCACCTGCTCCTCATCTGCTAGCCAGAACTTGAGCGGTGCCGCCGGTAACCCCTTCCCACTTTCTTCATTCAACCGCAACTCAATCAAATGCCACCACCACACTCCACTCTTCACCACTGCCTTCTCATACTTGACCAAGCCCCGATGAATGGTCACCCCATCCTCCGACCCCAATGAGGAGGACGATGCCTCCACTCTAACATGCCGCCATTGCAACATGAACGCAGCCGAAGACAAAACGATGTGAAGCACCAAACTCTCCGCCCCATGCGATCCCGATAACACGAAGAGTCCATCATCCCCCGCCAGCACTAGCGTCACAGGCACAATGTGCGTCGACTCCTTCCCCGTACAGCTGCTGCCAATACTGACATTTAAACCCCCTCCTCCTCCAGCACCCGTCATCCTGGGAAGCCACCCTACCCTCCCTCCTTCTCCTTCTCCTCCTCCTTCTCCTCTTCCTCCACCCGCTGCTACTGCAGTACTGCCCAAAAGTCCACTACCGCCGAACGACGACACGGAGATCCCTCGCCTCTGCTCCATAAAACCGTGTGCCTCCCCCATCAACTCTCCCTTTTCAAACCTCAACCGACACGACTGCCGATAAAATGCCTCCCTATGCATGCCACACACCGCGCCTACTCCCTTTAAGCCATAGTCCAATCGCTCTTTTCTTTGTTCCATTCCCCGATTCACACCTGTGGTATTTATTAGTCTTTCCGATGTCCACCAGACCACCCCCATAGCCCCACTTATAGGTATCGCTACAGCTTTGAACAACCCACGACCCACTCCCGCCAGCAGGCCCGCACTATAGCTGCTGCTGTTGCTGCTGCTACTACGACTGCTACTTTTTGTGTCATCATTGACAATAGCAGAGTATTCTGCCAAAGCACCAGATGAGGGTAACCGCCCTCCCTCCTTCGCTCCCATGCCGCCACCTGCACTAGCCCCAATACTCCCCCGACGTTGCTCGTGCTGGTGGTGGTGATGATACTGCTGATACTGCAACGCCAATTGCCCCCTTTCTCCCTTCCCCGCAAAACCACGGTTCAAATTTCGCCGTACTGACGACGAGATGCCAGACAGACTCGACAGCGTCCCTCCCACCACATGTCTTGTTAAGGACAACAATCCCTTCCCTGCACCCGTCAAAGAGCCGGACGACGAAAGAACGACCAAGTCTTTTAATCCACTCACCACCCTCGAAACCAACACCGCGGGACTCCCCAATATCTCCAATGACCCTAGCAAAGCGGGTGATCGCAGAATGGCATCTGCCACATAATTCGCCAGCAAACCCTTAATGAACGCTTGGGGGGTTGATGATATGTCCGCCAGACGCACTTCCTCAAAAAATAAGGGGGAGCCATCTAGCCCTAAAAACACCTCGGAACCGGGGACGAAGACACGGGCATCCAATAGGACAGACAAGGGGCTCATGCGGACGGAACGAAAGAAGAGGCGAGGAGTGACGTCGATGGCTGTGCGAGGGGTAGCAGAGAGAGGACGACGACGAGGAAGGGCTGGTACGTCCAACACATATTCTTCCCCATCTGCTGGTGTTCCTACTGCCACTCTTGTAGCTGCGAGGCTCAAGTCATCCTGCAGTAGGTGAATGGTGTGAAGCAGGGAATTGTCCACCGCGACCCGTAGCTTTGAACAAACCACCGATAACGTATCGACGTACGACTGCGGCCTCCACTTCCCCAACAGAAGAGGATTCAACAGAGCTTCCGTGAAGCGAAACTCCAATGCATGCTGCTGCTGCTGCTGCTGCTGCTGCTGCTGCTGCTGCGGCGGCGTAAGGAAACAGAGCACGACAGGGAACTCGGCCTCACTCACTAAGTGGTCGACTTGCATGTCTCCCAAGCTCACCTCCACCGTCCGGTGCCCCTTCACAAGTCCTCCTTCCCTCCTCCCCTCGCCTACTAACGAGGATGAAGAGCAATAGTACCGGCCTTGCAGCTCAGCGATCCGGATAAACAACAACACTGGCAGCACATGCCTCTCTTCCTTTTCATGGTCCACTCTTCCCCAGCTCTTGGAGCTGCTGCTACTACTGCCGACAGCTGCTCCTTCGATCAATGATTCGTCCTCAAGCAGTTGGATTTCTAACACATGCGTCCCAACCGTGATGGCAAGCGGCTCTTGCTGCTTTTCAGACCTTGAGGGGGAAAGCTTCCTAAGGCTTCTGGTGTTGCCACTACTGCAGCTGTTGTGTTGATGTGGCAGGCTGTCGTCGATGATGAGAGAGCACATTCCGGCGGCGTGAGAGGAAGTTACAACCAAAAACGCTTTGGACGAACGCCGAACGGCACACAGCAATTCTTGGGCATATCCCTCAATCGTTTCCTCCGCCTCTTCGTCCCTGCCAATGCTACTGCTGTTCACAGCACCCCCTTCCTCGCCGATGGGAGGAGAAGAAGAGGACGAGGCAAAAGTCATTGAGAGAGCATGTTGCTCGTCGCTGCTGCCTTCACCCGTGTAAAGCAGGGAAGACCATTTGGAAACCAAGCCACTAATATTACTCAGCTGCCCCTGTCCCTTTCCTCCTTCCCCTATATCATCCTCCATTGACAGCGCAGCCCGTACACGGTACTGGAAGGAGGGTATACGCTTTGTAGGGAAGGTACTCCTGCGATACACCGCGCCAGCCATGCCTCCCTCAGTCCCTTCCGTCTCTCCTGCGCCCGCACCAGGACCGGTGGCTTTGGAGGCAGTGAAAGTGCAAGAAGCGGTAGAAGAGGGGGGTAGGGAGGCTAGGCTTGCGATGGATGATAACCATAAGGACGGTCGGAGCGGGTCCCACTCTACCCTTGACCCAGGTAAGAGGCAGATGGATTGCTGCATTGTCAAAGGCGTGGCCTCGGCCTCATCCTCTCCTCCCTCCTCCCATGCCTCCCGTAAGACATTCGGCAGGTTCGTGCTATGCATCGATGATCGCTGCTGCTGCTGCTGCTGCTGCTGACGCTCCACACCCACATGCACGTCGTAGAGACAAGAACGATTCAAAAAGATAAAAGGTGCGTTTGGCTCCACATTGACCAACAAATAATGCGTGCCTTGGTGGAAGTCTAAGGAGAGCTTGATAACCATCACATCTTTTCCATTTAAGCCCCAGAGGCCTGCTCCGGGCCGAGGACAGGAGAGGTGGATCTCTTTCACGTCTTCATCTTGGATGGAAAGCTCCAGGGGATGGTAGTGACATGAGGACATGGAGGATGAAAAAGAGGAGGAGAAAGCAGCATCAGCGGTCGGTACCAACGGTTGGCCTATGGACACCATCTGCAGGCGAAACGTTTGGCGGTACGAAAAGTACTTGCCTTGCTCCCCCATTGCACATGTGCCCGCCAAGGACAGCTTTCTTCGTCGCTCCTCTTCCATCTCCTCACCCTCAGAGTCCTCGCCTTCCTCACCGATCCGTGAATGCCGGTTGGAGGCCCGGCACCAGACACGTTTGAATGCAACGGACGAGGAGGTGGAAAGGTTACGAGTCTGACTGGTTGATGGTGAAAGGGAAGAGGAAGACGTGGAAGAGGAAGACACGTCAATGCTCCCGGCGCTGCATCGCCTCGTAGACCTCTCCAGCACATCTATACTACTGATGTTGCTGGCGTTGTTGTTACTGCTGCTGCTGCTGCTACTACTAACGTCAGGAAGAGGTGGCGCTACCTCCGTGTTGCTGCTCTTAGGCGTGTTAACCGGCGAGCCCGACTGTGGCGAGATCCACCCCGCCGCATCACCTTCCAAAGGAGGAGCATCTTCACTCCGTTGCAACAACAGTACTTGCAGTGCATTTTCTCCAATGCCGCTGTTGCTGCCACTGTTTTCTAGGGTGGTGTAGAACCCTCCCTGAGGGTAGCACACGGCTAGAGCGGTATGTAACGGCAGCTTCACTGAGCTTTGCAGCACCAACCGCGGTCGCACCTCCAATCGATGCGTCATCAAGCCTGTTTTTGTTGTTGTCGTCGTAGTTGCTGCAGCTGCGGTTGCTGCTGCCCCCTCTAAATCTTTCCCTCCGACGGCTGGCAGCAGCGACTGGCACACTAAACGAAGGGTCAAGGGCAACCAGCTATGGTCCTGGACCGGGATGAAGACAGCCAGCTCTGCACTAGTGCTGCTACTACTGCTGCTGCTGCTGGTGTGGTCACCCCCTCCCGCTGCGGCGATAGTAGCAGGAAGACGGGCTGCGAGCATGTCTAATCCAACGGGCTTACTCCACGATTGCTCGGCCCAGGGTGCATGCCGCTGTGCTCCTGCTATTTTCATCTCGCCTGTCTCCAGATCCCTGGACGCGCTCAAACCTAGTGCAAACACCGGAACTACTGCCTTAGTTCCACTGTTTCTGTTGCTGCTGGAGGGCCACGACCACACATCCAATACTCCTTCCCTCCCGCCCTCGGGCAGGACCTGCAGCCCCACTTCATGGAAACCCCCAAATTCTGCTGCTGCTGACGCAACATCCTGCTTTTTACCATGCCCCCCCCCAAAAATCATCGTGCTACTGCTGTCACCGTTTCCACCGCTGCTTACACCACCGGCAGTAGCGGCAAAAACGTGCCGTGGCGTCAAGGCCACCAATGAAAGGGGAAACGGACAATGATTTACAACCGTCCATGCTGGCACCACATGCAGGAGCAATGATGGACCCAAAAAAGCAGGCCGTCGAATGGCATACGAAAGCATACCCTGACCTAACAGCCCCCCACCCACTGCCCTCTTCTTTTCCTCTGTCGTTCCGCATCCTGAGGAGGGAGGAGAGGAGAAAGGGTCGAGTAGAGGCTTAGGTGCCTCGTCCAAAGCAGCAGCTGCGTCAAAATGCCCCATATCCCCACCACGAATCCAGGCCAGCAAACTATGGCTCGGAACAAAAAAAACGGTCTGCTCCGTGCCCCTCCTGCTGCCGTCGCTGATACTGCCACTGCTGCTGCCTTGTCGTAGACTCACCGCTAGGCCATGCCGTGGGTCAGCTGTAGTAAGAGCGACAGCCCCTCCAGCACCAGCAGGCAGTGGAGACCACGTATTGCTGTCGCGATCACGTTCACTGACAGACTTAAAAGAGTGTCTGAGCCCTCCCATCGCCGCTGCTGTCGCTGCTGCCAATTGTGGAGTAGCAGCACTGGTAGTAGTAGAAGCACCACTAAGTTGACGCTTGTAGGAAAGCCGCTGAATCTTCTCTTGGATCGCTCGCTTAGCTGCACCCACATCCCGGGCGCTATTCCCAAGCCCACTGCTGCTGCTGCTACTGCTGCTGCTGGCACTTATGCTCGTACTCATACTAAGACTACCTCCACGGCTTGTAGGCAGAGATTCAGTCCCGTCTATCCTACTGCCGCTGCTGCTGATGACACCACTTTCTCCGCGTGCCGGTGACAGTCCACCGCCAATAGTAACAGGGGAAGAATAGAAAGCCGAAGGGTCAATTGCGGATGTGGGTGCGGGAGAGAGCAAAGATGACTCATCGGGGTCAAGGTGCTTCCAGGATAGCACACGATAATCCACCGAAGGACCAGAATTCATGATATACGCGACTGGCCACACTTCCAACGACAACCACCCCTTCATACTGCTTCTTTTCTCCTCAGCTCCATCCTTCCCACCCCCTATCCTTGCAACTGCCGAGGACAATTGCGGTTGAAGCATCACACGCCGCAAATGACAAAAAAACCACACGGGTGGTTCGCAAGGTCCGGTGGGAGGGGCTTGTCCGAGTACGGTGCAAGTCACCTTCGGGTGCCGCAAGTGAACAGCAGGAGCAGCAGCGTCGAAAAGGGAGGACGACGAAGAGGAAGAAGAGGAAGGACAGTTTTGTTGGGAATGTCCGGACTCGGGAAGAGTCAGGATCATGGCTTGGCCGAATGCTCCATCACTGTTGACCGAAGTGGAGGAAGAAATGGAGGAGGATGGCGACACGCGTGCTTGCACCATCATGAAGTTCTGAGCCGAGTCACCAACTGCAGCAATCGATGAAATAGTCTTGCTGCTTCGGAAGCTGCTGCTCCTGGTACGGACAGGAAGGGGCTTCTCGTCCATTAATGCCTCGTCTAGCAGCAACGTAGTCGTGCTACCTTCAGATTCCGTAGCAGTGGCAGCAGTGGAGGCAGCAGCTGGATGAAGCCCTGCTGCTGCTGCTTTCAGTCGAACGACTGTCTCATTCCTTTTCCCCACTGAGGAAGAAAAGGAAGAGGAGAGAGAGTTGTGTCGAGCACATGCCGCCGAGTTTCTTGGGCAGAGACGAAGGTCGAGGGGGACGGGGAGGTAATTTCGGACCTCACAACTGCCGTGGAGGAAAATGCGAGTTTCCAACCCTTCTTTCTCTACCACCACCCATAGTTGTACCTGGCGATTTGCCGCCAAAGGAACCACCTCGTTGTTGCTGCTGTAAAGCAACAGGGAGACGTCGTCATGCTTCCCATCCCCACTCGTCCGCAACGACACACGTCGCGCCCCCACAAAATCCACCTCGACGGGTTCCGACCAAACAGAGGGGTTGTCTGTCTCCCCTGCCTCCTTCCCTCCTTTCTCCCCTCCTTCTTCCGCGAGAGTTTTGATGTTGAGCGCAAAGCGAAGCAGCAGGGAGGGGGCCTGTCGAGGCGCTCGTTCCACCCATGCCCTGGTGCTGTATTCTTGCGTGGAATAAGGGCAAAGACGGATCATTTCGTTGGTCATATGTTGGCCTAGCCACAGCGAGTGCTGCGTGAGGTTAAGGAGTTTGTAGCGATAGCACGAGACGGAGGCGGCCGGGAGAGGCGAAGGAGGGGCAATTTCCTTGTATTTGAAGCCCTGTCGAAGCACTTCCACGGACTGGACGATGCGTCGCGAGACGTTTAAACGACAACTCCCGAGGGCTATCCCCAGGCTCGATTGTCTCTTATGGCGTACCTCGACATCCTGCCCATCATACATCGATGGTGACGAAGACGAGGTATGCATGGCTGGCAAAGAGAAGGGAGACGACAGCGAGGCATCCGGAGCGCGTGTGTGCAAAATATATTCACCCTTTCCTCCTTGAAAATTTGCCTCCAACCCCTCTGCTCTAAAAGCCGGCAAAAGCATCCAGCGAGACACGTCCACGACATCCATCTCGACCTTTCTCGCCTTCACAAGACCCTCCATCATTTGCTTCCTCCTCATAGTCCTCCCAAGGGCCTGGACATCCCTTAGAGAGACCAACGACAGCTCCTCGTCCACACCCTTGTCCTCGTCATTCCTTCCTTCCCCTCTTCCTCTGCCGGTTGTAGGAAAGGGATAGAGGCGAAGGAGGACACGAGGGACAGTCAATTGCACTGAGGTTTGTACTTGATCGGCCGGGGACTGGAAGAGCTCCAGGGAAACTCGATCAGCCAATGAAATAATCAACGAACGCCACAGGTATTCTAAAGGAGGAGCTTTTCCATGCTGTTGTTCTTGCTGTTGCTGCTGCTGCTGCTGCACGACGAGGTTTTCGTCCCAGTAGATGTTGAGCTGCCATCGTCGGCCGCCCACCTCATGGTCACACGCCAAGAGCTGCTGCTGCTGCTGCTGCTGCTGCTCCACGCTTCTTTCTACAACCTCAGCGCCACTACCATTCCCCCCAAGCTGCAACCGTAAATCCCATTGTACCACCACCATCAACCCTCCCTCCCTTTCTACCCCTCCTCCTCCTCCTCCTCCCCAACCACCGTCACTTTCTTCCCCCTCTGGAAACACAGCCATCTCCACAATAACCGGAACCATCAACCCACCCTCTTCCCCTCCATCCTTCGCCCCTATACCTCCTTCACAAAAAGCTTCGACCCCTCTGAGAGGCAAGGTGCTAGAACATCTCACCCCGACCAGCCGTACAGGTACCGGAAACGTCCAAGTCAATGCAGAATAACATTTAGAAGCCGTTTCTTTCGTGGGGCGGACATGACGGAAATGTGAAAAATTTTGCTCACGGGGAGGGCGGGAGGGGAGGAGGGCGGGAGGGACAAGTGATGGGAAGGAGCGAGCGAGCAGGGTGCCGGCTTCAGCTTCTGGGAGGGGAGAATCGAGCATGGTCATGCCAAGGACGGAGAGAGGAATGAGGTTGGTATGGGTGAGTGAAGTTGCTGCAGCTGTTGCTGTAGCAGTTGTTGCTGCTACTGCTGCTGCTGCCATTCGCGTGGCACTGCTACTAGTAAAGGAGGGTGTGAACGTAGACGAGGATAAGGAGGAGAAGGAAAGGAGCAAAGGGTGCATTGCGGTCATGGCCAAAGGATGGAGATGCAAATGAAGTGGCTCCACATGCAGGGAGACAACCGGAGGAGGATTCACAGCTGCTGCTACTGCTGCGGCTGCTGCGGCTGGAAGAATAAGAGTGCTAGCCGCGCGTCGGAAGACAGCGCGCGTTTCCTCCATCGTCAGAAACACATTCGCTTTATCCAAAAACGGCCACTTCCTCCCCCCCTGCCATTCTCCGTCTCTCCCTCTCTCGTAACTGATAATGTGAGCACGGACTTGGACGAGATTGAGGTACTGCTCCGCGCTATAACCCGCCGTTCGCAAGCTACTGAAGAGCTGTTCCACTTCTATTTCCAAAGAAGCCGGGACAACAGCGGCAGTAGCAGCAGCAGCAGAATGAATAGGATGAGGTGGGACTCCGACCAAAACCACTTTCAAATGGTCGGTCAGCAGCTTGACAGTTTCGGTCCGTCGCAGGAGGAACAGGGACAGGGGGACATTCCGCTTTCCACTGACTGCGGTCTCACCACCACCACCACAACCACCAGCCGCAGATATAGTAGCCTGTGCTTCTTCTGCGTCTTTCGCGGCCACAAGCTCAAGATTCAGGTTCACGAATCCGCCGAGGGCAGAGAGCAAAGCGAGGGAGTGGGGGTCCAGGTGGAGAGTGGAGGGTTGGAGTTGAAGGGAGATATCAGCGGTGCTTCCTCCGAGGGATTTGTGCCAGGTGAGTCCAAGGGCGGACGTGCCAGAGAAGGACGAGATAAATTCAGGACGGGGGTGGAGGGCGAGGCCCCGCTGTTGCTGCTGCTGCTGCTGTTGCTTCTGTTGCGGTACCTGCTGCTGACAGTTGTCTGAAGGTGGAGGAGACGAAGAAGACTGTTGTTGGTGCTGACAACGAGATGGGAGACGACGAGGAGAAGATAGAGAAGGGTGGGTGCTTCGACAATCTTTAACGATCACTTCCGACACGTCCACTCGCCCTGAGGAGGTCCCTATTTGTATATGACAAGTTTCCAGATTAAGGTGAAATGCCAGGGTATCCGTGTCGACAGCATGCGCCATAGACAGGGACGAGTGAGCGCCTGTCCACGATCCAGGTGTAAAGGAGGAGGATGCAGGGGAAAAGCGAGGGGTCTTGAATGACAAGTAGAGGTACGGACAGACCAGCCGCATGTTTGGTGACTCCTTCTCTTCCTCTTCCGCACAAGCGACTGCAGGAGTGCTACGAACCGAACTTTCACCGGCAGCAGAAACAGCGGCAGCGGTGTAATTGGTGCGCTTGTCGCTGCCTTCTACAGGAGGAGCCTGCGTCACGCTGCGACCGAATACCCCCACCACCCGCCACAGCACTGCCAACTCCAACCTCCCCACCGTCAAGGCCACTGGTGAGATGTGTACCACCCTCGCCTCGTCCTCCCTCCCTCCCTCCCTCCCTCCCTCCTCCTGCACCTCGAAATCTGCCCTCTCAATCAGCGTCCACGCCTGTCGAAGCTCCAACCCTTGTCCTGAATCAAACCTCCACAGACCCATATGAGTCCTGAAGCCCATCCGTCTAATCTCGGTAGGTGTCACCATCAAGCCTGCTCCTCCCTCCCCCCCCGTCCTCTCGCTCCGTCGCCAAAACACAAACTTGTCCAAGTCAAAAAGAAGGGCGAAACGTGCGTCTTGTATGTTTCCTCCCAACACCAAGACATGTGATTTCCGTGCCTTGAGCAATAAGGTAGGGCGGGGCGACTCTTCCTCCTCTTCTTCCACCTTCCCTTCCTCCCCCGCTTGTCGCCGCATCTGGCGCCTCTCCTTTCTTTCTTTCTTTGCTAAAGCAGTCGCCGCGCGTGTGGACGCCGAGGAGGTAGTAGCGAGAGTCCCTAGGCGAATTAGCGCGTACAGGAAAGGGAAATAAAGCATAAATTGACAAGGAGCAAACCCCACCTCCATATGCACCATCGTTCTCGTCTTCCTCCTCGTTTGCCACTTCATCTCGAAGAACCCCCCCCCTTCTGTCCCTCCGTCCACCTCTCCCACGTCCTCTTCCTCGGGAATCAACAGAGGGACCAGCACCACATCTTCCTCCTTTGCTCTCGCGGTCACGAAATGAGCCCTGTTGCAGCGCAGAGCAGCACTTAGATGGTCACTCTCCCGCGGACTCAAAAAAGAAGCTAGACATGCATATCTCTGAGTATCATGCCTCTCCATCCACAGCCTGGCTAATAAAGACGATGTTATTATTGTCCTTGTTACTGGTACGGGGCGTCGAGGAACCTCTCCGACTGCAGTCATGTGGGCAACTGTCAATCTGTTCTGAGTCAGCTCCTTCGTTGAAGGAAGAGGGAGGGAGGACGCACGATTATCATTCTGACATAGAGCAATCCATTCCCCCTTTCGACACTTGAACACAACCCGCGGCAACTCTCCGTCTAACCAAGGCAAGTCCACCATTACCGTCATCATTTCTGCCCTTACAAACATCTCTTCCTGCGTGCTCGCTCCTGCTGCTGCGGGAGAAGAGGGTAGCGCTGCTAGAACTCTCATTATCTCTATGGCGGCATTTTTGAGCGCGTAGATTTTCAAAGGGCTTAAGTGGAGAGAGAGGTGTTGGGGGGCAGAGATGTTTATTTTGCGGCCGTCCTTGTAGGCGGTGAACGTCTGGAAGGAGACTTGGGGGGTTTGGATGATGAGCGTGCTGCAGTTGTTGGGTTTTGCGGGACTGCTGCTGCTGCTGTTATTGCTGCTGCTGCTGCTAGTGGTGGTGGTGGCGCCGCTATTAATGGTGAGATTCCGGACGGAGAAGCTTTCCATGAGCACGGCCATCGTCTCTGTGGTGTCCCCAGCCAATTCCACACCCTCTCTCCCGTCGCCGCCGCCGCTGCTGCTGCTGCTGCTACTGCTGCTGCTGCTGCTGCCTGTCCTGCTGTATTCAATGGAGGCACTGCTGCACGCCATTTGAACGAAGGAAGGAAGGGGGTGACGTATGGCAAGTCTGCTCGCAGACGTTTCTAAAGCGTCCCCGTCTTTCGTGCGGAAAAAAGAGATGATAGCCACACACATTTCCATGTGAGCAGGGAGCACTGATAACACCATTCCTCCAGGAAAGCTGACATGCACATCCATACTGCTGCTGCTGCTGCTGCTGCTGACGCTGCTGCTGCTGCTTGCCGATGGTTGCACACGTGCTACGATTGACAAGGTCACATTCTCAGCACCTAAAAGAGGAGCAAAGTGACCTCCGCCCCCGTTTCTAGTGAGAGTTGCAGCAGCGACAGGCAAGGCTGCTTCTGCTGATGTTGCTGGTGCTAGTGCTTCCTTGTGGAAGAAATTGGAACCTAAAGAGAACCTCGCCAGCTTCAAGGAGGAAGAGGAGGAAGACCCTTCCCGTAATCCTAGTCGTTGCTGCTGGTGTTGCTCGATCAGTAGATTGTCGACTTGGATGAGCCAATCGGATCGATCGGGTCGCTGCCGTTGTGTTCTAACAATTCTGCTGGTGCTGGTGCTGGTGCTGGTACTATTTTCCATGGGGTTGACGCAGGCAAAAGAGACTTTGATTAGCTTCGCTCGAAGCTGGATTCGGGCATGCAAAGGCGGAGTCGAAAGAGAGGAGGAGGAAGTAGAAAATGAAGAGACTGAGGTGGTAGAAACGGGTATGGAGGAAGGGAGGAAGTTGAAGGCTGCCAGCCCCATCACCAGGGCCGGGGTCAGGCGACAGTAGAAATCCTCCGTGAGTAACACGTCCCACGATCTCCTTCTGAGACCTCCAGTTGCAGAATCAGCATCAGAAATAATACCAGGAGTACTGCTCCTGCTCGTGCTAGTTTCAAACATCCTAAACACCAGCACCGACGCCATGCCTGGGTTCAACCCTTCCTCCGCGCCCGCCATCACTTCCTCCCTCGTTTCCTCCCTCCTGGAGGACGCCCTCACAGCCAAGCTCCTCTCAAACAAACTTTCCAATAACACGGGCGCTGAGGTCATCATCTCTGTCTCCCTACAACCCTCCCTGTCTCCCTCTTCGCTTTGATGGCCCCACTGCAGCACCAATCTCATCGACATGCAGGATGATAAGATCCCCCTTTCTCCTTCCCATCCCTCCTCCTCCTCCTCATATACATCCTCCCCTGCGTATGCCACCTCCAAAGCACCCAACGCGCCACGAACATCTACAGTATGTACAGCTGATGCTGTAGCTCCTCCCATCCCTGCTCCACAGAGCTCCTGCCGATCCAAAAACAACTTTCGAGCCCGCAGTCGCATGAATACCCACGAGGCATGTTGGGGAACAGCACTACTGCCGCTGCTACTAATGCTTCTTATTCTGCTGCTACTATCGGTACTGCCGTGCCGAACCAGGCGAAGGGAAAGGGTGTGAAGTCGAAAGCTGGTCACATGCAGACGATCATACCAACAATTTACGGGAGGCTTCTCCTGCTGCGGCTGCTGCTGCTTATCAACCGGAGACACGTTACTCCCTCCTCCTCCTTTCTTCCCCTCCTTCACATTCTGCCCTGCTCGAGACAGTAGTGCCTGCAGCAGTATTGCTTGATGCTCACTGAATGACAGTCGCAAGCGAGCACACTCCACGTCCAGCACCACTGCAGCATGCACCTTCTTATCAAATCGTCGGCGTCTCTTCTTCCCTCCCCCCCCCCGGATCTCCCCCCCTTCGTCCTCCTTTCCATAAGGAACCCATGCATTCGATCCATCCTCCCATGGCCCCAATGTTGGCCGAGGTACACGAGAGGCGCCCTCCCTTCCTCCCTCCCCCCATTCCTCCTGACAAGCCAGTACCGGACATAGTGCCCCAAACGTCGGCGGCAAGTACCCGTCATACAAACTCCATTCTTGCTCATCTTCCTCCCCTTGCTGCAGCTGTTGCAGTTGTTGTCGCTGCTCGGTCTGCTGAGGAGAAGAAACGGTGTAAGGACTGTCGAGGAAAAGGCCATCCATTGACATGGGGGAAAAAAACTCAGTGCGAAAATACGACGCACTTGCTGTAGCAGGCGAAGGAGAGGCCGAGGGAGGGAGGGGTGGCCCTTCCGTGCCCCAGAATTGGAAAATGTCGCGGACATCTAGGGCCATATTCAGCTTGAACGAGGCACGGTCTACAAGAGGGGCTTCATGCCGCCGCTTGCTGCTACTGCTGCCGCCGCTGCAACTGCTGCTGCTGCTGCTTCTCGGCCCACGTCCATCCAAACAGACTGTGACATCGTCGAGGTGCACGGCCTTGAACAGCCAAGGGCTAGCAGGGGGGTCACATTCGTTGTAAGCCGGCTGCCAGTCCTGCCCTGGATCAGCAGAATTCAAAAGGACATTGCATATGTACGCAGTCGCGACCGTACTCCCATCCTCCTCCTCGTAGCGAATCGCCAAGTTGTCCACCCGCAACATCACGTTCATCAAAAGCTTCTTCCCCAGGGAATGAAGCCAGCCTTTGGGTTTATCTCCCCCCCCGACGGCGGTGCCTTCCTGCTCTTCGGGCATTACAGCGCTACCTCGTCGGCCCTTGGAGGGGGGAGCCGTGGCAGGTGGGACGGGAGAAAGCTTGACGGGTAATTTTTGCAATTCGTGGTGCGGCTGTAAAGACGACAAGGAAGGTGGTTGATGGGGATTGTCCACTTTATCTCTAGGACTGTCATGTCTCGAAGAAGAAGAGCGCTTGACGAGGATCTCCACCGTCTTTAAAGTCACCTGCACCACGGGCTGGGACTGAGCGATAATGCGGGCCCATGGGATGGAAACCCGCAATTCTTTGGCCGTGCCTCGGGCAATATCATACTCCAAGGGCAGGTTGAGCAGGTTGCGCAGCAGATTTTTTCGCAGGGACAACTCCTCGAGCACCACATCCCCTGTGATCCCAGCCACAACCCCGCCCTCAATCAAATGATTCAAAGAGTCCTGGATCTGCCTCGTCAGGTAACTCCGGATGCCCTGCGTGAAGTCCATGGCGACGTGGAGGACTAGACCCAGTGCCTTGACAGTATGGTACGTGTGCACCTGTGTGTGCAGGGATGTGGATGGTAATTGAGTTCGGTGCTGGGAACTAGGGTTGACCACTCGAGAAGGGGTGTGAATGAATTCGCCTAGAATTGTGATGATGAAGATGGCCCATTGCAGCGCGGATTAGCCGAGGGGGAAAACAAGCCAAGAGCAGCAAGCACCTCTTGATTTTCAAGTACTCCAACACGTTGTCTTGGTTGTCTAGGATGTTGGTGCATATTATCGCAGGAGTATAGGGCGATCGCAGGGCCTGTGGTGAGACGGTCAAGGATCACTTCGTGGCTGGGCGAGAAATGGGCGAGGGCAACCGACACAGCAATGCACTCACTACCTTGCTTGTGACTTCATCTTCTCATTGCAGGCATAGACACCACGCCCTCACTTACTCCGAACATTCAACCACACTCGCTCCTGTCCCCACTTACAGGGCTATCCGAGGCGCGCCCGCGCCGACTGCCGGACGTTGTGGCCAACACAATTAAAGACGAGGCTCTCATAACGGCCTTAGGCAGCATCCCACGACAAATTTCCTTGAACAAATGCGGACCCCCTTTCCCTTCCCCATCGTAGTGGTGACGGCCCCCACAGAGCGCTCCGCACGAGCGTACCAAGAGGAATTGCAAACTCGACTCTCCAAGCGGTACTGCATGGCCAGCAGTAACGGCGAAGAACAAGATCTGATCCTCCTCGCAGTAGCCGACCCACGGGGCAAGCGCGTAGGCAGCGGCGGAGGCACCTTGAACGCGCTCGCCCATGTCCAGGCCTATTTGCGAAGGCATGGGGGCAACAGCGCTGCAGTAGCCCCATTGTCCATTTTGATGGTACACTCTGGTGGGGACAGCCAACGTTCGCCGACCAACTCTGTGTGTGGTAAAGCCTGGTCCTGCCTCAATGCCCTGCGAGAGGAGGACGGCGGGAGCAATACACCTGTGGACCTTCTGCTGGAACAATTTTTGCATTTGTTCTCGGGGGGCGTGTCCAAGGGCTCGCTTGTGGTGGCATCGTCGGACGTCTTGCTTATCCTACCCACCCTTGCTTTGGACTGGCATGTGCAGCGTGGCGTGGTAGGACTGGCGACTCGCGTGCCTGCTGCCCTGGGGCCTAATCACGGTGTTTATGTTACAGCAGCGAAAATAGAGAAAGAGGAGGTGACTTTCCAAGAGGTGACACGCTATCTGCAAAAGGCCTCGATGACTGAGCTGGAAGATTATGGAGCTATCTCTTCGGAGGGGGAGGTTTTGCTGGACACGGGCGCAATCTATTTTTCGCCGGAGGTGACAAGGGAGCTGGTGCAGCTCCCTCAAGAGCATGCTGTGTTTCGACGATGCTGCACTTGGGAAGAAGAGGTCGAGGACGGTAGGAGGGAGGCGTTGCGCTTGGAGTTGTACAGCGACATGCTCTTGGCATTGAGTGAGGGGTTGGGAGGACTGTCTCGGGCGGAGTATTTGCGCATGGACGGATGTTGCAACGACGACACTGCTTTGCGAGAGGCACGGAACGTGTTGTGGGCTAAACTGTGCCAGTACACTTTCTCGGCGTTGGTCCCTCCGGGGGGGGAATTCGGACATCTTGGGACCACTAAGGAATTACTGGAGATGATGACGATGGGTAATCAGAAGATGCGGGCCTTTACTCAAGCCTTCCGATTACAAAAACGGGTCTGTTGTGTTGTGAACGGGGATGACCAGCGTCAGGGAATGATGGAGGAAGGAGAGAATGGGGCAATAGTGTTAAATTCAATTTTGAGGTGTGAAGGGGGGGTCAATCTTGGGAAAAGTGCGGTCGTGGAGCACTGTTGGGTGCAAGGCAAGGAGAGGTTGGAAGTGGGGGACGGAGCGTTGGTAAGCGGCCTGTGCAGTGCGTGCAGTACGTCCAGTGTGATAAATGTGGGACCGGGAGTAATTTTGCAGGAGGTACGTTTGGGCGAGGAGGAGGAGGAGGAGGGGGAGGGAGCGAAGAAGGAAGTTCGCGCGTCGGCATCTTACGTGGTCTCGGTGTTGTCGATAAAAGATAATATCAAGGCAATCTATGGAGGGAAGGAGGCAGGGGTGTGGGGGCAGCCCTGGGAAAAGGTTTTGGACGTGCTCCAGGTCGATCCGGAGGTCATCTGGCCCAGCAGCAGCATCACTGGCACCAGCAGCAGCAGCAGTAGCAGCGCAAGCAACAGTGGAAGAGAGGAAAAGCAGACACCGCGCACACTATGGCATGCCCGTCTTTTTCCTGCGGTTGTTGGGGATGCAGGAGGAACAGCAACAGCAGCAATAGCTTGGGATTGGCAGCAGGCGTATGCAGGCAAAGGCGTGCTGCCGTCGAAGGAGGAGCTGGAGGCATGGAGGGAGGCGAGGAGGCTGTCATTGTGTGATATTTTAGCAGAAGCGGAGCCAAAGGCGGAGTTTCGGTGGCGTCGGGCTTTGGAAAAACGTGTGTTGATGATAATTAATGAAGAGGGGAAAGCGCATGAAAAAGAAGGAGAGTGGGACAACGGTGTGAAGAAGCAGGAAGAACAGCAGCAGCAGCAGCAGCAGCAGCAACGGCAACGCGCCCATGTATTGGCTGTCCTGCAAGAAGCCTTGTGGACCGGGCCCAGTCTGGAGGTCTCGGCACGTGAGCCTATAGATGCAGTGTGGCAGCACGGCTTGTTGCCCACCCGCCGGGAGAGGGAGTGGTTGGTGAGAGCGTTGGAGGAATGGGTGGAAGGTCAGGTGTTGAATAGCAGTAGTAACAGTAGCAGTGACTGTGCTGACGTGGAGAGTGCGGGCGCGTTGTCTGTTGTGGCGTCTACTTACGCGTTGCTTGCTCGGGTTTTGCGAGCGATGGCGCGGGAGGAGGGAGGGAGCGAGGACACGGGGGAGGACGAGGCTCCTGTAACGTACAATGCGCAGTGGGTGCAGGCTGTGCAGCATTTGGTGCAAAGGGAAGGGGGAGGAGGAAGAAGGGAAGGAAGGAGGGGCGAGGCCGTTCGACAGCTTCGGGCTTTGCGAGCGGCTTGGACGGGGCATGGAGGAGGGGAGGGGATGGAGGCCTTGCGGTCCCGCCTCCGTCTGGCGGCGGCACATTGCGAAATGGCTACTTTTACATTGATCAAAGAGCAGGTTGCCTCGGTCAAAGTGGCCGTTGTCTTTGAAACAGTCCCAAGGTTGGGGGTAGGGATGAGTGTGGTGGCGGAGGCCCCTGCGAGGATTGACCTGAGCGGAGGATGGTCGGACACACCTCCTATTTCCTTTGAGTTGGGGGGGGAAGTAACGAATCTTGCTATACAATTAAACGGACAGAGGCCAATTGGTGCGCGGGTAGAGGTCTTGAAGGAGAAAGTGGTCGTGCTCCAGGTACGGCAGGCGTGCGGGATGCTGACCCAGAAGGTCTGTTGGGCGATCAGGGACTTGGAGGAGGAAGAGGAGGAGGAGGGTGAGGAAAAGAAGATGATGGCATGCCCGACGGCCTTGGTAAGATGGTGTATGAAATATTGCGGAGTCTTGCCGTTAACGGACTCTACTACTGCTGGTCCTCCTGCTGCTAGTCCTGCTGCTGCTGCTGCTGCTTCTGCTGCCGCAGGCAAGGCATGTACCTCGCCCAAGAACAACGACCACGACACCCAACAGCAGCAGCAAGCTGCAGATGGACACGGCCGCCTCTCTTCACCCTTTCCATCTCCTGCGAAGCAAATGGACCTCCCGGCCTTGCTCTCCTTTCATGTGGGTGGCGGCCTGCGGATTGAAACCTGGTCTGCCTTGCCTACCGGCTCGGGATTAGGGACCAGCAGTATTTTAGTTGGCACAGTTCTGGCTGCATTGGGCCGGGCCTGTGGACGTGTATACAGCTTGCGAGCATTAAATCACGCGGTGTTGGAGGTGGAGCAATCGATGGGGGTGGGGGGAGGGTGGCAGGATCAGGTGGGTGGGTTGGTGGGAGGAGCGAAGAGAGTTTTTTCCTCTCCTGGCTTACCACTGAAAGTGGAATATACGTCGTTGGGGCTCTCGAAGGGGGTGCGTGCGTTGTGGGAACGGCATTTGTTATTGGTCTACACGGGGAGGCAGCGGTTGGCGGCGCATTTGGTGAGGTCAGTTGTGAGGAGATATTATGAGCAAAGTCCAGAGGTATTATCGACGTTGCAAGGGTTGGTTCGGGGGGCGAGAGCTGCGGCGGTTGCATTGATGCAGGGGGATGTGGTGGGGTTGGGAAGGTGCTTGAATCAGTATCGGGAGCAGAAGAGGGTCATGGCACCGAGTTGTGAGCCTGAGCATGTGGCTACGTTGATGAAGGCATTGGAGTCAAGGGTAGTGGGCATGGCTTTGTGTGGGGCGGGAGGAGGGGGGTTCTTGGTGGCGGTGATGAAGACGGGTGAGGGAATGGATGGGATACAGGAGGTGGTGGAACAACAGTGTGCGGATGCGTTCGTAGCTATGGTTGGGGTGGATGAGGAGGGTTTGAGTGTGAGGGTGGAGGAGTCGGGGGCAGGGGCGAGAGGAGTCGGGGCGGCGTAGAGAGTAGTGGATGTGTGAATAGAGACATATGGTGGTAGTGGACCTCGAGTTATAATGCCTAGAGGTTGAGGAGGCGGGAAGGGGAAGGAGGAATAGCACATGTGGAAATTATTGTGCAAGATGCACGAGGCAGGAGGTCGAAGGAACAAACTGAGACTGTACGATTGTGATAATACCACACAAATAAAGATACAAACGCGAACACCACCAAATCAAAACGAAAGCAGAATAAAAGGGTCAGAGATACCCAAAACACCCTTCACACTTTGCTCTGACGTACCCGGACGTACCCCTTGCTTCTCATTTGGCGCCAAAGTCTCTGTCCGAAAGTCTGTCTCTCTTTCTGCGAGCCCAACTTTTTCCCGCTCCTTGGCCGCGTAGGCTTGTCCGCACAGGCCGAAACCAATTTATCTGCCCTATGCCGGTGGCTGATTGGGCACATAGTGCCCGTCGAAGGCCTGTTAAAGCCTGTATGATCGCAGCATTGCCGCCGATTTCTTTTAGCGACGCTGAAACATCAGCGAATGCGGAACTCTCCGTTCCACACAGACCCCACACACACAATACCATAAAATGTTGTCGCAGAACCCGCTGTACCATCCCATTACATAGCATCATTGTTCAAGAAGCCGGGCCAGCAAGAAATCCGAGGCCGAGGCTGGCTTTGGAGCCCGTACACTCACCTTAAAACCCGCTGTCCCCCACATCCCATACCACAGCGAAAGTCCTAGCCATGGCCAGCATCCAGGTCACGGAGGGCCTGTTGATGGACTTGGGATGGGAGATTACTGCCAAGAACGGGCGGACCGTCTCTGTAGAGCCGCCACAAGACGGTAAGCCTGTTTTGAGATGTTTTTGTGCCGAACCCCCCCCTCTTCCCTCTCTGGAATGGAACGCGTCGCATGATTTGTCGTGCCCGCTTCTTTCTTTCCATTTATCCTGCAATGGTAGCCCATCTTCGCCTGACATGACCTCAGCTGAGACAGCTTTCCATCCCTCTAACGCACTCTATCCTCTTCCTCCCTTCTCTCCTCTTTCCTCAGACAACCCGTCACTGGCAAATTTCCCCCAGTCCTTTGCTACGGTCTCCCAAGTCGTGGCCTACCTGCAGGCGGAAGCCCGATACCTCGACCCGGGACTTGCGGACAAAATCATAAAGAACGCTGCGGGGGAGGCATTTAATTGCTTTCTGCGTGCCAGCGGGTGGGAGACACGTCCCGCCAACCGCAGCCAAGGGCCGGCCACGGAGGTCTTTCCCCGTCGGGTGGCAGTGTTTTACATTCCACCGGGCTCGCGTTTCCCAAATGAGGGTGTGGAAGGCAAGGACTTCTTCTCGCACCGCGCGCTGTTTGAGGCATTGCTGGAGACGGAGCTGGGGAATCGGACCTTGCCGGGAGTCACCCGGGAGGAGGCAGCGGAGATGGTGTTGGAAAGCATGTTCGCCGAGGCCTGGCGGTGCCTGGAGGAAGCAGGGGATTGGAAGGTGGATTTTACATGCGGCACCGACGATCGAGCTGACATTGATTATTCGCCCACGGGCGAGTTAGGGTCCTTGACGGTCTTCAAGAGCAAACGCGCTTTTCTCCGTGCCTGCCACTACACGACTTCGACCCGGGGTATGCCGCCAATGCCCGTGGCGGTGGTAGGAGCAGAGGACATGGGTGTGGAGAAGACAAGGGAGGTCTTGTGGTGTAAGATGGTCAGTCCGAGGTATGATTATTCTTGGAGCTATCAGATTGACGGTCGGCCGGTCTTTGTCCCGAGGGAGTTAACGGCCGATTTGGGTCGAGTCGTGATGAGACAGAATGCCTTTGAGAGCTTGAAGGAGTTTGCCATGCACGTGTTGGAAGCTTCCGCTTCCACGTCGGGAGCACAAGGAGGAGCAGCCGCAGTGGCACCCGCGCCTCGGATGCCACTGCAGGAGCAACGAAGGAGCAGCAGCCATAATGCGCCTGTCGTCTCGTCCTCCTCTACTCCCTACACGTCAGCCGCGAAGGCCCCCATCCGAGCCAATAGCATCTTGGGGAGCGCCGTCAAGCCTGCTACCAATACTGATTCCTCATCCTCCCGTACCACCCCCGTCCAACGTCCTTCAAGCAGCACCAGCGGCAGCAACAGCGCCGCGGCTGGTGAGCGGACTGGGACACCAGCGGCAGGAATTATTGACATCTCGCAGGGGGAGCACGCCTTGTCGATCGACGATGAATGGCCCCGGTTTGTGAAGGTATTGCCGAAGCACGGGTTTGGGTATTCGTACCGTGGCTTGGACAGCCAGAACTTAAATTCGTGCGTGTTGCTCATTCCGGCACTGGCAGGTAAAAATGTGGACACAACGACGATGGTCGAGGGGCGTGACTTTTTCAAGAATAAGGAGCAGATTGTCCCGTACATCCAGGCGAGGTATAAGACTAGTCATGAACGGACGGACTTGCAGAGTCCAAGGGACTTTCGGGTGTTGATGCGGAAAAGCAGTGGAGGGGGAGGGGTAGGAAAAGGAGGAAAGGGAAGAGGGGTCGTGCCTGGTGGTGGCGGTGGAGGAGGCGCGGCTGCTGCGGCGGCGGCGCGTTCATCTTCGTCGTCTGCCGGAGCGTCTGCTCCAGCTGCTCCTGCTCCTGCTCGAGGTGGAGGACGGGGAGGAGGGAGCAGCTCCAGTGCCTCCACCGCAGGCTACATTTTCGGCCCGTCGAAAATGTCCCGAGGAGCCAAACACAGACCAATCAAGCTCGAATCTTCTGCAGTCGCAGCTGCTTCCCAAGAGGAAGAGCAGCGACCCGTAGAGCTGTCCCCAGAGGCCCGGGCGGCGTTGTTGGCCATGGTGGTGCCGACGGCGGAAGACCCGGACCGTTACGATGACATACGGGGGGATGAGGATGTGAGGGAGATCTGGGCGAAGATGAGGACAGTGCACGGCTGGCACCACGTCAGCGGGAATAAGTTCGTCACGTATTTTTATTGCCGGACGAAGAGACCGAAGAAAGGAGATCCTGCGGAGGAGGGACGGGAGTGGAAGCACGGGGTAGACTACTTCCATAGCGAGGAGGAGGTTTACGATTATGTGATGGGAAGGATCAGACCGCGAGTGGAGGAGGAGGCGAGGCTGCTTGCAATCGCGGCAGCGAGCGCCCCGAGGCGCCCACCACCTCCTCTTCCTCAACCTGCTGGTGGGGGGAAGAAGAGAAAGTTTGGAGGTGGAGGGAAAGGAGGGAAGGGGAAGAAGAGTGGAGGAGGGGGGGATGTGTTTGAGATTGAAGAAGAGGAGGAGGAGGAGGAGGAGATCACGGCTTTGAGGCCTGTCATTAAGAAGGAACATAAACTGGCCAAGACGCAAAAGCAGCAGTTGGAGGAGGATGAAAACGAATTTGACGAGCGGAATACGAAGAGCAAGGGAAGTAAGGCGGCTGGAGCTAAGAATGGAGGAGGGCGGAAGAGCGGAGGCCCCCCCCCCATCCCTGTCGTGGCCAATCTCCCGGCTGCCGGAAAGAAGAGCATGTTGAAGGCAGTGAAGAAAGGGGGAGGGAAGGTGAAGCAAGAGGAAGAAGTGATGAGGCAGGAAGAGGAGGAGGAGGATGTGTGTGGTTCCCCTGCGACTTCGACGGACTCGACGAAGACTTATTGGATCGACCTGCAGCAGAACGAGAACTGGGTGTATAAATACATGAAGGAATGGCACGGCTGGAACACGAAGTCGGGGTTCCGGAAAAAAGACGGCACGGAAAGCGGCTACCGGTACTGTGCCCCTACCTATGGGGACGCGCATCAGGAGGAAGGGAAGGATTGGTTTCGGTCTTTGTCCGACGTGAAGGCTTTTGTGGCCAGGCATGTCGAGGCCGGGTGCCTGCCGTTCCCGTCTAAACTGAATGTTGGGAAAGATAAGGAAGGAGAGAGGGAGGGAGGGAGGGAGGAGGTGGTGAGTCCCTTGACGATGGGTGCGGCGGGTTCGTCGAAGGCAATGACGGCGGCGGCGGCCGTGGCGGCGGAGGCGATGGAGGTGGAGGTGGAGGACGGGGGGGGGGAGGGGAGGGGGTGGGGGGAGGAGGGGAGGGGGGCCGGGGGGGGGGAAGGGGGGGGAAGGGGGTTGGGGTGGAGG